>Ga0068869_100002222_pt1 | contig 11682 bp, 10 predicted proteins | sample KBSMisM52_FD_64676 | JGI IMG/M metagenome (GOLD analysis project Ga0068869, IMG submission 64676) | Miscanthus rhizosphere microbial communities from Kellogg Biological Station, Michigan, USA - KBS Miscanthus M5-2 | ecosystem: Host-associated > Plants > Roots > Rhizosphere > Soil ... | reverse complement strand
CCTAGCTTAAATCCATGCATCCGTTCAGGAAGGCGCGCCGGGTGAATTCGCCCGCCTCAGCGGCGCGACATCCTCGTGCAAGTATATCGCTTAAAATGGATTGTGCTATAAATGGATTGCCGTGGGAGGAGATTTCCAAGGAGTCCTCGCCGGTGTAGGAATGCGGGCCTTGGAAAAATGTCACCAGGACATCATCGACGACTTGGTTTTGCAGATTCCGGTAGTCTGCATGGCGGGCAACACGCGGGGGTAGGGGAACGGGGCCGAAGATGGCCGAGGCGAGCGCCGCGCAGTCCGGTCCGCTGGCGCGCACGACCGCGATGGCGGAGGTGCCCACGGGCGTGGCGAGGGCGGCGATGGTGTCGGTCGGTCGGGACATGGGGCTCACGGAAAGCGGGGGCGCGGCAAAGGGCAAAAATAAACAGGAGGCCGCGCGAAAGGGTGGCGGGGATCGGGTTTGCGCTCGGGTCCAAGTTGTGGAGCAATCGCGGGTTTCCTTGGTCTCCTCGATCCCATGAATCGTGTCCGGCTGTTCCCTTTTTTGTGGTTACTGGTGCTGTCCGCGGCCTGCGCGCTGCGGGCGGCGCCGGGGGTTGCCGCGAATGCGCGGGCGGAGGGTCTAACGCTGCAACGGGGGACATTTACCGTTAACTGGTATATGCCGGCTCGCGGCGTGGTACGGGGCTTGTGCGTGTTTGGCTCGGGCGACGGGGGTTGGAGTTACTGGGAGGAAATCGTGTGTTCGCACCTGGCGAAGCGCGGCTGGGCGGTGGCGGGCGTGGATTTTGCAAAGTATTCGACTACGGACTACACGCAGGCCGTTTTGGTGGCCGACTACGGGCGTCTGGTGGCCGAGCTCGCGCGGCGGGCCGGTCCGCCGTCCGGCGATGTTCCGCGTGCGGTGATTTACGGCGGCTGGTCGATGGGGGCGGAACAGGCGTTGCCGGCCGCGGCCGAGGTCGCGGCGCGTCCGGCGGGGTTGTGCGGCCTGCTGCTGGTCGCGCCCGGGGCGCGTGGTCGCTATGGGTTGCACACGAAGGACAAGCTCGGGTTCACGCCGACAGGCGAGGGGACCTTCGGGCTGGCGGATTTTGCGCCGCGACTGCACGACCTGCGGCTCGCCCAGCTCCATGCGGGGCTGGATCCGTTGGATTCGATCAAGTGGTATCACGGTCTGAAGCTCGATCTGCGCCTGTGGAAATATCCGCGCGCGTTTCATGATTTCGACGGGGCTTGTGATGATTTTCTCAAGCTGATGGACGAGGCGGTCGCGTGGTTGGTGTCGCCGCCGCCCCGTGTGGAGGAAAAGCCATGAACACGTCCCTGTCCGCCTTGCGCAGCAAGCCCGGCTTCTGGGCCCGGTTGGTGGCGGTCGCCGTCGGCTTGTCCGGTTTGCTGCATCTGTTCATCGCGTTGCACACGCCGCATCAGTGGATGGTGGACCAGTTGGAAAACTGGACGCCGTTCCACATCGCGCTGGAATCGCAGGGCCTGCTGGTGCTGAGCGCGTGCGGCCAGTTGGCGCTGGGGCGCGGGCTGTGGCGGCGCAAGCAGGCGGCCTGGTGGGGGACGCTGGTCGTTTTGCTGGTGACGCCCGTGCTGCACATCGGCCGGGATTTTGAGTGGAGGCAGGCGGTGGCCAGCCTGCTGCCGCTGGCGCTGTTGATATCGCAGCGCCGGCATTTCATCGCGAAGTCCGACCGCGGTTCGTTGCGCTGGGCGTGGATCATCGGCGTGCCGGCGTTCGCCGCGCTGATGACGTTCGGCTTTTTGGCGGTGCGGCATTTCGGCGTGACGGCCGAGGGCAATCACTCGACGACGGGCACGCTCCAGGCGGTGGCGGAGCTGGTGTTTCTCCAGTCAACCGACACGTTGCGCGCGACGACGCCGCAGGCGCAGACGGCGTTCCTCGCGGTGAGTTTTGCGGGCGCGGCGTTCGGCCTGCTGGTGCTGGCGTTGGTTCTGCGGCCGGTGTTTCCGGAGCGGCCGCCCACGCCGGTCGAGCAGCAGCGCGTGCGGCACATCATCGACGAGCACGGCGGCAACCCGTTCGATGAGTTCGCGCTCGCCGAGGACAAGCATTACTTCTTCTCCTCGACCAATCGCTCGGTGGTGGTGTTCGCGTTGTGGCGCAATTACGCGCTCACGCTGAGTGATCCCATCGGGCCGGCCGACGAGCGGGGCAGGGCGGTGGCGGAGTTTGTCGCCTATTGCGAGGAGCAGGATTGGGAGCCGGTGCTCTATGAGATCGGGCCGGCCCACGTGGAGCTTTACGAACAGTTGGGTTTTAAGATCCGCAAGATCGGCGAGCAGGCGCGTCTGCCGCTGGCGAATTATGTGATGAAGGGCTCGAAGTATCAGGACCTGCGCACTGCCTGCAACCGCGCGGCGCGCGAGGGGTTCAGCTTCCGCTGGTATCCGGCGGACGGTCCGGTGGACAAGGCCATCGAGGCGGGCCTGAAGAGCACGTCGGACGCGTGGCTGCATGCGAAGCACGGGCGCGAGATGACTTTCGACATGGGCCATTTCGACATCGAGGAGATCCATCTGCGCGGCGTGGCGGTGGCGATGAACGCCGAGGGACGCGTCGAGGCGTTTGCGACGTGGCTGCCCTACAAGAAGGGGCGCGGGCGTTGCATCGATCTCATGCGGCACCGTTCGTCGATGCCGGGGTTGATGGATTTCGTGATCACGGAGTCGATCAAGACGTTCCGGGCGCGCGGGCTGGAGGAGGTCTGCCTGGCCAACGCGCCGCTCGCCAACACCGCCGAGCCGGAGAATCCGCACGACCGGGCGATGCGCTACATCTACAGAAACTTCAACCGGCTCTACGGCTACAAGTCGCTCTTCGAGTTCAAAAAAAAATACCAGCCCGAGTGGCACGGCTCGTATATCGCCTATCGTAGCACGGCGAAGCTGCCGTGGATCGGCTACGCGATGGTGAGCATCCACGTGCCCGGCGGGCTGTGGAAACTCCTGCGGTCGTAAAAAAGGCGGCCCGTCGCGGGGCCGCCTTTGGCGAACTGATTTGTAGTTTAAGTTCGAATACGGCTTATTCGGCGGTGTCCGAGCCGGTGACGGTGGTGCCGCCGACCACGGTGACCTTTTCCAGAATCGCCTTGGTGAGCTTGGCGGCGAGCTCCGGCTTTTCGCGCACGGCCTGCTTGGCGGCGTCGCGGCCCTGGCCGATGAGGTCGCCCTGGTAGGAGATCCAGGCGCCTTTTTTCTCCAGGATCTTGTGCTCGATGCCGAGGTCGATGATGGAGCCGGAGGCGGAGATGCCCTCGTCATACATGATGTCGAACTCGCACTCGGTGAAAGGCGGGGCGATCTTGTTTTTGACGACCTTGAGCTTGGTGCGGTTGCCGATGACCTTGCCGTCCGGGGTCTTGATCTGGTCCTTGCGGCGGATGTCGATGCGGATCGAGGAGAAGAACTTCAGCGCGCGGCCGCCGGAGGTGGTCTCGGGGCTGCCGAACATGACGCCGATCTTTTCGCGAATCTGGTTCGTGAAAATGCAGATGCACTTGGTCTTGCTCACGACCGCGGTGAGGCGGCGCATGGCCTGGGACATCAGGCGGGCCTGCGAGCCCATGGTCATGTCGCCCATCTGGCCGTCGAGTTCGGCCTTGGTGATGAGGGCGGCGACGGAGTCGATGACGATGACGTCGATGGCGTTGGAGCGGATGAGCGTCTCGGTGATGTTGAGCGCGTCTTCGCCGGAGTCGGGTTGGGAAACGAGGAGGTCGTCCACCTTCACGCCGACGACGCGGGCGTATTTCGGGTCGAGGGCGTGTTCGACGTCGATGAAGGCGGCGAGGCCGCCGCGGCGCTGGGCCTCGGCGATGACGCTCAAGCAGAAGGTGGTTTTGCCGGAGGACTCGGGGCCGTAGATCTCATATTAGCTCCAGCCCAAAATCCATACCTAGTCTGGAAAATGATCTTCGCTGAGTCTGCGGATTGGGAAAACAAAGATATGTGGGGAGGGGTGCAGGGGAGGGGGCTGTGCCCCCTCCCCGCATTGATTGCCGCCGATAGGCGGCCTGCTGTGATACCGATCAAAGTCTTGATGGAAAAAGCAGGAGCACGTGTGCCGGAGACTCACGGCTTTTGCAGCCTGAACCTGGCTAGTGACTTTGTTTCCACTGAGTTCTGGCCCAGCGAGCGGCCGGCGACGGGGTTATTGGCAGACAACACCACAAACTCCGTCATTCGCTAGGTCCCTGCGAAATGGCATAAAAAAACCTACCGTGTATGGTAGGTTCGAACGCAAGTGGCTTCAGAGATACCTTAGAGGCCGTTTTGTCCGGTAAGGATTTGGCTCCGCATGTGCTGAACAATGCACCGTCTGGCTTGTTCGATGGCGGTCTTGACCTTAAGCGCGCGCTCGTTGCTCAAACCTGCGGGCGATTTCGCCGTTATCGGCTTTGACGGCGCGCTGAATTGTGGTTTCGCGACTATCATACTTTTCAGACAGGTTGGCGGGGTCATGGAAAAATGCAATTCCGTTTTCGATTTGTTCGAGGTCTTCAAGTCGCCCTCGATTGTCATAAACATCAATCGTTACCGTATCCACACCTCTGAAATGCTCTTGGAGGGCGAAGAGATTGATTTGAGCCTTCCAGTGATCCTCGCCCAATCGCTCAGGGGAGACATACATACCTTTTTTTTCAGCGCGTTCGATTGCGAACCGCATGGCTCCCTCGACGGGACGGTGAACATAGGCCAAGAGAACGCCCCTTTCGCTATCCAAGGCGGCTTGGATGAGCTGAATGGCCCGGTCGAGATTTGTTAGTGTGGAATCAAAAACAAGTGCCTGGTCGGCGTTAACCAATCCTTGCTTGATCGATTCACTTTTTCCGCTACCCGGGCCGCCGGCGGTAAACACCACGATGAGTTTCTGAGAGTTTTTGGGTGCATGCAGGTCACGGTAGAATCGGTCAATTATGTATGCCCGCGCGGGGCCGGCGGCGGCAACGTTTGCTTCCTTGTCGTTAAAAGCGTTCGAGAAGAAACCCTTCGCGGTGTCGGTGCCGTAGTGTGTGCCGCCGTGAGAATCCTCGAATGAATCGTAAATCCGGTCGTTCTCCTCGTTGGAGCGGGATGTGATGACGGACCAAAAGGATTTGTGGAGTTCAAGCTCACGACCAACGAGCTTGGGGTCATAAGTGACAAGCAGCTCATTGGTGGAATTCAGTTCCTCTGGTTTCTCGGGATTGGAATCCATGTGACGTCGCGAGCGATAAATTGTAGAGTAAATTTGGGTGCATTAATATGCCCGACACAAGATGAGAACGTGCCGGCGGTGCGAATGCGGTCCATTTTAACCAATGCCTCGATAAGTGGCGACGGTTTGGAGAGGTTGGTGTCGTGGAGCTGAAGGATCTTTAGCCTAGGTCCCAATAGGACATGTGTGCCGCAGTTTTAGACGGGTGCCGCCACATTCTATGTCATTCGACAGATGCGATCACGACGTCTGCTAAATCGGCGTTACTACGTGAGGAGCGGAATTCAGGCGTTGTTTTTGCTGTGGGATGTAGATGCATTGGCGCCTGGATAAACCACTTCGGCCATGACTGCGCCCGCCACACCCCAGGCTTCTGATGCCACGTCGCCGACGCAACCTTCGCTATCCAGCGGCGCATCGAACGAATTGAACCGACGCAAGCGTGAAGAACTTCTCGATAGCATGCGCGCGCAGCCGAGCCGACTGGTCGTAGTGACCGGCACGGGCGTCACCCTGCAATCCGTTGGGTTTCCGGCACCCGGCACCGAGGTTGCAAGCTGGCCGGGGTTGCTGGCCAACGGTCTCGGACGCTGCCGCCAGCTGAAGCTCATCGACGACGAGGATGCCGATGTGGTTGCGCTACAAATCGCGAAGAAGAAATCCGAGCACTTCATCCAAGCTGCCCAAAAAATCCACGAATGCCTAGCTCCTCGCGTGAACGAACGCCTGTTATGGATGAAAGACACGATCGGGGCTCTCAAGGTCACCGACCCGCGCCTACTCAAGGCTATTCTTTCCCTCAACGGCTTAGTCACCACCCTGAACTACGACAGCACGATTTACCAGGTGTCGGGACGCCCGCCCCTCCATTGGAGGCAGCAGAACGAGATCACAAAGCGGGTCAGTCGACACGCGACCGACTACACACTGCACTTGCATGGACTGGGCGACGACCTCGACTCGATCGTGCTCGACCGCACGTCGTATGATGCGATTCGAAAAGACGTGAAGATGCAGGATCTGCTGCGCCGGTTCGCACGATTTGAGACGATGCTTTTTATCGGCTGTCGGCAGACATTTCTCGACCCAAATTTTCAGACATTACTCGAGTGGGCGCAGCTCGGTCTGGCCGACCTCGATTCGCGCCATTTTGTCCTGTGTCGGGCCAGCGAAGAAAGCGAAATTGTGACCGAGCTCCAATCGCATGGCTACCTCACCCCACTCGTTTACGGTGAGCAGCACTCCGACCTCGCGCCGTTCTTAGAAGCGCTCGCGATTGAAGCGCAGGGAGTCGTAACCACTGCCAATCCCATGACCCTGCCGAAAGCACCGGCAACGGTCCGGCCCCTCAATGTGCTTAAGCCTGCGGACATATGGAAACGCCACACCCTCCAATAAAACCCGAGCTGCTGCAGGAGCTATTCCTGCTGAAGCGCGAGACTGCGATTGCCAAGCTCAACACTGTCTTCGACGGCCAGTTAAAAGAGCTTTGCCTGCGCACGGTGTTCCCGAAACAAGTGCCGGGCTTCATCTCGGCATGCCTCGCACAACGCGGCGAGTTGGAGTCGGGTGCCGGCAACCGTTGCATGTTTGTGCCGGATCGCGCCACCTGGCTGGAGATTTGCAAGAGCGACCAGCCCAAGAATCAGATCCTGATCGCCGACTCTAAACTTGGCTTCGAATCCGCGCGCGAGGAGTTGCTGCCGCTTGCACGGTCACGCGAACATGCGGTTATCTACAGCCTAACCAATCCGCGTCCGGACCGCACGGACGTGGTAGTCTTGAACGAGCCCAAGGAATACGATGTGCGGGAGGTGCTGAAGAAACATGAGCTATCGGCCCGGGAAACCGAACGGCTGGCTCGGCAGAGTAACGGCAACATCTATTTGCTCACCTGCCTACTGACCGGGACCACGGGACGCCCGTTGTGGGCGAATGACGACACGGGGTATCAACTACGGTGTCTCGCCCTCATCGGTGCCTGGAATGATGCGTCCGAGTTGGACCGGGCCGCCGTCGGGGAAATCGTGGGAGAACCATACGAGGCATGGGTGCAGCGCGTCTACCCACTCACAAAGAAAGAGGAACCGCCTGTCTTGCTTGACGGCAAAGCGTTCAACCCCGTTTCAAGGTATGAAACCTGGCAGCAATTAGCGCCCTTTCTCTCGGACGGCGATCTTATCCGATTCCGCAAGACTGCGGTGAAAATCCTGCATGAGACGGCACCCGAACTTGAGTTGCCTAAAGAGGAACGACACCTCGCTGGGTTCCGCGAACATCCTCAGACGTATACTGAGGCATTGAAGAAAGGTGTAGCAGAAACCCTCGCTCTCCTTGGGGCCAAGGGGCGTGGTTTGCCCACGTCTCCTAATCTCGCCGAGCGCGTGGCGGGCGAAGTTGTCTTCGATGTGCTGGCCAAGGCAGACTGGAAACGCTGGGCAACGCTGAGCTCGTTTGCGCCTCAGCTCGCAGAAGCTGCCCCCGCTGAGTTCCTGTCGGCAGTCGAGGCGGCACTGCTTGATCTCGAGAAAAGTCCGATAAAAGAGGTGTTCGCCTCGTATGGGGATCCGCTTTTCAGTCGAAACTACCACGCAGGTCTGCTCTGGGCACTCGAAGTGCTGGCGTGGAGCAGTGATTATCTTAGCCGGGTGGCGACCGCGCTCGCTCGACTCGCGCGTTTTCCGTTGCCTCAGAATGTCGGTAACAACCCGTTGGCCACACTGCGTGCAATCTTCCTTACGTGGTTGCCGCAAACGCTAGCGAGCGTGGACGGCCGTAAGGCGGCGGTCCAATGCGTCATCGATGAGGACCAGGAGATCGGTTGGAAGCTGCTTCTTGATATCCTGCCGGAGAAGCATTCCATCGGGAATTATAACCAAAAGCCGCACTGGCGCGACGATTGGTTCCCTGCGGACTGGTCGGAGGGCGTGACCCGTTCAGAGATGTATCGACAGGTGAAGAATTACGCCGAGCTCGCGGTCCAGCTGGCGATGGATGACCTTGCGAAGTTGATCGAAGTCATCGGTCGATGGGACCATATGCCTCGGGAAGTATTCCAAAAGGTGCTCGACTATTTGGAGTCATCGAAGGCGCAGCAAAGATCGGAAGTGGACCGTTTCGCGCTTTGGCAGAAACTGGCGGACGAGGTTGATCGGCACCGTAAATATGCGGATTCGGACTGGGCGATGCCGGAAGATGATGTCCAACGGCTCGAACATGCAGCGCAAGTAATCAAGCCGGCCAATCCAGCGGTTATTCATCAGCGGTTATTTAACGAAACGGACAGCCACTTCTTCGTCGGCAAGGACTACCGGGCTGAGGCAAAGCGGATTGCGGAGCTGCGAACCGATGCGGTGGCCGAGATCCTGAAAGAAAACGGCCCGGGGTATTTCCTTGAGATGGCTAAGGCTGTCAAACTGCCCACTGAGTTGGGAGGTGCGCTGGGCCGGCTTGGCCGACCGGAGCTCGATCAGCTTCTGCTGCCAGACTTGCTGGATGCCGATGCGGCACTCGCCGACCTGACGGCAGGCTACGTCTGGGCTCGTTATTTCGCTGCGACGATTGAGTGGGCCAAGGCCTTGGATATGTCTCGGTGGCGTCCTGAGCAGATCGGAACCTGTTTCGCCCGCCTTCCCTTCGAGCAAGACGTGTGGACGTTGGCCGAAGCGCGACTTGGTGAACGCCGGCGAGAATATTGGAGCCGGGTGTGGGCGAATCCATATCAAGCGAGGGAGCACCTGTTGGAGGCCGCGCAGAAGTCACTCGACAACGGGCGGCCCGACTTCGCGGTCTCATGCCTCAACGCGATGCATCATCTCGAGGAACAAATCCCGACCGCGCTGGCCACCACCGCAATGATGAACTTCATCAAGATGGAGGAACCGCCCAAGCGGGTCGATCAGCACGAGCTACTGGAGATTATCAAGACGATCCAAGAAGCCCCCGACGCCAACGAAAACGACGTTAGTTGGATCGAATTTCAATGTTTGCGGTTGCTGGACCGCTTCTCCAGCGCGAGTCCGATATTTCTTGAGCGACGGATGGCAAATGTCCCCGCATTCTTCCACGAGGTGATCACCATCTGCTTCAAGTCCGAACACGATGTAGACAAAAAGATCGAGCCCGATCCTGCCCAAAAGGCGCGGGCGGAGCAGACTTTCGGGCTGCTACACAACTGGAAGACACCGCCAGGCACCACACGGGAACACACACTCGACCAAGAGACTTTCGCGAAGTGGTTTGCAGACGTGCGAGGTCGATGCGAAGAATCGGGGCATTGGGCAATCGCTCAGCAGATGATCGGAAAGACACTTATGTATGCCCCAGCAGGTCTCATCCAAATGCTTGAGTTACCGGTCGTCGCAAAGACGCTGGATGTGCCGGAGCACGATCACCTGCGCCGAGGTCTCCGTATGGAGCTCTTCAACTCCCGTGGCGTTCACGGCTTCAGCGGGGGCAAAGACGAGCTGAAGCTCGCCGAGGAGTATCGCACCTTTGCTTCGAAATACGATCTGGCGACCTATCCGCGAATCGCGACGATGCTACGCGGCTTGGAGGAAGGATATGTGCGCGAGGCGGAACGCGAGGCAAGGCGCGACCCGTATTCCGATTAAGGGACAGGAAGTGGTTTAGTTTATCGCCGTTCGTTCCGTAATCAAATAACTACGTTTCCGTGGCTGGTTGATGCCATCGAAATGTTGCGGGCTACCGTCTCGTGTGAGAAATGTTTTTGGACGCTTTTGAATGAGATAGTTTCGAGTTTGATCGAAATGGTTTTGAAAGCCTTGAATCGTTTCTTGCGTAACGCAGATACTGTTATCTCACGATGGTCCCACCAGTCTGGCTACGAATAGCGCAAGGACCCCTCCCGTAAGGGCGTAAAACCGCACGGGAGAAATATACTTGGCTCGCTTAAGATGTCTCATCATCTGTGCCTCGCACTGAGCCCTAAGCCTTGCCGCTGATAATGCACGCGCATGAGTAACATCGGCAGGGATATGCTTTCCCGTCAGGAGACTCTTTACCCCATTCGGATCATCGCGGAGAGATTCCATCATCGTATCTCGATTATCTCCAGCTTCTATCATTCTCGCATTGCACGAGGATGCCTTTACGAGTTCAGAAAGCCGCCATATAGAAAATGCCATAGCAATCAGGATTAATCCTATCGCGATAGGCTCAACCCATGCCAAACTGACGTTCAAAGATGGTGGACGTTTGTATTGTTGAGCAGAATATCCAAATGCAGCACTAGCTAGGCTGGCGAAGAAATATTCAAATTTCCGCTCATCTTCCTTCGCTTCTCGATAGACGTGCCTTCTATTATCCAGGCGCGACTTCTTTTCATCACTTAGAAAATCAGGAGCCGCGATCTTTGGGTCTTGATTTGAGGAGGATGATTTATTTTTTTTCATTAAGGCGTGAGTGCTGGACTTGTTGGCATTTAAATTGATGGGGACGTAATCCAAATTTGTCTTTGCGCATTGGTTTGACTTAGTTCTGGGCCTTGGGGCATCGATAGTCTGTAGTGACTTACTATCAATGGGCAGCGATGGCCATAGCGCGATACTCGCATATATGGACTTCGGTGGGCAGGATCCTCTTCTACCATAGTATTGCGCCCAGTTCCTATGTCACCTCAATATGGAGACTTAGCAGACATGTAGCGAGTTGTGCTCGTCACGTCAACACAGCCCGCAAGGATTAAGACACATAATATAGCAGCATTCTCATTGCGTAAAATTCATCGCTGAGTCTTCTCGCCTTTAGGTAGTGTTCCGAAGATTTCGGGATCATGATCATCTCCCAAATGCACTCTTGCATTAGTCATGTGGCCTTTCATTTGCTCACAAATCAGCTTATCGATCAGCCTTAAATTCTCCTCGGTATTTACGACGACGATCGAATATTTACTATATGGCGCCCCAATTCGTAAGCTGCGAGCAGACCCCCAGTCTATTGAGATGAACGATTCAGGAGGAAAGGTCACACCATTAGCCTGAAGCCAATCGCGAATCACCGCTTCAGTCTCGGCAGGGCCATACTGAGCCCAAAGCATAGTATCATTGCTAGAAGGTAGGGACTCACGCACAGTCGATTGTGGGTTAAAATCATATTGCTGGGCCCAGATCTTTTTGGATTCAGGCGTTTTCACTGCGACACAACCTCCGCTACAGAGCAGAAGAATCGACGCAAGCATCAGGGATTTCCGATTGAGTTCCATAATTTGGCCAAGCTGTCACCCAAACGCCCAAACCAATTCATTTTGCACCCACACCACTCCCCACATTCTTATCCTCTAGAATGATTTTCAAAGACTCAACCTTCGTTGAACCGGTTTTTAAGTCCTTTGTTTTTATAAATTCGGGAACCCCGTCGGCATTCTTATCAAGAATGAGGCGATCCGTAACGCCATCTGTAATAGTGCGATAAGTATTAACCACCCCATTCTTGTC
>Ga0068869_100002221_pt1 | contig 11683 bp, 10 predicted proteins | sample KBSMisM52_FD_64676 | JGI IMG/M metagenome (GOLD analysis project Ga0068869, IMG submission 64676) | Miscanthus rhizosphere microbial communities from Kellogg Biological Station, Michigan, USA - KBS Miscanthus M5-2 | ecosystem: Host-associated > Plants > Roots > Rhizosphere > Soil ... | reverse complement strand
AGTCGCCTGTCGCTTCAGCCACGCGACATCAACTGCAAACGACCACACCAGCAACGCCAGAGTAATCGCGGCGACGATGGTGCTGAACGGTATCGGCACAACGGGCAATAGCGCCGCGCCGAGTCCGACGAGCTGACCGACCGCGACGCTCTTGCCTCGCAGCGTCGATCGCAGCGGGCCAGCCATCCACGGCATGATCCAACCCGCAACGACAAAACCGTAGCGCATCAATCCGCAGGCGAAGACCCACGCTCCTGCTTTCTCGTGATACCAGACGAGCACCGACAGGATCAGAATCAGCGCGGCATCGGTCTCCATGTCGAAGCGCGCGCCAAACGCGCTGTGCTGTGCGTAGCGACGGGCCAGCCATCCATCGACACCGTCGAGCACGGCGACGACGGTAATGAGACCAGCGGCGAGCCACGCGATGCGATCGCTCGGCGTCTCGCCGATGAACCCGGCAATACCTGCCACGAGCGATACGCGGAACAGCGTGACGGTATTCGCGGCGCCAAAGCTGGGAAAGGGATGATGGGCACTGACGCGGCCAGCGATCAGGAGTGCCGCTGCTACGAAGTAGAAAAGGGTCCTTCTGATGTAGTCCGTACCGCTCATCGTCTCCGAGGCGACGATGGGGGCATAAACGAGGATGACGAGCACACCGGCGACGGCAGCGCGCATGACACTCGAGCGGACAGGCGCGCCCGGTAGGCGCCAGAGCGTAGTCATAGTGTGAAGGGGTCTGACCCCTTCACAGGTTTTCATTGTAATGTCCGAACATGGCTGACGAGGCGAGAGCGTTCTGGGTCGTCGCTCCCGGTCGCGGAGAGATCCGCTCCGAGGGCCTTCGATCGCCGGAGGCCGGAGAGGTGGTCGTCCAGACGCTGTTCAGCGGGATCAGTCGCGGGACCGAGGCACTGGTGTTCGCGGGACACGTCCCGCAGAGCGAGTGGGTACGCATGCGCGCGCCGTTTCAGGACGGCGAGTTTTCAGGATCCGTGAAGTACGGCTACGCCAGCGTCGGTCGGGTTGAGTGCGGACCGAACGAGCTGATCGGGAAGACCGTCTTTGTCCTGTATCCGCATCAGACGCGATACGTCGCACCGGCATCGGCGGTGCACGTCCTGCCAGCGGACGTGCCACCAGCCCGAGCGATACTCGCGGCGAACCTCGAAACGGCCGTGAATGGTGTGTGGGACGCGAGTCCGCGGACTGGCGACCGGGTTGTCGTGATCGGCGCCGGAACAGTCGGGTGCCTCGTCGCCTGGCTCGCGTCGCGTATCGAGGGCTGCGACGTGCAACTGGTGGACGTCAATCCGCGACGGCAACACATTGCCCAGGCGCTCGGCGTGTCATTCGCGCGCCCCGAGAGCGCGATGGTTGACGCCGACATCGTCATCCACGTGAGCGGATCGCCGGAGGGCCTGCAACGAGCGCTCGACATTGCGGGCTTCGAAGCCACCATCATCGAGATGAGCTGGTTTGGCGATCGACAGGTGTCACTCACGCTCGGCGCCGCATTTCACTCGCGGCGACTCACGATCAAATCGTCGCAGGTGGGACATGTGGCCCCGTCGCAACGAGCGCGATGGGACACTCGCCGGCGCATGGCGCACGCGCTTTCGTTGCTCGCCAACCCGGTACTCGACGTGCTCATCACCGGAGAGGACTCGTTCGACGATCTGCCCGAGGTGATGGCTCGGTTGACGCAGTCGCCAGGTGACGCCCTATGCCATCGAATCAAGTACCAGTTGGAGAGCCTTGATGTTCAGTGTGACCGTTCGCGATCACGTGATGATCGCGCACAGCTTCAAAGGTGAGGTATTCGGCCCGGCGCAGCGGCTGCACGGTGCGACCTACGTCGTGGACGTCGAGTTCAAGCGCAAGACGCTTGACGCCGACGGGATCGTCATCGACATCGGTCGCGCCATCGATGTCCTGCGACAGACATTGGCGGAGTTGAACTTCCGAAACCTCGACGAAGTACCAGAGTTCGCCGGTCGCAACACGACCACCGAGTTTCTGGCGCAGGTGATCTTCAAGCGGATCACCGCGGCGGCCAGGCGAGGCGATCTCGGACCGGGCGGCGGCGCCGTCGAGCAGATCCGCGTGACGCTGCACGAGTCGCACGTCGCGTCGGCGTCGTTCGAAGACCGGACCGACACGGTCTCCTGATGAAGAACGCCGCCGTGTTCGTGGTGCCTGGCAATATCGACGCCCGCACAGGTGGCTACATCTACGATCGCCGCATCGTTGACGGGCTGCGAGCACGAGGCTGGTCGATCGACGTGCAATCGCTTGACGACACGTTTCCGAGACCGACGGCGTCCGCGATCGCGCACGCCACAGACGTGTTCGCGGCGCTCACCGCTGGCACCGTCGTCGTCGTCGATAGTCTGGCGCTCGGTGCGATCCCTGAGATCCTCGACCAGCATCGATCGCGACTGCACATCGTCGCATTGATGCATCTGCCGCTTGCGGCTGACATCGGAATCGACGAGTTGACCGCCGCGCAATTTGCCGCGGCTGAACGGCGCGCACTCGGAGCGGCCGCGCTTGTCATCGTCACCGGCCGTGCCACGCTTCCGATGATTGCCGGCTACGATGTGCCGCCTTTCCGAGTGGTGGTTGTCGAGCCTGGAACCGATGCGGCGCCGCTGGCGCGAGGCTCAGGGACCTCGAGGGTGGAGCTGCTGTCGGTGGGCACGCTCAATCCAGGGAAGGGGTACGAAGGGCTGCTCGATGCGCTTACGGCCGTTGGATCTCGCGACTGGCACCTGACGTGCGCAGGAAGCCTCACGAGGCATCCACCGACAGCGGCGCGGATTCGAGCGCTCGTTCGAGAGCGGGAGCTCGAGGAACACGTGTCGCTTGTCGGAGAGCTCGACGCCGAGCAGATCGAAGAGCACTACGCGCGTGCGGACGTTTTCGTGCTCGCGACGTACCGGGAGACCTACGGCATGGCGGTCGCCGAAGCACTGGCTCACGGGTTGCCGGTTGTGAGCACATTGACAGGTGCCATCCCGGCGCTCGTGGGGACGGAAGCGGGGTTGCTCGTCCCACCGGGCGACGTGCAGGCTTTGTCCACGGCGCTATCGCGCGTGATCGGCGATGCACATCTTCGGGCCCGTCTGGCAGAAGGTGCGCGGCGGGTCCGGCCGTGCCTGCTTCCCTGGGATCAGGCTGTTGACACATTCGCATCCGCCGTGGAGTCGATGACCCGTGGATGAATCTCTCTCGGAGTGGCTGGCATTTCGCGAAGCTGCGGATTGGACGGCGCGATCGACGCAGCTCGTCGATCGCGCCAGGCACGCCATCGGATCGCCGGACATCTTGCGCGTCCTCGATCTCTGCACCGGAACGGGATCGAACCTTCGCTATCTGCTCGACCGCCTGCCAGGCCGCCAGCAGTGGCTCGCGGTTGACCGGGACCCACAGCTCCTCGATGAACTGGTGGCGAAGTTGACGACGTGGGCGGAGGCTCGGGAATGCTCGGCACACACCGTGGGACGAGTGAGCTCTGTGCGCGGGGAGCGGTGCGAGTGCGACGTCGAGACTCGTGTGATGGATCTCGATCAGCTCGACGCGGATCTCTTCGCCGGCCGCACGCTCGTGACCGCATCCGCGCTGCTCGACCTGGTTTCCGAGTCGTGGCTGAAGCTTCTGGCGTCACGCTGCCGTGAAGCAGGCGCGACCGCACTCTTCACCCTCACGTACGACGGCCGATCGTCGTGCGATCCGGTCGAGCCCGAGGACGACATGGTCCGTGCGTTGATGAACGTGCACCAGAAGACGGACAAGGGTCTGGGCGGGCCCGCGGAGGGTCCCGACGCGTGGGCTGTCGCGGAGCAGGCGTTCAAGGAGGCAGGCTACCGCGTCGAATGCGCGGCCAGCGACTGGTCGATCGCGCCGTCGGAACAGACGTTCCAACGCATGCTGATGGAAGGGTGGGCACGTGCCGCCGGCGAGATCGCACCGCGCCGTGCCGACACGATCGCCGACTGGCTGCGACGACGGCTTGCGCACCTGGCCGCGGGGCACTCGCGGATCGTCGTGAACCATATGGACATGGTGGCGTGGTGACCGCACGATTCGATTCCGCCGATATCAAGCGCTACTACGATCGGCACACGGCTTCCTTCATTCGCTTCGGAGAGGGACGAGCGGCGATACATCGCGCTGTCTGGGGCCCTGACTCGCGCACGCAGGAACAGGCGTTCCATTACGTTGACGATCAGATCGTCGCGCTCATGCGTCGGAGTGACACTCCGCTATCGGCCACGCATGTCGTTGACCTTGGATGTGGCGTCGGTGCGAGCCTCTGTTATCTTGCCGAGCGGCTGCCGCTCCGCGGGACCGGCGTCACGTTGAGTCACGCGCAGGCCGAAATGGCCAGGCAGTTCATCGCGAAAGCAGGGTTGTCTGAACGTGTCGAGTGTCTCGAGGCCGACTACACGGACCTTCCGCCGACGATAAAACCCGCCGATCTCGCATACGCCATCGAGTCGTTCGTGCACGGGCCGTCGCCGGAGCGGTTCTTCGAGCAGAGTCACCGCGTGCTGAAACCAGGCGGCCGCCTCGTCATCTGCGATGACATCAGGGCAGGCGAGTCCTCGCCTGAGTCGACGCGCACGGTGGAGGAGTTCACGCGCGGGTGGCACGTCAACACGCTGCTCACTCGCGACGCCATGATCGCGATCGCCCGGACGGCGGGGTTCGACCACGAATCGAGCACGGACCTGACTCCGATGCTCGAGATCGGTCGCCCTCGCGATCGCGCGATTGCCGTGAGCGTCGCCTTGCTCAAGTGGTTGCCGTACGCGGGCGAGCGCTACGACTACGTCATCGGCGGCGATGCGCTTCAGACCTGCCTGGCGAAGGGTTGGATTCGATACGAGCTGAACGTGTTTCGAGCTAGATGATCTGATTCACCGGCGGGACCTCGGGATCGGTCCCATCGGACGGCTCGGCGTCGGCGTGCAGATCGCAATCGAACAGTACGTCGCCACCCATCCTGAACACCCGATACCGCGGACGCCGGCAGTCGCTGAGGCGCGCGTGCGGCGCCAGTCGAATCGCTGGCCGGCCATCGCCGATGATCACGGGAGCAATCGCAATCTGCAGTCGATCGAGCAGGTTGGCTTGCAGGAATGCTGATACGGTGACGCCGCCGCCTTCGACAAAGATCCGGGAGCAGCCGCGGGCGCGAAGCAGCCGGAGTGTTTCGGCCACGCCGCCGCTCGCATCGTCGCAATCCACGCCGACAATCGTCGCCGCGCCCAGTCGCGTTTCGCCCGGACCGACAAGCGAGCGCGAGCAGATGTAAAGCGTCGGCCCGGTGTCGTCGGTGAACACTCGATACGTCGGCGCCAACCCCTTGCCCGGATCGAAGACTACTCTGAGCGGATTGGGGCCGGGGACGTGGCGCACGGTCAACTGCGGATCGTCGGTCGCGACCGTTCCCGCGCCGACGATGACAGCGTCGGAGAGGGCACGCATGCGGTGGAGGTGAACGATGTTGTCGTCGCCGGTCACGAACTGCGAGTCGCCGGACGGCGTGGCGATGAACCCATCCAGGCTCTGTCCGAGGTGCCCGATCGTCATTGGGCGACTCGACGTGGCGGAGCAGATCGGCAGGTAGAGGTTGAGCAGCTCTGTTCGGGCATCGCCCGGTGTCAGCAGCGAGTGCCATCCCGCACCTGGTGACCACGAGAGAACGGCGTCGGGATCCTCAGGCGTGGTTGATCGCAGCTCCGAATGCTGATCGAGGCCGAACGTGATCGGGCGGCCGGTCTTGTGGAGCGGTTCCGCGAGAGCCGCGGCGCCGCGGACGATACTCCATGCGGTTGCGGCGGCGGATCCGAGCTGGCGGGGACTGACTTCTACGGCCACAGGTGCCCGCCACTATGCCATACCGTCTCGCGGGATTGCCAAGAGCTTGTGCCGCGAGGGCAGAGCTTTTCGTCCCGGTGGTGCAATATGCTGACAGGATTGTGAAACCTTCCGCAGCACAGGAGAGATCGTGATGACCTTCAACAAGCGGTCCGGCGTTGCCGGCCTCACCCTCGTGTTTGGTGTGCTTGCGCTTGTGCTCGTGCAGGGGCAGGCCAAACCGATGTGCGATCCAGATAACGGCGGCCTCAAGCTTCCCGCCGGCTTCTGCGCGCTGGTAGTCGCCGACAACCTCGGCGTTGCGCGGCACATGGCTGTCGCACCCAATGGCGACCTCTACGTCGCGCTGCAGACGAGCGGTGGTCGCGGTGCACCGGAGGCCGGCGGGGGTGCGGTCGCCTTGCGTGACGCGAACGGTGACGGACGCTTCGAGGTGAAGGAACCCTTCGGGAGCGGGAGCACGACGGGCATCGCTCTTCGCAATGGCTATGTCTATCTCGCGCACCCGCGCACCATCGAGCGCATGCGGCTGACGAACGGGACGCTGAAGCCGACCGGTGCCGCGGAGACAATCGTGACCGGGCTGCCCACCGAGACGCAGCACCAGGACAAGGGCCTTGCGTTCGACGGGAACGGCTCGCTCTACATCAACGTTGGCGCGCCGTCGAACGCCTGCCAGGATCCCGATCGTCGTCCGGAAGTAAAAGGCGTGGAGCCGTGTCCGCTTCTCGACAAGCACGCGGGGATCTGGAAGTTCGACGAGAACAAGCCTGGTCAAACGCAGGATGCCGGAGGCACGCGTTTCGCCACCGGACTACGTCAGATGCCGGCCATCACATGGCACGAAGGGGCGCTCTACATCGCGATGCACAACCGCGATCAGCTGGACGTCTTCTGGCCCAAGAGCTTCACCGCGAAGGACAACGCCGAGCGACCGGCGGAGCCGCTGTATCGCGCGGTGCAGGGATCGGATTTTGGCTGGCCGTACTGCTTCTACGACTACCCGATGAAGCGCTTCGTGACGAACCCCGAGTACGGTGGCGACGGCAAGGACGGTGCGCGCTGCGCGAAGTTCACGCAGCCAGTCGCCGCATTCCCGGCGCACTGGGCGCCGGTGGACATCAAGTTCTACACGGGCTCGCAGTTCCCGGCGAAATATCGCGGCGGAGCGTTCATCGCATTCCACGGTTCGTGGAATCGCGCGCCGCTCCCGCAAGCGGGCTACAACGTGACGTTCCAGCCGATGGCCGGAGGCAAGGCCACCGGCAACTTCGAAGTCTTCGCGGATGGCTTTACTGGAAAGTCGGAGTTGATGCAGCCCAACGACGCTGTCGCGCGGCCTGATGGTGTGGCGCAGGCGCCTGACGGCTCGCTGTACATCAGCGAGAGCCAGAAGGGAAAGATCTGGCGCGTGATGTATACGGGCAAGTGAGCAGCCGGCGGGTCTAAAGACCCGCCTTTGCCATTCAGGCCCTTTCTCATTTAGGTCCGCTCGCGCCACCCTGAGACGACGAGGCTGCAAACAGCTTCTTGCCGTTCTCGAAAGTGATGCTCGTCGCGTTGGCCGTGTTGGATCCGTTTCGCGCCTGGTAGCCGTCGATGACCAGCATCGTGCCCGCGACAAGATCTTCCTTGCGCCAGCCGCGACGATAGAGCGCGTTGGCGCCGCCCGTCTCCCACGCCCACTTCTCAACCTTGCCGTTCTTGCCGACGACGTCGATGTAAATCCAGGCGTGGGGATTCGCCCACTTCATCTCCGTGACCTTGCCTTTGAGCTTGAGCGGCTTATTGAAGTCGTACTCCGCCGAGAACGAGTGATGCGCGGCGACGGGCACGACGACCCACCCGAGAATCGCGAGAAGAATTGCCAGCCGATATGACTTCATCGAAACCTGCCTCCGGGTCCGGCTCACGCCGGACACTACGCGGTCCGGCTAAAAACGGACACTACGACTAGTTGCTGCCGCGCGCCTTTGCCCGCGCCTCGTCTCGAATGTCCTTCAAGTGTTGCAGATCCTGGTTGTCTTCGTGACACGCCACTTCGAGGAGCTCGTCCTTCTGCCGGTTGATCGGGAAGGAGATCGTCCAGGGGCGTGTGTAGACCAGCGGGTCTGACACCGTTGCATCGTACTGAATCGTATCGGCGCTTATCGGTGTCAGCCGTTCCACGACGCGCGCGGCGTGGCTCTGGATTTCGCCAACCTCGTTCAACCACGCCTTCCCGTTCAGGTTCGTCGTCTCGATCACCAGGGTATCGCCCTCCCACTTGCCGACCGAGTCTCCCTGCCACAAGCGCATGTGATCGGGCAAGTGGGGACGGCCATCGAGTGGAATCGTTCGCCATGCCATGCGCTCGTGCAGGATGACGACGTAGCCCGGCGGCTGGAGGATCTGCAGCGGGGACGGGACATACATCGAACGCGGCACGCCGGCGACGAAGCAGTGCGCGGTCGGATCGTCGTAGCCCCGCTCCGGAAGCTTTCGGCTTGCGGCTTCCGTTTTCGCCCAAGCCTGCATCGGCAGAATACCGTCGGGCGGATCGCTGATCACGCCGCGACCGGCGGGCGTCAGGAAATCCTGTTCGTGAAAGCCGAGGCCGTAGTTCGCGCCTCCGCCATCGGACATGAAGTAGCCCTGCAGGTCAGGCTTGCCGTCGGCGAGTCGCTTGATTTCGCCCTTTCGCTCAGGCGCCTTCCACGCGGTCTGCACATCCTTCCACTCGGGCGGCGTCTGCACCGGCACTGACGGCCCCGGATACCACGTCTTCGTGTCCGGCTCGAATGCGCCGTTGGCCTCTTCCTTCTCCGCCTGACACTGATACTCGAAGATGCGGTCGGCGTCGGTCTGACGGTGGAGCAGCATGCTGATCGTCCACGGCCGTGTGAAGACCTTTGGATCTTCGATCGTCGCCTCGTAGGCGATTGTGTTGACGTCCTTCAGGGTGTAGCGCTCGACGAGGTGCAGGTTCTCACTATGGAAGTTTCCCGCCTTGTCGAACCACGTGCGGTCGTTGTGATCCTTGACGTCGACGACCAGTGTGTCGCCCTCCCAGCGGCCCCGCGAGTCGCCCATCCAGAAGTCGATCCCTTCGAGTGCCGGAGAGCCGTTGGTGTAGATGGTGCGATGGACCTGCGACCACTCGAACGTCATCGCGATGTGATCAGGCGTCTGGAAGATCTGGAACGGGAACTCCATGTACATGATCCGCGGCACGCCGGGCAGGTAACAGTTCTCCAGCGGATCGAGAGTCCGGCGATTCTTCGCGTTCTCGATCTTCTTCTTCGCCGCCCACTCCTGGTAGGGGATCGGTCCGCCCTGCACGACGCCTTTGCCGGCAGGCATCTCGAAGCGCGCGATGTGATCCTCGAGGTCAGCCGCGGCCTCGTTGCGAACCTGCCAGATCCCGGACAAATCCGGCTTGCCGTCGGCCGTTCGCGGAATCGCCGTGCTCGACGAGGACGAAGACGAGCGCGAGCATGAAATGAGAGCCGCCGAGAGTATGAGGACTGCGACGAGAGTCGCTTTGGGATTACGCAAGAGCATCTCGTAATTGTAATGCGCGGCCTTGGAGTCTCATTCGGGCGGCACTCGCTTGTCGGGTTTTAACGCGGAGATCGCGGAGATCGCAGGAAGCGCATGAGAGCGATTGACAGACTGCCACGGGTCGCCGCACTACGTGCGGCTGGGATCGAGTGAAGCGGGACGCAAGCGTCCGACGACGCTCATTCGACGCTTGCGATCCCGTCTCGCTCGATCCTAAGCGCCGGCCGACGGCCGGCGTGACCCGTGGCATTGAAGCCGATCCCTGCGATCCCGGCGATCCCTGCGTTAAGAAACCTCTGCGACCTCCGCATCCCGGCGCCCGGGGCTAGACTTGTCCTCATGACCAAGCCAGCGGTCGCGGCGGAATCAGTGGTCGCATTGGGTGCCACGGAACGGCGGCTCGACGAGTACGCCAACTACGAGATTGCGCTCGGCTCGCTTCGCATCTCCCGTGCGTTGCCGGTCAAGGGGCGCCGACTGATCGGGCCATGGTGTTTCCTCGATCGATTCGGTCCGCTCTCGTTCACCGAGGGGATGCCGATGGACGTCGCGCCGCACCCGCACATGGGGCTGCAGACGGTGACGTGGCTGCTCGAAGGCGAGGTCGTCCACGACGACAGCCTTGGCGAAGAGGCGGTGCTCCGCCCCGGCGGTGTGAACGTCATGACGTCCGGGCATGCGATTGCTCACGCCGAGCGCACGCCAGCCGACAACACCGGACGGCTGAACGGCGTGCAGCTCTGGACCGCGTTGCCAGATCGCGACCGGCATGGCCCGCCCTCGTTTCAACACGTGACGCTCGCGCCCGTGCTCGAGCCCGCAGGTGGGATCGTCCGCGTCTTCTCCGGCGAGTTGGCTGGCGCGACATCACCTGCTCACCACGTCTCCGAATTAACCGGCGCCGATCTACAAGTGCATCGCGGCGAGACGCTCGAGTTGCCGCTACGGCCCGACTTCGAATATGCCGTGCTCGTGTTATCGGGTGATTGCTCGCTCGACGGTCAGCAGCTTCGTGAGCGCGTGCTCTATTACCTGGGTGTGCAACGCGCTGACGTGGCGCTCACAAGTCAGGGTGGGGCGCGTCTCCTGCTGATTGGCGGTCCGCCGTTCCCGGAAACGATCCTGATGTGGTGGAACTTCGTGGCGCGGACACCCGAGGAGATCCGTGATGCGCGCGACGACTGGGAGAATGGCAGCCGGTTCGGCAGCGTCGCGGCGTACAAGGGTCAGCGACTTCATGCACCGGAGCTCGTGCGCCTCGCGCGTCCCAACCCGGTGAGTTGATCTACTTCGCTCTCCCGCTGAAACCCCCAGCGACCATGGGAAGACGGTAGATCGTCTTCGCGTTGTTCCTCACGCCGTCCGGCGTTCTGAATTCCTGCCCATCCGGTCCGAGTGCTCCGCTCCCGACGATGTAGAGCGTTCGTTTCTCTGGGCCCGAAAACGCAACACTGATCGCCGGGCGGGGTGTGGGAACGAGACCGAGATACTTCCCTTCCGCGCTGAGCACCTGCACGCCGGGCGCCGACGTGACGTAGAGGCGCCCGTCATTGTCGATCGCCATACCGTCGCCGTTGCCGCCGCCTTCGAGGGTGGCGAAGTTGCGACGATTCGTCACGCTGCCGTCCGGCAGAATGTCGAACGCCACGATCACGTTGCCGTTGGTGACGTAGACGATCTTCTCGTCGCGACTGAGCATCACGCCGTTGGTGCGGAGATCGTCGCCCAGACTCTTCACACCACCATTCGGACCAACGTAGTACGCGCCGCCGACGGTGAAATAGACGCCGCCCTTCGCATCGACGACGAGATCGTTCAGCCGCCCGAGTGGTGTGCCCTCGAATCGATCGGCGAGGACCGCGCGCGTGGGCGTCAGCAGACTGATCGCGGTCGGCTCTGTGCACTGCTCGGGGCGTCCGCCTGGATCCGTGCAGGTCCGTTCGGCCGCGACGATGCGTCCTTTCGAGTCGATGCCGATCGAGCCGACGCCGTGCGTATCCGAGAGGAACACCGCGACGCGATCCGTCGCATCGAGCTTGCTGATCCGCCGCGGCTGCTCCTGCGCGAACAACAATCCACCGTCCGCGGTGCCCACGAGTCCGTCGGCGTTATCCGTGCCCTGCCACGCCACACGCCACGTCGCACCGGCCGAGACGACACCAGGGATGGGCGTGACCGCGACGTCTCGCGCGCCCTGCCCCGCGCCACCGCGCTGAGCGTCGAGGGCAATCGTGAGAAGAAAGAGACA
>Ga0068869_100002217_pt1 | contig 11693 bp, 10 predicted proteins | sample KBSMisM52_FD_64676 | JGI IMG/M metagenome (GOLD analysis project Ga0068869, IMG submission 64676) | Miscanthus rhizosphere microbial communities from Kellogg Biological Station, Michigan, USA - KBS Miscanthus M5-2 | ecosystem: Host-associated > Plants > Roots > Rhizosphere > Soil ... | reverse complement strand
GCATCGCACCGGAGGGCTGCCATGCGAATGGTTCTGTTCAGTGGCTTGATCGGATGGTTCGTGGCGACCGCGCCGGCGACGGCGTCGGCCGACGACGCCCACGCCGAGATGGCCGCGGCGCTGACCGCGCAGGCTGACCTGCACCCGGCCCCGCTCACACTCCCTGTGGTGTCTGCGGCGCCGCTGCACGCAGCCGCGTCGAGTGCGGTCAAGCGCGGCATTCCCGCGCGCTCCGCGTCCGGCGATGCTGCGCGGAGCGCGGCGAACGCCGCCGATCGCGCATCGCGGAACGCGCAGGGGACGCCATCGCAGGCGCTTGCCCACCAGGCGCAGGCCGCCGCGGCAGCTGCTGCCGGCCAGGCGCAATCTCAGCGAGCAATGCGCCGCCATCGCAAGTGAGCGCCATGCGGATCCTGTGCGCGGTGCTCGTCGCCCTCGCCGTCTCGCGTGAGTTGCGCGCCGACGACGCGGCGACGGCGCGGCACCTGCTGCAGGGTGTCCGTGCGTTCAAGGCCGAGCGCTACGACGAGGCGCTGGTCGAGCTGCGCGTGGTCGCGCGCGCGGCGGACGCGCCCGCCGATCTCGCGTATTACCTCGGGCCCACGCTGTACAAGCTGCAGCGCTACGACGAAGCGCTCGCCGTGTTCGTCGCGTCGCGCGCGGCGCCCGATGCGCTGACCGACTTCTACCTCGGGCAGACCTGCTATCAGCTCCGGTTGTTCCGCAAGGCCCGCTCGGTGTTCGCCGAGCTGCGCGCGCGCGGCCTGGGGCCGGTGCTCCACGAGGCCGCCGGCCGCTACATCGCGCTCGTCGACGCCACATACCAGACGCCGCCTCCCGCGGGGTCGATCGACTACTACGTGTCGGAGGGCATCGCGCGCACGGCGAGCGCGCCGGCGGTGGCCGCCGAATACCTCGACGAGGCGCGACAGGTCGAGTCGCTCGCGCGCGAGCCGCACCGCCATCTCGAGATCCTCGAGAGGCTGGCGGCGGCGTGGAACGACAGCGGCCGCCCGCAGCGCGTGCTCGGGCTGGCGATCGAACCTGCGCCGTCGCTCGAGCTGAGCTGGCAGCGTGCGCGCGCGTTCGCGGCCACCGGCGACGCCGCGCGCGCCCGGGCGCTGCTCGAGGCGATCCGCAAGGCGCAGGCCGCGCGCGCGGCCGAGGCGGAAGCGCTGCTCGCGCAGCTCCCGCCGTGAGTCACTCGTCGTCGCTGCCGGGCTCGCCGAGGCTGTCGAGCCGCGAGTACAGCCGCCGCCGCGTGATGCCGAGCAGCCGCGCCGCAGCGGCCTTGTTGCCGCCGGCCTTGACGAGCGCGTGATGGATCAGGTCGCGCTCGAACGCGTCGAGGCTGAACTCCGGCACGAGTAGATCGTCGAGGATCGAGCCGGAGATCGCGGCGGTGCGCGCGAGCGCGGGCGGCAGGTGGTCCGGCGCGATCGGATCGGTGCCCGCGAGGACGAGCGCGCGACCGAGGACGTTCTCGAGCTCGCGGACGTTGCCCGGCCAGCGACCGGCGGCGAGCGCGTCGAGCGCGGTCTCGGTGATCCGGTCGGGGCCGAGGCCGCGCGCCGCGAGCACGCCGAGCACGGTGGCGCGAACATCCTCGGGGCGGTCGCGCAGCGGCGGCACGGTGATCGGGAACACCGCGAGCCGGTAATACAGATCCTCGCGGAAGCTGCCGTCCTTGACCGCGGCGGCGAGCTCGCGGTTGGTGGCGGCGATGATGCGGGCGTCGGACCGGCGGGTCTGCGTGGAGCCGAGCCGCGTGAACGTGCGGTCCTGGAGGAAGCGCAGCAGCTTGACCTGGATCGCCGGGGCGAGCTCGCCGATCTCGTCGAGGAACAGCGTGCCACCGTGCGCCGCCTCGGCGTGGCCGGGCTTGGTGTCCGCCGCGCCGGTGTACGCGCCCCGCTCGCGCCCGAACAGCTCGCCCTCGACGAGGGTCTCGGGCAGCGCCGCGGCGTGGAGCTCGATGAACGGCCCGGCGCTGCGCGCGCTCGCATGGTGAATCGCGCGCGCCAGGAGGTTCTTGCCGGTGCCGCTCTCGCCGAGCAACAGCACGGTCTCGTCGGTGGCTGCGACGCGACGCGCGTCGGCGACCACGCGGCGCATCGCGGCGGACTCCGCGATCACGCGGCCGAAGCCCTCGCGCTCGTCGAGCCGGCGCGCGAGTGCGTCCGCGCGCGCGGTGATCGCGCGGCGCTCGACGATGTGGCCGATGCGCAGGCGGAACTCGTCCATCGCGAACGGCTTGACGAGATAGTCCACCGCGCCCAGCTTCATCGCCTCGACCGCGTTCTGCGCGGTGGCGTGCGCCGTCATCAGCACGACGTCGGTGCCTGGTGAGACGCGCCGCACCTCGCGCAGCACGGCCATTCCGTCGACGCCGGTCATCCGCAGATCGCTGACCACGATGTCGAGGTCGCCGCTGCCGATGCGCTGGATCGCCGCGGCGCCGCCACCGACGTGCGTGGCTTCGTGCCCCGCTCCCTCGAGCATCTCGACGAGCACGCGGCCGAGCTTGGCTTCATCATCGACGATGAGGATTCGTGTCATGTGTCCCTCGTGACGTCGGTCGCGTACGAAACTGCGCTGATGTGCGTCCCGAACCGTACACCCCCGCGCGGTCTCGGCGCAGATCTAGCCGCAATCGCGCGGCGCGCAAGCTGGCCCGTCGGTTGCTGCTCTCGACGACACGACCAAGGAGGCAACCATGTGCACGAAATGGACAACGAGCTTGCTGATCGCGATGCTGGCCGGCGCGCCGACCGCGTGGGCGGATGCTGCCAAGGGCGGCGCCGATCCCTCGTCCAAGACGTTGCCTGCGAAGGCATCGGACAACGCCAGGGCCCATGCGTTCGGTCAGAATGCAGGAGGCCAGGGCGGCGGCGCCGATCCCGCCGCAAAGACATTGCCTGCGAAGGCATCCGACACCGCGAAGGCCAATGCCTTCGGCCAGCAGGGTGACCGGAGCAAGGCGATCCACCAGGCCGCACACGACGCCGCCACGCAGCAAGCGCGCGGTGCCGTCGCGCATGCGCAGGTCCAGCCGGCGACCAGCACGACGCGGCCCGCCGCTGCCGCCACCGCGCACGCGTCGGCCACCGGCGTCAGCAACGGCTTCGACAATGCGTCGGCGGGCTCGGCCAACGGCCAGGCCGCGCCGCCCGCGGCGCCGGGCCGGAGCGGGGACCACCGCCACTAGCAGCCGGTCGCGATGACGAACCGGCTCGCGATCGCCGCGGTGCTTGCAATCGCCGTGCTGCCGTCTCCGGCGCGGGCCGACGCGACGGCCGATCTCGAGCTCGGCGTCGCGCGCATCCAGGCCGGCGAGTACGAGGCGGCGATCGCGCCGCTGCGAGCGGCGCACGAGGCCGACCCGTCGGACCTCGACACCGCGCTGCTGCTCGGGATCGCGTACTTCCGGTGCGACGATGCAGCGACCGCGCGGCCGTTCCTCGAGGCGGCCGCGCGGTCTCCGGATCCGGAAACGCGCGACGGCGCGCGGATTCTCCTCGGGCTGGTCGCCGACAGCACCGGGGACGCCGCGGCCGCGATCGGCTACTACGACAGCGTCGCGCGCAGCGCATCGAGCTTCGCGGCGAGCGGGCGGCAGCTGCTCGCGCGCCAGCGCGGCCGCCGGTTCGCCGCAGCGCTCGTGATCCGGCCCGAGTTCGACTCGAACGTCGCAGCGCTGCCGACCGTCGCGGCGCCCACCGACGGTAGCGCGCGCGACCGCGATCTGTTCGTGATGGCCGAGCTCCGCGTCCGGCCGTTCGAGGGCCGCGGGCTGGTGCTCGATCAGGCGGTCGCGTATCGCAAGCAGGAACAGCTGACCGACTACGACATGGCCTCGAGCGTGTCGGGCACCAGCTGGAGCGTCCGGTCGGCGAAGATGCAGGGCGCGCTCGCGTACCATCTCGACCTGTCGACGCTCGGCGGCAAGCTGTTCCAGATCGGCCACACCGTCGACGCCGGTGCGCGGCGGGCCGTCACCGGCGCGCTCGGGGTGGGAGCGAGCTATCAGCTCGCCGCACGGACGCTGTACCCGGACGGCTATACCGGTTACAGCGGAGCGGTCCACACCGGCGCGGCGAAGCTGTCGTGGCTCGGAGGAGCGTGGGAGCTCGAGCTCGCCGGAATCGTGGCGCGCGAATCCACCGCGGATCCGACGCTGTCGGCGCTCGCCGCCGGCGGTCAGCTCGCCGCGCGGCTCAGGGTCAGCCGGGCCGACCTCAGGGTGTCCGCGCGCGCGATGGATCGCAGCTACGACGAGGCCGCGCAGGGCCGCCGCGATCTGCAGCTGCGCGGCGACGCGGCGCTGTTCGTCGAGATCGCCTCGCACCTCGGCGCGGTGGTGGGCGCGACGCTGCTCGACGACCGCTCGAACGCGATGGACGCGAGCTACTCGAAGTGGACGCTGTATCTCGGCGCGGTGATCGCGACCGCGCCCTGACCTCACGCCGGACGCAGCGGCAGGTAGAGCGAGAACCGCGCGCCCCGGGCGCCCGGCCGCGACTCGAGCACCAGCGAGCCACCGTGGCGCTCGGCGATCCGGCGCGACGCCACCAGGCCCAGGCCCGTCCCGCCGGCGCGCGCGCTGACGAACGGCTCGAACAGCTGCGCTGCGATCTCGGCGGGCACGCCGGGGCCGTCGTCGATGACCGAGAGCCGCGCGCGCTCTCGCTCGGCGGCGACCTCGATCGCGACATGCACGCCGGGCCCGCCGATCTGCGCTGCGTTGAGCACGAGGTTGAGCAGCGCCTGGCGCAGCTTGCCGGGGTCCGCGTGGACGGTGGCCGCGCCGGTCGCGATGATCTCGGCGCCGGGCGCGACCAGGCGGGCCTCCTCGGCCACCGCCGCGGCGAGCGCGCCGAGCTCGACGTCCTGGGGATCGAGCGCGACGTCGCGGCCGAGTCCGAGGAACTCCTCGGTCAGGCGGTTGAGCCGATCGACCTCCGACAGCATCTCGGCGAACCGCTCCTGCTCGCGCGGCGGCGCGGCCGGGCCGAGTCGTTCGCGCGCGAGCTCGATCTGACCGCGCAAGATGCCGAGCGGGTTGCGGACCTCGTGGGCGACCATCGCGGCCATCTGCCCCACCGCGGCGAGGCGCTCGGCGCGGCCGTGCGCGAGCCGTGCGCGCTCGAGCGCGCGCAGCGCGAGGCCGAGCCCGACGGCGAATACCAGGGCGGCGAGCGCGGTCAGGGCGACGGCGATCGCGTAGGTGCGGCGCAGGCTCGCTGCCGGGGCGTGGTACTCGGCGCCGGCCTCGATCGCCAGCACCGCCGTGCCGCCCGGCCGGCGCACGGGAAAGTACGCGGTCTCGACGGTGGCGCTGGCGACCGAGTAGCCGGTGCCCACCGAGGCCGCGCCGGCGAACGCGCGCGTCAGCCGATCCTCGTCGATGCGCAGCAGGTTCAGCGGCGCCCCGGCCGGCGTGCGAACACCCGCCGTCACGCGGAGCGAGGCATCCAGGAGGTACGCGTCCTCGAGCCGGTTGTCGTGGACCAGCGCCGCCAGCAGCGGATCGGCATCGCCGGTGGTGGCCAGCCAGCTCGCTGCGGTGACCCCGAGCGCGGTCAACCGGTCGTCGAGCGTGCCGGTCACCGCGCGGACCTCGCTGCGATACAGGCTGTAGATCAGCGCGTTGATCGCGATCAGCAGGCCGACCGCCGCGGCGAGCACCGCCAGGACGCGGCGCCGGTTCACAGTCCGCCCCATGCGATCAGCAAGCCGAGCCGCGCGATCACCTGATTGTAGATGAAGTCGTCGAGCGTCGACTGGTTGTACGCGGCGCTCGCACCCGCGACCGCGCTGACATGGTCGCCGAGGTCGACCTCGAGATCGGCGCCGGCGGCGAAGGCGGTGTCGCGGCGCAGCGCGCCATCGGGCTCGGCGCCGTCGTGGCGCGCGTAGCCGGCGGTGACGCTCGCGGTGAACCGGACCCGGGCGGCCGAGCGCGTGCGCACCGCGAGCTGGACGCCGGTGTACAGGTGCGTGAACGCGAGGTCGGCGGTCAGCTCGCGGCGGATCACGGCGCGCGCGTCGAGCTGCACCCCGGCGCCGAGCGCGACGATGGCACCGGCGTCGCCGCTGTGCACCCAGCCGTTGAACGGCTGCTCGCTGTCGCGCAGGTAGGCGCGCCGCCGCACCGAGTACGTCGCGACCGCGGACGCGCCATCGCCGTCGAGGCGATACGCGACGGCCGCGCCGCCGGCGAGCAGGTACGCGGTACCGGCGAGCAGATCGAAGTCGCCGCCGCCGCGCACCGCGAGGTGGTGCGGCCCGCGGGCGAGCTCGGCGCTGACCTCGAGATCCTCGGCGAGGAAGTCGAGGGCCGACTGCGCGCGCAGGTTGCGCCAGGTCAGCGTGTTGCGCACCGCCAGCCAGGGCTCCGGCCGCGCGGTGAACGTGGCGACGGTCAGGAGGTCCACGTCGGTGGCCGGCGCGCTGTCCATGGTTCCCGACGGCGGCGTGTCGGGCACGAGCTGCGGGTTGCTGTCGACCTCGGACTCGACGAGCAGCGCGGCCGCGACGGTTCCGTCGCGGTGCGCGATCCGGAGCAGCGCGGTCGCGAGCGCCTGATAGTCGGGATCCTTGCGCGCCGCCTCGAGCTCGCGGATCGCGGTGCCGGTGTCGTGGCGCTCGAGCGCGATCAGCCCGAGGAAGAAGTGCGCGCCCGCCGCCGAGCCGCCACGGCCGCGCGCCAGGTCCGCCAGGGCCGCGGCGGCGCCGGTGCGGTCGCCGGCGCGATAGCGCGCAGTCGCGGCGGTCAGCGTCGCCGCGTCGGCGGCCTCGGCGGCCGCGGCGGACGTACCGCACAGCGCCGCGAGCCCATCCGCCGCGTGCCGGTTCGCGCCGTCCAGGGCGATCGCCTTGCGATACGCGATCGCCGCGGTCCGGAGATCCTCGGCGGCGAGCGCCGCGTCGGCGACCTCGGTGTAGGCGGCGCTGTCGGCGGGATCCGGCGGCGCGACCGGCTCGGGTGGGCCACCGCAAAGATCGGCGATGGCGATCGCCGCAGCGAGCACGAGCACGCGCCATCATAAGCCAGCCGCCGAGCGACCCGATAGCCGCGGCGCCGACCGAGCGGCGATGGCCTCGATCTCGATCAGGTCGGGGTGGGCGGAGGCTGCGTGCCGCGGCGGCGCTTGGCGGCCTCCTCGGACTCGGTGGTCTGCGCGCTCTGATCGCGCTGCCCGCTCTGGTCGCGCGGCGTTCCCGGCTTGCCGGGCGCCTGCTTGGCGGGCTCGGGGGCGGCCGGCGCCGGCGCGGCGAGCGCGGCTGCGACCGCGGCCTCCTTGTTGGGCTCGTCGCCGACGGCGAGCTCGCACTCGCCGAACACGACCTGCATGCCGCCCTTGGACACGCTGAGCGACACCTCGAGCGAGCGGGCGCGGATCATCGTGCGGTCGCGGACGCGGCCCGAGATCTGGACCGTGTCGGCCTCGACCTCGCCGGCCAGCTCGCCGTCGGAGCGCAGCTCCTTGACCTTGACGACGCCGGCGACCACGCCGCTCGGCGTGATGTGGATGACGGGGCCCGCGATGTCGCCCTCGACCTTGCCCATCACGACGATCGGGCAGTTCGACGACATCGTGCCTTTGAATTCGGTCCCGTCTTCCACGAGGGTGTGCTTGCCGGTGGGAAGACCGTTCTTGTCGCTCATCAGATCACCTCGCTTGGCTCGTTACAGAGTCGTTCGCAACTGGTTCTTGGCCACCGGTTGTGTGCCTGGTGGAATGATCTTGACGCGAAGCTGACAGCCGCTCTCGAACGCGAAGCCGGTCGGCTCGCCGGTCTGCGCGATGGCGGACACCACCGCGCCGCGCGAGCTCACCATCAGCTTGCGCGGCCCGATGATACCGGGACTGGCGCGCTCGAAGAACTTGCCGTGCACGGTGATGCAGCCCGCGCCGACGATCTCGCAGTCGGCGAGCACGCCCGACGGGCCGATCACCAGCTCGGTCTCGAGACCGACGTTGATCGTGCAGTTCTGGAACAGGCCGTCGATCTCGACCTGCGCGCCGGCGTCGAACGCCAGCGTCGCGTTGCGCAGCACGTCGCCGCGCCCGAAGTAGCGGCGGCGGGTCTCGACGGCGGCCGGAGCGACCGCGCCGACGGTGAGCACCGACGGGATCACCCCGTTCTCGACCCGCTGCGTGCCGTCGCCGGCCGGGCTGAGGTCGAGCCACGTCACCTCGATCGAGCCGAGCGGCAGGCCCGTGCCGACGAGCCCCGCGACCTTGGCGCCGGTCAGGACCGCGCCGGTGAGCTGCGCGCGCGCGAACGTGGCGTGGCGGACGTCGGCGGCCCCGAGCTTGGCGCCCGTGAGATCGGCGCCCGAGAAGTTGGTCTTGACCAGCGACGCGCCGGTGAAATCGGCGTGGCGCGCGATCGCGCGATGCAGCACGGCCTCGTCGAGGATCGCGCCGCGCAGCACGGCGTCCTCGAGGTTCGCGCTCGCCAGGCTGGCGTTGCTGAACCGCGCCGCCGGGGCCGACGCGCCGCCGAGGTACGCCTCGTCGAGCTCGGCGTGGGTGAACACCGAGTCGGCGAGGTTGGCGCCGCCGAGCTTGGCGCCGGCGAGCTGGGCGTAGCTCAGCGCCGCGCCGGTCAGGTTCGCGCCGGTCAGGTTCGCGCCCTCGAGGTTCGCGCGGGTCAGGTTCGCACCGACCAGCACCGCGCGCTCGAGCTTGGCGCCCTCGAGGTCGGCGTTCTCGAGGTTGGCTCCGCTCAGGTTGGTGCCGACGAGGTAGGCCTCGCGCAAGCTGGCGCGGCGCAGCGCGGCCTGGGACAGGTCGGCGCCCTCGAGGTTGGCTCCGTCGAGATCCGCGCGATCGAGCGCCGCCTTGACCATCCGCGCCTGCGACAGATCGACGCCCTTCAGATCGGTGCGATCGAGCTTGTCCCCGCGCTGGATCCGCTTGAGTACGTCGTCGCGACTTAACGCTGCCATCGTGCCACTCCTCAGGGTTTTCCCGGCGAGGTGCGAGCCGGGATCGCTGCGGACAGATAGCGATCGAGGGTCGCGATCCGTTCGTCGAACGTGAGCTTCTCGAGGCGCGTCAGCTGGTCGCGCTCGCCGAGCCGCACCAGCGCGACCCTGATCCGCTGATAGATCAGGTCGCGCTGCTTGCGGGCCTCGCGCTTGCGCGCGCGCGCGTCCTCGCCCCACTTGGTGGCGTGGTGCGCGTAGTCGTCGTTCTGCACGCACAGCATGATGAGGAGATCGCCGAGCTGGCGGCGCTCGCTGACCGGATCGGGCGCGGACAGCGCGGCGCTGGCACCGCTGCGATAGGCGCGGAGCTGCTCGACGATCGCGTCGGCGAGCTCCTGGCGCACCCCGGCGACCACCGCGATCTCCTCGGCGGTTGCGCGCATCAGCGCATCGAGCCGCGACAACCCGACCGCGAACAGCTTCTCGACCGTGCGGCGCTCGACGCCATCGACCTGGTAGAGCAGCGCCTCGACGATGATCGGCTCGCGGCGGTCGCGCTCGGCGTCGAGCTCGAACGCCTGCGGGATGAGCTCGATCAGGCGCTGGTAGCGGCGCAGCAGCTCGGCCTTGCCGTCGTCGGAGATCCGCGCCTTGCCGGCGACCGCCTCCTCGACGCCGGCGCAGAACTGGTCGAGCGCCATGCACAGCTCGGTGAGCTCCATCTGCGCGGCCATCGTGCGCAGCGAGCGCAGCGCCGGCTGCGTCGACTCGACCCACGCCGGCTCGGCGTCGCCGTAGCGCAGCTCGAGCATGACGTCGCGCACCTGCGCCACGTGGATCGCGGCGACCTCGTTGAACACGCGCCGGACCTCGGCGAGATCCTCGACGGTCGAGACGCCCGGTGCGGTGGTCGCCGCCTCGCCGATCTGCGGCTCGATCACCTGATCGAACGCCGCGCCGACGGAGTCCGAGTGCGCACGGCGCGCCGACCGCCCGCCGCGCGCGGCCGGTGCGCGCGGTGGGAGCACGGGCGCCGAGGGTGCGGGCGCGGGCGCCGCGGCGAGCGCCGCAGCAAGCCCCGTCCCGGAGGCCGGGGCCGAGCTCGATGCGGGTACAGACGAGCTCGGCGATGCCGGCGCGGCCGCTGCCGCGGGAGGTGGAGGCGGACCTGCAGCAGCAGGCGGAGCCGGTGGCGCAGCCGACGCAGGCGGAGCTGCCGACGCAGGCGGAGCCGCCGATGCGGCCGGAGCCGCCGATGCGGGCGCGTGCGCAGCTGCGGCGGCAGACGCAGCCGCGGATGGCGGCGGAGCAGCGGATGGCGGTGCAGCGTGCGCGCCGGTCGACGGCATCGTCGCTGCGGGCGCCGCGGCCGGTGGCGCAGAGGCCTGCGCCGTCGCGGCCGGCGGAGGTGGCGGCGGGGACGCCCTCGAGACCGTCGGCGGATGCGGCGACGGCGGCGGCGGGTTGCGCACCGCGCTGCGCGGCGGGAGCCCCGGCAGCGGCGCGGGCGCCGAGGGCACCGGCGGTGGTGACAGCACCATCGTGGCGTCGCGCTCTTTGACCTCGGGCCTGGTCGCTTCCACGACAGCGGGCTGCCCGCGCGGCACGCTCGGCAACGCGCCTCCGCGCGGCGCCGCGCGCGATTCGGGGGCGGCCGGCGGCGAGCCGTCATCGGATGCTGCGGTCGAAGCAGCCGTCGACGCAGGCGTCGCACCCGCGTTCGACGCGGCGCGCTCGCTCGACCGCCGCGCCTCGCGCGTCGGACCCGGCCAGTCCCACATCGATCGCCCCGACTCGCCGGGCGTGTGCGGAACCGCCGTACTCGCCGCGGTCGCAAACGCGGGCGTCAGCCCGGGCAGCTTGGGCGGCGGTGGCGGCGCGGGAGGTTCCTCTATCGGTGAAGGCGGCGGCGACGCAGGGAGCGGTGGCGATGCATGCGCCGCCGGCGCCGCGTGCCCGCTCTCGGAGTCGTTGTTCATGGCATTGCCATTATCGTCCGACGCGTCCGACGCACTGCCATCCTGACCACGCTGAAAGATCCGCGAGAAGATGCCCATCGAGCTTCCGACCGCGATCACATCAGTGGGATCGCACGTCAGATCAAAGTATCAGAATCGTGCACGCCGGCCGATGTGTTCCTTCGGCGACAATGTCTGTACGGAACGCCCACGAAAGAATCTTGTGGCTAAGCTTCCGGAGTATCGACGCTGCGATTCATCGCGTGCGACGAAACATCTTCACGCAGTGAAAAACTTCACGCGCGTACGACTGCCATACACACACGTTGTGCACGCAATGGCCACCGCGCGTTACTGCGTCGGATCGTCGCGCGAGCTGCCGCGGCCGCCGTTGACCTTGTCCCACACGTTGACAGCGTTGCCGCTCGGCGCAGTGCCGCGCGGTCGCTTCGCACCCTCCGGCGCGACCTCGGCTCGCGCCGGCTTGATCGACGCTGCGAACTCGCGCGGCGCACCGTCGGCGGCCTGCACCTTCAAGCGCAGATCGCCGCCGCGATCGACGAGCCCCGCGTACTCGTCGCCCACGATCTGCGCGAACCCGGCGGCGTCGGCGATGTCGCGCCCACCGGCCGCGAGCACGACGTACTGCTCGGCGAGCCCGAGCTCCTGCAGCACGCCGGGGGTGAGCCCGACGATCACCGCGCCGCGCTCCACCCTGGAATAGCGCCAGCCGATCAGCGGGAACGCGCTGACCACCGTCGCGCCGAGCGCGCTGCCGCGCATCGTGTAGC
>Ga0068869_100002215_pt1 | contig 11699 bp, 9 predicted proteins | sample KBSMisM52_FD_64676 | JGI IMG/M metagenome (GOLD analysis project Ga0068869, IMG submission 64676) | Miscanthus rhizosphere microbial communities from Kellogg Biological Station, Michigan, USA - KBS Miscanthus M5-2 | ecosystem: Host-associated > Plants > Roots > Rhizosphere > Soil ... | reverse complement strand
CACTGCAGTTTCTTCTATATTTGCGGTCGTCGCAATTTTCATCGGTATTCCGATAGTATCGGAGTTTTTCCGCACTGGACTGGTTGCCCGTCTTCCCACCGCGGTTATTGCCACCGGCCTTATGGTAATCGCCTTTCTGTCACTTGCTTGTGGATTAATCCTGGACACTGTCACTCGTGGCCGCTGGGAGGCGAAGCGGATGGCCTATCTTGCAATTCCCGGTCCCCAAGATTTATTGCGCTCAGTGCAAGGCTCTGCTTCGTCGATATAAGGTCCTTTGACCTCACGAAGCTCCAATCAGCTCTATTGGATTATTAACCATCCTTTGAAGTTCAGAAGGCCTGGAGTTGCAGATCGAAGCAGCATGGTCTGTTCCTATGATCGGTGTTGTAGCGCACGGATGCAAACTTTGCTGTGATATCAAGATAGAGAGGGAGGATTGGCTTTATGCCGGGTTGATTGCGTCTGGTACGCCATTCGTACATTTCAGCCGCCCTCGGCTTCACTTCGCGGGAACTCGTGGAACTTCTGGAACTTAGTGAGTCCGCGCCGCGATTGCTCGGGAAAGCGCTGAAAATTCTTCTCGCATTCTCTCAACGGACAACGGTGATCTTTAAGGACCTGGCGCGCATTTTCCCGAACAGCATTCCACTGTCGAGTTTTCACAATGCTTTTCGAAATGCGCGCGTCCCGTCCGACCTTGATGGCCGTTCAACTGGCTGCCGCCCTTGCTTTTTCCCTGATGCTCACAGGCTGCAATCAAGGCGGCGGGGGTTCATCATCGTCTTCCACTTCGAACCAGGGATCATCTTCCGCTTCAACGACCACCAGCACGGCGGCAGTTTCCACGCCCTCTTCGCCCGCTCCATCGGCGGCAACCACTGTGTCCACGGCATCCACGGAAACGGCGGCAGCCGCGGCAACCTCGACGACCCAGACAACCGGGGCCAGTACGGCAACCGCGGCCACCACGAGTAATGCGATCTCCGGTACGACGTTCCTCGCACCGACCTACCCGGAGATACGAGACCAACCCGCGCAACAGGTGAACCTCTCTGACATGGTGGTGACGGTCATCGACAAGAATGACGGCCAGACCCGCGTCTTCCGAGGCAACGACCCCGCGGGTGTCAACATGGGCCGGCGCACCTTCGCCGGAAAGCTGGGTGGCTTCACCCACGAGAATGTCCGCGTCCAACTGCCGGGCTACCCGCTGGTGGTAATCTTCAAACCGGACGTGGGCGGCAAGCCGCGCTGGGAGGTTGGTTTCGAAAACGGCAGCGAGAACGTCAACGACTTCACGATTCCGGCGCGCATCCTGAAGTACGACTACACCGTCACGGTGCAAGGCCAAGATAAGGTGAGCGAGAAGGGTATCGTACACGTTTGGGGACAACGCTTCCGCAAATCGGCCTGGGACCGGCCGCTGGTCACGGACATCGCCACCTTGCGCGCCGCCAAGATGGTGCCGGCCTTCAAGCGGTTGCACGCCGGCCAAAATTCGACGACCTCGTCCCCCGGCTACAAGACACTTGGCCTTGCCGGCTTGACCGGGTTTATGGGCCAGACTGGGGAGCGTCCGGAGATCGGGATCATGACCGAGGTGCAAGCCGAGTACGTCGCGACGCAGAACCCGTTCGCCTTGGCCTCCCTGATGGCTCAGGCCGAGGCCGCAGGCTCCTGGAGCCTCTTTTTCCGCGACAGTCGCACGCACTTGCCGCCGGACTGGGTCAATGACCCGTTCTGGTACACGGACCGCAGCTTCTATACGGACCAAGGCTCCAGCCAGACCGCCCATCCGGTCAACATTTCGCTCAAGGCCGACGATCCAAACCTCTTGCCGAATATTCCCGCCTTTTCGGGCAACCACGCGCCGGCGCTGGGACTCTTGGCCTACCTGCTGACGGGAGATGATTGGCACATGGAGAGTGTCGAGTTCCAGGCCAACTTGCAGCATGGCGCCAACCGCTACAAGGTGAGCGGGCTGGCCAACGACTTCCTCAACGGCGGCGGCTGCGGCGACGGAGAGCCGCGCGCCTGGGCCTGGGAGGTCAGGGACTTCGGATACGCCGAATTGGCGCGTTTCTACGAGACGCAGAATGCGCCCAAGCCGGCCGCCGGTCTGCCGATCGCCTACTGGCAAAGCCTTGTGAAAGGGTATCTCGCCGCGGTGATCCGTGACTATATGAACGCCCCGGCCAACAGCTCGTTACAGCCTCACCCCCGGTTTTTCTCATTCTGCGAGTGGGATACGATCAGCTTGTGGGAGCAGGATTATGTGGGCTTCGTGCTGAATCATCTGTCCGAGGCTCCCGTCAAGAGCGCAGTCGGCTTCGTGACCCTGCGCGATTGGAAGAGGCAAAGCAATTTGGCGCGCGTCGATCCCAACTCGGGATGGCCAGTGCTTCAGCAAGCCTGGTACAGGCTCTATGTGTTGAAGGACCCCGTCACCGGCGTCGGCGCCAAGGATTGGGCGGACCTGGCGAGGTTAAACAGCGTACCGACGGACGACGGCACGGGTCCCATCTATCAAGCCGGGCAGGCCATGTCGTACATTGGCGAGCAGGTCGGCAATCTGGGCTATGGCGCCTTGCTGGGCGACCAGAAGAGCCGCGCAGGGTTCGACTGGCTGATGACCAAGCTCGGGCCATTGGCATCCCAGATCGGTTGGCGCGACAGCGTCGGGCCATAGGCGTTTCCTTACCAATCAGCCTTGTCGCCGAAGGATGGCAGGCGTGGCGCGTGGCTTTCGCCCGAGCTGCAGGTTCAGATGATGGGAACTTCCGGAACATCCGAAAAGACAAAATCTTCGCCCGACTTTACGAAAGGATGAGGGCGATTCTTTAAGACCCTTTCGCGCATTTTGCGATCGGCATCACAATGTCGAGTCTCGGAATGAATTTCGAATTGCGTGCGCGTTCTCACCACTTCGTCCCGTTGGCAAGGTCAACTCTGGTCCGCAAATTCATAGTCGGTGCCGCAGTCTTCGCATGTCTCAATGCCGGCGTTAGCGCCCAAGAGGAAGCACCCTCGGCTGCGGGAAAATCATTGCTGTCACGAATCACCGTCGAAGTGCCGGTCTATACCCGCCACATACCGGCAGTCGCAGGATTCAACGATCACAATTGGGGCGCACTGGTTGACGTAGCACTGTCTCCGGATTGGTCCATCCTTCTGGGGGATTTTACGAACAGCTATTATAGAAATACCGTCATCGGCGGCGCTCGTTACTCGATTCACGCGTGGGAGTTTTCCAGCATCAAAATTGATACCGGCGTGATGCTGGGTCTTGATCTAAACGGCGGCTATAAAGGTCGCAACGACGTCGATCCATTCTTGGGTGCGCTATCGGTAAAAATAACGGGCAATCATTTTTCCGAATATGAAATGCTCAATAGGACCGGTATCGCATTCACCGTGATACCCGGCGAGACCTTTGGGATAAATGTTGCTTTGGCCTTCGGACTTTAAGCAGGCCCGAGAGCGGCAAGGTCAGTCCCGCAAGGCAAAGGTCGATAAGATATTGCCGGCGATGACCGAGACATATTGCTTGCCATCTATCTCATAAGTGATTGGCGCATTGACGATAGAGCCGCCCAGATTCGTCTTCCACAGCAATTGGCCGTTCCTGGCGTCAAAGGCATAGAAATAACCCTCACGTCCACCGGTGAAGAGCAGGTCGGTCGCAGTGGTCAACATGCCGGCATCGGTCACGTCATACTGGGAAAAAGTCCAGGCGCGCTTGCCGGTGCGCGGGTCCAGCGCGACCGTCGCGCCGCTGCCCACCTCGCTGGTCCAATAGTCGATCGGTCCGCGGCGGCCGATACTCACGGTCGGCGCGCCGGGTGCCGGGGAAATTCCAGCAGGGGCGCCGCCGACGAAAACGCGGCCGGGCTCATATACCGCTTCCTCACGCCGATAAGTGGTGGCGTAATTCTCCCACACCGAAAAATAGAACAGTCCGGTGCGGGGACTGTAGGAAGGCGGGTACCAATTGGTGCCGCCTTGGTTGCCGGGCCAGACGGGCGTGCCCGAAGCAGGCGGCGTCTGAATGGGCCGGCCATTCTTGTCCAGCCCGCTTGCCCAGTTCACCTTCACAAAAGGCGTTCCCTGCAGGAACTGCCCCGTTGCCCGGTCCAGGACGTAGAAAAAGCCGTTGCGGTTCGCAAACAGCATCAGCTTGGCGGATTTGCCGTTCCAATCCATATCCGCCAGGACGGGCACTTGGGTGGAGTCATAATCATAGCCGTCATTCGGCGTGAACTGGAAATGCCACTTCAATTTTCCCGTGTTCGGGTCCAGCGCCACCACGCTGTCGGTGTAGAGATTGTCGCCCGGCCGTTGGGCCGGATTCCAGTCGGGACCGGGATTGCCCGTGCCCCAATAGACCAAATTCAACACCGGATCGTAAGAGCCCATCGTCCAGATCGATCCGCCGCCGGTTTTCCAATCGTCACCGCTCCAGGTTTCAAAGCCGGATTCACCCGGGCCAGGAATTACGTTGAAGCGCCACAATTCCTTTCCAGAGTGCGGATTGAACGCGGCCACGAAGCCGCGAATTCCGTATTCGCCGCCGCCCACGCCGACCAGAACTTGGTCCTTCACGATCAGAGGCGCCATGGTGATCGAATAGCCGCTCTTCAATTCGGCCACCACGGTGTTCCATAGGGGCTTGCCGGTCTTGGCATCGATGGCTATCAGGTGGGCATCCAGCGTGCCCATAAACAGCGTGTCGCCCAAAATCGCCACGCCGCGGTTGTTGGAGCCGCAGCAGACGCGCGCGCCCGCGTCGGGCGCCCAATGATAAATCCAGAACAGCCTGCCGGTCTTGGCATCGAGCGCCATCACGTCATTGGGCCGCTGGGTCAAATACATGATGCCGTCAACGACCAGCGGATTGGATTCCCACGCGCCCGGGACCTGATTCTGTACGACCCAGACCTGATTCAGCTTTTTCGCATTGTTCCGGTTGACTTGCCGCAAGCCGCTATAGCGCTGGTTGTCATAACCGCCGCCATAGGTCATCCAGTTGCGAGGCTCGCTGGCCGCTCGTTCAAGCCGCTGAGAGGTGACCTGGCCCCAGGCTGGTGTGAGGATCAGGGCGAATATCGCAAGCACGGATGATATCGCGCGAAGCATCATTTTCCCCTCAACGAAACCAGGTAGGCAAGGATATCCGCCAGTTCGTCCTCATTTAGTCGTCCGCGGTAGGAGGGCATCTGGGATGTCATGCTGACGTCATACTGACGGATAGCCGCTTTATCGATGGACTGAACACGCTCTTGCTGGTCGATCAGCTGCACGGAGAAGGTGTCTTCATTGAAACGCCGGCCCTGAATCGTGCGCCCGTCGCGCGTGACGATGGTGACGGCCCGGTTGATCGGCATGGTCCCCCTTGTAGGGTCGGTAAGCGATGTCAGAATCTGTCCCGGGCGACGCATAAAGCCGATATCGTCGAGGACAGGCGCCGTTCGAGGGCCGTTGCCGCCGAGGCGATGGCAGGCGGCGCAGCCCGAATTGTCATAGATCGTCTTGCCGTGGATCGCATCGCCCAACCGGAAACTGGTGCCCGCTTGGTCCATACCTGAGCGCACAAATGCGACAAGAGCGTCCAACTCTTCCGCCTTGAAGGCGAAGGGCGGCATACCCGCGGGGTTGCCCGCAGTAATCGCTTTGCGAATATCCTCGTCCGTGACAGCGCGAGGAAACTGTTGGCGGGAGAGATTGACCCGCGCTATCAGATCGCCATTGAAGCCGTGGCAGAGCTGGCACTGGCTGACATAGATCCGATAGCCGGCTTGGATCTGTTCGGAGCTGTATTGATGGTCCTGCGCGGCCGCCGGCGCAGTCCAGGTAACGCCGACGCCCATCAGTATGATGCCGAGCCGTTTCAGGAACGTGCACCGGTCGTAAAGGAGTTTCGGCTTCGGAATATCCATCCGTCATCCTTCTAGTGCATCATCAGCGCGGCCAAGGTAATCATGCCCTCGAGGATATTGCCGATGCGAACATTCTCATTGTCGGTGTGCTGGTTGTCGTCATAGTTGGCGATGGAGATGCCGATGGTCGGCACCTTGTACGCCTCGATAAACGGCGCGGCGGGAACGCTTCCGCCCAGCGTGCGGATGCGGACCAGCCGGTCGCCCCATGCGGCCCGCAGTGCTTCGGTGGCAAACATCGCCTGCGGATCGCCGGGCTCCGTACGCCACGCCATTCCGTTCCTGGCTCCGCGCACCACTTTGGCGACACGTGGGTGGGCGGCCAAGGTTACGACATCGGGGTCCTTGTCGGTGATGAAATAGCCCTGCGCGCGAATGAAGGCGGTGATGCGCTCCACCATCGCTTTGGGATCATTGTCCTTGACCAACCTCACTTCAATCTGGGCGGAAGCGCTCGCCGGGATCACACCACCGACCTCGCCGCCCTTCATGTCATGGACGCTGAAGCTCGGCATGTTCAGCCCCTCTTGCATCGACGAGGCTGCTCCGTCCAGCGATCCGACGCCGAAATCTCTCTGCATTTGCATGGTCTGGTCGGGCACCGCGCCCATCATGGCGCGGGCCGCAGGCGGAAAGGGCAATACTTCTGAATAGAAACCGGGGATTGCCACTTTGCCGCTCGGATCCACCATAGCCGAGATGAGCTGAGCGAGCCTGACATTGGCGTCGGGCATCCAATTACCGTAATTGCCGCTATGCATGCCTTGCTTGGCGGTGAATACCGTTACATTCAGTGCCACGCCGCCTCGCGCTCCATAGAACATGGTGGGTCTTCCACTGGGATGCTGGGGCCCATCCAGGATCACCAGCAGGTCGGATTTGAGCTTATCCGGAAACTTGGCGATCACTTCCGGTAGGCCTGGACCGCCGCCTTCCTCCTCCCCATCCAGGATGATCTTTACATTCTGCTCGGGCGTGCCGACGGCATCCAGGGCGCAAAGGATGGCCTCGATCGGCGCCTTGTCGTCACCGGCGGCGCGGGCATAGATACGCCAATCGTCGGGAAACTTTGCGTCCGAGAGGTTGGTCACCACCATGCCGCCCGCCTCAATGCTGGCGGTGCGGATGACAGGTCTGAAAGGGTCCGGCTGGGCCCACCGTTTTGGATCTACCGGCTGGCCGTCATAGTGGATGTAGAACAGGATTGTGCGGGTGGCGCCTGGGACAATCTTTTGCCCGAACACCACCGGCACGCCGCCCGACGTGCCCCACAACTCCGTCTCCAGTCCACGCTGCTGCATCATGGTGCGCAACAGGACCGCATTGCGCTGGAGCGCCGGGGCATCGCCATGAATATTCGGCAACGCGACCAGTTTGAGAAATTCGGTGACAATGGCGGCGCGATGGATGTCGGCATAGCGGCGCACTTTGGCGGCAACGGACTCCTGTGCCCACGCCGGACCGGCCAGCAAGCAAAAGGCCAGAGCCAGAATATTCTTGCCCCTCATCACATCCCCCGTCTATGGAGCCATCATGGCGCAATCCAGGGTGATTGTCCTCTGGCCTATCGATTCCATGTGCTATATTTGCGGTGTCTTTTAGGGGTTGAACGCACAAGTCGCATTGAGGGAGGTGGGGATGATCGACCAGATCAGGCGAAACATATTGACGGCCGGTGCGGCGGCAACCGCGATGGCTGCTGCCCCGGCATCGTTTGCCCAACCATCCGCCCAAGCAGCGACAAACTTTTCCTTTTATGAAAGAGGTAACGTTCGCATCCGCTACCAAGAGGCCGGCTCGGGCTTCCCACTGCTGGTCACCCCGGGCGGCGGCCTGAATTCGCGGATCAAAAATTGGCCGGCCGCGGTCATCAACGCCATGGAGGAGTTCAACACTGATTTTCGCTGTATCACCATGGACCAGCGCAATGCCACTGACGGTGAATCTGTCGGCCCGGTTCCGGTCGATAATCCCTGGGATGCCTTCGCAGACGACCAGCTGGGGCTGATGGATCATCTTGGCATTCGCCAATTCTTCTTTTTCGGCAACTGCATCGGCGGCTCGTTCGCATTGAAGCTGATGGAGCGGGCTCCCGAACGCATACTCGCGGGCATACTGAGTCAACCTATTGGGCATCGGCCGGACAATCCGGACGTCATGTACAACGCCAGCCGGGATGTGTGGGCCAAGGAATACCGCACCCGCAAGCCCGACGTCCCCATGGAAACGATCGAGAAATACCTGCACAACCTTTACCGGGTGCAGCCCGACTTCGTTTACAGCGTATCACGCAATTTCGCGCGTTCGTGCCGGACCCCGATGCTCGTATTGCCGGACGATGTTCCCGCCCATCCGTATCAGACAGCCGTCGATATTGCGTCTCTTGCACCGAATGCGGAGATCTCGGTCTTTCCTTGGAAAGAGCCGGCAGATTTGAAGACCCGAACGATAGACCGCGGGCGCACCTTCCTTAAGAGGCATCAGCCGACCGCGACGCGATAGCTGGCTCGATGACATATGGTAGCGGAGGCAACCATGAAATGGGTATCCCGGCGCAGCATACTCAAGGCGGCCACTGCAGCGACGGTCTTCGCTGTCCCGGCGGTCGCTTCTCCCACCAAGGTTTTCGCGCAACCCAAGCCCGGCGCAACCTCCGAAGGGGTGAAGGCGCTTGTCTATGATGTTTTCGGCACCTGCACGGACTGGCGCAGCGGCGTGGCGCGCGACGCGGCACGCATCTTAAAGCCGCTTGGCTATAACATCGACTGGCTTGCATTCGCCGATGCTTGGCGCGCGCTGTATCAGCCGAGTATGGAAGAGGTACGCTCAGGCCGGGAGCCTTTCGTCAAACTCGACGTCTTGCATCGCCGCATGCTTGATCGGATTAGGCCGAAATTCGGTCTGGAGAAACTCGACAACAAGGTTGCGGATGATCTCAATCTGGCCTGGCATCGCATCGACACTTGGCCCGATGTCGTTCCCGGCTTCACCCGGCTCCAGAAGAGATTCATCCTCGCGCCTTGCTCCAACGGCAACATTGCGCTGATGGTCGATATCGCCCGGCACAACAACTTCAAGTGGGATGCCGTTCTCGGCTCCGAAATCGCCCGCAACTTCAAGCCGACGCCGGCGGTCTATTTGATGACGGCGGCTGCGCTAAATCTGCGTCCGGAAGAGGTGATGATGTGTGCCGCGCACAGCGACGATCTGAGGGCAGCCGCGTCGAATGGGCTGCGCACGGCCCATATTGCAAGGCCGAACGAGAGCGGTCCGGGCAGGGGAGAATCTGCCCCAAGCGTGCCTGTCGACTTCGCCGCGAAAAACATGGAGGACCTGGCGAGCCAACTGGGCGTCTAAGCTGCCCTCCCGGAGGCGAGCCATTCACATGCTAGCGAGGATACTCGTACCACTTGAGGTGGTTGGGGCTGCGCCCATCCATGCAAACGAGATCCGGCCTGGTATCGCCATTGATGTCCGCGCTCACACAGCTCGAGGGTGAAATGTCATCGTCCACCAGGGACCTGGACCATTTTTGACCTGCGGCATCCTCGGCCTTGTAATAGAACATATTGGCGCGGCCGCCGGTGCCGGCTGCGACGATTTCGGGTCTACCATCGCCATCGAAATCGGTCAGCACCAGGGCATGTCCGCCTGCCAGCTTGTCGTCAATGACTTGCCGTTGATAGCCGCCCTTACCGTTGGGGGTGTAGACCACCACCATCGCGCCGTGGAAATGCTCGATGGTGACGAAGAATTGTTTGCCTCCGATCTTGCCCACCTGCACTTCGCTGGCGCCACCGGCGGGCCATGGCGCAGTATCTCCTACCGCGATCTGGCGCCGCTCCCAGGTCCCGTCTTTTTTAGAATGATGCACGAAAACGCCGCTGAAGCCCGCCGTCAGGACATCGTCGTGGCCATCGCCGTCCCAGTCCAGTGGCTGTACGGCATGCACCAGTCCCATATTCTCTCGGGTGACCAGGCTTTGCTTCCAGCCACTAGGCTCGCCGGAATCGGGATGCAGCATCCATAGGGAGACCGGCAAGTGGCCGGGAAGGGCCAATCCGCCCGTTTCTGCTTCATTCAAGACCGGGGCCACAAAAAATTCCTTGCGGCCCTTGCCGTCGATATCACCGAAGCGAACACGATGTCCGGTGGGAGCACGCCCAACTTCCTTCAGCGTCCAACCGCCCTTTCCGTCCTGGCGGAGGATGCCGATATTTCCCGGGCTGAGCGGGCCATTGGCGTTGAACCCATAGGCCAGCGCGATTTCGGGATAGCCGTCGCCATCCAAATCGGCGGCATCGGCGTTCACCATGTGCCAGGCGTCCTGGCCGATCATCGCGCGAGCTTGCGACTCCGCCAGGATGACGTGTGGCGTCCAAGCCGGATTTTCGTACCAGACCAAATCACCCCGCTGGCTCAGGCCGACGACATCGATCCTCCCGTCGTGGTTGATATCCGCGGCAATCACCTGATAACCGCCGGTGACGCCGCTGGCGATGACATGCGCCAGGAAGGGGCTAGGATTCGGCTTGGTCGAGTCCGAAGTGGGTGCCTGCGCTGCGGCGCAACCGAGAATCAACAAGCCCGTATAAGCTACCAATAGACAGGGGAAGCGCATCAGATGCCTCAAGCCATCAGGCCAGCCAGCCCGGCCGCCAGCTATTTGTTCATCACCGTGACGCGTCCTACCGACGTGTCACCGGCGATCAGATTGTCGTTCTTGTCGAACACCCAATAACTCGCCTCGATAAACTGACCCTGGCCGATACCCATGCCGTTGCCCACAGCCCCGATTACCTTGCCGTCGCGTGTCAGCTTGAGGAACTGGCCGTCCTGGCCCGACGCCATCCAGGGATTGCCCTTGTGGTCGAAGTTGAGCGCGCAGACCAGGTTCTTCATCTGCATGGTGCGGACAAACTTACCGTCCTTGGTGTAAACGACGATGCGATACTGCTCGCGGTCGCCGATCCAAACATCGCCATTGCTGGGATCGATGGCAAAACCGTGGGTGGAATCGAACTTGCCTTGGCCGACCTCATTGCCGAACCACTGACCCACGAATTTTCCGTCCTTGGTCAGGTGCAGCACGCGGGCCACGCCTTCGACATTGGTCGGATCGTCGCTGTCCACGTCGTTGGGACTTTCGTTGGCATGACCTTCGGCGATGTAAAGATCGCCGTTGGGCGCGAATGCCACCATGACCGGTTGCCACAACAGGCGTTGGCCTTTTTCCTCCACCCAATCGCCGCGATGACCGCGCGTCCCAATGGTCATCAGCAGTTTTCCTTGCGGCGACAGTTTCATCACCGTGGATTGGCCATTGTCCATGATCCAGACATTGTCCTCGGAATCCACCGCCATGCCATGCGCCTTGTCCTGGTGGCCGATCTCGCTTTCCGGAACCTCAAGGATCAGCTTGTGGTTGGGATCGAACTTCATCAGCTGCACCACCCCAACAAGCGAGCGCTTGTAAACCCACAGATTGCCTTTGCTGTCGAGCGCCACGGCAGGTATGCCGCCGAAGCCCTTGGGCACGAAATAGGGATAGGAAAATTTATAGCCCATATTCTGCTGCCATTTCACACGCGCCAGGGCGGATCGCTGGAACGGCGACCCGCGCCGGCCACAGACCAACGAACGCCGACAAAAAGCCGGACTTTGCGCCGCATCCGAACCGGCTCGGACAGGCTGGGGCCGCCGCTCGCGCGGCATGACGGTGACGGTGCTGTCTTGTTCCACCAGGGTAGAGCCGCCCGG
>Ga0068869_100002208_pt1 | contig 11709 bp, 10 predicted proteins | sample KBSMisM52_FD_64676 | JGI IMG/M metagenome (GOLD analysis project Ga0068869, IMG submission 64676) | Miscanthus rhizosphere microbial communities from Kellogg Biological Station, Michigan, USA - KBS Miscanthus M5-2 | ecosystem: Host-associated > Plants > Roots > Rhizosphere > Soil ... | reverse complement strand
CGACCGGCGATCTGGGCCTCAGCATCACCGCGATGAAGGACGGCGGCCTGGTGCGGTTGACCGTGCCGTCGCAGGGGCTTGACGTAGTGCGCGCGGACGTGGCCGCCTCCACGTCGCGCACCCAGGTCTTCTCGAATCCCGGCGACGAAGCGGTGATGATTCCCGGGCTGGGCTTCAACATCGGCGCCACGCTGACCCGGCCAGCCGTCGCCGCCGCGGGCACACGCCTGCCGGCGGTGATCCTGCTCGCCGGCGCCGGCATCAACGATCGCGACGGGATGTCGCACGGCGTGCCGACACTCGGCCAGCTGGCGGGCGCAATCGCCAGGGCCGGTTATCTGGTCGTGAGGTACGACAAGCGCGGCTTCGGGCAGAGCGGTGGCCGCGCCGAGTCGTCCACGCTCGTCGATCAGGCCGAAGACGTGCGCTCGGTCGTGAAGTGGCTCAACGAGCGGAAGGACGTGGATCCCAAGCGGCTTGCCGTCGTCGGCCACAGCGAGGGCGCGTGGGTGGCGATGCTGGCGGGGGCCCGTGAGCGGAAGCTCGCGGCCGTGGTGTCGCTGGCCGGCTCGGGCAGCACCGGCTCCGAGCTCGTTCTCGATCAGCAGCAGAAGGCACTCGAGCAGTCGACGTTGTCGCCGCAGGACCGCGCGTCGCGGGTGGCGCTGCAGAAGCAGATTCACGCCGCCGTGGTCTCGGGCAAGGGGTGGGAGGGCGTGCCGGCGAACGTTCGCAAAGAGGCGGACACTCCGTGGATGCAGAGCGTGTTGACGTTCGACCCGGCGAAAACGCTCGAGGACGTCCGCCAGCCGCTGCTCTTCGTCCACGGCGCGCTCGATCACGAAGTGGAGTCGTCCAACTCGGAACGGCTGGCCGAGATGGCGCGCAAGGACAGCAAGAGCAAGTCGGTGGAGCTGGTCGTGGTGCGCGGCGTGAACCACCTGTTGACGCCTGCCGTCACCGGCGAGGTCAAGGAATACGAAAGCCTGGACGACCGCACTGTCAGCAAGGACGTGGCAGACGCCGTCAACAGCTGGCTCGCCAAGACGTTCGCGGCGGTGAAATGAGCGAGTCCAAAATCCGCATCACGGATCTGCGCGAGAAGAAGCGGCGCGGCGAGAAGATCGCCATGCTCACCGCCTACGACGCCAACATGGCGCGCCTGCTCGACAGCGGCGGCGTGGACGTGCTGCTCGTCGGCGATTCAGTGGGCGTGGTGATGCTCGGCTACGAAGACACCCTGTCCGTCACCCTCGACGACATGCTGCACCACACACGGGCGGTTGCGCGCGGCACTTCGCGGGCGCTGGTCGTCGCCGACATGCCGTTCATGACCTACCAGGTCAGCGTGGAAGAGGCGGTCCGGAACGCGGGGCGCCTGATTCAGGCCGGCGCGGCGGCGGTGAAGGTGGAAGGCGGCCCTGCCATCACCGGCGCGGTGAGGCGCCTGGTCGAAGTGGGCATCCCCGTCATGGGGCACCTGGGGCTGCGGCCGCAGTCGGTGCACCAGATGGGCGGATACCACCGGCAGGCGGTGCAGCGCGAGGACATCGAGGCGCTCGTCGAGGATGCGCGCGCGCTCGAACGGGCTGGGGTGTTCGCCATCGTCCTCGAAGCAGTGGGGCACGACGCGGCGCAGCTGGTGACCGCCGCGGTGACGGTGCCGACGATCGGCATCGGTTCTGGTCCACACTGCGACGGCCAGGTGTTGGTGAGTCCCGACATGCTCGGGCTCTTCGACGGACAGATCCCGTCGTTTGCCAAGCAGTACCTCCGCCTCGTGGACGACATCAGACGTGCCGCGCGCGAGTACGCCGACGACGTCCGAACCGGCCGCTTCCCCGAAGTGGCGCGCCCGGCCGCAACCCGCGAGCCCTGATCGACTCGCGGGACAACCGATGCCGCTGCGCGTCGTCCAGACCATAGACGAGGTCCGCGCGGCGCTGACGGCGCGACGCGAGTCCGGCGCCATCGGCCTCGTACCGACGATGGGCGCCCTTCATGCGGGGCACGCGCGCCTCGTCGAGCGTGCGCGCGCCGAGTGCGCCACGGTGGTGGTGAGCATCTTCATCAACCCGCTGCAGTTCGATCGCGCCGACGATCTGGCGCGCTACCCCCGCCCGCTGGAGGCGGACCTCGCGCTGTGCGAGCGGCTGGGCGTGGACGCGGTGTTCGCGCCATCGGCCGAAGAGATCTATCCCGAGCCGCCCGATGTGCGCGTGCACGTCGGGCAGACCGCGAAGTACTTGTGCGGCGCGTTCCGGCCGGGGCACTTCGACGGCGTCGCTACGGTGGTGCTCAAGCTGTTCGACATCGTGCAGCCGGACGTGGCCTACTTCGGGGAGAAGGACGCGCAGCAGCTCGCCATCATCAGGCGCATGGTGGCGGACCTGAACGTGCCGGTGAAGATCGCTCCGGTCGCGACCGTCCGCGAAGCCGACGGCCTGGCCCTGAGCTCGCGCAACCAGCACCTGAACGCGGCGGAACGTGCGCTCGCGCCGGCACTCTTTCGGGCACTGACCGCGGCGAAGAACGCGGTGGCGGCGGGCGTCAGCGACGCGGAAGCCGTCAAACGTGCGGCGACCGGGACGGTTCCAGTCGACGACCGTCTGCGGATTGAATACCTGGAGCTCGTCGATCCACGGACGTTTCAACCGGTAGAGCGCATCACGGGGCCGGTGGTGGCCGCCGGCGCGCTGTGGGTCGGTTCCACCAGGCTCATCGACAACGTTCTCTGCACGCCGCCATAGAATGGCTTAGGGCTTAAGGCTTAGGGCTTAAGCCGGCTAAGGATTCATGCCTTCGATCCCGGCTTACGCCTTTGCCGCCGTTACCGGCACACTGACAATCGCTCTCGCGGTTGGAGCGCTGGCGCAGTCTCAACAGTCAGCGTCGCGCGCGGCGCTCGTGAACCGCGGCATCACTCACGTGCCTGGGATCCGCGTCGGGCACTTCACGCTGACCGAGCGGCCGACCGGGTGCACGGTGGTGCTGGTGGACGGCGAAGGCGCCGTGGGCGGCGTGTCGCAGCGCGGCGGCGCCCCGGGCACCCGCGAGACCGACCTGCTCGATCCGCTGAACATGGTCGATCGCGTCAACGCGATCGTGCTCTCTGGCGGCAGCGCCTACGGTCTCGACGCGGCGCAGGGCGCCGTGAAGTATCTCGAGGAGCGCCGGATCGGTTGGAACGTGGGCGCCGCCGGCGTGGTGCCGATCGTGCCGGCCGCCATTTTGTTCGACCTCGGTTTCGGCGGCGACCCGAAGATCCGGCCGACCGCGGACTGCGGCTACAAGGCCGCCACCGCGGCGTCGAACGGCGCGGTGCCCGAAGGCAACGTCGGCGCCGGCGCCGGTGCCACGGTCGGGAAGATGGGCGGCGCCGGACGCGCGATGAAGGGCGGCCTGGGTTCGGCCAGCATCGCGCTGCCGAACGGTCTCATCGTGGGTGCCATCGCGGCGGTCAACGCCGCCGGCGACGTGATCGATCCCGCCACGGGCAAGGTCGTGGCCGGTGTGCGCACCGAGGACGGCAAGGCGCTCGCGGACGTGCGCGCGCTCATCCGCTCCGGCGCGATCGGCCGATCGCCCGCGGCTCCGCGGGCTGGCGGCAACACCACGATCGCCGTCGTGGCCACGAACGCGAAGCTGTCGAAGGCGGACATGAGCCGAATCGCGCTGATGGCCGACGACGCGCTGGCGCGCGCCATCTCGCCGTCGCACACGACGGGCGACGGCGACACGGTGTTCGCGCTCGCCACAATGAGGTGGACCGGCGAGGTGAACGTGTCGATCGTCGGCGCGCTGGCCGCCGACGTGCTGGCCGAAGCCATCGTGCGCGCGGTGTCCACGGCCGAACCGCTCGGCGGCCTGCCGTCCGCGCGGGCGCTCGGGACCGCGCCGGCGCGCGTCAAGTAAGCTCACACCCCGTGAGCCCGCACCTTGCGCTCATCGCTGCCTACTCGGTGGCCGTCGTCGGCTTCGGCCTGTGGACGTCGCGCTACATCCGCAGCAGCAGCGACTTCTTCGTAGCCGGCCGCAGCCTGGGCCCCGGCCTCATCCTGTCGTCCATGCTCGCTGCCAACATCGGCGCCGGCGCGACTGTGAATGCCGCCGGGCTCGCCTACCGCGACGGCCTCAGCGCCTGGTGGTGGAGCGGATCGGCGGGGCTGGCCTCGTTCGCGCTGGCTTTCTGGGTGGGGCCGCGGATCTGGACGCTCGCGAAGGAGCACGGCTTCTACACCACCGGCGACTTCCTCGAGTACCGCTACGGCTCCCGCGTGCGCGGCATCGTGTCGGTCCTCGTCACATTTGGGTGCCTGTGGATTCTGGCGGCGCAGCTCATGGCCGGCGCCGCCATCCTCAACGTGCTCACCGGCGCGCCGCGCTGGCTCGGGTCGCTCGTCGGCGGCGGCATCATGACCGTGTACTTCGCCGCCGGCGGCCTGCTCGGCACGTCGCTGGTCAACACCTTTCAGCTCCTGGTGATGCTGGGGGGATTTGCCGTCGCGTTGCCCGTCGTGATCGGGCACGTGGGAGGTCTCGACGCGTTCGCGGCGTCGTCGCTGCCGGCGACCTTCGACGACATCACCTACTCCGCCGGGCCGGGCTCGGGTTGGACGTTCCTGGCGCTGACGGGTCCGGCGTTCGTGATCTCGCCGGGACTGATCCAGAAGTCGTACGGCGCCGTGAGTGCCCGGGCGCTCAAGATCGGCGTCGGCCTGAACGCCGTCGGTCTTCTGCTCTTCGCGTTCGTGCCGGTGCTGCTGGGTATGGCCGGCCGCGTGGCACTGCCGCCGCAGGCCAGCCCGGATCTGGTGCTGCCCGCGGTGCTGCAGCAGCTGCTGCCCACCTGGCTCGGGGCGCTGGCGCTCGCCGCCGTGTTCTCGACCGAGGTCGACACCAGCGACGCCATCCTCTTCATGATCTCGACGTCGATGTCGAAGGACATCTTCAAGCGCTACCTGAAGCCGGACGCGACCGATGCCGAGCTGCTGCGCGTGGCGCGCATCTCGGCGGTCGTGGGTGGCACGCTGGGCGTGCTGCTGTCGATCTATCTGAGCGCCATCGTCCAGGCGATGACGGTGTTCTATTCGCTCCTGGGCGTGAGCCTGTTCGTGCCGGTGCTGGGCGGGCTGTATTCGCGGCGGGCCGGGCAGGCCGAAGCGCTGGGGTCCATCGCCGGGGGCGTGCTGACGCTGCTCGTGGTACGCTTCTGGGTTGCCGGCCGCTACCCCTGGCTCGACCCGACGCTGACCGGGCTCGTAGCCGCCGCCCTGGTTTACTTCGCCATTCTGCTCGTTCGTCGGCCCGGACCCCGGCCTTTGTAGAGGGCGGTCTTTAGACCGCCCTGGAGATCGCGCACCGTATGAAGACCCATCGCATCGCAGTAATTGCCGGCGACGGCATCGGCAAGGAAGTCATCCCCGCTGGTATCCAGGTGCTGAAAGTGGCCGCCGAGCACGACGGCTTCCAGCTGGATTTCACCGACATCCCCTGGGGCTGCGACTACTACCTCGAGAAGGGCAAGATGCTGGACGCCGACTGGCGCGACCAGCTCCTGAAGTTCGACGCGATCTATCTCGGCGCGATCGGCGACCCGCGCGTGTCGGACGCGATCTCGGCGCGCGAGCTGATCCTGCCGCTGCGCCAGCGCCTCGGGCAGTACGTGAACCTGCGGCCGATGCGTCTGATGCCGGGCATCAACTCGCCGCTCGCCAACCGGACCGCCGCCGACATCGACATGATCTGCGTGCGTGAGAACTCCGAAGGCGAGTACTGCGGCATGGGCGGGCGGCTGCACGGCGGCACGCCGTACGAGCTGGCCGAGCAGACCGGGATCTTCACCCGCCAGGGGATCGAGCGGATCGCGCGCTACGCGTTCAAGCTGGCGCAGACGCGCCCGCGCAAGATGCTGGCGAGCGCCACCAAGTCGAACGCGCTGCAGCACGCGATGGTGCTGTGGGACGAAGTGGTGGCCGAGGTCGCGAAGGAGTTCCCCGACGTCAAGCTGCAGAAGTACCACGTGGACGCGCTGTGCGCGCGCATGGTGACGCACCCGCAGACGCTCGACGTGATCGTGGCGTCGAACCTGTTCGGCGACATCCTCACCGACATCGGTTCGGCGATCTCGGGCAGCCTGGGCGTCGGGCCCGGCGGCAACATCAATCCCGAGCGCACCACGCCGTCGATGTTCGAGCCGATCCACGGGTCGGCACCCGACATCGCCGGCAAGGGGGTGGCCAACCCGATCGCGGCCATCTGGGCCGGCGCAATGATGGTCGGCCACCTGGGCGAGACGAAGACCGAGGCGCGTATCCTCGGCGCGATCGAAAGCGTACTGTCGGACGAGCGCGTGAAGACGCCGGACCTCGGCGGCAAGGCCACGACGGCCGACATGACGCGCGCCATCACCAGCGCCCTCGGCGCTGGGCAACCGGCCTAGTAGTTCCGCCGGAGATCCATTCCGGCGTAGAGGCTCGCCACCTGGGCGCCGTAGCCGTTGAACGGCAGCGTTTTCATCGTCTGGAACAACGACGGGAGGCGCGCTTCGACGGCCTGGGTGTGCCTGGGGTGCGGAACGGCCGGGTTGACGTTGGCGTAGAAGCCGTAGGCCTGCGGCCACGCGAGCTGCCACGACGAGACCGGCTGCTTCTCGAGGAAGCGGACCTTCACGATCGATTTGATCCCCTTGAACCCGTACTTCCACGGCACCACGAGGCGGAGCGGCGCCCCGTTCTGATTGGGAAGCGTCTCGCCGTACAACCCGACGGCCAGGATCGTGAGCGGGTGCATCGCCTCGTCCATGCGGAGCCCCTCGACGTACGGCCACTGGAGCACGTCGCTCCCCTGCCCCGGCATCTGACGCGGGTCGAGCAGGGTCGTGAACTCGACGAAGGCGGCCTTCGAGGTCGGCTCGCAACGCTTGATCAGTGACGCGAGCGGAAATCCGACCCACGGGATCACCATCGACCACCCTTCGACGCACCGGTGCCGGTAAACGCGATCTTCGAGGGTCTGCCCCTTGAGCAGGTCCTCGAGGTTGAGGGTGCCGCGTTTGGCGCACTCGCCTTCTATCGCAATGGTCCACGGGTCCTTCGGCTTGAATCCCTTCGCGTTGAGCGAGGGATCGCTCTTGCTCGTGCCGAGCTCGTAGAAATTGTTGTACGTGGTCAGGTGTTCCCACGTGTTGGGTTTGTCGGTTCCGCTGAGCGGACTCTTCACCGTTGTCAGCTTGCGGCCGTGAGGTGCCGGCTGCTGCGCGTGCAGCTCCGGGTTCACGAGAGCCGACGCGCCGGCGGCTGCCAGCGCCGACGCGATGAAGGCGCGCCGATTCAGGTAGAAACGCTTGTCGGTGATTTCGGAGCTCGGGATCTCAGCCACGGAACCTCACTTCTGCATTCATGCGAACTTTCACGGGCACGCCACCCTTCATTGCCGGGGTGAAGTGCCACTGCTCGAAGTGGCGCACCGCGCGCTCGTCCGCCTCGGGTCCAAGCGAACGCAGGATTCTCACCACACGAGGCGCACCGTCCTGCTGCAGCACGACGTCGAGGACCACGACACCGGGCGTGTCGAAACCGCGGAGAGACACGCGCGACGTGCGGACGACGCGCGGCGGCGTGACGTCCGGGCCCACCAGGGTGGCCATGTCGTTGGCGATCAGCTCGTTGACGCCTTCGCTGCGGAGGTTGAATTCGACGTCCACCTCCGCGTCCATCGCCGCCGGCACTCCGTCGTGCCGCCCGGGCCGGAACCGCCATTGACGCAGCGCCACGAGCGCGTTCTGGTCCAGCCCCGACCCAAGGCCGCGGAGCACGCGGGCGCGGGACACCCCGCCAGATGCGTCGACATGGAACGCGAGCGTGACAATCCCTTCGACGCCTCGGCGGCGCGCTTCGTCGCTGTACAGGGGAGGCGTGGTGTACTCCTCGATCTCGGGAAGCACCACCAGCCTGCGCGGCGGCGCGCCCTCGCGGCCGCGCACCATCGGAGCCGCAGGCGCCGGCCCCGCCGACGTGAACTGGATCGCGGCGGGCACCGCCACGGTACGAACGTCCACGTCCAGGGCGCCGCTGGCGGTCAAAGTCGCGAGCGGCACGACGACGGCAACGCTGACCGCCGCGGTCATGACGGCCGACCGGCGGGACACACGCGCACGGTTCGCGGCTGGCTGCAGGAGCGCGGCGATCCGGCGTTCGAGCGGTTTCGTCCGGGCCATTGCCATCGCCGGGCGGGACAGATCGTCTGCGCCGCTGGCACGCACGATCTCCAGCATGTCCGCCGCGTACTGGCTCGGCTCGACCCCGGCGCCGAGCGCCTCGTCGTCCGCTGCCAGTTCCGTTTCCCGGCCCAGCGCGCGCTCGGCCGACCAGAACAGCGGGTGAAACCAGTACACCGCGCACGCCAGCTGCGCGATCAGGTGCGTCAGCCAGTCGGCCCGCGCCACATGCGCCAGTTCGTGCGTCAAGACGGCGCGTACGCGTTCGGTGGACCAGTCGAGGGCCGATGCGGGCAGCATGATGCACGGACGGCGCAGCCCCCACGTCATCGGCATCACCGCGTGCCGGCTCACGAGCAGAACCGGCACTCGTGAAAGTCCAAGCCGGCGCGCCGCCGTCCGGCACAACGCCGCGCATCGCCTGTCGCTCAAGAGATCGGCGTCACGCACGAGGCGGATCAGTCTTGCCACGTCGCGCGCCATCAGCAGCAGGGCGACGCACGTGCCGGCAACCCACATCGGCAAGAGCCAGCGAGCCGCTTCCCACGAGGCAGCCTCGACGCCGGTTGCTCTGACGACTACGTCGGCGCCTTGTGCCGGTGCCCAGGGCGTCCACACCGCGAGCGCGGCCGGCCAGTCGTCACCAAGGCGGGCCCACTCCGGCTCCCATCGAGGGAACAGAAGCGCGAGCAGCGGCAGCGTGGCGGCGGCGGCAAGGCTGGTCGCCCACAGCAGGTGGCGCTCCGCGGCCGACCGGGCGCGCAGTCGATGCACGATGGCGTGCGCGGCGAGCAGGATGAGCGTCGAGACGATCACCGGCGCCTTCCTTCACGCCGCGCGCGGTCGATCAGTTGGGCGATTCGGTCGAGTTCCTCGGCCGAGAGCCCGTCGCCGTCGCGGCCCACCAGCGCTTCCACGACTTTCTCCGGCGATCCCTCGAAGAAGGTCTCGAGCAGGTGCTTCACGGCGGAGCGTCGCACCTTGTGCGGCGATTCCGCCGGCAGGTAGACGTATCGAAGCTGCTCCTCCTCGTGCCTCAGGTGCCCCTTTTCCTCGAGCACGCGGAGCTGGGCTCGCACCGTCGAGTACGACGGGTTTCCGGACAACGCGGTCATGACATCGCTGACGGAGGCGCGGCCGAGTCGATGGACGACGTCCATGATTTCGCGCTCGCGACGACTCGGAGCGGCCGGCTTTGGCATTGCCTAAAATTCTAGCACATTGCTAGAAACGTACGCAAGATCTGTTTTCTGGCGGCCTTCTTCGTAGGGGCCGCCTTTAGTTGGCCCGTTTTCAGTCGGGGGTTGGCAGCTCAGCGCCGTCGACCACGAGCACTTCGCTTGGAGCGCGCTGCGAGTCGAGCTTCAGTCCGAGATCTTCCTGGATGGTCGTCATCAGCGCCGGCCCTTCCGGCAGGTTCGGCGGCAGCGGCAGCGTGACGCCGAGCTCCTGATACAGCGCCGCCAGCGCCTGCAGGCTGATACTGAGCTCGAAGTCGTATGGACCGGTGAGGCCGGTCTTGTTGATGACCGGCCGCCCGCTCAACTGCGTGAGCAGCGTGACCATCAGCTCCAGCGACTGCCCCGTGGCCTTGAACCCCAGTGCGAGATTGTCGGGCGACGGCGGAATCTGCGTCATCGAGCAGGGCTTGTTCTCGCCCGGCTTGCCCATCAGCGACTGCAGCGCGCTGACGCCGCCCTTGGCAATCGCCTCGAGCATCTTCTGCTGCTGCTCTTTGAAATCCGGACACGTGTCGGTGGACGCTTTCATCTTCGGGCCGAGCTTGCCGTCGCTGCGCGCGAGCACGAGGTTGTAGACCGGCACCTCGCGCGTCTCGGCATGGGCCTTCAGCTTGAAGCGATCCGCCAGGAGGCCGCGCAGCATCATCCGCATCTGGTCGAGATTGGCGGAGCCGTCTTCAGCCTTGGCGGTGATGTCGAACTTGTTCTGGTTCCACCACGGCGTGCCGCCGATGATTTCGAACGGCTGGCGGTTGTAGGCGGTCATCACGAGCATCCGCAGCGTCACGTTCTGCGCCGTCAGGCGTCCGAGCGCGGGCAGCACCATCGGCGTCGCGCCCAACGGGCCGGTGGGATTCGGGTTGCTCGGTTTCACCGAGGCAACTTCGAAATTCTGTTGCGCGGCGGGAGCTGCTGGCGGCGCTTGGGCGAGCAAGGCGACCCCGGTAGCTGCGAGAACGAGTGTCACCGTCGCGAGCGCGGGCGATCTCATCGGATCTGTCCTTTCAAGGTCGGGAACGTCATTCTACGGCGGGAACCCGATCGACAGCTTTACGGCCGCGTACTCCGGGTGAACACTGCCATCGGCGGCGCGGATGACGAGTGCGGGCTCGACCCAGGTACGCGCCCGCGTCGGCTCGGGCAGGTCGCCTGCACGCACCATCGCGAACAGCGTGACGAGTGGCGGCTCCCCTTCTCTGAACACGATTGGACGCCGTCGCACGACGGCGAGTTCCGCGCTGCTCGCGGCCGACTCCAGGCGTTCGCGCTGCTCCTCGGGAAAGACACATGCGAACAGGCCGCCTGGCGTCAGATGCGCCGAAGCAACCCGGCAGTAGTCGCGGATATCGCCGCGCAGCTCGAACCGGCACGCCACCTTCTGCGGGTGGTCGCCTTCGATGCCGGTACCCAGCGGGAAGTACGGCGGGCTGCCGAGCACGAGGTCGAACCGCTCGTCCGCGCCGACCGCCGAGGGCGCGCGGAAGTCGCCGTGCCGGATCTCGTAACGGGCCTCGAGCCCGTTGTAGGCCGCCGACTTGCGCGCCAGCCGAACGCTCTCGTCCTGCGCCTCGACGGTCACGAAGCTCGCGCCAGGCAGCCGCCACGCCGCAATCATGCCGACCGATCCGATCCCAGACCCGAGATCCAGCACGCGCGCCGCCGACGGCGCCCACGTGGTCCCGTACCAGGCGGTGAGCACGTCGTCAGTCGAGAAGCGGTGGCCGGCTTTCAGCTGGAAGATGCGGAAGTGGCCGCTGATGGCGTCGAGCGACTCGTCATCGGGCACCACCGGCTGCTGCGCTGCGCCCGGCGGCACCGGGCCCGGCTTGGCCCACCCTTTGAAGAACGGATCGATCACTGATAGGAGGAGCCGGGGTGCACCAGCTTCAGCACCGTCGTGAAGAGCGGGTCGGTGAGATAGGGGAATACACGCCACGCCACCAGCAGGCCGATGAACGAAAAGCTGCCGTTGCGCTGCAGGTCGCGGAGCCGGCGGCCCATTTCCTCGGGCAGGAAGATGCTGAAGACCGAGCCGCCGTCGAGCGGCGGCAGCGGCAGCAGGTTGAAGGTGCCCAGGATGACGTTGAGCATCAGGAACACCGACAGGATCGTGGCGCTGAAGTCGGCGTCGCCCGCCGCCGCCGAGACCACGACGCGGCTGAAGTTGGCACTCGCCGGCGCCACGAAGATCCCGGCCATCAGCCCCAGCTTGATCAGCACGAACGCGATGCCGGCAATGATGAAGTTGCC
>Ga0068869_100002207_pt1 | contig 11714 bp, 12 predicted proteins | sample KBSMisM52_FD_64676 | JGI IMG/M metagenome (GOLD analysis project Ga0068869, IMG submission 64676) | Miscanthus rhizosphere microbial communities from Kellogg Biological Station, Michigan, USA - KBS Miscanthus M5-2 | ecosystem: Host-associated > Plants > Roots > Rhizosphere > Soil ... | reverse complement strand
CACCACCGCCAGCGGTCGCCGCGTATCGAGCCCGGCCGCCTTGATGGTCTGCAGGCACTCGAGCCCGGCCAGCACGCCCAGGGCGCCGTCGAGCGGGCCGCCTTCCGGCACCGTGTCGATGTGGGATCCGGTCAGCACCGCGGCGCCCTCGCCGCGGAGCGAGCCGAAGGTGTTGCCTGCCGCGTCCACGCGCGTCTCGAGGCCGGCCTCGGTCATCCGGCCGAGGAGCCACTTGCGCGCTTCCTCGTGAGGCGGGCTCCAGCACGACCGGGTGATGCCCCGGCCGCCCGGGTTGCGGCCGTAGCTGGACAGGGTCTCGATGTGGCTTTTCAAGCGGGACAAGGAGATGCCGATGGTCGCCATGGCCGCCGCGAGTATACCCCAGCCACTTGACACTTTCTCGTGCGCGCTCGTATCATCGTACTGAACCTTCGTTCAGCCTTACCCCGGTTAACCTCATTACTGGCGACCCACCAACGTGGGAGGGTGCATTGGATTTCACGCTGACCCCTGAGCAGACATCCTTCCGCGACGAAGTGCGCGGGTTCCTGTCCCGGAGCATGAAGCACGACTGGGTGGCGCGGCTCAGTCAGGGCTCGGACATCCCGCGGCCCGAGGCCTACGAGATGCTGCGGCGATGGCAGCGGCAGATGTACGAGGCCGGCTTCGTCGGCCTGACCTGGCCCAAGGAAGCGGGCGGCCGGGGCCTCACCTTCATGGAGGAGATGATCCTCCAGCAGGAGATGGCGCTCGCCAAGGCCCCGCCGGTGCTCAACATCCTGGCCATCGGCATGGCGGGCCCCACCATCATCGCCTACGGGACCGACGAGCAGAAGAAGCGCTACCCGCCCAAGATGCTCTCGTGCGAGGAGATCTGGTGCCAGGGGTACTCGGAGCCCAACGCGGGCTCCGATCTCGCGTCGCTCCAGACCCGCGCGGAGAAGGACGGCGATCACTTCGTGATCAACGGCCAGAAGGTGTGGACGTCGCTCGCCCACATCGCGGACTACATGATGCTGCTGGCCCGCACCGATCCGGCCGCCCCCAAGCACAAGGGCATCACCTACTTCCTGCTCGACATGAAGAGTCCCGGGATCACCGTGAAGCCGCTCAAGCAGTTGACCGGCGACGCGGAGTTCAACGAGGTCTACTTCGACAACGTGCGCGTCCACGAGTCGCAGATCCTGGGCGGGCTCAACAACGGCTGGGCGGTCGGTCTCACCACCCTGATGTACGAGCGCCTCGCCCTGGGCTTCGGCCTGCAGGTGCGCCTGCGCATCGTGCTGGACGGCCTCGTGGATCTCGCGCGCAGCACCAAGAAGAACGGGGTGCCGGTGACCCAGGACCCGGTGATGCGCCAGAAGCTGGCCCAGATGTGGATCGACACCGAGGTCTTCAAGTACACCGGCGCGCGGGCGATCACCAAGCTCCTCAAGGGCGAGCTGCCGGGCCCCGAGGCCTCCGCGGGTAAGATGATGTGGGTGGAGGGCCACCAGCGCGTGCAGGAGCTGGCGATGGAGATCCAGGGCGCGTTCGGGCAGCTCACCCGCGGCAGCGAGTGGGCGGTGGCGGACGGCCTCTGGCAGCACACCTTCCTGCGCTCGCGGGCCAACTCGATCGAAGGCGGCACCACCGAGATCCAGCGCAACATCATCGGCGAGCGCGTGCTCGGCCTCCCGAAAGGCTAAGCCATGAACTTCGGCTTCAACGAGGAGCAGGAGCTGCTGCGGAACACCGCCCGGAAGTTCTTCGAGAACGAGTGCCCCTCCGACACGGTGCGGAAGCTGATGGAGACGCCGGAAGGCATGAGCGCCGAGCTGTGGAAGAAGCTGGCCGAGCAGGGGTGGCTGGGCCTGATCTTCCCCGAGCCGTACGACGGCATGGCGCTCGGCCTGGTCGACCTGGTCGTGCTCATGGAGGAGATGGGCCGCGCGGTCGCGCCGGGCCCGTACTTCTCCACCGTCCTCCTGGGAGGGCTCGCCATCCTCGAAGCGGGGAGCGACGCCCAGAAGAAGGAGTGGCTGCCGAAGATCGCGGCGGGCGACAAGCGCGTCGCGCTCGCCTGGATGGAGCCGAGCGCGCAGCTCGGGCCCGCCGGGGTGACGCTGACCGCGGCCGAGAAGGGCGGCACCTACACCCTGTCCGGCACCAAGCTCTTCGTCCACGACGCCCACACCGCGGACGCCCTCGTGGTGGCCGCGCGCACGCGGCCGGGGGCGGGCCCCGAGGGGGTCTCGCTGTTCCTCCTGCCGAAGGGCACGAAGGGGCTCGCGGTGACGCTGCTGCCCACCATGGATCAGACTCGCAAGCTCTGCGAGGTCGCGTGCTCCGACGTCACGGTGGGGGCCGACGCCCTGCTCGGGGCGGCGGGCGCGGGCTGGACGCCGCTCTCCCGCGTGCTCGACCGCGCCACCGTCGCCCTCTGCGCCGAGATGTGCGGGGGGGCCCAGAAGGTGCTCGACATGACGGTCGAGTACGCGAAGATCCGCCAGGCCTTCGGCCGCCCGATCGGCTCCTACCAGGGCGTCAAGCACCGCGCGGCCGACATGCTGGTGGACGTGGAGAACAGCAAGTCCATCACCTACTACGCGGCGTGGGCACTCGACGAGAACTCGCCGGAGGCTCCACTCGCGGTCAGCATGGCCAAGGCCTACGTCTCCGACGCCTTCCGGCGCGTGGCCGCGGCGGGTATCCAGCTCCACGGCGGCATCGGCTTCACCTGGGAGCACGACCTGCACCTCTACTTCAAGCGCGCGAAGGGCTCGGAGTTCACGTTCGGCGACGCCACCCATCATCGCGAGCGGGTGGCCCAGCTGGTGAACCTCTAGTCCGCTCCTCATGATCAAGCGCGTCCGGCAGCACGTCGGCCGGTGGATGCGGCGCGATCCGCGCGACGCGGCGGCCGACGCGCTCCTCTTCGCCGACCACGAAGAGATCCAGGACATCGCCCGCCAGATCCGCCGAACCAAGGTGGAGATGGACCGGTCGGTGCTCTCCATGCGGAGCTGGGCGCGGGACCTCGGGCGGCGCCTCGCGGAGGCGCCCCGCGGCCTCTCCCGCAACGAGGACCTGCGCGCGCTCGGGGAGACCGTGGGCGGTCTCGCCCACAACTTCAACAACTCCCTGGCCGCCATCCTCGCCTACACCGAGCTGATGCTGCGCGAGAGCGAATCGGAGGCCGCGCGCCGGCGGCTCATGGTGATCCGCGACGTGGCGCTCGAGGCGTCCGCCACCGTTCGTAAACTGCAGGAGTTTGTTTCGCGCCAGCCCCAGACCGCCTACGGGCCGGTCGGCCTGCCCGCGGTCATCGCGGAGGCCCTCGAGCTGACCTCGCCGCGCTGGCGCGACGAGGCGGAGCGCAAGGGCACCGTGATCACGGTGACCCAGGACATGGAGGCGCTGCCGCCCGTCGAGGGCAACGCCTTCGAGCTGCGCGACGCCCTCGTGCGCCTGATCCACAACGCGGTGGACGCCATGCCCCGCGGCGGGTCGCTGGCCATCCGGGCCGCCGCGGAGGCCTCGGGCTGGGTGGTCGTGGAGGTCACCGACACCGGCGTGGGCATGTCGGTCGAGCAGCGCCGGCGCCTGGCCGAGCACGCGCGGAGCCTCCAGCCGGGGCAGGGGCCCGGCCAAGGCCTCGCCGAGGTCTACGACATCGTCGAGCGCCACGGGGGCAGCGTGACCATCGACAGCGCGATCGGAAAGGGGACCACGGTGCGACTGCGGCTGCACGCGAGCCGCTTCCAGATCATCCCCGCCTCCGAGGGAGTGGCCGAGCGCCAGGTCGTGCCGGAGCACGCCGCGCGCGTCCTGCTGGTGGACGACGACCCGCGGCTGCTCACCGTGCTCTCCGACGTGCTGCGCAGCGAGGGGCACGCCATCACCACCGCGGCCAACGGCGACGAGGCGCTCGCGGTGTTCGATCCGGGCGCGCACGACGTGGTCATCACCGACCTCGGCATGCCCAAGATGAACGGCTGGGAAGTGGCCGAGCGCATCAAGACGCGCTCGCCCGCGACCGCGGTGTTCATCCTCACCGGCTGGGGCGAGGGCGTCTCCGCGCACGAGTCCATGCAGTTCGTGGACCGTGTCATCGCCAAGCCGGTGTCCGCGGAGGCCCTGCTCGAGCAGCTCGCCGGTCTCACGCGATCCCGCGTCCCGCCCGCGTGACCGTCCCGCCGTCTCCGCCCGCCGTTCCCCGGCCCGCCGCCTCGGTGCTGCTGGTGCGTCCTGGCACCGCCTGCCCGGTCGAGGTCTACATGATCCGGCGGCAGAAGAGCATGCGCTTCCTGGGTGGCTTCTACGCCTTCCCCGGCGGGAAGGTCGAGGGCGCCGACGGCTCCGAGGAGGCGCTGGGGCGCTGCCGCGGCGTCTCGTCCGTCGCCGCGGCCGCCGCGTTCCCGGCCGTGGACGGGATCCCGCCGCTCGGCTTCTGGGTCACCGCCGCGCGCGAGCTGGTGGAGGAGACCGGCCTGCTCGTGGGGTGTGACGCCGACGGCCGGCCGGTGGATATCCGGGACCCCGCGGTGCGCGACCGGGTGGAGCGCCTCCGTCACGCCCTGGTCGGCGAGGAGGCGCCCTTTCACGTGCTGCTCGCCCGCGAGGGCTGGTCCCTCGATCTGGCGCCGTTCCGGTACCTCTCGCACTTCATCACGCCGCCCTCGAGCCCCATTCGTTTCACCGCGCGCTTCTTCCTGGCCCCGGTGCCGGCCGGCCAGGAGCCTCGCCTGCTGGGCGGCGAGGCCTCGGAGGGCTTCTGGATCGATCCCGCCGAAGGCCACCGCCGCTTCCTCGCCGGGGAGATGCCGATGGCCGAGCCGGCCGACTCCGGGCTCGCCTACATCGCCGGGTTCGACACCCTGGACGAGGTGTGGGCGGCTCACACCGACGGGCGTCACAAGTTCCACGGCATCAACGACCGCATCGAAGCAGCCGGCTTCCGCATTCCCCGCGGCAAGCGCGTCGGCCAGAGCTGAGGGCCGGCCGGGGTGGACAACGCGGCGGCCCTCTTCGTGGACGCGCCGGTCGAGGAAGGCCACGGCGCGCGCCCCGCGCTCCTCACCCCGTCCGGGCCGATCACCTACGGCGAGCTCCAGCGCTTGACCGATCGCGCCGCGCACGCGCTGCGGTCGCAAGGGGTGGAGCCCGAGCAGCGTGTGGCCCTGCTCCTCTCCGACGGTCCCGCGTGGGCCGCGACCTTCTTCGCGGCGCTGAAGCTGGGCGCGGTGGCGGTCCCGCTGAACACGCGACTCGACGCGGCCCAGCTCCGGACCTTCCTGGCCGATTGCCGGCCGAAGGCGGTGGTGACCGATCGCGCGGGGCCGGCTACGGCGGGCGCGGAGGAGGCGGCGGCGCTCGGCCCCCGGGCGATCGACTTCGACACCCTCGTGGCCGGCGCGCCCGCCGCGTCGCTCGCGCCCGAGCCGGTGGGCGGCGACGCGATGGCGTTCTGGCTCTACACCTCGGGCACGACCGGCTCACCGAAGGCGGCGGTGCACTGCCACCGCACGCTGCCCGCCTGCCACAACTATCTGGACGTCCTGGGGGTGACCGCCGCGGACCGGATCTTCGCCACGTCGAAGCTCTTCTTCGCCTACGCCCTCGGCAACGCGCTCCTGATCCCGCTCCGCGCCCGCGCGATGACCTATCTGCATCCGGGCTGGCCGGATCCGGCTGCGACCGCCGCGGTGATGCGCGAGGTTCGCCCGACGCTCTTCTTCTCGGTGCCGACGGTCTACGCCCGTCTGCTCCACGCCGATCTGCCCGCCGAGACCTTCGCCTCGGCGCGCCTCTGCGTCTCGGCCGGCGAGCGGCTGCCTCCCGAGATCTACGCCGCCTGGCGGGAACGGTTCGGGGTGGAGATCCTCGAGGGCATCGGCGCCACCGAGACCATCTTCATGGTGCTCGCCAACCGGCCCGGCCGGAGCCGCGCCGGATCGTCGGGCGAGCCGGTGCCGGGTACGGAGGCCAGGATCCTGGACGCGGAGGGCCGGCCGGTGCCGGAGGGCGAGGAAGGGGTCCTCTGGGTCCGCACGCCCTCGCAGGCCGCGGGCTACTGGCAGCGGCTCGATCACTCGCGCCGGACCTTCGTGGGCGATTGGTTCCGGACCGGCGACGTCTATCGCCGCGAGGCGGATGGCGGCCACGTCCACTGCGGCCGCGAGGACGATTTCTTCAAGGTGGCCGGGCAGTGGGTGGCCCCGGCCGCGATCGAATCGGTCCTGCTCCGGCACCCGGGTGTCCTCGACGGCGGGGTCGTCGGGGCCGAGGCGGGGGGCGGCCTCATCAAGCCCTTCGTGTTCGTGGTGCCCCGCGATCCGGCCGCGGAGCCGGAGGAGCTGCGGGCGGAGGTGCGGCGGTTCCTGGAGGGCGCCCTGCCCCCCCACCAGCGGCCGCGGGAGATCCGGGTCCTGAGAGAGCTGCCGCGCACCGCGACCGGAAAGCTCCAGCGCTTCCGCCTGCGGGAGCTGGTCCGCGATGCGGTCGCCGATGGTCGCTAGCACGCTCGCCGTGAAGGTGCGCTGGAGCGAGGCCGATCCGGCCGGGATCGTGTTCTACCCGCGCTTCTTCGAGTGGTTCGACCTGGGCACCGAGGCGCTGTTCGAGTCCGTCGGGATGCCGTGGCGCGAACTCTTTCCCGCGGAGCGGATCGTGGGAGTGCCCATCGTGGAAACGGGCGCGCGCTTCGCCTCTCCGGTACGCTACGGCGACGAGGTGCGGATCCAGACCACCGTGAGCGAGGTGCGCGAGAAGACATTCCGGGTCGAGCACGAGGTATCCGTCGGGGGCCGGCGCTGCGCCACCGGCTTCGAGGTGCGAGCCTGGGTGGCGCAGCCCGAGAGCCCCGGCGCCGCGCTCGCGGCACGCCCCATCCCCGCGCGGGTCGCAGCGCGCCTCAAGGGAGAACCAAATCCATGAAGCCCAAGATCATGTTCGAGACGGTTGTCCGTAAACTGGGGGAGTGCGGGGGCCATTTCTGGGCCCCCGCATATGAAGAGCCGCGGAGGCCACGCCCATGAGCCCACTCGCCGCCGCCTTCCTGACCGTTCACACCCCGCGCTACTGCACGCTCGAGGCCGCGATCGAGGGCCGGCTCGCCTCCGAGGTCTTCCGCCCGGTGCGCGATGGCCTGGTCGCGCAGGGCGACGTGGTGGCGCAGGCGAGGCTCGACGTGACCGTGATCAACTCCTGCCACCTGATCACCACGTTCCCCACCGTGGTGGACGGCACCCCGCGGCACCAGGGCGTGCTCACCGCGCAGGAAGCCCCCGAGATCATCCACGGGGTGGCCTACGACTACCCGGGCGACTACGACCTGGCCGCGCGGATCATCGCCCGCGGGAAGGCGGCGGGCCTGCAGTGCGTGCTGGCCAATGACGTCCACTATCCGCTCGACTACGGCACCCTGATGCCGATGGTGTGCTATCTCGATCGGGCGCAGCGCACCCCGATCGTGCCGGTGTCGGTCTGCCTCTCCGCCGATCTGAACGAGGCCCACGCATGGGGCCGGCACGTGGCCCGGGTGGCGGGCGAGAGCGACAAGCGCGTGGGCTTCGTGGCCAGCGGTAGCGTCTCCCACAAGCTGGTCCGCGGGCCGGAGAAGGCGCCCCTGCCGGCCGATCAGGAGCTCGACCACCGCTTCGCCCGGCTCCTGGCCGACGGCGAGCTCGAGAAGCTCTGGGCCTGGCTGCCCGAGTTCACCCGGACGACCGAAGCCGAGATGGGCGGCCGCCACCTGGCCATGCTGCTGGGGGCGGTCATGGAGTCGGGCCGGCGCTTCGTGCCGGCCGTCCACGCCTACGGGCCTTCCTCGGGCAGCGGCAACTACGTGATCTCCCTAACCGGTCTATAATCGACCGCTCGCACACTCTCATGGAGGGGACAGGAATGGACAAGGTCACTCGGCGGAAGTTCCTCGGCGGCGCTACGCTCGCGGCGGCCGGCACCGCGATGGGCCCGTGGGTGCTGCGCGCCGGCGCGCAATCGGGCCCCATCAAGATCGGCGTCGTGCTGCCGTACTCGGGCGTCTACGCGGTGCTCGGCGAGAGCATCACGCAGGCGATGGAGCTGGTCTTCGCCCGGGAGAACTGGACGGTGGCGGGGCGCAAGATCGAGCTGATCAAGGAAGACGACGAGATGCAGCCGCCGGTGGGTGTCCGCAAGACCGAGAAGCTCATCGACTCCGACAAGGTGGATATCCTCACCGGACCGGTGCACAGCGGCATCCTGATGGGCATGCGCGACAAGGTCCACAACAGCAAGACCATCCTGATCGTCTCCAACGCGGGCGCCGACGCGATCAGCCGCGAGCGCTGCTCGAAGTGGATCTTCCGCACCTCGTTCTCGAACTGGCAGCCCTGCCAGCCGATGGGCGACTGGGTGGCCAAGAACGTATCGAAGGACGTGTTCCTGACCGCCCCCAACTACCAGGCCGGCAAGGACATGATGAACGCCTTCAAGGAGACCTTCGTCCCCGCCGGCGGCAAGGTGGTGGCGGAGGACTACCCGAAGCTCGGCGAGACGGACTACGCGCCGTACCTGACCAAGATCCGCCAGTCGGGCGCCAAGGCCGTCTTCGCCTTCTACTCGGGCACGGACGCGGTCAACTTCGTGAAGCAGTTCGACCAGTTCGGGCTGAAGCAGAACATCAAGCTCACCGGCGCGGGCTTCCTCACCGAACCCGACGTCCTGCCCGCGCAGGGCAAGTCGGCGCTCGGCGTGATCACCGGCCACTTCTACACGCCGGTGCTCGACAACCCGACCAACCAGCGCTTCGTCAAGGAGTTCCGCGAGAAGTACGCGGGCAAGATGCCGGACGGGTTCGCCTGCCAGGGCTACGACACCGCGGAAGTCATCGTGCGCGCGCTCAAGGTGGTGAACGGCAACACCCAGGACAAGATGAAGCTGGTGGAGGTCATCGAGAAGAGCGAGTTCGACAGCCCGCGCGGTCGCTTCCGCTTCGATCCCAAGAGTCACAACGTGATCCAGCCCTTCATCTACGTCCGCGAGGTGAAGGAGGTCGGGGGTGGGCTCAACAACGTGCCGATCGACAAGGTCGCCAACGTGACCGATCCGGGCACCGGCTGCACGCTCCCGGCCTGATCGAGGAGACGCGGCACCCCGCATGCCGGCCGATCTGTTCGCGCAGGCGCTGAACGGGCTGGCCTACGGGGTGCTGCTCTTTCTGCTGTCTGTCGGGCTCACGCTGATCTTCGGCATGCTCGACGTGGTCAATCTCGCCCACGGGTCGTTCTACATGCTGGGCGCCTACGCGGGGCTCTCCCTCATCGCGGGCACCGGCAACTTCTGGCTCGCCCTGCTGCTGGCCCCGCTGGCGGTGGGGCTCATCGGGGCGCTGGTGGAGGTGAGCTGCCTCCGCCCCCTCTACCGGCGGCCGCCGCTCGACCAGGTCCTGCTCACCTTCGGGTTCATCTATCTCTTCGAGGACCTCGCGAAGTGGATCTGGGGCGGCCGCATCCGCTCGATCGCGCCGCCCGATCTGTTCTCGGGCTCGGTGTCGGTGTGGGGCGCGATCATCCCGTCCTACCGGCTCTTCGTCATCGGGTTCGGGCTCGTGATGGCGCTGCTGCTCTGGCTCCTGATCGAGCGCACCCGCCTGGGGGCGATCATCCGCGCGGGCGTGTTCGACGCCGAGATGACGGGCGGGCTCGGCGTCAACATCAAAGCCGTGTTCACCGGGGTGTTCGCCTTCGGGGCCGCGCTCGGCGGGCTCTCCGGCGTCATCGCGGGGCCGATCCAGTCCGCCTACCCGTCGATGGGCGTGGCCATCCTCATCCCGGCCCTGATCGTGGTGGTGGTGGGCGGCCTCGGCAGCCTCAAGGGCTCGCTGGTCGGCAGCCTCGTCATCGGCCAGGCCGAGACCTTCGGGAAGGCGTGGCTGCCCGACTCCTCGATGCTGATCATCTACGTGGTGATGGCCACCGTGATGCTGCTCCGGCCCCAGGGGCTCTTCGGCCGCCCGCTCAAGTGACGCCGCGCCTCCTCGGTTCGGCGCTCGTCGTGGTGGCGCTCGCGCTCTTCCCGCTCGGCGCCGGCACCTACCCGGTGAAGCTCCTCCAGGAGATCCTGATCTGGGGCCTCTTCGCGATGAGCCTCGATCTGCTGATGGGCTACGCGGGGATGGTGTCCTTCGGCCACGCCGCCTTCTTCGGGATCGGCGGGTACGTGGCCGCGCTCGCGCTCGTCAAGAGCCCGGGGCTGGTCTCGGCCCTCGTGCTGCCCGCGGCGGCGGCCGGCCTCGCCGCGCTGGTGATCGGCTTCTTCTCGATCCGGGTGAGCGGCGTGTACTTCATCATGCTCACGCTCGCCTTCTCGCAGATGTTCTACGCCTACGCCTTCCAGGTGTCCTGGCTCGGGGCCGAGGACGGGCTGGTCGGGATCCCGCGCCCGGTGGTGCCCGGCGCGAACGTCTCGAGCCTGCGCGGCTTCCACGGCTACCTGCTCGTGGTGGTGACGCTCTGCGCGCTCGTGCTCTGGCGCATCGTCCGCTCGCCCTTCGGCCACGTGCTGCGCGGCATCCACGAGAACGAGGCGCGCATGGAGGCGGTGGGCTACGCGGTGGACCGCTACAAGCTGCTCGCCTTCGTCATCGCGGGCGTCTTCGCGGGCACGGCCGGCTCGCTCTACGTGCAGTTCAACGGCTCGATCGGGCCGGACGCCTTCTTCTGGAAGACCTCCGGCGAGGCGCTGCTGATGGTGATCATCGGGGGCACCGGCACGCTCGGCGGCCCGGTGCTGGGCGCCGCCGCGTTCATCCTGCTGCAGAGCCTGGTCAGCACCTACACCGAGCGATGGATGCTGATCCTGGGCGTGACCTTCATCCTCTTCGTGCTCTTCGCGCCCGGCGGCATCGTGGGCGCGCTGCGCGGCCGGGTGGGCCTGCGCGCATGACCGCGCCCGCGCCGCTCCTGGCCACCAACGCGCTGAGCCGCGCCTTCGGCGCGCTGAGCGCGCTCGACCGCGTGTCGCTCGAGATCGCCCCGCGCGAGCGCCGGGCCATCATCGGCCCCAACGGCGCGGGCAAGACCACGCTCTTCAACGTCATCACCGGCCAGCTCGCCCCGACGTCGGGCCGCATCCTCCTCGACGGCGCGCCAATCGGCGGGCTCGCCCCGCACGCGGTGGCCCGCCGCGGCATCTCACGCTCGTTCCAGCGCAACAACCTCTTCCCGAAGCTCGCGGTGCAGGAGAACCTCCGGCTGGCCGCCGCGGTCGGCGCGCCCGGCACCTGGGACCTCCTGGGCAGCGTCACCCGCCGCCGCGGCCCGCTCGACCGCGCCCGCGAGGTCGCCGAGATCGTGGGCCTGGCCGATCGCCTGGGCGAGCCGGCCGGGCGCCTGTCCTACGGCGAGCAGCGCCAGCTCGAGGTCGGCGTCGCGCTCGCCACCGCGCCGCGGCTCCTGCTCCTGGACGAGCCGACCGCCGGCATGTCGCCCGAGGAGACGCTGCGCATGACGCGCATGCTCGAGGCGCTGCCGCGCGACGTCACCCTGCTGATCATCGAGCACGACATGGACGTGGTGGGCTCACTCGCGGACCGGGTCACCGTGCTGCACTACGGCGAGGTGCTCACCGAGGGCACCTTCGCCCAGGTGAAGGCCGATCCGCGTGTCTACGAAGTCTATCTGGGGAGCGCCTGAGCCGTGCTCGAGGTGGACGGCATCCACACCTACTACGGCGAGAGCCACGTGCTC
>Ga0068869_100002175_pt1 | contig 11785 bp, 8 predicted proteins | sample KBSMisM52_FD_64676 | JGI IMG/M metagenome (GOLD analysis project Ga0068869, IMG submission 64676) | Miscanthus rhizosphere microbial communities from Kellogg Biological Station, Michigan, USA - KBS Miscanthus M5-2 | ecosystem: Host-associated > Plants > Roots > Rhizosphere > Soil ... | reverse complement strand
ATCATAAATTTTTCTTTGCTCATCTTCCATTTCACAGAATAAAACCATTTCCTGTTTTTCAGGCAGGTCTTTTGCCACCTGCTCCTTTGTACGACGAAGAATAAAGGGGTAAAGGATCTTTTTCAAATGGTCCTTTCTTTCTTCTTCCGCAAACTTATCAATGGGAATAGAGAATTCCTGGCGGAAGAATTCCATCGTTCCCAACAAACCGGGGTTCAGAAAGTTCATTTGAGCGAATATATCAAAGGTGTTATTCTGAAGTGGAGTACCACTCATACACAGGCGATGTTTTGCATTGAGCAAAGAAGCCGCTCTGGTTACCTTGCTGGACGGATTTTTGATGGCCTGGGATTCATCCAAAATGATATAATCAAATTCAATGCTTACAAATAACTTGATATCGCTGCGTAAGGTTCCATATGTTGTAATAGTGATATCATAGTTCATCAGGTCATCCTTTACTCTTGAGCGCTGACCTCCATGGTGAATATGATAAGTAAGCGAGGGCGTGAACTTTCTTATTTCATTTTCCCAGTTATAAATGAGCGTGGTCGGACAAACAACCAATGCTTTTATTTTTTCGTGCCGGGATTTATAATTTTCCAGGAAAGAGAGCGCCTGCACGGTTTTCCCCAAGCCCATATCATCGGCAAGAATACCGCCCCAGTTTATCTCGTGGAGGTAGTTCAGCCATTGATAACCGGCAACCTGGTAAGGGCGGAGCACATTTTTCAAATGCTCCGGCGGTTCAATATCATTGATCTTGTCAAATTCACGAAGCCGTTGGTATTTTTCTTCCAGTTCAACCACAAGTTCATTCTCATCACGGTTTTCATACAACTCGTCAACCACGCTCAAATGGTAACGGGATAATTTTAATGAATTTGTTTTCCCATCGCCCACGCGAAATAGTAAAGAATATTTTTTGATCCACTCCTCGGGCAAAATTCCCAGGGTGCCATCGTTGAGCTGAACAAACTGCTGCTTATTGGCCAATGCTCTTTTTACTTCCGCCACGGTTACCTGCTGGTCCCCAAAAACGATATCGACTTTCGCATCAAACCAGTCCGTATTGCTGCTGATGAAAATTTTTGTTTGTGGTTTGGCCGTGTTGAAGCGAAAATTTTTAAGTGCTTCGAAACCAAATACGGGAACCTTCATTTCATTCATGGCATCCACAAACAAAAAGAACCAATTGTTCTTGAGTACATCCGCTCCTTTTAAAGCTAGTGCATGTGTGTCTTCCTGGTAAATAAAATTGGAATGAAGGTTTTGTAACTTATTAATGAAGGATTGTTCCACTTCCCGGTTGCGATGAACGACCATTACTTTGCCGTCATGTGGCACAATGATCTCATCCCTGTCTCTTGCTTTTGTTTCATATCCTTTGTAGGAAAAAGAAGGTTGGAATACCAGGTAATCACCCTTTTCCAGTAAAAATAATTTCACTTCGGGATCTCCTGCCTTTATTTCCTGGACCAACGATTTGTCAAAATCAACTTTATATTCTTTTGTAAGTGGCAAAATGAATTGGTGAAGCGTTTTGATCCAATCGTCGTTATTCACCTCCAGTTTTCCTTCCATCAAAAATTTAGCAACTACATCGATCACTTCTGTGTTCTTCCACAAATAGGCCTGGTGATTATATAAAAAGATCAATGGACTCGGGCTCTCATTATCTGCCAGTTCATGATCCAACCCGTCTGCCTTTACATTACAATGAATGGTGTAGTTCCCGTTTTTGCCGATCCTGAAATGAGGTTTTGCTTCTTCATCGAATAACTTTATTTCCTCAAGATTATTTGTTTTAAAGGCCTTTCCCTCGGGCAGCTTAAATGCGAGCAAGCTCGGTTCAGAAAATGTTTTTTTCAATTTCGGTAGCAGATATTCATTCATCAGGTTCTTTGTTTCATCAGGCAGATCTTCATCTTCCTGGTGAATGATATTTTCCCAAATGCCAGAAAAGGGGGAGTTACGACTGATATACTTATTGATCTCCTGTTCCTGCAGTTTTCTTAACAGGCTGAGAGATTGTTTATCTCGTTCACTATACTTTGTTGTATCAATATACTTGGAAAGATCGATCTTCTCCACCTTGCCGGTAAATCCATCACCGTCGTCATTGCCTTCACCTTGTACAACGTCAATGGTAAAATAGGGGTATGTCTTTTTGTTAAAGTTAAAAACAACACCAAGCCTGTGCGATGACAGGACCAATTGTTCTTTTTCTTCTGCAACCACGGGCAGAGCCTCTTCGACAGCAGTTTGCTTGACGGGCATTGCAACGGGGGCCACGCGTTTGATGCCTGCATCCAGGACGCGCAAAAAGGGTTTGCCATCCTTATAGGTAAATTCGAATTTGTTGGTGAGGTCATCATTCAAAGAGTATCCATAGGCCTCTAACAATTTGTTCTTTTCTTTATCCCAGTTGCGAATGGAATCGAAATAGTGTGGTCCATAGGAATTCAATAGTTGCAAAAACACAATGACCTTTGGCAGGCACAGAGGATGCTCGGTATCAACATAGTTGCAGCTTGTATCAAAATTCCTTTCTTCATTCTTGCTGATAATAACCTTGTAGGTATTTCCGTCAAGAGTAACAGATGCCTTTACCGTTTCGTCTTTTGCAAATTCAATATTTGCTTTATTGGTGCGAAGGAATTTTTCCGCATCAGTGAATACGACCGGCGATGAAAGCAGGCGCAATGACTTCAAGTCGATAAACTTCATTTTGGCCACTGTATGGCGCTGGTCATATTCCACGTCACCGGCGTCAAGCATATTTTTATCGATCATCTCCTGTAACTGGAAAAGTGAGGCTGCTTCATGCCTGCAGATATCACCAAGGTTATAAGGGCAAGTGCACCGGACCGAAAGTGACTTCGGGTCTTTTATTTTCTGGATATATACTTTGTAAAATGTCGAGTAAATATCATCCTTCACGCGGAACACGGCAGAGCCAAAAAGATTATCATATTCAACGAGCTCAACAAAACCGATTGCATGGATTTTTTTTCCCCGGCGAATCACTTCATCCGTTCCATGCGTGTAGACGTACTTGACAAGGTGTGGTAGGGCCATAGTTTAGTTTACAATTAACAAGGGACACTCGTATCAATTATAGCTGGTGCATTGCTAATTGTTATTGCTCGTTTGCAACAAGGACAATCTGCAAAAGTAAAGGAATGTGATGCTGATTTCCATGTAAAAAGAGTGAATAAAAAAATAATTTTTATTGTTATAAAGAAGCAAATAAAATGAAGTATCTTGCAAAATTTTTTTACCGATCCGGTGGGTTCCCCGGGATCATTTCATGCTTTTGCTTCCAGCTTTCCATCACTATAAATTGGAAGAATGTTTGCTTCGTCCGCAGTTAAACAGTAGCGGATATCTTTTTCTAATCCAAAATTCATCAGGCGATGATAATGGGAAGCGTTATTATTTTTTAGGAAAGAGAACAGATCTTTTTTCCCTTTATCATACATTGCTTCAGCTATGTGAGAGGAATCACAATTAATATCAAAATGTTGTCTCACTTTCGAGATGATGGCACCGGCAAACAATGCATCCTCCATGTTCACCCTGTCCTTCCACGCTGCGCATCCAAGGATCACATTTCGGTTCATCGCGATTAAATGATCACATACTGCAGAAAGATTTGGGAAAGAGCCGGTGATGATCTCTTTGGCTCCTTTTTCCAGTGCCATGTGAAGAAGCCTCGTACCATTTGTCGTGGTTAATACCAGCGTTTTTCCCTTAATAAAATCCCGGGGATATTCAAATGGTGAGTTCCCATATTCCAATCCCTCTGCGATTTTCCCATCCCTTTCTCCGGCCGTAATCCCATCAATTTGTTTTCCCAATTCGATACAACGGCTTACGCTGTCAACCGGGATAACAGACCTGGCGCCATTATGCAATGCAGTAGCGATGGTGGAGGTTGCTCTTAATACGTCAATGATCACGATAATGCTGCTACTTATGTCGTATAAGTGCACAAGAGCAGGTGAAAGAGAAGTGTGTAAGGATGGCTTATTGTCCATTCCGGCAAATGTAATGGAAAGGGAATTACCTATCGAGAAGGACTTTCCATTTACTGCTTTCTGCGTATTCTTTGATCGTCTTATTCCTGTGTTTGATCAATTTTTTTATATATCGTGTAAGATAAAAAGCGTTTAACCACTTACCGATTGCGCCATATGGACTTTCAAAGTGAAACATATCGATCATGATCGTTCCATTTTCACAGGCCTTGAAAAAATGTTCATGCTTCATTTCTTTGAAGGAGCCCTGCGATTGTTCGTCAACGAACCTCAATGGCTTTTGCATTTCGGTGATCTTTATACGCAGTATCCTCGTTTTAAAGAAATGTTTAGCTTTCCAGGTAACGCTCTCGTCTTTTTCGATCAGGCCAAACCTTGTGCCTGCAACTGCTTCTTCCTGGTGTTGCTTCATCGATTCTTTGTGCAACTGAACGTTCCGGCAAAGATCAAATACTCTTTCTACAGGTGCTTCTATAAAAGTGGTAAGATGAATGGTGGGCATGGATATAGGATTTTTCGGCTGGTTAAATTATTGCTTTTTTCTTAATTAGCAAATCGAAAGACAACCGATAATTACGCAGTAAATTTTCTACTTTATGAAAAAGGGATCTTAACCACCTTTGCCTGTAAAAGCTTATCCCGGATCTTTATATAGATAGTTGTGTCAAGTGATGCAAAGGCTTTTCGTACGTATCCCATTCCAATAGCCTTGGCTAAACTGGGTGATTGAGTTCCCGAGGTTACGACTCCAATATTCATGTCTCCAAAATCCTTTATCTCATATCCATGCCGGGGTATTCCTTTTTCCAGCATTTCAAACCCTACCAATTTTCTTTCCACACCTTCCGTTTTTTGTTTTTCCAGGATGTGCCTGGCAGTAAATTCTTTCGTGAATTTTGTGATCCACCCAAGACCTGCTTCCAGTGGTGATGTGGTATCATCTATATCGTTTCCATAAAGGCAATATCCCATCTCCAATCGAAGCGTATCTCTTGCGCCAAGCCCGATCGGTTTTAACCCCTGGGATTTGCCCACTTCAAAGATGGCGTCCCAGATCTTGTTGGCATTATCATCTTTGTCTTCAAAATAGATCTCAACTCCTCCGGCACCTGTATATCCTGTTGCACTGACAAGTACATTATCAACTCCCGCAAACTTTCCTTTTGAAAAGGTGTAATATTTCAAATTCAAAATGTCCATTTCGGTCAGAGGCTGTAAGATCTTTGTGGCGTTAGGTCCCTGGATGGCGAGCAAACAGGTTTTGTCAGAGATATTGTGCAACTCGACATTTTTTCCATTGTATTTATTGATCCAGTCCCAGTCTTTTTTAATATTCGATGCATTCACCACGATCATGTACACCTTGTTCTCTTCAATACAATAAACCAGCAGGTCATCAACTATGCCTCCGTTTTCATTGGGAAGGCAACTATATTGAGCTTTGCCCGCTGTAAGTTTGGATACATCATTTGTCGTTACCTTTTGCAGAAGTTCCAGAGCATTTTCACCTTTTAAAATAAATTCTCCCATATGGCTCACATCAAACACGCCTGCATTGTTTCTTACCGCTAAATGCTCATCATTGATGCCGGTATAACTAACCGGCATATTATAACCGGCAAATTCAACCATCTTAGCCCCTGATTGTATATGCTTTTGGGCAAAAGGCGTATTCTTCATCCGCAAAAAATTTATCCCGATAACTATCGGGATGCAAATGTAAAATCAATTTATTTGGTAGTTTTAAAAAAGAAGGCCTCCTGAAAAATCAGGAAGCCTGGTCCCGACTCGACGGGATCCAACTTCAACCGAGTTTAGTTGAATAAGGCTGCAAACGAAAGGGGCGAATAAACAGATAGTTTGGTGTTCGCCTCTTCGCTCTTCATATAATCTACTGTCTCTGACGTGGCAGTTTGCGATCTTTTTTGAATGCTGTCATGCTTTTCCTGTTCTTCAATCTTTTTCAGTTCCTGCTGCAGTTGTTCTTTTTTATTCTTTCTCTCAAGGCTGTCATTATTCTCCTCCTCATTCGTTTCTTTTTTAATAGGCTTGGCGGGGTTGATCAAATATCCGTCTTTGCCCATTACGTAATCAACATCTGTTTCATAGTCAAAATATTCATCCCAGTTGATCTCAAAATCCCCATTATATCTATGCCACCTTCTATCTCTATCTGTCCGTATCGATAAAGCATGAAGTTTGTTTACCGTTTCATCAAAACGTATCTTTTTGTTAACCGGCACTTCGATAACAACGATCACCTGTTGCCATCTGAACTTGCTGTCTTTATCGATAGTAATTCCGCTTGCCACGTCAAGTATGCTGTCTTTGTACAGGGCATTGAAACCGATTTTTTGTGCACGGGTTTCTGCCTCCGCTATTGTTTTTCCATGGCTATACTTTTTTATTCCCACATGATAATTTGAGTCCTGGCTTTGCTCGATCCGGATCCTTATATTGGCCAGGCGAAGTGTATCCTCTGTTATATCAAATCCGCGATCGTCATTAAAATGCACCCAGGAAAAAGAACCACCGTATTCGATTTCAGGTTCTGAAACTTTTACAATCATTTTATTGTTGACAGGTTGCGCAATCGCCAGATCTGCCGGAGGTCTTCTTTCATTGCTCATTCTAAAATCACTTACCATACTGGCGGCAAACAAGGAAGCAGATATCCAACCTAGCGTCCATAATCCGCCGAATATCCAGCCCAGATAACTGTTTTGTGATCTTACTCTCATCATCCTGCGAATGAGCCAGGTGATCAATGCGATAATGGGCACTGCGAGAAAGAGCAATAAAGTTCCCCAGGCAAATGCGTTTTGCCAGAATCCATCCAATAGAAAGTTTTTGACGGGCCATATTCCTATGCCTCCAAAGATTAAGGCCATTAAGCCAACCAATAAACCAAACGCAATACTGCCGGCAATGAATAGAAAGAACGCTTTGAATAACACACCAATTACATGACCGAGTCCGCTACTTGTTCTTCGCGCAGCCTCTCTTACTTCGGTAGCAAATTCTTTACCCCTTGTATTGGCAAACTCTTTCGCTTTATTACCGATGTTTTGAGCCGAGGTTTTTACATCCTCACTAAATTCTTTCGCTCTGTCTTGTACACTCTGCCTGATGCTATGCACATCCACTTTCTCTCCCCTCATCTCCATACGCTGGTAATCACTATGAGCCTCGGGTAAAACGATCCATAAAATAATATAAGCAAAAATGAAAGTGGCAGATAGAGACCCAAATACTACATTTGGGACAAATACACCTTCGTGATAGAAAGGCCAGCTGACCAGGCTGAGAATAATGCTTAATAAAATGGGTGCTGCGAAAATCAGGCGTATTGTCCATGCTTCTCTTTTGAAGTAGGCAGCGATACCGCTGGCCACTCCGCCAAAAACTCTATCCCCCGGATTCCTATATAGACGCTTCCCTCCATAATATTCAAGATCTCTTGACGGCAGCACGATCCAAAGCAACAAATAAGCGATCACTCCAAAACCAAATCCTCCAAAAGTGATGACGGCAAACAAAATTCGAATGATCGCCGGATCAACATTCATATAATTCGCAAGTCCTGAACAAACACCACCCAAAATTTTGTCGCTCGAATCCCGATACAGTCTGTTACGTTTCCTTGTTGTGTAAGCTCCGTCGTTGGTTGTGCGATTTTGATAAGATTGTGAACCAGGGGAAATGGTTTCGGTATCGTCCGCTGCCTGGAAGTCTTCTGGTCTTCCCATAGACGCGATAATTTCATCTACGTCCGCATCAGTAACCGAACTGGCGCCCTTCCGGATCTTTTCATTCATCAATTCGGCAATACGACTTTCAATATCATTAATGATCTCGTCACGCCCTTCTTCATGTATGAAATATCGACGAAGACTTTCAATATAGGCCTGCAGCTTTTCGTAAGCAGAATCTTCTATCGGGATCACTCTGCCGCTCAGGTTTATGTTGATGATCTTTTTCATTGTCATTATTTTTTTGGTTGAAGCTCTCCCGCTACCGCCGGGAGAAGAATGTTATTGGTTGAGTGGTTCATTTGATTTTTTGTTTGCTAAGGCGTTAACGCCGTTTGCTAACTCCTGCCAGGTTTGCTCAAGCTCTTTGTAAAAAGATTCACCTTTTGGAGTTAGTGAAAAATATTTCCTGGGAGGACCGGAATTACTTTCTACCCAGCGATAGGTTAGCATTTCTGCATTTTTCAATCTTGTGAGCAGTGGATATAAGGTACCTTCCAAAATGTGGAGACCCGCTGTTTTCATCTCCTCTACTATATCGCTAGGGTAGGCCTCACCCCTGCGAATAATAGAGAGGATACAAAATTCCAGTATCCCTTTCCTCATCTGGCTTTGTGTATTCTCTATGTTCATATTCAGGTTTATTATTACCTCAAAAATCAACTTAACGAGCCAAAGATAAGGTGATATTTGGTACTAGGCAACACATAGTACCAAGTTTTTTTAGGTAATAGTTTATGAAATATGAGCCATTTCCGTATTAAACCGTTGGATAACAATTCTTTTTGCCGGCAACTATGTTCGGTAAAAAAAATTGAAGAAGTGTATGAGAGGTCAATTTGACGGGGTCAGTGGATATCCTTTGCCGATTCAAGGTAGCGTTTTTCTTTCTCCTCCAGGTCAAGGATCGCATATCGCGTCACGCCATTTATCAACATTTCATCGAGAGAGTTGACCACATTTTTGTACGATGAGTTGGTGCCGGGTTTTATTAAAACTACAAGGTCTTTTTTGTTGACCTTTCTTTTCTCAAGTTCATTTTGTTTTAGACGAATGACATGGCCTATTCCACTGATTTCACTGAACGAAGTTGGAAAAACCTGGTTATTTTTCATTGCCATTGTCACATCGCCATTGTAATAAAATACATGATCACCGTCCAGTAAAATAGTAAGAGATCGTGACTCTGCTATTTTAGTTGAGTCGCCTTTCTTTGGCATATATAAATGGGTAATCGCCGGTTTTGAAATTTCAGTTGTGAAAATAAAAAAGGACATCAGCAGAAATCCAAGGTCAACCATAGGAGTCATATCAATTTTAAGATTTGCCTTTTTTATGCGATTAACTCCGGCTCTATGACGAGATGGATCGGCAATATTTATTTCAGACATCGAGCAGTTTTGAATTGGGATACGCGAGATGGAAAATTCCATATTTTCCGGTGTATGATGTTAATCAACCAGTTTAATTGATCTTTCCTTTAGCTTTACAGCAGAAAGCACTAAAACGAAATCCCGACCATAACCGGCGGGAGTCGGGTCTATCTGTGCTAATCAAAAAAATATGCAGATGAAAACAATCATTGTTCCCACCGATTTTTCAGCGATCTCGAATAACGCTATGGAATATGCTGTTGACCTGGCCAAGGCGACGGGCTGCAGCCTTCTGCTTTTTCATGCTTACCAGGTTCCCGTTAGTATGACCGATGTTCCCATTGTATTACTATCAGTGGAGGATCTGCAAAAGGCCAATGAGGGTAAAATGGATGAAACGAAAAGATCTTTGCAGGAAAGAACCGGGGATTCGATTAAAATTTATGCCGAGACAAAACTCGGTGATACAGTTGACGAACTGGAAGAGATTTGCACTAAAGTAAAACCTTTTGCAGTGGTAATGGGAACCAAAGGTGCAACGGGAATGGAAAGAGTTCTTTTTGGGAGTACCACATTAACCACCATAAGACATTTAAGTTGGCCGGTGATTGTTGTGCCTCCGGGAAAAAAATATTCAACAATAAAGAAAATAGGCTTTGCCTGTGACTTCAGGGAAGTTGTCAACACTACTCCTACTCATTTCATCAAGGATTTTGTAAAAGAATTCAACGCAGAACTACATGTGTTAAACGTAGACCATAAGAATTCTCATTTCAAGCCGGATACACCGCAGGAATCAATTTTGTTGCATACCCTGCTGGAAGATCTGAATCCTAAATATGATTTCATCGACGAAGCAAATATTGAAGTCGGTATAGAAAAGTTTGCAGAAAAAAATGATCTTGACCTGATCATTACTATTCCTAAAAAACACAAGCTGCTCGAAGGTTTATTCAGGAAAAGCCATACGAGAGACCTGATCTTCCATTCGCATCTTCCAATCATGTGCGTGCACGAATAGTTGCTGCTTGCTTGTTCCTGGTTGGCGATAAAAATAAATTTGACATTGACAGTTACCAGCAGCTAAATGACCAGGAATTAGAATTCTGCACTCTTTGGTGTTCGCGGAAATGCAATGACATCCCTGATATTACTCATTCCCGTCACAAATTGAACCATTCTTTCAAAACCTAAACCGAAGCCTGCGTGCGGGACTGTTCCAAACCTCCTTGTATCCACATACCACCATAGCTGGTCGATGGGTACGTTCATTTCTCTCATTCTTTGCTCAAGTTTATTCAGTCTTTCTTCACGCTGCGAGCCCCCAACAATCTCGCCGATGCCCGGCGCAAGAATATCCATAGCAGCAACCGTTTTGCCGTCATCGTTCTGGCGCATATAAAAAGCCTTGATCTCTTTAGGGTAATTGGTCAAAATCACGGGTTTTTTAAAATGCTTCTCTACAAGATATCGTTCATGTTCGCTCTGCAGGTCCATTCCCCAACCAGTGATCGGGTATTGAAATTTCTTCTTCTTATTATGATTACTTTCTCTTAAAATATCGATGGCTTCTCCGTATGTCAATCTTTGAAAGTCATCTCTCAAGACAAATTCAAGTTTTTCGATCAGTCCCATTTCACTTCTGTTATCCTGAGGTAGCTGTTTTTCTTCATCGGTTAAACGCTGTGCCAGGAATTCGAGATCTTCCCGGTTGTTGTCCATGGCATATTTGATAAGATATTTTATGAACTCTTCAGCAAGGTTTGCATTGTCCTCCAGGTCACAAAAAGCCATTTCAGGTTCTATCATCCAGAATTCCGCAAGATGTCTTGCTGTATTGGAATTTTCTGCGCGAAAAGTAGGACCAAACGTGTAGATCTCGCCGAATGCAGTGGCAGCCAACTCGCCTTCCAGCTGCCCACTTACAGTAAGGTTCGTGCTTCGTCCAAAAAAATCTTCCCTGAAATTTATTGATCCATCTTCCTCTTTCGGCGGATTTTCAAGGGGCAGAGTAGTAACCCTGAACACCTCACCAGCTCCTTCTGCATCACTCGCAGTGATGATAGGAGTGTGCATGTACACAAAGCCTTTATCATTAAAAAATTTATGAACCGCAAAAGCGAGTGAGTGACGAACACGAAAAACAGCGCCAAAAGTATTTGTGCGAAAACGAAAATGGGCAACCTCTCTCAGATATTCTAATGTTGGCCTGTTTCTCAGTTGTATGGGATATTTTTCAGCGTCACTATCGCCAAGTATTTCAATGGTGGTCGCTTTCAGATCCATCTTTTGTCCTTTGCCCAATGAAGGAACGATGACTCCTGAGATCTTTAAAGAAGCTGAGCTGGTGATCCGTTTTAAAAGGTTTTCATCAAACTTTCCAAGCTCCGCTACGATTTGAATATTACTATTAGTGGATCCGTCGTTGAGTGCGATGAATTGGTTATTCCGAAAACTGCGGACCCAACCCATTACCGTTACTTGCTGGTTAGTTGGTTCCAGGCTCAGCAGCTCTTTGATCTTTATTCTCTTGTTGAACATAGCTAAAATTTATTCACCTCCGCTGACCGCGTCCGCCAAAGCTATAGCGGTGGCGCAAGCTTCTTCGAATGAAAGA
>Ga0068869_100002171_pt1 | contig 11806 bp, 10 predicted proteins | sample KBSMisM52_FD_64676 | JGI IMG/M metagenome (GOLD analysis project Ga0068869, IMG submission 64676) | Miscanthus rhizosphere microbial communities from Kellogg Biological Station, Michigan, USA - KBS Miscanthus M5-2 | ecosystem: Host-associated > Plants > Roots > Rhizosphere > Soil ... | reverse complement strand
GGCCTCGCTGCCGTTCGATCGCCTCACGGCGCACGGCGGCGACCGCAACGGGTTCATCAACGGCTTCTACTATCAGGGGAAGTTCTCTGACAGCGGAATGGGCGCGCTGCACCTGGCCACGAAGTTGGCCTTCGGCCCCTCGACGGCGAGCTCGCGGCTGGCCGTCTCGCTGTTCGCCGATCTTCCGACCGGCGACAAGAACAGCGGCATCGCCAGCGGAGCCACGAACTTCGGCGCCGGCCTGCACTACACGGCCAGCGAGTGGACGTTCGGCGGCACCTATTCGATCGTAGGCGACCGCAGCGCCGACGATTCCAACTTCCCGACGCTGGCTCCCGATTCGGTGAAGCTTCCGAACGAGCTTCGCGCCGAGATCGGCTGGAATCATCCGCTGCACTTCTGGCGGACCACCAACTGGATCACCGAAGCCAGCTCCACCTGGTATTCGGGCGGCGATGTGAAGCCTCCCGCACCGATTTTCCTGGTGACCGGTCTGCGTCACTGGATCGGCGACAGCGGCTGGTCGATCAACGGTGCCGTGCGCTGGAACGCCGCGCATTTCGGACGCGACAGCAAAGAGTGCAAAGTGACCGAGCTCGATGACTGCGCTCTGTCAGGCCTGGTGGGTATCACCTTCTCGCCGCTGCACCTCGCGGCAGTGGCCCCGCCGCCTCCGCCGCCCGCTCCGACGCCGGAGCCTCCGCCCCCGCCGCCGCCCCCGACACCGGTTGCTCCGCCTGAGCCGCCGCCGGTGACGCCGCCGCACGTTCCGACCGAGCTCCGCACCGACGAGATTCACTTCGAGTCCGGTTCGGCGCGCCTGACGAACATCGCCAAGGCCATCCTGGACGACGTTGCTCTGCGCATGAAGCAGGAGCCGACGTCGACCGCCATCGTCATCGGCTACAACGACGATAAAGAGAACACCGGTCCGAATCACGATCTCGATCGCCGCCGCGCCGAAGCGGTCCGCGATTACCTCGTGAGCCGCCACGGTATCGACCCGTCCCGCATCACGGTCGAAGGCCGCGACGCCCGCGAGCCGGAGAGCACGGACAACACAGCCGAAGGCCGCCTGCGCAATCGCCGCGTGGTGATCAAGCTGATGCTGCCGTAGTCAATCGTCAAAGCAGCAACCTGGAAAGGCAGCCGCAAGGCTGCCTTTCTTTTTGTGTTGGCGAAAAAACTTATCCGCAGATTACGCAGATGTACACAGATAAAGACCGTCCTCCATCTGCGTCATCTGCGGATAAACCTACGGCAGTTCGATCTCCGGCTCCTCATCCCGCGCCCGGTAGAGGATGGCCAGCTTGCCGATGGTGGCGGCTACCTCGGCGTCGCAGGCGGTCGCGAGCTCCGCGGCGGTTGCTTTTCGTTGCGCGGAGTCGTCGTTCTCGATGCGGACTTTGATCAACTCGTGGGCCTTCAGCGAGCGTTTCGTCTCTTCGATGACGGATGGAGTGACGCTGGCGCGGCCGACGCGGACGATCGGTTCGAGAGAATGGGCCAGGCCCTTGAGGTATTGGCGTTGCTTCGAGGTGAGCGCCATGGCGGCGCATGGTAGCAGAGCCTCCTGCGTTACCCTTGCGATGTCATGAAGCTGACCGTTCTTGCCCTTCTCTTCCTCATCGCCTCGTCGGCATTCGCGCAGGATCTGATCAACGCCGATCGGCCGGGCATCGCCGATAGCAGCAGCGTCGTCGGGCCTCGCATCTTCCAGATCGAGATGGGACTCGAGCGCGATCATGGCTCGGACGGACGATCCCTGGCCACGCCGCTGCTCCTTCGTTACGGCGTCAGCAAGTCGTTCGAGTTTCGCGTCGAAGGCGACGGCTACATTCACGCGGACGGGGCGAACGGGTTCGCGCCGCTGTCGATCGGTGCGAAGTACCACTTCCTCGAAGCGCCGTCCCTCGGGGTCATCGCGCGCGTTTTCGTCCCCTCGGGGAGCGGCGCCCAGCGCTCCCACACGACGAACGGCGATGTCCGCCTGGCCGCCGACATCGACCTCGGCGAGAAGTGGTCGCTAAACCCGAACATCGGCATCGCCTCGCAGGACGACGGCGATGGCCGCTTCACCTCCGGGTTGGCGGCGATGACGTTGCAGTACAGCTTTTCTGATCGCACCAACGTCTTCGTCGACGGCGCGATGCAGTCCCCCGAGGAGAAGAGGGGGACGACCTCGCTGGTCTTCGATGTCGGCGGCGCGTGGGTGGTCGGTCGCAACACCCAGCTCGATGCCTATGCCGGGTGGGGGGCGCACGGGGCGACCGCGCCGAACGTGTTCGTGGGGGCGGGGATCAGCCGGCGGTTTTAATGTGCGAGCCGCAGAGTCGGCGTCGAATTCGAAATGTCGCCGCTCCGCGGCTTGAGATTGCGCGAACGATTTCCCACGGCTCACGCCGTGGGCTACATAGATAACGCTGCTCCGCAGCTGTGAACCCCATCGAGGTCCGCTGCTCCGCGGCTGTGACTCTCATCGAGATCTGCGTCAGGTACGACGGTTTAGCTCGCGAGTGAAAAATCAGCAATGCCTGCGGCCGTAAGCCGGGGCCGGTGTGGCAAAGACACTGTTGTCTGTGCTCATGGGGCTTGGGGATTGAGACCTGGAAGAGTCAGCACAGACAAGAGTGTCTGTGCCACATCGGTCTCCCGATTTGCTCGTCGATCGCCTGTCGCGGGAGCCTACTGCTTCGGAGCGCGCGGGAGTTGCGAGCGCGCGGCAAGTCCTGATCCGCCGCTTGAAGGCGCGACGACCGTCGCGGCGCCCGACTGCGGCGCGGTTTCCGCGGGCGTCACGCGCAACGGATCGGTGATGGCGGCGGGCAGGATGGGGAGTTTCGGGTCGGGGAGCTTGAAGATCCAGCTGGCTTCGATGCGCTTGCCGGACTTGGCGTCGGTCGCCCAGACCAGGGCTCGCTGGTAGGTTCCTTTCAACGCCTCTTTGACCGCGGCAACGGAGATGGCGCCGGTGCTGGGGTCGTAGGAGAAGGGGAGAGTGCCCGGCACGGACAAGAGGGCCATGCCGACCGACTTCGGATCGATCTTCTCGTGATTGGGGATCTTGGCCGAGACCGTCAGGGTCTGGCCGGGATCGAAGATCACGCCGGGCTGCGGGGTCATGGCGTCGAGCGTCATCGGGCCGGCGCCGAGGTAGTGGCGGAAGGAGACGAAATCCATCTTCTTCTCCACCACCATGCGGCGCATCTTCAGCGGATTGCTGCCGCGGCGTACCTTGCCGGCCTCGCAGGTCAGGGCGGCGTCATAGCCGGCCCGGCCGACGCTCTCGATGAGATTGTGGTCGTAGTCGCCGAACGGATAGGCGAGGAATTGCACCGGCTTCCCGGTGGCGTGCTCGATGAGCCGTTTGCTGTCGATCAGCTCGCGCTCCAGCCAGCCGGTGTAGGCCCGCTGATCGAGCTCCGCGTGGCGCCGCCGCGTCAGGAACGGGTGCGACAGGGAGTGGCTCTGGAAGTCGACGCCGGCGTCGGACATCTCCTTGATCTGTTTCCAGTTCAGCGCGTGCGAGGTCTGGCCGACGATGCGCGGATAAATGAATACGGTGAACGGAAAACCGTAGCGCTTCATCTCCGGAAAGACCTCGGTGTACGTGCTGCGCCATCCGTCGTCGATGGTGACCACGATGGCGTTTTTCGGAAGCGAGGCGCGCTTGCCGGTGACGTATTCGTAGAGCTCGCGGAGCGGGATGACGTTGTAGCCGGTCATGGCCAGGTAGCGCATCTGCTGGCGGAATGTCTCTCGCGAAACCTCCATGCGGGGGTCCTGCGGCGACTCGACGATGTGGTAGCAGAGCACCGTCGCTCCGATGTCGGAATCAGCCGGGGCGGCGTACGCAGCGATACCGGAAACCAGAATGGAAATGAGTGCTGCCGTCAACGCCCGCGCGGCCATGGATGCTCCCGAATTGGTAAAGGTCCGACGATGTCTCTCGCGCATCTGCAACAACAATACCGGTGGTGATGTGCTGTGCTGAAGCGAAAACGATTGTAGCGCGGTTGGGATGATCGTCGAGGGTTATTTGGCAGCCGAAACGGGATACGAAAGCCTCCGGAATCCCCATCCTCATTTGACCGTTCCTCCACCCCGGGTTAGAGTCACGCACTTTTACGGAGGCAGTTGGATCCATGGATCGCCAGCAACGCAGAGACCTGAAACACGATAAGTTCGTCGACGAGATCGGCTCGTTGTCGACACGGGCGCGGGAAAACCAGCGCCTCCTTCTGACCATTACCGGATCGGCGGTCCTCATCGCCGTCCTGGTCTACGGAATCTACTTCTACCGCTCCAATCGCGAGGAGAAGGCACAACTGGCGCTGGGAAAGGCGATGGAGACGATCGAGTCGCCGCTGCTTCCGGCCCCGGGCGCCCAGCCGGCACCGACGGCAAAGTACAAGACCGAAGCCGAGAAGTCGGCGGCTGCCGAGACGCAGCTCAAGGCCGTGGAGTCGAACTCTGGCGGTACCGATGCCGCCGAGGTCGCTTCGCTCTACCTGGCCCGCTTCGCCGCGGACAAGGGTGATGTGGCCAACGCCCGGACGCGCCTCGACAAGTACATCCACGACAATCCGAAGTCGATCCTGACGCCGGGGGCGCGGTACAGCCTCTATCGTCTTCGGATCGACAGCGGCGAATCGGCGCAGGTGGCCCAGGAGCTACAGGCCGAGATCGCCAAGCCGGAGCCAACCATTCCGTCCGACGCCATCCTGGCCCTTCTCGCGCACGCCTACGATTCGCAGGGGAACGTGGAGAAGACGAAGGAGACGTATCGCCGCATCGCCACGGAGTTCCCGGATTCGCCATACGCGCTGGAAGCGCAGCGGCGGATGGGGCCGGCGTAATCGCGGCGCAGCCGCGGAGTTTTTTCCGAGAGTCAAAAAGCGAAATGTTGAATGTTCAATGTTGAATGTTGAATGAAAGGCGGGCTGTCCGCGTCATTTCGCGCTCTGCCTCCATTCAACATTGAACATTCAGCATTCAACATTCAACATTTCGCCTTTGACTCTCGGACACTTGCGCCTCCTCTCCATCATCATCTTCATCGCCTGGTCTCTGGCGCTGATTCGCACCATCGTCAACCTCGTGTTGATTCCGCGTTTGCGGGCTGGCGATAAGCCGGAGCGCGAGCCGCTGGTCTCCGTGGTGATTCCGGCGCGCGATGAGGCTCGCATCATCGAACGGACGGTGCGTGCGTTTCTGGCGCAGGACTATCCCAATCTCGAGATCATCGTGGTCAACGACCGGTCGGCGGATGGGACCGGCGAGATCCTGCAGGCCGTCGTCGATGAGCGGCTGAAGGTCATCGACGGGATCGAGCCGCCGGATGGCTGGCTCGGCAAGCCGTGGGCGTTGCATGAGGGGAGTGGTATCGCCCGGGGCGAGCTGCTTCTGTTTGTCGATGCTGATGTGAATTACTCGCCGGCCGCTGTGCGTGCTGCGATCGCGCACAGGGAGCTGCGAGGTCCCGCGCTGCTCTCGCTTCTGCCGTACTTTGAGATGCGCGGGTTTGGGGAGAACGCGGCCATGCCGATGATGGCCATGACCTGCTTTACCTTTCTGCCGACCTGGATTTCCAACCGCACGCGGGTCGCCGCGCTGGCCATCGGTGGCGGGACGGGCAACCTGATCGAGCGCAATATCTATGATGAAATCGGCGGACATGAGGCGTTGAAAGACGCTGTCGTCGATGATGTTGCGCTGGCCCGGCTGGTGCGGCATTCCGGGAGAGCGACGGAGACCGTCCGGGCGGACGATCTGGTTTCGCTGCGGATGTACCACGGTCTGGCCGAGGTCGTGGAGGGCTTCACCAAGAACGCGTTTGCCGTCTTCGGGCGCAACTATGTGGTCGGGACTCTGATCGTGATCGGTTCGGTGGTCTTCCACATCCTCCCGTACGGGCTGGCCGCGGCCGGGGACCGGATCGCCATGGCCTCGGTGGCCCTGATCACGGTCACACGCCTCCTCCTTTTCCGTTCGCTGCGGTACCGGCTGGACAACGCTCTCCTGTTGCATCCGGTCATGGTCGCGATCTGGACCTGGATCTTCCTCCGCTCGATCTGGCTGACCGGAATCCGGCGCAAACTTCTCTGGCGCGGACGAACGTATGATGCCCGCCAGACCCGCTTCGGCGCCGACCGGTGATGATTCTTGCAAGCCGATGCGTGAAGGAGAGATGTACATGACTGAAAAGCCTTTTCTGACCGACGTTCAGGAGCTTCGCCGGCGCGCCCGGCAGCACATCGAAGAGGGAGCGGTGACGGACGCCTACCGCGGCGACCGCGAGACCGTGATCAAGTTGCTCAACGAAGCGCTGGCCACGGAGATCGTCTGCGTGCTGCGCTACAAGCGCCACTACTTCATGGCTCAGGGAATCAATGCCGATCCGATCGCCCAGGAGTTCCTGCAGCACGCCAATGAGGAGCAGGGCCACGCCGACCAGATTTCCAATCGCATCGTGCAGCTCGGCGGCGCGCCGAATCTCAATCCCGAGGGGATGCTGATGCGCTCGCACTCGGAGTATGTGGAGGGGCAGAACCTCCTGGACATGATCAAGGAAGACCTGGTGGCCGAGCGCGTGGCCATCGATTCCTACACGGAGATGATCCGTTACATCGGCGACGACGACTACACGACACGCCGCATGCTGGAAGGGATCCTGGCCGTCGAAGAAGAGCACGCCGACGACCTCTCCAGTTTCCTGGCGGATCTGGATAAGGACTGGAAGACGCGGGAACGGGTGTAGCTGCGCTTCGCGCGTTGTCTGCGCTTTCGCGCGTTGTCTGCAGCTTCGCCGCGTTGTCTGCGCATCCGCGCGTGGTCAGTTTTCACCTGTTGGCGTCAACTGAATCAAGCCGATATGACCACGCGCCGCAGCGCAGACAACGCGCGCTAGCGCAGACGACGCGTCGCAAGCCGCAGACAACGCGCGCGAAGCGCGCAGCACCCGGGAATGTGATATTTTTTCCCCGGTTGTTGCCGCCAATGTCACGACCTGCCGAGCGCCACGCACAGCTCCTCGATCAAATCATCCTCCCATTCGATCTGACGCACGATTTCGGACGCAAACGCGCGTACGAGGCGGCGATCGACTATGCGCGGAAGAATCTGGTGGAAGACCCGCACTGCAACGATTTCCTCGACGCCGCCGCCAAGCGCCTCGGATTTGCCGCGGTGACCTTCGATACGCTCGAGAGCCGGGTCAAGCTGCCGAAGAATGCCTGGCTCGACGTCTGGATCTCCGATGAGGACGACGAGGTGGCTTTCACCGGCACGCGCGACGGCATCCAGTACATGATCGATCTCCTCACCCAGCTCCGCGATTCCAGCGATCCGGAGCAGCACATCCATCTCGATCAGGGTGTGATGCCGATGACCGAGAGCTCGGCCAATCTGGTGCTCTTCAAAGAGGAAGACACCTGGTTCACCGGCGAGGGAGCTGAGGGGGAGGAGAACGATTACCCGGAGCGCGACATCGATCCGAAACAGATCTACGCGATCCAGTTCATCCACTATCCGCCTGACGATCTCCCCATCAGCGCACACCGGCTGTACCGCGTGATCAAGGTCGAGCAGGATGATGGCTACTCAGCGAGCGTGAAAGAGTTCGGCGGATCTGAGAACCGCTACTACCGCTTCACCTTCGTGGCTGACAACGACGAGAAGTTCACCTACAGCTTCCACCTCGACGACCCCGCGGTGAACTACTTCACGCATCGCGAGATCCTGAAGCTGGCCATGCGCGCGGTGTAGGCGCGATTCGTAGCGCTGGCGGCCCGCCGGCTGTACCGCCGCCGGCTCGGCGGCAATAAACGCAAACCGCCAGCGAGCCGCTGGCGGTACAGCCGTCGAGCCGACGGCGCTACGCTTGTTGTGGCGGCTGATAAACTCCCCGCCCATGATCCGGCAGATCGCAGTCATCGGCACCGGCACGATGGGGCGCGGCATCGCCTACCTGGCCGCTGTTGCCGGGTACGAGACCGTCATCCACGATGCCGATGCCGGCGCGCTTGATGCGGCGAAGGCGTCGATCGAGTCGACGCTGCAGAAGGGCATTGAGCGCGGGAAGCTCACCAGCGATGTCGCGGCCGCGGCCAGCGGCCGGATTCATCTGGCAGCCGACCTCGAGCCGGCGGTGCATGGGGCCGATCTGATCATCGAAGCGGTGCCGGAGAATCTCGAGTTGAAGAAGGATCTCTTCGGGCAGGCCGATCTCTTCTGCGGCGAGGAGACGATCATGGCTTCGAATACGTCGTCGATCTCCATCTCGCTGCTGGCGCAATCGGTGGAGCGGCGCGATCGATTCGTGGGGCTGCATTTTTTCAATCCGCCGCATGTGATGAAGCTGATCGAGATCGTGCGCGGCGATCGGACTTCCGAGGAGACCATGGCGCAGGCGCGCGAAGTGGCGGAGGCGATGGGGAAGACGGCCATCGAGGTCCGCGATTCGCCCGGCTTCGCCACCTCGAGGCTCGGCGTGGCCATCGGTCTCGAAGCCATCCGCATGCTGGAAGAAGGGGTGGCCTCGGCGGAAGATATCGATAAGGCGATGGAGCTCGGCTACAACCATCCCATGGGCCCGTTGCGTCTGACCGATCTGGTCGGCCTCGATGTGCGACTGGGCATCGCGGAGTATCTGTCGTCGACGCTCGGCCTCCGCTTCGATCCGCCCGAGCTGCTGCGGCGGATGGTAGCCGACGGAAAGCTGGGCAAAAAAACGGGCGAGGGATTCTTCCGTTGGAAGGATTGAAGCGGTCTCTCGCCGCGGCGATCGTCTTCATCGCCGCATTCGTGCTCTATCTGAAAACGCTTGCCCCCGCGATCGGACCGACCGACAGCGGCGAGCTGACCACCGCCGCCTGGTCCCTCGGCAACGCCCATCCGCCGGGCTTCCCGTTTTTCCTGCTGGTCACGCACGTCTTCACCTGGCTGCCGTTCGGGTCGATCGCGGTGCGGACGAATGTCGCATCGGCGTTCTTCTCGGCGCTTGCATGCGCGCTGGTGGCGCTGGCGGCTGCGGAGATTCTGTTGATGCCGCGCGATGTGCGCGTGGCGAAGGCGCCGGTTGAGGAGAAACGAGCGAAGAAGAAGAAAAACGTAGGTCGGACTCTCCAGTCCGACGCGAGAACCGGTCGGACTGGAGAGTCCGACCTACGTTTGTCCGAACTACGTGGCTGGCCGGTCGTGCTGATCATGCTGGCCACCGGCCTGCTCTTCGCCTTCTCGCGGACGCTCTGGCAATTCGCCACCGTCACCGAGGTCTATGCGGTCAACAGCGCGCTCATGGCGGGCGTGGCGTGGGGGATGCTGCGATGGGCGCGGACGCGGGATGTGCGCTGGCTTTACGCCGCCGCGCTGCTCTTCGGGCTCGGGCTATGCGTGCATCACGTCACCATCGGCACCGGAGCGATCGCCATCGCCGTGCTGATCACGCGCGTTGGCGGCGTGAGGTTCTGGCGCTCGCGCACGGCCGTCATCGGCGCGCTGCTGCTCGCGGCGGGGTTGCTCGTTTACGCCTATCTGCCGATCGCCGCTTCGAGGAAGCCGGTGATGAACTGGGGCGACCCGGCCTCGATCTCGGCGGTGTGGGATCACATCACCGGCAAGCAATACCGCGCGTACATCAAGACCTCCGAGAAGCAGAACAACGCCCAGATCGACCGCTACATCGGCATCGTCGGGCGCGAGCTCGGGCCGGGCTGGCTGCCGCTGGTGCTGCTCGTCGCCGCCGGCGGCATCGTCCTGCTCTGGTTCCGGCTGCGGACGATCTTCTGGTATGTCGTGCTCTTCATCATCGGCAATGCCGCCTGGTTCGCCATCTATCCGGTCACGAACGACACACCGGCGTACGCGATCCCGACGTTCATCGCCCTGCTGTTCGCCTTCGCCTTCGGCGCGTCGTCGATCGCCGAGCTGGCAAAGGGGGAGCGCGTTCGCACGATCGTCGCGGGGGCGATGCTGCTCCTTCCGCTGCTTGCGCTGGTGACGGCGTATCCGTTTCGCGATCGCAGCAATTACTGGGTCTCGCACGATTACGCGGAGAACGGCTTGCGCTCGATGCGGCCGAACGCGCTGATGCTCACTGGCGACTGGCAGCTTTACGCGCCGATGCGCTACCGGCTCGACGTAGAGCGCGCCCGGCCGGACGTGGAGATCATCGAGACCGGCTTTCTTCTGCGCGAGTGGTACTTCGGCGAACTGGCGCGGCGCTATCCGGTCATGACGCGCGACTCCAAGCGCGAGATCGATGCGCTGGTGCCGATGCTGGCGCCGTTTCAGAACGATCGCGATCATCTGGACATGGAGTTGTTCAATCGCCGCATCGACGATCTGATCATCTCTCTCATCGAGCAGCACCTCCGCCGCGGCCCGGTCTACGTGAGCGGCGAGGTTGCTGCCAGCACCGAGCCGCGCGACGTGAACCTGCGCAAGCGGATGGCGGACCGATTCGACATCGTGCCGCGCGGCCTGCTGATCGAGCTGGTGCCGGGTCACGCGTTCCGCGACGTTCACTACACGCCGCTGCAGACGCGCGGCGTGGCTGACGGCACCATCCATTATGACGACGATGATGTGGTGCCGACGGAGATCGTGCCGGGGTATCGGTCCATTTTCGTGATGACCGGCCGTTATCTCGCTATCGAGAAAAAGTTCGACGAGGCCCTGCTTGCCTACCGCGCCGCGAACGCGATCGATCCGGCGAATCCGTCGGTCGTGCGCGAGATGCAGGTCGTGGCCAGCAGGGCCGGCAAGTGAGCACGGCCGAGTCGTACGGCGCGTTCGCTTTCGCCTACGACCAGGCCCTCGGCGAGCGCTACTTCCGCGCGGTGCGACGCCTGCTTGCCGACGTCCTCGATCGCTATCCCTCGGAAGCGAAATCGCATCTCGACGTCTGCTGCGGCACCGCCCTGGCCATGCCGTTCTTCACCAGCCGCGGATTCGTCTCCACCGGCGTCGACATCTCGCCGGTGATGCTGGCCGTGGCCCGCAAACGGGCGAAGCGCCTCGTGGGAGGCAACGTCTGCGCGCTGCCGCTGCGAGGCGTGTTTTCGCGGATCACCTGCCTCTACGACTCGCTCAATCACCTGCTCGATCGCCGCGATCTCGTCGCCGCCTTCAGCGAAGTGGCGCGGGTCATGGACGGCGACTCGCTCTTCATCTTCGATATGAACCATCCGGAGATTTATCCCGAGGTCTGGGGGATGAAGGAGCCGTTCATCGATGAAGGGCCCGACTTTCATCTCGAGATTGCCACCACTTACCGCCGCCGCGAACAACTCGGCCGCGCGCTGGTTACCGGATGGGCCATCGTCGACGGCAAGCGCATCGGCATCCGCGAGCGCCACACGCAGCGCTCTTACGAGCGCGACGACATCATCGCCGCCTTGGCGGAGGCAGGGCTCAATCCGATCGAAGTACGAGAGTTCGATCCGTGGGTGGAGGGGAGGGTGGTGAAGCTGGTGTTCGTGTGCCGGTTAGCGTAGCGCCGTCGGCTCGACGGCTGTACCGCCAGCGGCTCGCTGGCGGTTTTCTATTGCCGCCGAGCCGGCGGCGGTCCAGCCGGCGAGGCCGCCGACGCTACGCCTTCCCCCCTACTTCCCGAGTACCGCGTTCTTGAAATCGTCTCCCATGGCTGGCTTCGGGCCGATCCAGGTGGAGACGATTGCGTCCGCGGTGGCTTTGCCGGGCAGCGTTCCCTTCGGCTTGCCGTTGACCTCGACCGTCGTGCCGGTTCCGGGGACGTAGGTGAGGATGAGGAGGTTGCCTTTCGGGATCAGTTCCATCCACGAGC
>Ga0068869_100002170_pt1 | contig 11806 bp, 13 predicted proteins | sample KBSMisM52_FD_64676 | JGI IMG/M metagenome (GOLD analysis project Ga0068869, IMG submission 64676) | Miscanthus rhizosphere microbial communities from Kellogg Biological Station, Michigan, USA - KBS Miscanthus M5-2 | ecosystem: Host-associated > Plants > Roots > Rhizosphere > Soil ... | reverse complement strand
TACCGCCCGAAGATGACGTAGTGGTAGCTACGCCAGTCAGGTAGTCTTCGGCGGTAGCACCGACGCCAGAAAGCACTGATTGAGCGCCAGAGCCGATAAGGCTGCCAATACCCAAATCGACCGCCACGGCGGTTCCGGCTGCCGTTAGCGATATATTCTTATATGCCACGGTAGTAAACTGTGCACCTACGGGCAGAGTGTAGACAATATTTCCCATTGCCAGTGCTGCCGATGCTCCAGCTAAAGCGCCAACTACGAAGTTGTTGAGTGTAAGGTACACGACGATATCCCGACCTGTGGAATACTCCACACACGTAATTGTCGATAGTCCCGCAGGCATAGAACCAATTGGCGTCTTAGAAATAATGGATTCAGACTGCAAAGCCGTCTTGACCGTGGTATTGTTGGTAGTGCTGAGAACTGTTGGATAAAAAGCCATATTATTATTAGCGACTTGCCAGTTTATAGGTACTCATTAAAGCGTCAAGACGGAATGTTCTTCAAGAGTCCACTTCTTTTTTATATCCCGCTAGAAGTTTGGCGCGAAAATCTTATGACAATGTAATGCCAAATTCTTTAATGACCAGCCATTTATCGGATAAGGCAAGCAGCACCAATGAATCGCGTACATCATTGAAGGTTGCAGTTGTTCCTGATGATTGACCTACCACGTTAGTTAAGGCTAAAGTGACATCTCCATTATCCGCTGTCATTTCAATGGTCTTGGTTTGTCCAAGCATGGACGCGCCCGGAACAGCTAGCGTCACTGCGCCAGCGCCAACAAGCGCCAAGCCTGAATATTTCTTAGTAACAGTAATCGCGCCTGCCGCAATAATACTTTCTTGATACGCAGATACGTCATTAAATTGGTCGATTTCAGTAGATGTCGCCCCTAACGCTGCGCCACTGTTAATAGTTGGCGTGTTAATTGCTGGGCTTGTAAGTGTCTTATTTGTAAAAGTAGATGTTGAGCCTAGCGTTGGCACGCTGGCGGCATTGGTGCCGGGTGTCGTGATTCTAAATTCACCTGTACCCATTGTTAAAATAGCAGATGAATGCGTAATTGCTACGTTGCCATTGGCGTAATTAATTACTGCGCCGGTGGCTAAAAATAAGTCGCTGAAATTATGCGTGGCGTCTCCGAGTGCCGCGCCGTCATTCGTGCTTGGTGCGATTTCTGCGCCTAGATTAGTAGCAGCAGTTGTAGTGATGATGCCGGTCACGGCAAGCGTGCCGCCGAGCGTGGCGTTGCCGGCCACCTCTACGTCTTCGTCGATAGTAAACGTAGTCCCGTCATCGGTTACAGATGAAGCCACTAAATCTCCGCTTGCGTCTGCTTTTGGTACTTGATTTTCAGTAAGCGTAATGCTGCCGACAATGCCGTCTATTGTAGGTGGCTGATAATTTACCGCGCCTTCCACAAAATCTACGGTCACAGTCGAACTCGCCGCTTTTACCCACACTTCATTGACGTTCATTCCCGCTAGGAACAGCACGGCATTGAGCGGCGGTATCGTGGCATAACTAGTAGGCGCAGACGTTCCAAATCCTATGTACAGATTTACAGACGATGATGTGTTTTTAATGTAGCCGTTTTGCCCAGTGATAGACGCATTGCTGATACCGGCGAATCCCGCGTCATTTAGCAATGAACCTAATTGTGTAAATGCCGATGAACCAGCGGAAAATGATGTTGGTTGAAATGTATTACTCATAAACTTGCTCCATCTAAATAGTTAAAATATTCATGCGGTTACGCAAAAGCCTCAAGTTTTCAGCGGGACTCCAATCTATAACAGGAATCTCTACCTTTTCTTTAGGGCACATCACCTTGCCGGTGTCATTCGGCTTTAAGCACGCCGAACAGATTTCAAAGTCCATAGGGACAGTCGGTATTTCTACCTCATATTCTTGCGCTAATTTCAAAATATCAGCTTTCGATAAATCAAATAGTGGCGCATAAAACTTATTGCCATTCGATTCCCATTCTTTTGATGGAATCACACTCTCTGGGAAAATATAATGCCTATCCTCACTTCGGCTTCCGACTATATGCAAGTCCCAGTTGAACGGTACGTAGTCCATTCGGCGCGTTGGTAAATCTGCAATGCATTGCTTACCTTCGACTACATCCTTGAGCATCGGTACGCCCGTAGCGTAATCAAATATCGCCGTTAGCTCGTCATTCTGTCCAATGAAATGAACATCCTGTGGCGGAAAGCTGAACACCTTTAAGTCAAGCTTTGTGATAAGCCTATCTGAGTATTCGCACTGTTCCTTTGTCCACATATCTCGCGATTGAAATATGTCAAACTCTTTAGGGCTATGCTGTCGTAAAATTGTCAAAAGAACGGTTGAATCTAAACCGCCGCTCCAAAAAAGCACGGGCTTTTGTACTTGCTCTATTTTTTCAATTAATTCGTTTAGCCATTGCATTTAAGCGAGTCCCGCGCTAGAAGACGCGCCAGCCGAAGTACCGCCTGACATTGCCGCCATACCTAAACCTGACAGCATAGACCCAATCTGCATTGCCTGTCCGAACGGGTCACTTACTGTTTGCGTGCCCCCTGAGTTATACATTTGAGGCTGAGTGAACCCCGCCACAGCGGCACGTCTGCCAAATTTAGCTTCAGAGTTTTGCTGTGCCGCATTTGATAAATCTATTCCCATATTTTGCTGTAAGTCTTGATGCTGAGAACGCATTGATTTATCTCTAACATCAGCAGTCGTGTACGCGCCTAGCGGGCTATTATAGCTACGCTGTAAATTCTGTTCTGAGCGAGCATAGGCGTTGCGAATGGGTGTAGCGTAGTCCGCGCCTTCATTTGCCGATTCGCGCAAATCTCGCACATCTTGCGTCTCTGGGGGCGGACTCCAAGCGACCGTGTTTGTGTTTACTGTCTTCTTCTTGCTCATTGATATAAAAAGAAAAACTGTCTGAGAATTCGGGAATGCCGAACCATTTCTCAGACGGTATGCGTCGCTACAATAGTATCAAACTTTACTGAATTATAAAACTATTTTTATCAGCAGAATGGCAATGCCAGATTAATACTTTGCCCCTTGATTCGCCATGAAACATTTGCACGCCCTGATATTTCATTCCCACTTGTTCGGCTATCGCTTTCATCCCACGATTTTGCTTGAGTAACCACCCAAAAATCATATCGAATTCTGTGAATAGCTCATCTCGAATATCTATCAATTTACTAATATCAACCTTAGCTTTAGGCACTGCGCCAAAGTGAATCTCTGCCTTATCGCCTAAGCCTTGTACATACACAATAACTTCACCTAAGTCATATATTTTATGCGATTGCGCACAGAATGCAATAAAGTCTTGCTCGTTCTCACGCCAGAGCGAATTAGCATCCTTAAACCACTTTGGGCTATCCTGCTCAATTTTCCACCACTTCAGTAAGTCCATTATTCCTGTATTGGCTCAAATCCTCCGCCACCGGGGCGCGGAGTACCGTCAGGTGATAGTGAACCATCAGCGATTGCTGTACCCACCGTTTGCACTGCTACAATGGTCACGTTCGGCACAGGGTTGGCAGGGTTGGATGTTAGACCCTGTGCTTGATACGTCACGGCAGTTGCGCGTAAGTGGTCAGTTTCTCTGACTACTACATTCAAATCTGCCTGATTCGTCTGCGCCGTTTGAAGCAATGCAGAAATCACATACGGATCATCACTGGCGAACTTATTCATTACCATGTTTTTACATTCCCCACACCATGACGCTCAAAGTCACGCCAGTTACATCTGCGAAAATAATAGGCAAGCCCAGTAGTACCGTCGCCGCTAAAATAGTTTGAGTTAAAGCGCTCCCTGATACTATGTTGACTACCAAAGTATTGGCAGATATCGTTTTTACCGCCACGTTCGGCACGGATGTTGGAGTTGCTGTATTGCGCACGGCAATGATATTGTAGCCTAAAATCGTAGAAAATCCTGCGCTGGAAATATCAATAGAGTGTCCATTTGCCGTTGATGGAGTCACGGTATCAATCCACACTTTAATAGGAGTCGTTTGAGCGCCAGAAGATTTATAATATGTAATCGGTGAAGGGATAGTGGGCTTATTTAATAAGTCGGTATAGCTTCCCGTCGCGCCCACGGTCGCTAGAGCTTGCCACGTTTTGTCGCCGCGCCAATATTGGGAGGCTGTGCCGCTGGAAACAGTGGGTTCTTTTGTATTCAGTGCCGTTTGAGTGGCTGTACTTATAGGCTTATTTGCATCACTGGTATTATTGCAATTACCTAGCCCCACGTCCCCTTGAGTAACAACTACATTTGCAGATAGCGCGTGCCCGTTAACTGTCGTTGCCTTGGTCGCCAATCCTGATAAGTCTTGATTGCCTGTATTTATACCTGATGTATTGCCTATTACCGTCTGCTGGGTATCGGTAACGAATCTTTTATTAGTAAAGTCAGTAATATTTGCCGTAGTAGAAGTATCTAAATTTGGTACATTGCTTAACCCTACATCCGTTTTAGTCACGGTTACGTTTGATGATAAAGGATGTCCATTCACAGTGGTCGTTTTATCAACCTTATCGTTTACCGATACTTGAGATGCCTTTGTGCCTACTTCTGTATTAGTTTGCGCTAATTGGTCTAAGGTGGCGATTTCGGTATCGTCAATCAAATACGTTTTACTTTGATAATTCCGTGTTTTTGCCACTTATTTCATACCACCAGTTTCTACGATATCATAGGCTAGTTCTTGAAATTGGTCTTTGACCGTAGCTACGTCACCGTCCCAATTTGCTGTTCCTTCGATTCGCGCAGTCCACATCAAGGCATTTTTAATTTTGCGCTTGAATATCTTATATTGCTTCACGGTCAGTGAATCGTCTAAGGCAAAATCTACTATTGAATTTGCCCCTGTTTCTAAATCTGTAATATCAATTTCAGTGTCAGGATAGACCGCGTAAATCTGAACGCTCGCATCTGTGAATTTGCCTTTAGGTCGTAAGTTGCGAATGATTTTAGGCGTAATTTCTACCCCTGCGTCCATATAGTTCCACGCTAAATAATACGGCACGTCCATATCGCTGCCAGTATCATATTGCCAAGTATCCCACTGATTTGTCGTACCGTCCCTGCGTCCACCGGCGATGAATTCTAGATGACCGCCGACGCTGGCAACACCTGAAACTATCATATCTCTGTCTGGGTCAGACAAAACAATAGTTGGATTAAAGTCGCGCTGCCTCAAACTGTAAGGCAAGATATCTGTTTCCCAATAGCCATTTTCGTTTTGTCGTGAAGCTGAATAGAAAAAACATATCTGTTCGTTTTTCGGGTCGTGTTCTACAAAAACATAAGCACCGTGCCAACTCGCTGTTTGCGTTTCTACGTTTGCCGCGAAGTCGTTAGACTCACTGCCCTCGTCACCTTGAGCAATCGAGCGATACATTCCTTGAGTGGTGAAACCGTAGAGTGTGTCGTCAAGGAACATTAGGTTGTACGGCGCTTGAAAACCGCGTTTCCAGAATGGTCGGCAAGTAAAGGGTGCTTGCGGTATTCCTGTTGGCGTGACGGCTTGCAAGGTGTTTGAAGTTAAAACAAAAATACGCCCAGCCGCACTTACAGACCCAATAATTACTTCACCTTTTTCGGTTGGTACTTTATACGAACTAGGATAAGCGTCAAAGTTTTCAGCCTTGATGGGCGAAACGAATGCGCCTGGTGAAGTCGATAGTTCGCGTCCAGCAGAATCTACACCTTTACCGTTCGTGGAAATCATAAACGGGTAACGGTCTAAGGATGCTACATACTCAGCATCTGGTGGAGGGTCGTTATCAAACGATACGGTTACGCTTAAATCAAAATCCGTGTAATCGAAAGCATATTCACCAGCCGTTAAGGCTGAAAAAGGAATGGGATTGCCAATCTGAAACCATCCGCCTTGAATAGCATTTACCTGAGAGATAGCGGATGAACCCGCAAAGGCAGAACCATAGATAATATATCCATCGGCTTTTGCTGGCGGAGTGTCCCCGCTAAAATCAAAGTTAAACGTAGAATTAGCGGCACTGACTTGATACCCGGCCGTACCGCCTGCGAGTAGCGTTTCCGTGGGATTGCCCCAGCCTGTCGTAATAGTGGAATAATAGGCTACTTTGAATGAATAGTAGCCCGCGCTCATATTTTTCGTGCCGCCTGAAGTTACTACTGTAATATCTGTATTAGAAATTGTCGGCACTTCGTCAAAGCCAATATCTTGCACGTCATAGGTATTGGTTGCCGAATCATACAAAGCTACCTGAGCGCGTCTTGAAGCTATAAGCGAATCGCCGGGTAATACAGAGCCGTTAATTCTAAGCGTGCCTGACCCAACGCAAAGGATAGTACCTTTATCGTACTGAGTGGCGTTACCGTGTAATAAAGTTCCTCTGTTGATATCGACAGCAAAGATTATCGGCGCAATCTCGCCTGTCGCTACCGTTTCCGTGGTTGATGGCAAGCGTCCGCTTCTAAACTGAGTATTGGAGATTATTTGAATTACTACTAGAGGTTCGGCATTAGCTAAAACTAAAGAGCCGATGTGAAGTTCGCCGAAGAAATCAGTTCCCGTGCCTGTGATTAAATTTGTGGTGGGGCTAAAAGCTAAAGTACCCGTGAGCCCTCCAGATGGAATTGGTTCATTAAGATTTTCACTTCCGGCATACGCCTCATAAAACAATCCGCCATCTGGCTTGCTTCGCAGCATCATATTCTTGCCGCGATAGATGGCGCTCATTTCCCCGCCCGTAATTGGCGAGCTTGGACGGTAGGGTACTGATACTAATGCTGGCATAGCTAAACATTAATTCCTTCAAATACAATCTTACCTGCAATCGCCTGTGCCAGCATCAAGATAACATCATCAGCCATTTCTTGAGTCTGAAACACCACAGACGTTGTTATCGCTGGAATGCTTGGCGTGGTCACGTAAAGATTGCCTGTGTAACTTGTCGTTGGCGCTGGCGCGGTGTAATAAAAGGTGCTGCCGTCTATATACACGTAACCTAGCTGGCTAAAGTTTTCACCGCTATTAAAATCAGCCGCATAATCGTAGTAGGTAATAAGGCTGGGCGGCGTTGCGCTATCCGCCCAATTCGCCTGATGCAAAAACTCGCGCATTATCGTATCGGGCACTACACCTGTGCCGCCTGAGATAGCAACCGTGTTTTTAATCGTGATGTCGCGCAGAAACTTTTGGTCACTGGCTTTGCGGCGGTACGTCTCTAAAAGGCAACTGTTCAATAACGCCCGTAGCCCCGCGCGATTATCTACCAAAACGGATTGATTTGCGTCAATACCAGTTTGAGTAGCGATAACTCGCGCACGAGACAGAATTTCACTGAGCGTTATAGTAACTGACATAAATTACGCCATTGCTAATCGGCGAAAAATCTCATCTTCAGGCAGTTCAATGATTTCGTATTCATCTAAGCTATCAATGCTGAGTTCCATTTCAGACTGACAGCCACCTACCACTGAATGTTGAATTACCTTAAGTGGCTCAAGTGATTCGATGGACGCAATAAAGTCATTGTCATCGTTTTTGAATAAATACTTTTGCCCTAAGACGTACTTAGGCGCTTTTGCTTTTGGCTCATCTTGTAATACAGGCGCATTATCTGCGTCTAAGTTTTCGACAGTCTCTTTTTTAGTTCTCGGCATTTTTACTCCTTGTTCTGTTACCCTGATACAGGATTAGCTGACGACAACGGCATACGGGTCTGTCCCATACTTGCCAGTTCAGCTAATCCCTGTCTATATAAATTACTGTAATACGGCATCACTTGTGCCGCGTCTGTCCAGCCAACTTGGGCTGAACGCTCCATTACACCATCGCATAACATTGCTTCACACGCTTCAGGTAACGGGCAATCACCATCAGCTTCATATAGTGCGGTTTGGGCACTTTCCGACCAAATACACCCCTCAAAGAAAATGTTAGTTGTAGGCGGCGGAAATTGCACGTAATTACCTGCCGTATTGTAATTGTAAATTTCTGCATCAGCAAAAAAAGCGTCGCTAATGTCGTCTATAATTTGAGATGGCTGATAGGTCATTAAATGTAAGTTACTCGCATTTCTTACGGCATCGAAAACGCCTATGAATTCTACGCCGTTTTGGTCAACAGTGGGCGACGAACCTAAATTTGCAATATTGGCAGACCGTCCGTATAGCATTGACCGATACGGATGCGCAGAACTAGTCGCGATAACCTGCGCAATCTCCTTAGCTATCGAAAGAATAGCGTCTCTAAAGGCGGTAATAGGGATTTCTGCTCCATCTAATGCCGCTGCCCAGCTACCGATATACGCACTCTCAAGCGTAGCCTGAGACACGCCTTTTAGCTGTGCCAATTTCAGCGCAAGCGTGCGTTTAGGAATTTCGTAGCTAAAAGGCATTTAAATTAAACTGATTTTCCACCATTGCCGGTGACGATTTTTTGTACCCGAACCTCGCTTATGGAAGCGTCGCTGGTATTTGACACGCGCATGATTGCGTTATACGCCACATCCTGCGCAGTGCTGAAAAACGCCAGCGTGTCCGTCGCGTTCGGCGGGATGGTCGTAAAAGTGACGTTCGCGGTGAATGTCGGGTCGTCTGAAAATTGAATTGTAGTTGCCGTGGTTGGCGCGGTAGCAAACTTGATACGCAATCTCCATTGTGCCGCATCATCTATTGCTTCTGGCATACTGAATTGCCCGTTGGTGATAATCGGTTGCGCCCTGCGCCCTGTCACCCATACAGGCTCAGGTTGGCTATTTAATCCCGTGTACACACCTCTTGGCAAAATTCGCCCTGGTGATGGATATGCGTTCATTTATTGCTCCTTATTGCCAATCGTTCCATCCGCCCAAGGTGACGGTTTTCGGGATAGCGATTGATTTAATATACTTTTTGAAAATCGGTTCTTTAATATCCAGCTGGTATGCAAAACCCGCAGCCAACTCCTTACGCGCTTCTCTGTTATATCCACTATCTTCTGACCATCTCGCTGACGGTAACAGCGCCACAGCATTTCTTAGCCTTACCAATTCCGCATGTTCTGGCAGTTGGATGACCGCGTTCAATGGGTCAGATGTTCCCAAGTAACCCGGCAAGTAAGTGATAAGATACGTCCACGATATTTGTGGTAGTGGATTTATCTTTACCTTGTACTCTGCGTTCATCACGCCTTCACGGTAAAAACTCATCCGCTCAGTTGTTTCGTCAGGCTGAGCGAATGAGCCATAGGTATTACCGTAATCATTAAAGACCGTTCCATAATGTTGAGTTTGTACGTCATCGAAGGGAACGGTCACGTATGGAATATATTGATTTCCTGTCACCCTTACGACATACAGCACCTTGCCCCAATTATCGACATTCAGCGTGTACGTACTCTGAGATGGTGTATAATTTAGTTGATATTCTGCTGTACCCCACGGTCGCCCACTCTCTAGAGACGCATTTACAATGTCCATCTCGGTCGAAATCTCCTGACGAAAAATGTCATGGAAAGACGGAGAATTAGGGAATGGGTATTGCCCCTCAAACTTTAGAAGGTCGCGTGTGCGAGCTATTTGTTGGGCACGGGTTACGGGCATTACATTGGCAGAATGGCAGTAATCTCATCACGATTAACCATTCTCTCTTCTTCTCCGATTTTTACTTTGAATCTACCAAACGGCTTGGCGATAACTTCGCCTACATCTTCACCGATTTGGACGTGCTGACCAACGCTAATGGATTCTTGTTCAGGCAACTTTGGTTCGTCAGCAATACTAGGTTGATAATATACATTGCCCGTAGATGATTCGATTTGCGCATTCCCCTCTGTTACAGGCGTAGCAACTTTCAGCGTACCGTCAGGATTGCGAATGCCAAGCTTTACTTCTTCAATCAAAAGCTCACGGGCTTTCAGCGCCATTTTTTCTTGCTCTAATGCGCTTTCGCTTTGCTCACGCTTAACCATGATGTCAGCAAGGCGGTCAACGGACGAACTTTCGCCGCTAACCAAATCATCTCGCAATTTCAAGTTGGTGTTAGCTAATTGCTTGCGAACGCTCTGCGGAATGAATGCGCCACTATGCCCCTTAGTAGCGGCATCTTTCAGAATGGTTTCATTTAACTGGGCATTAGACGCGGCGGCGCTGAGATATTCCGTACACGACCGCAGCATATCCTGACCAATAGAAAAATATTTAGATTTCTTTTCAGGCGACCAGTCCTGAGATTTGATCGCGTCGATACGAGATTGAAACATTTCGCGTAACTCTTTCACGCCTTCAGGTAGCGCTTTGTCACCAGACATTATCGCGCCCCAATCAGGGAAAAAGAATAATTGCGCGTCGTAACGGTCTGCCTTTGTCGAACCGGCAAGTGCGGTAATTTCCACTACGCCGCCGACGCCATGGGGCTGTGAGCGTTTCACTGCCTTAAGCGCGTCCGTACCGGGATAGCGTTTATTAAATACAATATGCGAACTGCGTTTGAGTTTAAATTCACCCTCTGCCGTAGCTTCTGGCACGCTCTGCATAAAACCGCTAATAGTTTTTGGCGTGGCGCGACCATCGGCATTAATAATCGTCTGCTCAAATGACCGCTCCCAATTCTTACGCCCTTCAGGTGACAGCATATTATCCCATTCACCGATACGCTTGGTTTCAAGTGCTGTAAATTGACAACGATACAACATAAACTTGTTAGCCTTGAGCGTCTGAATGTGCGGCAGATACATCCCACCAAAAGCCTTAAAAGGCAATTCGTGTTTTTCTGCGTCGGTAATCGCATCTATCGCGCAAAACAATACCCGCGTAGTTTCCAGCGCGGCGATGTCTTTATTGGAAATGGGCGAATCGACCACTTCTGGTGTATTTGGAATGGTAGCAAATGCTGTACTCATACTGTCTTTTCAAACCTTTCTTCGTGTTGCTGCTCAAGCGCTTGCCGAACAGTCGATTCAAATTCTCTAGGCGACATCGTTGCGCCTCTATCTTTCAAAATATCTCCAAAAAACGCTTCTGGGTGGGCAAGCATCGCTTCCTGTACCGCGAGCGATTTCAACTCAGCAGACCGTTTCATAAAATGTTTAGTCGCAAGATTGCCGTCCTGAATGATTTTAGCGCAACGCTCGGCATCGTTTCGCTGCACTACGTTAGCCTTATCCTGATTCTCACGGATGCCTCTCACAAAAGCGATGTCCGTTTCATCGGGCTCACGGTATCTGCCAAAACAAACGTTCTTGCCATTGCTCCACATCCGTTGGCAACAGGGAGCTACGGCACCTATCACAGATGTTTGCTCGTGCCTGTCGATGACCCTTGCGTTGACGTAATAAAACTCTGGCGGATTTTCGGGGCGCACTCGACGCTTTGACCCGTCAGGGTCAGTTACCCAACTAGCAGATTCCCACCCCGCTTCTAATTGAGAGCCATGATGCACTTCCATAATCATCCAGCGCGGAACACCAATGTAAATATAATCTTTTTCATTAGGCTTATCTGAAGCTGGCACTTCCTTGAATAGCAATGGCGGTTTCTTTTCTAGTTCACCATGCTCATTATAGAATTCATCGCCATACCTACGGTCAGCAGACCAGACCAGCACAAAAGCATTCTTAGCCCCGAATGCGGAATCTAGCCTATCCTGAAAATCTTGTATCTGTTTTGGCGACCACGGCGGTGTTTTGAAATCGCCCTTCAGCCAATTATTAATGTCATCATACGGATGTAGGGATAGCGACGATGCTATCCCCGTTCCGTCTGGTGCTATAAGTAAAGGGTTAGTCATACTAGCTAGCTGAGTTAACTTG
>Ga0068869_100002169_pt1 | contig 11808 bp, 9 predicted proteins | sample KBSMisM52_FD_64676 | JGI IMG/M metagenome (GOLD analysis project Ga0068869, IMG submission 64676) | Miscanthus rhizosphere microbial communities from Kellogg Biological Station, Michigan, USA - KBS Miscanthus M5-2 | ecosystem: Host-associated > Plants > Roots > Rhizosphere > Soil ... | reverse complement strand
CGCTTCACCCAGGTGCAGCAGGTGATGTCGACGGACATGTTCACGCTGCCCGCGGACAGCACGCCCGAGGACGCCTTCGACCGGCTGTCGGCGGCGCACCGCGGCCTCGCCCCGGTGGTCGACGCGAACGGCCGGCTCGTGGGAATCCTGACCCGCAAGGGCGCGCTGCGCGCGACGCTGTACAAGCCGGCCGTCGACGCCGAGAACAGGCTGCGGGTCGGCGCGGCGATCGGCATCACCGGTGACGTGGCCGGACGGGCCGACAAATTGCTGGCCGCGGGCGTCGACCTGCTGGTCGTCGACACCGCGCACGGTCACCAGGAGCGGATGATCAAGGCGTTGCACGCCGTGCGGGGACTCAAGCCGGCGGTTCCGGTGGCCGCCGGCAACGTCGTCACCGCGGAGGGCGTGCGCGACCTGGTCGAGGCGGGCGCGAACATCGTCAAGGTGGGCGTGGGCCCGGGCGCGATGTGCACGACCCGGATGATGACGGGCGTCGGCCGCCCCCAGTTCTCGGCCGTGCTCGAATGCGCCGAGCAGGCCCGCCGGCTGGGCGCGCACGCCTGGGCCGACGGCGGCGTGCGCAACCCGCGCGACGTCGCGCTGGCGCTCGCGGCCGGGGCGTCCAACGTCATGATCGGATCGTGGTTGGCGGGCACCCACGAGTCCCCCGGCGACCCGATCCGCGACAGCGAGGGCCGCATCTACAAGGAGAGCTTCGGCATGGCCTCGGCGCGGGCCGTACACCGCCGCACCGCGGAGGACACCGTCTACGAGCGGGCCCGCAAGGCCCTGTTCGAGGAGGGCATCTCCAGCGCCCGGATGTACCTGGACCCGCGGCGACCCGGGGTAGAGGACATCATCGACGCCATCGTCGCGGGCGTCCGCAGCGCCTGCACGTACGCGGGCGCCGTCGACCTCGCCGAGTTCGCCGAGCGCGCCGTCGTCGGGGTGCAGAGCCAGGCGGGCTACAACGAGGGGAAGCCACTGCCGGACGGCTGGTGACGGTGACACCGGTCGGGCCAGGAGTATTCTGCCCCGGTCGACGTGAGGTGAATGCGAGGAGGCGACCAGGTGTCTCTCAACGTGGTGATCCTGGCCGCCGGGATGGGTACCCGGCTCGGGCGGCCCCATCCGAAGCCGCTCACGCCGATCGCCGACGGCCGCTCGATCCTCCGCCAGCAACTGGACCACCTGCGGGCGACATTCGGGGCCGACGCCCACATCACGATCGTCGTCGGTTTCAAGATGGACCTCATCATGGAGGCCGCCGCCAGTGACGCCGCGTTCGTCTACAACGAGCTGTACGACCAGACGAACACCTGCAAGAGCCTGCTGAAGGCGTTGCGGCTGGCCCCACCCGGCGGCGTGCTGTGGCTCAACGGCGACGTGGTGTTCGTGCCCGGCCTGCTCGACGAGCTGCGCAAGCACGTCGACGCCGGGCGCACCTTCGTCGCGGTGAACACGGCCAGCGTCGCCGACGAGGAGGTCAAGTACACGCTTTCGGCCGACGGCTACATCGACGAGCTGTCCAAGACCGTCGTCGGCGGGCTCGGCGAGGCGGTGGGCATCAACTACGTGGCGGCCGACGACCGTCCGGTGCTGATCGAGCACCTCGACGCCTGCGCCGACCAGGACTACTTCGAGCGCGGCATCGAGACGGCCATCGCCCGCGACGGCATCCGCGTCAGCGCCGTCGACATCTCGTCGTACGGCTGCGTCGAGGTCGACTTCGAGCCGGACCTGGCCCGCGCCAACGAGCTGGACCTCAGCCGGTGACCTCGGTGTCCACTGTGGACCGGCCGACGGCCGCGGACTTCTTCGCGAAGAACCGCGGCGGCGGCCTGTTCACCATGACGGTCAGCCAGCGGCTCGGCGCGACGTTCGCGGTCGCGGCGCACCGCCGCAACCTCGCACCCACCACGCTGACGCTGACGAACCTCGTGCTCGGGCTGGCCGCCGCCGTGTTCGTCATCGCGACGCACGGGCGGCTGCCGGACGTCGTGGTCGGGCTGGTCGCACTGGTGCTCTGGCAGGTCGCGTACGCGCTCGACTGCTCCGACGGGCAACTGGCCCGGGTCACCGGCAAGGGCAGCACGGCCGGTGCCCGCGTCGACATCCTGTGCGACGTCGCGTTGCAGGTGGCGCTCGTCGCGGCCGTCTCCGCGGTGGCGGTGACGTACGAACCCACTCCCCCGGCCTGGCTGATCGCCGCGTTCGCCGGCACCTGGATGGTCAACCTGGTGACGTCGATCCTGCAGCAGGGCGAGTCGGCGGCGAGCCTGGTCACCGGCAGTTCACTGCCGGTTCGCCTGATCAAGCTGATCCGCGACTACGGTGCCGTGGTGACCGTGATCGGCTTGGTGCTCGCGTTCGTTCCACAGTGGACGATCTGGGTCATGGTGGCGTTCACCGCCGTCAACGGGCTGTTCCTGCTGGCGAGCATCGCTGCGTCGGCGCGCGCCAGCCTGCGGGTCTGATCCGGGTGGCCCGCCTGCGGGGCGGCGTTCGCTTCTTCGGCGCCGGAATCGTCGACCAGGTGGTCATCGCCGCGGCCAACGCCGGCAACAGCCTGCTCGCCCTGCTGCTCGTCAGCCCCAACGGCCGGGCCGGTGTGCTGGCGCTGGCGCTGGTGGTCGGCTACGTCGTCGTCTCGTTGAACCGGGCGTTCGTCGGCGAGGTGTTGCTGGCGCTCGCGGCCCGGTTCCGGGAGGAGTCGGCCGCCCGGGCGCGTCTCGTCCGCGACGGGCTGACGGCGGCGTCGATCGTCGGGCTGCTGGCGGCCGCTCTGCTGACTGTCGTCTGGGGCGTGGGCGCGGTGACCGGCGGCAAACTCGCCCTGCCGGACCTGGTCTGGGTGGCCGTCGTGTTGCCGTTCGTCCTGCTGCACGACACGGCCCGCTACTCCTATCTGGCCGACCGCGCGCCGCAGAAGGCGCTCGTGATCGATCTGACGTTCGTCGCGGCGCAGGGCCTGGCGGTGCTGGTGGTGGTGCTGGTCGGCGTCACGCCGGCGCGCCTGGTGCTCTGCTGGGGCGTCGGGGCCGTCGCCGGGTTCGGGCTGTTCATGACGCGCACCCGGCAGGTGCCCTGGCGCGGCAACGCCCGGCGGTGGTTCGGCGAGACGCGGTTCCTGTCCGGCTGGTTCACCGCGACCGCGGTGATCGGCCAGCTTCACGTGCTGGCCGTGAACTTCCTGATCGGCGGCGCGCTGTCGCGCAGCGCCGTCTCCGCGTTCCGGTTCATCCAGACGACGGTGCTGCAACCGGTGCAGAACCTGAACCAGTCGCTGATGAGCCTTCTGGTGCCGCGGGTGTCGGAACGGGCCGGCGCGGCCGAGCGCGACCCGGCGGCGGCCGTGGCGCTGCGGCGCGAGGTGCTGCGCGGTGCGGCGATCCTGGGCTGCCTGGCGGTGCTGCTCGTGGCGGTCGGCGGCCCGATCTCCCAGCTGATCCTGCCGCACATCGAGCGCTACGCCGAGGCCGCGCCGCTGGCCTGGCCGATGCTGATCCAGGGCGGCATCTACATGGTGCAGGCGCCGTTCACGGCCGCCATGCGCGGCATGCACCGGGCGTCGATGCAGTTCCTCCAGTACGTGCTGTTCAGCGTGGCCAGCCTCACCGGGCTGGTGCTCGGAGCGAACGGGTGGGGGCTGATCGGGGCGGGCTGGGGGCTGGCGACGGGCTCGTTGATCGGCCTGGCGATCACCGTCGCGTTCTACTTCTACGCGCTGCGCTGGCTCGGCCACCGCGACGCCCGCGTGGCAGCGCTCGACGCCACCGGGTGACATCGGCGTCCATCGGTTCTAGGTTGTGTACGACATCGAATCGGGGAGATGGGGTGCCTGGTGCGTGACGGCCAAGACGAGGCGCTGCAAACGAAGTTGAATACGTCGGTGCCTCATTCGGCCAGGGTGTGGAACTACTGGCTCATGGGCAAGGACAACTTCGCGGCCGACCGGGCGTTGGGCGATCAGATCAAGGCGGTGTTCCCGGACATCGAGGGAATCGCGCTGGAGTCGCGCCGGTTCATCACGCGCGCGGTGACCTACCTCGTACGCGAGGCGGGCGTGACGCAGTTCCTCGACATCGGCACCGGCCTGCCGACCGCCGACAACACGCACGAGGTGGCCCAGCGGCTCGACCCCGCGGCGCGGGTGGTCTACGTCGACAACGACCCGCTCGTGCTCGTGCACGCCCGTGCGCTGCTGACCAGCACTCCCGACGGTGTCACCGAGTACATCGAGGCCGACGTCCGCGATCCCGACACCATCCTCGACGCCGCCCGCGGCGTCCTCGACTTCGGCCAGCCGGTCGCGCTGATGCTGATCGGCATCCTGGGCAACGTCGAGAACCACTGCGAGGCACGGGCGATCGTCCGGCACCTCGTCGGCACGCTCCCGGCCGGGAGCTACCTGGCGGTCAACGACGGCACCAACGTGGTCAACCCGGAGGCCCGAAACCGCGCGACCCAGATGTCGATCGAGGCCGGTACGCCGTACATCTCCCGGCACCCGGATGAGATCGCCGCCTACTTCGAGGGGCTGGACCTGGTTGCGCCGGGCGTCGTGTCCACTCCCCGCTGGCGACCCGACGGCGGCGGCGACGAGCCGGCCGAGGTGGACGTCTTCTGCGGGCTGGCGCGAAAGCCGTAAAGTCCGCCGCCAACGCCCGGTTGCCGGTGGTGCTCCGGTGTTGTGGATCGTGGACTCCGGTAGCGCCTCTGGGCGCCACAGGAGTCCACGATCCACAAGGTGCCCGGTCAGAACGGGGTATCAGGGGTCCCTACGGAGCAGGGCCGTCTCGGCCAGCACGAGCATGATCCAGAGGGTGCCGCCGGTGCCGCCGAGCAGCCAGTCGGTCACCGCGATCGCCGGGATCATCGCCAGCACGAGGATCGGCAACCATGGCGGCGCCCGCGTCGCTCCCCCGCCGCCCGGCAGCCGATCGACGAATGCCCGAAGCCCCGCCCACCGCTCCGGCAGGATGCCGGTCGCCGCGCGTCGCACCAGCAGGTACAGCCCGAGCAGGAACGCCAGCACGCCCAGCACTCCCCCGCGCCGCAGCGACCCGACCAGGGCGTTGTCGGTCGGCAGCGAGTTGCCGCCGCGCTCCACCACCGCCCGGGTGGTCTTCGTGTCGCCGAAGAGCTTGTCGCCGACGCGGGCGTCCCGCCACTCCCGGCCGACCTGGGCCCACGTCTGGGTGCGGCCGCTGGTGATGTCGTCGCCGCCGTACCGGGACTTGTACAGGAATCCCTGCCCCCCGGACACGGCGAGGACGAGGACCAACACGGCGAACGGCAGCGCTACGGCCGTCCACTTCCACCGGACCGCCGGATAGCGCAGGACGCCGAAGAGGGCCGCGAACGCGTGCAACGCGGCCGCCCCGAGCAGCACCAGGAACGCCGTCCGCGACTCCGTCAGATAGATGAGCAGACCACAGAGCGCGACCGACCCGACCCGCTGCCACACCGCGAACGCCGGGTCGGCACCGACCCGCACCGCGACGATCACCGCGATCAACCCCAGCGAATTGGGGTGGTAGAGCAGCCCGTCGCCGCCCCAGAACCGCTCGGCCATGTTCTTGCCCCACGGGCCGTCCGGGACGGGGTTGACGGTGTCGAACACGTTGCCGGATCCGGCGACGAGCAGCACCGCGATCGCCACGAGGAACGCCGCGGTGGCCCCGATGGTCAGGTCCCCACGAACCCGCCCGGTGACCACCACGGCGGCCAGCACCGCGAGCCCGAACACCCCGGCGTACGCGACCCGCTCGATCGCCACCGACGCGCTCGCCGCGACCAGCGCCCCGACGATCCCGAGCAGCCAGTACGCCACCCCGAGCCAGAAGCCGCCGATCCGCGGGAGCCACGGCAGGTGGCGAAACCAGGGCCAGGTCCAGACCAGGAAGACCACGCCGCCGGCGCCGAGCACGATCCAGATCGGCAGCGGACGGTCCATGAAGCTCCAGCTCAGGACGCCGGCCGTCACGAAGACGCCGCCGAACAGGGCGCCGCGCCAGGTCAAACCGGGCAGCGTCGCCGCGAGGAGCAGGGCGAGCGCGGCGATCAGCCCGGCGACCGCCGCCTCGAGGGCCTCGCCGACGCCGTCGCCGGGCCGAAGGAACTCCAGCACGCCGCAGCCGACTGCCAGCACCGCGCAGCCGGCGATCACCAGCGGGCGGGGGAGGGACCGGGGATCAGCCTCTTCCCGCACCGGCCCGGTTCGGCCGCGAAGACTCATGAAGCTCCCTGTAGATGCCGACGAGACGCCGGGTCAGCGTATCCGGCGTGAATTCGCGCTCGTACCGGTCGCGCGCCCGCGCCGAGAGCGCCGCGGCCACCGTCGGGTCGGCCAGGTCGGCCGCCGCCCGCGCCAGGCCGCCGGCCAAGCCGCCGGCGGTCGGCTCCACGATCCAGCCCGCCTCGCCGACCAGCCACGGGATGCCGCCCAGCGACGTGCCCAGCACCGGCCGGCCGGCGGCCAGCGCCTCGATGCCGATGGTCGGCAGCACGTCCGGCCAGGTCGAGGCGACGATCAGCGCCGATGCGGCGGCCACGGCCGCGAGCATTTCCGGCCGGGGGAGTGAACCGAGGTACTCGACGTCGGACCGGCCGGCAGCGAACGCCGCCACCTCGTCGCGCATGGGCCCGTCGCCGGCGATGCGGAGCCGGCCGAACTCGGGCCGCCAGGCGTCGAACAGCTGCGGGATGCCCTTCTCGGGCACCAGCCGGCCCGCGAGCAGGAAGCCGCCCGCCGGGTCGAGCGGGGCGGGCGGACCCGGGTCCACCAGCGCGTTCGGCTTCACCGTGATCCGCTCGTCCGGCACGCCGAAATCATGCAAATGGGAAGCGATGCCCTCGGTGAGCGCGATGTACCTGTCGACGCCGAGCCACGTCCCGCGGTGGATCGCGAGCGTCGCCGCCATGATCGCGCTCTGCGGCCGCGACCCTCGGTAACAGGCGTGCCGCACCGCCGGCCAGCCGACCCGCTTGCCCCGGCAGTCCGTGCACAGCCCGCCGTCGCGGAAGTACGTGCCGGGGGCGCAGACCTGCCGGTAGTTGTGCACCGTCTGGACCACCGGCACGCCGCGCCGCTGCGCCACCCGCACCACCCACGGCGAGATCAACGGGTACGGGTTGTGCAGGTGGACGACGTCGGGTCCGTCGCGGTCGAGCACCGCGGCCAGGTCGCGCGCCGTCCACCGGTTGTAGATGGGCGACGCGGGGAGCAGCGCCTTCTGCACGGCGGGGAGCTTTCCGATGTCGTCGGATTCGCGGATGAACGGCACGACGTCGACGCCGGCGGCGCGCAGCTGCTCGATCTCCGCGTCGACGATCACGTTCTCGCCGGAGGGTGCGCCGCTGGCGTATCGGTTGTGCGCGACGATGATCTTCATGGCGCCTTCCGGGGTGGGACGGCAAAATGGGGACCATGCCCGAGCTGCCCGAGGTCGAAGCGCTCGCCGAGTTCCTGCGCGAGCGCGCCGCCGGTCACGCCATCGACCGTGTCGACGTGTCGGCGATCAGCGCGCTGAAGACGTACGACCCGCCGGTGTCGGCGCTGCACGGCCGGAAGATCACCGGCGCGGCACGGCACGGCAAGTTCCTCGACATCCTCGTCGACGGCGATCTGCACCTGGTGATCCATCTGGCTCGGGCCGGCTGGCTGCACTACCGGGACTCGTTGGGGACGACCCCGCTCAAGCCCGGCAAGGGGCCGATCGCGCTGCGGGTGCGGCTCGACGACGGGTCCGGGTTCGACCTTACCGAGGCCGGCACGCAGAAGAAGCTGGCGGCCTACCTGGTGACCGACCCGGCCCTGGTGCCCGGGGTCGCCAAGCTCGGCCCGGACGCGCTGGCGGCCACCCCGGAGGTGTTCGCGGCCCGGATCAGGTCGCGGCGCGGCCAGCTCAAGGGCGTGCTGACCGACCAGTCGGTGCTGTCCGGCGTCGGCAACGCGTATTCCGACGAGATCCTGCACGCCGCCAAGCTCTCGCCGTTCGCCATCAGTGACAAGCTGGCCGACGAGGCGATGGCCCGCCTCTACGACGCGACGCAGACGGTGCTCAGCGGCGCGGTGAGCCGGTCGGTCGGGCAGCAGGCGGCCAAGCTCAAGGGGGAGAAGCGCTCGAACCTCGCCGTGCACGCCCGCACCGGGCTGCCGTGCCCGGTCTGCGGCGACACCGTGCGCGAGGTGTCGTTCCACGACTCCAGCCTCCAGTACTGCCCGACCTGCCAGACCGGCGGCAAGCCGCTGGCCGACCGGCGTCTCTCCCGCTTGGTCCGCTAACCCACCGCGCACACCTCATGATCACGTTGATCTTGCAGTTGTGGTGCCTCACAAACCGGGGCGGGTAGGGACGGAACTCGGCACCACAACTGCAAGATCAACGCCGGGGTCGAGGCGGGTGGGCTAGCCTGGCGCGCGTGCGGGCCTTCCTTGTCGCGTTTGTCGGGTTCTTCCTGCTCGGCGGCGCCTGGGCCGTGTCGCTGCCGGTGAACGGAACGTACGACGAGAGCCAGCACATCGTGCGCGCCTACGCCGCCGTCGACATGCAGTGGCCGCCGCACGGGCCCGACCGGCAGAGCTTCGACGTGCCGGCGACGCTGCTGCCGGCGAACCCGGAGTGCATGCACGAGGACAAGGACGCCTACCGCCCGGCGTCGTGCCTGCGCCCGCGCACCGAGCGCGGCACCGTCACGACGGAGACGTACGTGGCCCGCTACAACCCGCTGTACTACCTGGCTGTCGGGTTGCCGATCCGGCTCTGGCCGGACACCACGGGGATCGTGCTCGCCCGGCTGCTCTCGGCGTTGCTCTGCGCAGCCATGCTCGCCGCCGCCGTTGGCATTGCGATCACGCAAGGTAATCGGCTGCTCGCGGCCGCGGTCGCGCTGGTGGCGACGCCGATGGTGGTCAACCTGGCCGGCTCGGTGAACCCCAACGGGCTGGAGATCTGCGCGGGAGTGCTGCTGTTCGCGTCGGGGTTGGGGCTGATCGGCGATGAAACCGGCCCCCGCCGCGCGCTGCTGGCGTGCGCGGCGGTGGCCGCCTTCGTCCTCGTGGTGGTGCGGCACATCGGGCCGCTGCTGCTGGTGATCGACCTCGCCGCGCTCGCCGTGCTGGCCGGCCCGGCCGCGCTGAGGGCCGCGGCGCGGCGCCGCGACGTGTGGGCCTGGCTCGGCGGGGGAGCGCTCGCCGGCCTCGTGGTGTACGGCGGGTGGCTGCTGCTGGCGCGCTCGCCGGTGGGGCCCGGGCCGGGGAAGCCGACCGACCTCGGCGTCGCCGGCATCCTGCGCGGGCTGCTGACGGACCGGATCAGGTTCTACGTGCAACAGATCGTCGGCCAGTTCGGCTACGGCGAGACAACGATGTCGCCGCTGGCGATCGCGCTCTGGTACGCGCTCGTCGCGGCGGTCGTGCTGCCCGTGGCGTGGCGCGCCGGGTGGCGGGTGCGCGGCGTGCTGGCCGGGCTGGTGGTGCTCGGGTTCGGGATGCTCGTCGCGCTCGAGTTCTACTTCGTGCCGACCGACGGATGGTTCTCGCACGGGCGCTACGCGCTGCCCGTCCTGGTCGGGGTGGTCCTGATCGCGGCCGTCAGCGACCCACGGACGCTGCGGTGGTGGTGGGCGCCCGCGCTCGTGCTCGCCACCGCGCCGGTGCACCTTTACGCATTGACGCGGGTGCTGTCGCGGTACCGGGAGGGCATCGACGCGAGCCTCTCGCCGTTCGGCGGCTCCTGGGATCCGCCGGTGCCGGCGCCGATAGCGCTACTCGCGGTGTTGGTGGGAGTGGCGGCCGCGGCTGGCGCCGCGATGATGACCGTCCGTGACCACGACGGAACGGACAACCGGGCCTCGACACGGACAGTGTCGGCGAACTAGGGTCGGCCAGTCGTCACCGATGAGCTTGCGAGGCGTGGCACACTCGAACATTGTCCGTGCAAGAGGGCGCCATGAACGCATTGCTACCGCGACGGCGACACACGTATCGAGATCAGAGGTTGCGATGCGGACATACGGGGAGGGCGCAGGTTTGTGACTACCAGCCTCTCCCGTCCGTCAGCGTCACACCGACGAAGTGCCGCCATGCAGCCCATGCTTGACAGTTTTGAGATCATCCCCGACCGGCCGCTGCAGACGAACGGCGTGCCGAGGTCGGCGTGGGCGCGCAAGCGCCGGGCGTCCACCTGGCACCGGGCCTATGTGGTGGCGCTGATCGCGCTGGACTACGTCGGCGCACTGCTGGCCGACGTGACCGCGAGCAGCCTGTTCCCGACCAAGGCGGGATCCGACCTGCTCAACCCGCAGTTCTTCCGGCTGATCGTGTTCGTGCTGCTGCCGCTGGCGTGGACGGTGGTGCTCTGGAGTCACGGCGCGTACGACAGGCGCTATCTCGGCGTGGGCACCGAGGAGTTCAAGCGGGTGGTCCGGGCCTCCTGGACGATCGTCGCCGTCGTCGCGTTCATCGCGTTCGCCAACCAGCGCAACTTCTCCCGGATGGCGGTCGGGGTCGCCCTTCTCGGTGGCCTGGTCTACATCCTGCTGCTGCGCTTCCTCGCCCGCTCCGTGCTGCACCTGCTGCGGCAGCGGGGTGGCATCGCGACCCACCGGATGGTGCTCGTCGGCACGCTGCCCGAGGCGCTCGAGGTGCACAGCGCCATCACGCGCAACCCGTCGGCGGGGTTGCAGCCCGTAGCCATTGCCCTCACTGAGGGTTACATGACCACGAACGGTAAGCCGACGCCGGTGCCGGTCTACGCCGGCCGCGACGTCGCCTCGCTGGTGGCCGAGCACAACGCCGACACGATCGCGATCTGCGGCGGCGCGGCCGGCACCGAACCCGGCGAGCTGCGCCGGCTGGCCTGGCAGCTCGAGGGCACCGGCGTCGACCTGGTGGTGGCGCCGCAGCTCACCGACATCGCCGGGCCGCGCGTGCACATCCGGCCGGTCGAGGGCCTGCCGCTGCTCTACGTCGAGGAACCGAAGATCTCCGGCGTCGGCTGGCTGATCAAGAACGCACTGGACCGGCTGCTCGCGCTGCTCGGGTTGATCGTGCTGAGCCCGGTGTTCCTGGCCGTGGCGATCGCGATCCGCTTCTCGGACAAGGGTCCGATCTTCTTCCGGCAGGCGCGCACCGGGCGCGAGGGCCAGACGTTTCGGGTGTGGAAGTTCCGGACGATGTACGTCGACGCCGAGGACCGCCTCGCGGAGATGGACGACCTCAACGAGAGCGACGGAATGCTCTTCAAGATCCGGGACGACCCGCGGGTGTTCCCGGTCGGCAGGTTCCTCCGGGCGTCCTCGATCGACGAGCTGCCGCAGCTGATCAACGTGCTGATGGGGGAGATGTCGCTGGTCGGGCCGCGCCCGCTGCCCGCCGACGACGGTGACTTCCTCGGCGACGTGCGCCGGCGGCTGCTGGTGCGGCCGGGCATCACCGGCCTGTGGCAGGTGAGCGGCCGGTCCGACCTGTCCTGGGACGACGCGGTGCGGCTGGACCTGTACTACGTCGACAACTGGAGCCTGGTGCTCGACGTCCACATCCTGTGGCGCACCATCGGCGTCGTGCTGCGGTCGAAGGGCGCCTACTGATTTTCCGCGATCTCGGACGCCTCCTACCGCTCCGGCAGTAGTAGACGTCCAAGATCTGCGGAAGACTCCCCGGCGTGGGAGTGTCCGCCACCGTCGCCGTCCTGGCGCTGCTCGCCGGCCTCGTGCTCGCCGTGTACGCGGTGGTGCGGCTGCGCAGCCGGCGCGGCATCGCCACCGCCGCCCAGCGCGCCACCTACGAGGTGCTGCACA
>Ga0068869_100002163_pt1 | contig 11820 bp, 8 predicted proteins | sample KBSMisM52_FD_64676 | JGI IMG/M metagenome (GOLD analysis project Ga0068869, IMG submission 64676) | Miscanthus rhizosphere microbial communities from Kellogg Biological Station, Michigan, USA - KBS Miscanthus M5-2 | ecosystem: Host-associated > Plants > Roots > Rhizosphere > Soil ... | reverse complement strand
ATTCAAATGCCGAAAAGACCGGTGTTAGTAAACCCAACGTGCAAGACACCACCGAGTCATATGCAATGAACATCAAAGGTGACAGCGTGTCCTATCTTCATTGGGCTTCTGAGGATGAGATATTGGGATTGGCGAATATCGCGTTTGGCGACCTGGATAGCATGATTGCCCGAAGGTATATTCGGGTCCTTGTCCCCTACTCAAAAACCTATTACTATGTTGATGAAATGAAAAGGTATGGTCTTGCCTATGAACTGCTCAATCTTTTTGAGAAAGAACTAAACAGGCAATTGAACTTCAATCCTGCCAAGGTGCGTATCATTTTTATACCCGTCAGCCGGGAGCATATCCTGCCATTATTGACCAGTGGTCACGCGGACATGATTGCATCGGGGTATACAATAACAACAGAGAGGGAGAAGCTGATCGACTTTTCATCGCCGACTGTAACAGGTATAAAAGATATTGTGGTGGGCGGACCTTCGGCACCACCTATTAAATCAATTGCGGATCTTGCGGGCCAACATATATACGTACGCGAAAACAGCAGCTATCAGGAATCATTGATCAGGCTTAATGATTCATTTCGAAGAAGTGGCCTAAAACCTTTGCATATTGAATTTATAGGTCCTTATCTTGAAGCGGAAGATATTCTCGAAATGGTAAATGCGGGATTGATTCCCTTCACCGTAATTTCTGAGGACCTTGGTACGCTCTGGAGTACTGTGTACAATAAACTGAATGTATATACGAAAATTGCCGTTGACAGTAATGTGTCATATGGATGGGCGTTCAGGAAAAATTCACCAAAATTAAAAGCCGCTGTCAATAAATTTATACCGTCAATAAGAAAGGGATCGGTAGTCGGGAATATGATCTATGACAAATGGCTGAAAAATAAAGAGAGGTTGCGAAACGCCCAAAGCTCGGAAGCATTGTCGGATTTAAATCATTTCAGAACCTTGTTTGAAAAATACGGAACTACTTATTCTCTTGACTGGCTGTTATTGTCAGCCCAGGCATTCCAGGAATCTCAGCTAAAGCAGGAAACCGTGAGCCATGCCGGCGCGGTTGGATTAATGCAGGTGCTCCCTTCTACAGCCGCAAATCCTCCCATCAACATTCCCGAGATAAAAAAAAGTGCCGATAATAATGTCCATGCCGGCGTGAAATATATGCGATATTTAATTGATTATTATTTCGCCGGGGAGCAAATGGATCCTTTGAACAGGCATCTTTTTGCCCTGGCTGCCTACAATTGTGGACCGGGGAATGTAAGAAAATTAAGAAGAGAGGCCGTTGAAAAAGGTATGAATGCAAATGAATGGTTTAACAGTGTAGAGATTTTAGCGGCACATCATATCGGGAGGGAACCTGTTCAGTATGTGAGCAATATTTACAAGTACTACACGGCTTACCAGGCGCTTCAACGTTATAAAGATTTAAGGGACAAAGATAAACTCGCAAAAAAATGAAACTATAACGAATAGAATTCCCTTCTCACTATGATTGTTGCGGATACTGGCGATTTTAAGAAGTTTATCTGCAAAAGAATCATTGAAGCTATCATCAATGATGGCCATGAAAGCCGGAAGGAATGGATGATCCGAATATTCAGCGAAGCTGGAAAAAGAAACAGCCGGAATACAGACTACCAGTTCTGTCCGAACCAAAAAAAGCACATGAGAAAGAATTTACCTGCTTACAAATTGATGTGGGTGCCTAACCAACCGATAATTATTTGAGTCAGCTGAAATTATTAAATGAGTTGAAAAAAACCAATAGCCATTTATGGCTGATTTGCATCCCCACTGCTTAAGAAAAAAAGACCCGGGGACTATCCTACAGGCTCCGACCATTGAATAAGGTCTGAATGTTGTTGTCAATGGAAAATATCCACTCAACTTGCTTGTTTATAACGCTAGCTCAATAAAAAATTAATTTTCCAGGCCTGTAATTTTTCTGATGCGATTTACGCTAAATTCTGAAATATAGAGACTGCCATCCGGTGAGATTGCTATACTATTGGGATCTTTGAACTGTGCTTCCGTCAACGGTCCGTCCTTGTCACCTGCAACTATTGCTAAAGGGAAAGACCCCAATAGAGTGATCCATTGGGTCCATCTAGCTAGTTGGTATTTCAACGATAAACTTACTCCCTTCTTCCTCCGTTGTCTCCACTTTCAGTTCACCACCATGTGCTTTTACAATGTCATAAGCCAATGATAAACCCAATCCAGTTCCCTGGCCCGTTGGTTTTGTTGTGAAGAATGGGTGAAAGATTTTATTCATTATCTCTTGTGGAATGCCCTTTCCGTTGTCCTCCACTTTTATTGCAACATTCCCATTTTGTTTTGCGGTGCTCACCGTTACCGTGGGTTCGTATCCGGCACCCTCCAATCTTTGTCTTTCATGTACAGTATAAAAGGCGTTGTTAATCAGATTCAAAATAACTCTGCCAATATCCTCCCGAATGACATTGATTTTTTCAAGACTTTCATCAAAATTCGTTTCGATTTTCGCATTGAATAACTTGTCTTTCGCTCTTAAACCATGGTACGCGAGGCGCAAATACTCATCAGCAAGCCTGTTGACGTCGGTTGGTTCTTTTTGGCCGCTGCTTGTTCGTGAATGTTGCAGCATTCCCTTAACTATTGCATCGGCTCTTCTACCGTGATGATTTATTTTGTCTTCGTTCTCTTTTATGGTATCTGCTATGTCAATTGCCAATTGCATATTGCCCGTTGCTAATTCTGTTTTTAATTCATCAACTAATTCTTTGTTTATTTCGGAAAAGTTATTGACGAAGTTCAACGGGTTTTGAATTTCATGGGCAATGCCAGCGGTCAATTCACCTAATGAAGCCATTTTTTCAGACTGGATCAACTGCGATTGCGTCGCCTTCAGTTCCGACAAAGCCAGCTCAATTTTATTTTTAGCATCTTCCAATTGCCTAAAATCTTCATAGCGGGTATATGCCACCGAGAATGTTTCAGCTAATGATTTTATCAGCTCAATCTCCGATTCTACAACTACCTCCTGTCCGCCGATATAAAGCATTCCCTGTGAAAAAGGAATAAAATGCAGATTGAGCTTAGTTGAACCAAATAATGAACCGGTGTCAGCATACTCACTCATAGATTGATGACCCTGAACATACATCGATCTTACCCAATTTTGAAATTGTTCCTGATTCCATTGTTCCTTGTAAACCGATTTATTTCTCCAGCATTCTATCATTTTGGCGGTAGTTTCATTTTCATCAAAGGCTAAATGAAGCACGGCGAGAGATTTGCCTTCTGGTGTAGAAAGATATGCATGCACTATTTGTTCGTCCTCTCTAATGATAAAAATACCGCATCTTGAAAAAGAAATACCAAGTGCGATTAGTTCTTTCCAGATATGAGGAGTGATATGTTCAAGATCATCCGCACTGCGCATTGATGCTATTTCGGCACGGATCTTATTCAAAGCTGCTTCCTTTAACACCTCGTTTGTTTGGCTTTCGGCTTTTTGAAGATCGAGAAAGCGAGTGTAAATCATCCCAAACGCATGGGCAAACTGGATCATAACAACACACTCGTCATCTGTTAATGCCTGATCTGTTACTACATTTAAAGTACCTTTTTCAAAAAAGAAAAAGTAAAAATATTCTTCATCATTGTATATCTGCTCTTCTTGCGAAGTAATAAACGCCGTCATGCTCTGGTAATAATGCTTCACCTGGCTTCCTGTCAATTTTGTCCAGGCATACGCCTTTTGTTGTTGACGGCTGGAGATCAGCTTTTCATACACCGGATGTATATAAAGGCTGAAGTAATCTAATTTTTGTAACACCTCCTTATTATCAGAAACAGAAGTTGTCCACAATTCCATAGCTGTGTAGACATCATCAAAAATACCCACACCTGTACGAATTGCTTTAATGCCCAACTCACTAAGCTCTCGAAATAAAACTGATGATGCTTCCGACATCTCATCACTGTTTCTCATGGTCATTGTTCTTCTACGAACCTTTTCAAGAGATGCTTCCACTTCGAGCTTCCTGTTTTTTTCCGAAAGCTCTTTCCGCAAGTCCTCATTTGTTTCCTGAAGTATTTTTATTTCGTCTTTATGCATGTTCCTCCAATAGTAAGAAATTACAACAAGGCCATTTGGGCTAAAAACTATGGCTCACAATTGTCGAATAAAACAAAGGGCGCAAAAGGAAAATATGTTTACCATTTACACCCTGAAAGATTTAGATTTACACAGACTGAAATTTATTCAGCCGTCATTGGATCAATTACGGTTGAGATTTTTGTAATGCTGTTCGCTGGAAAACCAGCCAACTTTGCATGTTCCATTATCAATTCTTCGCTTGGCGCCATATAAATGCAATAGATTTTGTCCCCTGCCACATAACTATGAATCCACTGGATTTCTGAACCAAGAGTACACAAAACCTCTCTCGATTTTTGGGACATAGCTTTCAGCTTTTCAGGAGTAAATGTACCGGCCTCTGGCACATTGCGTTCAATAATAAATTTTGGCATATTGTTGACTTTTTGTTCGCATTGGATAAAACCTTTTCCAAGTTACAAATTCTACTTTTACTCTAAACAGGAATGTCTATATAAATTCAGTGCCTCTTTTCGATTTTTCCTCCGTAAAGCCTAATCAGCAATTGGGCATGGAATGCTATCCGGATGTCCAGGACTTCGGATCAAACCCAAAGGTTTGGCAAAAAATACAGCAGAAAAATAGCAGTTTTTTACCATGTCGATCGAAAGTCAGGCATTAGATTGAGCCATGTCTGCCCCTGCTACCGGCAGGAAGCGGCTTTGTACTTTTATTGAGGAAAATCCATTTTTCTCAGCAAAGCTTTAAAACGCTCATCTTGTCGAACTGTCTCCGGCACCCATGGGTAATATTTTAATATACACAAGTACGCGTCGCGTTCTTCAAAAGCCCTGTCTAGCCAGGCAATCGATGCATCAATATCACCCAGGAAACCGTACGCAAAACTCATAATGCATGAGCTGACAAATTTCCCGGTGCTTAGCCTCATTTTCAAATCCTCCAGTACGTCTTTAGCCTTTTCGGATAAACCCAGTGTTGTATATAACATTATTAAATCCACTTGATTGAAGGCAGCATAGCCAGAGAGTTTACTAGCAAACTCAAGATGGGTCGTGGCTTCGGTGTACTGCTTTTTGTAAAAAAGAGCGAAACCCATAATGCGGTTTCCAATGACTGAATCCGGATCCATTTCATAACCCTGCTTCGCAGTTAAGTATGCTTCGTCCATTTTACCTGCCGTAAAAAGAACAGCATATTTGTTGATGTAGCTCATTGCGTTATATGGCTCCAGTTCAATGGCAATGTTTAAATGTTTTTCACCTTCTTCGGTTTTTCCTTCAATCCAGCACAAGTAATAATGACCAAACCAAACGTGAGTTTGAACATACTGAGGATTCAGTTGAATTGATTTCAAAAAGCTATTCTTTGCTTCTTTCCAGCGCCATTCATAGCTTGCATAGTACATACCGAGAGAACAATAGGGTTCACAAAGTGAGCTATCCAGGCGTATTGCCGCGTCAGCTGTCTCCTTCACTTTGGGCATGATTTCTTTTGCAGGTAAGTAATTATAGAAGCCGAGTATAACATAAGCATCGGCCATTCCAGCACGAGCCTTTGCGAAACGGGGATCCAATTCAACTGCTTTTTTAAATTGTTCTAAGCTTTGAAAGAGAAAGCGTTTGTTTAAATAAAACCTGCCCCTTAAATAGAATTCATACGCGTCGGTATTTTGAGTATAGCTTTTGGTAATAATCTCTTTTTCTTTTTCCAATAGGAGCACCTTTAAGTTTTCAGTGATCGCCAGGGCAATTTCATCCTGAATAGCAAACACATCATCGATCTTGCGATCGTATTTTTCTGACCACAAATGGAAGCCATCCGCGACATTTATTAACTGAGCTGTTATTCGAAGTCTGTCACCTTGTTTGCGCACGCTGCCCTCTAGTATAGTTGCCACACCGAGCGTTTTTCCTATTTCACGCAAGTCAATATTTTTCCCTTTAAATTGAAAGGACGAAGTACGACCAGCAACTTTCAGATCTTTTAAATGTGATAAAGAATTCAAAATTTCTTCAGCCATTCCATCGCTGAAATAGTCCTGCTCAGAATCGTTGCTCATGTTGATAAACGGCAATACGGCAATACTTTTTCCTGAAACGATTTGTGTTAACACTTTTTGATCGGATAACCCTGGAATTCCAATATCAAAATTTGTAATCACTTCAAAAATGCGGATCGGTTCCTTTACATTTTTTAGGGTCTCTTCTTTAACAAACCTCGTCTCAATTTCCTTTTTGTTTGAAACGTTCTTGTAAACCGATTCTGAAATCCAAATGCCGCCGATGGGCGCAGCGGCTTGCAGCCTCGAAGCAATATTTACTCCATCACCAAACACATCTCCATCCTCAAACACCATTTCGCCAAGATGAATACCTATCCGAAGTTTTAGATCGGAAATACTATTACATAATTGTTGAATGGAAATTGCGCAGAGTACCGCATCCGTCGCCGTATGAAAACTTGCAAGCACGCCGTCGCCTATTTCCTTGATCCACGTGCCGTCAAATTTTTCGATGGTGGGCCTTTGTAACTGTCTGCTCTTTAGTAAAAGGTCAAGAGTCTTTCGTTCATCTTCACCCATTAATGCGGTGTAACCAACAATGTCGGTAAACATAATAGCTGCCAGTCTACGGGATTGAGACATTGAAGGTGATTGAATAAGAAAGTTAATAAAAAACCTACAACAAGTTATCGCTGCATTGACGTGGGCCTATGTCTTTAATCAACACATGAATATGGGAAAGGCGTATTTAGTAATAAAATTAATTTTCCAAGCCTGTAATTTTTCTGATGCGATTTACGCTAAATTCTGAAATATAGAGACTGCCATCCGGTGAGATTGCAATACTATTGGGATCTTTGAACTGTGCTTCCGTCAACGGTCCGTCCTTGTCACCTGCAACTCCATTACCTGCCAAAACTTTTTTGTTACCCTGCATATCGATGATATAGACGTCATGGCAAGTAAAACAAGTCGCATATAATTTTTCTGTTTTTTTACTGAATGCCAGGTAGCTCAGAGTTCCGGTAATTTGTGCAAAAACATTAACAGTGCCTTTTGAATCGATCCGATAAATCTCACCCGTGTTGTTACTCGCTACGTACAAATTGCCTATATTATCAAAAGCCAGTCCAAAAGGAAATTTTAGGCCGCTGGCTATTTCATTGATCTCACCATGCTTGTTTATTTTTTTTATGCTGCCTGCTTCATACTCGGAAACAAAAAGATTTCCCTCAGTATCGCATTTTATATCACTTGGTTTATTCAATGCTTTCGCAATTGTATCAACAGAGCCAGTCCTCATTTTCAAAATCATTCCAGAATAAAAATTACTGACATATAAATTACCTGTGTCATCAAACGTTAGTCCATCCGGCGAATCGCTTGTGAGTACCACTTCCGTTGTACTGTCGTTTATGATTTTTACAACCTGCTTACCAGTTTCATTAGCGATGAATAATTGACCACCTTCGCTTATCGCAAAACCATTGGGGCCATTAAGTCCTTTGACCTGTAATGTCTTAACTGTCTGGGAAATGCCGGATAGACACGAAAATATTATGAACCCTGTCAATAGATTTTTCATGCTTTAAGGTAACCTGGATGAAAGCAGTGAGCGCCACTAACGTTAACGCATTGCCGAAGTGCCGAATAGAATTAATTCAACTCTGCAGTGTAAATTTATATCTTACTTCGCATTTCTTAAAGTACAATAGAGTTGAAAAAAAATTGGGACTTCGTATTATTTTAAAAAACCGATTACAGCAGAATGATTCCTACGATTTAGAGTGTAATATTGCTCCGAAGGAGTCACTTTGGGGCCGGCAAAGTCGTTTTAGCAGGCAGCTTGGAAAATAAATTCCAGTATTTTTCTTATGGTCGTTCATCCGTGTACAAATATCCCGCAAAGAGAAGAGTATCTGGCAATGTTTTTTTTGCTTCTCTTTATGATTTTTATCGGGTGTCGCAACGAGGAGAGAACGTGGAGTACTTATAAAGCTGACGCGGCAAGCAGCAGCTATTCAGTTTTAAAGGAAATCAATAAACAGAATGTTCATCAATTAAAATTGTCCTGGACATTCAATCCGGATGATGCAGCGGAAGGTTCACGGTTTGCAGCCAGTCAATGTAACCCTATCGTCATTGATGGTGTTATGTATGTGGCCTCAGCCCGCCACCGGATATATGCTGTTAATGCGAGCAATGGGAAGCTGGTGTGGTCGTTCGATCCATTCAACGGAGGACCCGGGGGAGGGTCTTTTCGGGGTGTTACTTATTGGGAAGATGGAAATGATAAGAGAATTTTATTTACCGGAGGCGATAATCTTTTTGCATTGAATGCCCGGACGGGAAAGCTTATTGCCGAATTCGGGCTAGACGGAAAAGTAAGTATGAATGTGGGAATGAGAGACGATCCCAAAAAAATATCGATAAAGCCTACATCACCCGGCATTGTTTATAAAGATTTACTGATAATTGGAAGTGAAGTTTCAGAATTATATGGTGCACAGCCCGGCTATATACGAGCTTACAATGTAAGAACGGGCAAATTAGAATGGACTTTTCATACTGTGCCAAAGCCAGGTGAAATCGGATATGAAACCTGGCCAAAGGATGCCTGGAAATACGCCGGGGGTGCTAACTGCTGGGGTGGATTTAGCCTCGATGAAAAAAGAGGGTGGGTATTTCTGGGTACAGGTTCTCCTTCATACGATTTTTATGGATATGATCGTATTGGAAAAAACCTCTTTGGCAATTGCGTAATAGCTCTTGATGCTCGAACCGGCAAATATATCTGGCATTTTCAAACCATTCACCATGATTTGTGGGATTATGATTTGCCTGCTCCTCCCAATTTAGTCACGATAGTGAAGGACGGAAAAAAAATAGATGCAGTCGCACAAGTATCAAAGGTCGGGTTTCTGTACGTGCTGAACCGTGAAACAGGAAAGCCTTTATTTCCAATCGAAGAAAGGCCGGTGCCGGTCTCTGATGTACCCGGAGAACAAACCTGGCCAACGCAACCATTTCCTCTAAAGCCAAAGCCATATTGCCGCCAGTACATGACGGTAAAGGATCTTTCTGATTTTTCACTGGCTTCACGTGATTCATTGGTTAAGATGTTTAATGGCTTAAGGTATGAGGGACTATTTACCCCTCCTTCTCTTCAAGGAACTTTGAATCTTCCGGGAACAATTGGCGGATCTGAATGGGGTGGCGCAGCGTATGATCCGTCAACAAACATTATTTATTTGAAATCAAATGAATCTCCGGAAATTGATCTGCTGCAAAAAATTGATCTCGCTCATACTTCGGCGAATCAGTCTGGCTACGATGTTGGGAAAAAAATCTATACCTCTTTTTGCAGCAGCTGTCATAAATCCGATAGGAAAGGAGATGAACCCATTTATCCCTCATTGATCGATCTTAAAAAAAGAATGTCTGAAGCCGATGCATTAAAGAAAATAAAAGAAGGAAGCGGGAGAATGCCGTCCTTCGCCGGGATTTTGAAGGGTAATGAAGTTGGAATTATCGATTATTTATTTGAAAAAACCGATGAGCGTTTCTTACAAAAGGAAGCAAATCTCGTGGAGATAAGAAGCAACAGGTTATCAAACACAGAAATTAAAGAAGAACCTGCGATATTGGATACAGCCACCACATATCTGAATATAACGGCTTATGCCCAGCTAAAGGATCCAGAAGACCGCCCTGCTATTAAACCTCCGTGGGGCACACTCAACGCCATTAACCTTAATACAGGCGAATACGAATGGATCATTCCTGTTGGGAATATTCCTGAATTGCAGAAAAAAGGCGAACCGATTACAGGTTCTACCGGTTCACCGGGGCCGATCGTAACCCGCGGCGGGCTTGTCTTCCTGGGAGGTTCCCGGGACAAGAAATTCCAGGCCTTCGATAAGGCTACTGGTAAATTGCTGTGGGAAACAACCCTTCCGGGTTTTGCCTCTTCTACACCATGCACGTACAAGAGCAACGGAAAACAATATGTGGCGGTATCAGTTGCCGGCAATAGAGAATCACCGGCAGGATATGTCATGGCTTTTGCATTACCGGATTAAATATTCACACCGTCATAGCGTTTTTTTATCACGGCCAAATTACAAAAGATCATTAGAATTGCTATTGATGAATCGCTAAGTTCTTAAGCCCCAACTTGCGCAAGACCGAGGGCCAGGGCGTTGTTTATTTTGATGCTAATGTCATTGTGAAAGCGAAGGCGTTCTTAATAGTTTCCAAGCCCAACCAAAAAGTGTCACAGCGAAAAATGGGTAAGCATAAAATGGCAATGGTTTGGTTAATGCATTAAGAGGATAGCCTAAAAATATTTGAATGGATGCAACAACAAACAAGATTGAAGCAATAAATCCAATACCCCGTATAAGTATGGGGAATACTTTCTGAAAACTGATTAGCGATAGCGAAGCTCCCCAAAGAGCAGTACCGGTGCCAAAAGATGATACATTAGCATCAAGATTTATCGCGGAGGATGAAAGTATGAAGGCTTCTCCTATGGTAAATATTAAAAAACCAGCTGAGACAGCATCATAGCCTTTTCGAAAGTAGTAAACAACAAGTAAGGCACCTGCAACGATGAGACCTATCCCATCTAGTCCCCAAAGAAGACTGCGAAGTGAGTCAGATGGCGCAAATGAACCGGCCATGCCAAAAATGCCTCCAATAAATAGTCCTATTGATGCTATTATCCTGGTTAGTTTTTCTTTCATAACCGTTGACGCGCAAAGTGGTTAAATAGCCGCTAACGCTTCGGGGCTTTGTGTTCGTGTGGGCAACAACAAACGTCCTGGATAAAGATAATACAGCTAAGTTGAAAAACAGATGTTCAGCCTTTGTTCGTCAGCACGACGCGAAACCTTTTGTTAGCGTATTATTCTGTGATTAGTGATTGATTGTATTCAATAATCAACTACAAGTGTAGTCGATTTTTCAAATGATTGTCTTCGAGGTTTTACCCGCCCTTCCCATGAAGTCGGCGGGCATTTTCAGGCGTGACATTTTGAAAATAATCAGCAACGTTACCGCGCACCCCAATATCATAATTGCTATTGCCTGTCGATCAGCTATTTCTTCTGGAGCGAGTTCCTTTATTTTAATTCTATGAATACAGGCTACATGAAAAAAAAACGCAAGAATCGCAAGCGAATAGTATGGAATGTAGACTAATTTTTGTGGCCACATATTCATGACCCCGGCGCCATAATAAAGATTGGTATCTAAATGCATTTTATATCTGCCCACCATGACAGCTCTAACATGGTTTGTCAGAAAAAAAGAAAGATACAATCCGGAGCAAATCTGGACCCAATCGAACCAACTATCAATTCTGGACCATTTCTGGGTAATAAGAAATATACCGGATAAAATCTGTAACACCACCGCTGTGAGAAGAACACTTTCCACAATGGGGTGACGATAAACCTTACGAGCTTTTTGCATAAAGTTGATATGCATAGCCTCGGAATGAAGAATTAAGAAATGATTCAGCAAATGGATTCCTATGTAAATGGCTAGTGTTAACCCGGTATAATAGTGAATGACCTTTATCATATAACATTTTCGTCCTTATACTTTGTATAATTCTTGTATCAAACGTCTCAAGTTTAAATGGGTAACAGATCTTTATTAGAGTTTTACACCAGCCGCTAACCGCCAGG
>Ga0068869_100002159_pt1 | contig 11828 bp, 8 predicted proteins | sample KBSMisM52_FD_64676 | JGI IMG/M metagenome (GOLD analysis project Ga0068869, IMG submission 64676) | Miscanthus rhizosphere microbial communities from Kellogg Biological Station, Michigan, USA - KBS Miscanthus M5-2 | ecosystem: Host-associated > Plants > Roots > Rhizosphere > Soil ... | reverse complement strand
AACCGGCGCCGGAAGCGCGCACGTCGATTCCGGAACGCCGCGCCACGGCTCAGTCTCTTCCGCCCATGCCCCCGATCCAGGGCGAGACGCCGCGCAACAATGCCGATGACCTGTTCCCCGATCATAAGCGGGATGAGCAGTTCGAGATTCCGGCATTTTTGAGAAGGCAGTCGAATTGACAGCGCGCCAAAGCGCGCTGTCATCCCCGGCGAGCCGATCCATAGCGACAGCGTGTGGAGCGGCGAGGGAAGGGGATCCAGCAAGGTAAAAAAGGGCGGCTCCGGCCGCCCCTTTTGTTTGGACGGAAATGAGCCGTTCAAATTAAGCCCAAACCTGTCATGCCCGCGAAGTCGGGCATCCGACTTTCTAGGTCTGCATATGAGGGAAGTTGGATTCCCGCTTACGCGGGAATGACAACTCTCTTTAATCTAACTCCCATCGACTATCGTCGGCCCCAGAAACAGCTTCTGCCCCGCGAAATCGACGGCCAGGGAATTGTTGCGCAGCAGATCCAAGCCGACAATCGCTGCCGGCTTTTCTTCCAGGTCGAAATGGCTGAAGACAGGCGCGTCGGCGATGATCGCGGATTGCTTGAACCAGCTTTTCCCCGGCAGGTGCACGTCCAATCCGCTGGCGCGAAGCGCCGGGGCTCTCTTGCCCAACACGTCTTGCAACATGGTCGGCGGCGGACCGTAAGACGAGAAGCGGGACTTGCGCACACCCAGGCGCTCGGCCGCGCCCCAATTCAGCATGGTGAGGGTTGCGCCGAGATCGAACAGGGAGTTGATGCCCCAGCCATTGAAGCGCGTCTTGAGATACCAGAATTGAATGGGAAACTTCTTCAGCGGCCGCGACAGCAACTCCACTTCCGACCAGCCTGCATAGGGGCGTGCGTTGGCCTGGTCCGGCGGGAGGAACTTGATTTGCATGGCGCCGCGGTCCAGCACCAGGAAATAGCGGGACAGCACATCCACGCCCAGAATGCCGTCAGGGTCGGACGAATCGGTGTTGGGCAAAACGCCCATCATCAAGTCTGGAATGATTTCGCCGGCGACGCGCAATTCCCGCGGTTGAACCGGCATCACATCGGCTAGGTCATTGATGCCATAGATTCGCATGCGGCCCGGCCGGGCTTGCGTCAAATTCAGCTTTTGCCGGGCACGCTCGAAAATCAGCGAGCGGCTGGATGCGGTGTCGATGACAAATTGAAACGGGCCTTGGCCATTGACATAGACGTCGGTGGCCAGACGGCCATGATAGTCGATGCGATAGGGCTGTTCCGCCGCGAAGGCCGGCTGGGCCAAACTGGTCATAAGGGCCAGGGCCAGAAAGAAGATCGGCGCTCCCATCCGGGGCATGCGGCCTTCTCCTTGAAGCCGAGTGGGCTTCAGCCGTGCAAGTGGAAGTAAACGCCTGTAACAATTCCCCTGCAACAGATTTGAGATAATGCCCAAGAGACGTTAAGGCTGACGCATGCCTCCCCGCCGCACCATCGCCCAGTCGGTCACGGTTTCCGGCACCGCCCTGCATGCCGGCGCGGCCGTAACCATGACGCTGTCGCCGGGTGCCGGCGGCCGAGGCATTGTCTTTCGCCGGACCGACCTGGGAACGGACATCCCCGCCCGATACGACCTGGTGAGCGAGACCAGGTTGGGCACGGTGATTGGCCAGGGCGCCGCCAAAGTCGGTGTGGTGGAACATCTGATGGCGGCCGCGTCCGGCGCGGAGATCGATGATCTGCTGGTGAGCTTGGACGGACCCGAGCCGCCGATCTTGGACGGCGACGCCCTGTCCTATCTCAGCCTGCTGGAAAGCGCTGGCCTTGCCGAGCAAGATGAACCGCGCACCGCCATTCGGATATTGAAGCCCGTCACCGTGGAAAGCGGCGATGCCAAAGCGTCTCTGTTGCCGGATTCTCGGCTTTCCTTTTCCTACGAGCTCAGTTTTCCGGTGATTGGCGAGCAATATTACGCCTTCACTTTCAGCCGGGCCGCCTTCAAGGCCGAGATCGCCCCCGCGCGCACATTCGGATTCCTCAGTGAGTTGGAAGCGCTCAATCAAATGGACATGGCAAAGGGCGCTTCGCTGGCCAATACCTTGGCATTGGACGACAAGGGCGTGGTCAATCGTGAGCGCCAGCGCTTCGGCGACGAATTTGTCCGCCACAAGATCCTGGACGCCATCGGTGACATGGCCCTGGCCGGGGCTCCGCTGATCGGCCGTTTCGAAGGCCGAAAGTCCGGCCATGCCACCAACAATGCCCTGCTGCGGGCCCTGTTTTCCGACTCCGCCAATTATGAACGGGTGGAACTCTGATTCTGCCGTCAGAAACTGACACTTCCCCGCCGAGCCCCTGGCACTGTATATAAGAGGCCAGAAGCGCAATGCGGGCCCTTGGTCCCATATAAGCCTTTGATTAGGCTTGATTTTATGCGCAAGCCAAGGAAAGCAAATGGTGCCGTTCATCCGCCTTAAGCCAGTCATGCATGGCCTTCTTCTGGGCGCCGGCCTCGCGCTGCTGGCCGGCTGCTCCATCTTCGGCGGCAAGGATGACGAGACCAACAACGCCAATAAGGATGCCGCGAATTATCGCGAGCGCACGGTCGAGCAGATCTATGCCGATGGCTGGCGCGCCATCAATGCGGGCGCCTGGGACATTTGTGCCGCCCAGTTCAACGAAGTCGACCGCCAGCACCCCTATTCGGTCTGGGCTCGGCGCGCCATGCTGATGAGCGCCTTCTGCTCCTACCAGGCCAACAACTATGCTTTTGCCATCGCCACGGCGGAACAATATATCTCGCTGCATCCCGGCAGCCCGGAAGTGGCCTATGCCTTTTATATCAAGGCCATCGCGCTCTATGAGCAAATCGTGGATATCGGCCGCGACCAGTCCAACACCGAAGGCGCGTTGGTGGCGCTGCAAGACGTGGTCCAGCGCTTCCCCGATACCGAATATGCCCGCGATGCCACGCTGAAAATCGACCTGACCAACGACCATCTCGCCGGCAAGGAGATGGCGGTGGGACGCTATTATCTCCGGCAGGGCGATTATATCGGCGCCATCAACCGTTTCCGCACCGTGGTGGACCAGTACCAGACCACGCCCCAGATCACCGAAGCGCTGGAGCGCATCTGCGAGGCCTATTACAGCCTGGGCCTGGATCGCGAGGCCCAGACCGCCGCGGCCGTGTTGGGGCGCAATTATCCCGGCTCCGGCTGGTACCGTGCCGCCTACAACATCCTTAGGGGACGCAACCTCAAACCTGAGGAAGACAAGGGCTCTTGGATCAGTCAGGCTTTCAAGAAGGTATTTTAGAGATTCGGCAGAGTGCTGGCGGCGCTGACCATCCGCGACATTGTACTGATCGAGCAGGCGGCGCTGGAATTCGCGCCCGGCTTGAACGTGCTGACCGGCGAAACCGGGGCGGGCAAATCCATCCTGCTTGATTCGCTGGGGCTGGCGGTCGGCGGGCGCGGCCGGGCCAGTGTGCGGGCGGGAGCAAACCAGGGCTCCGCCACCGCGATCTTCGAACCCGAAGGCAATCACGGCGCCTGGGCGTTGTTGCGCGATCAAGACATGGAAACAGGCGAGGAGATTGTCCTGCGCCGGACCTTGGCCGGCGACGGGCGCAGCCGTGCCTTCATCAACGACCAGGCGGTGGGCGTGGGGCTGTTAAAGGCGCTGGGCGATTCGCTGCTGGAAGTGCATGGCCAGCAGGACGATCGCGGTCTGTTCGATACCGCCACCCATCGCGCTTTGCTGGATGGATTCGGCGGGCTCAACGGCGATGCCCAGACCGTGGCGATGCTGCATGGCGAATGGGCCGGCGCCCGCGCCGCGCTGGACGACTTGAAGGCGATGGCCGACCGCGCCCAAGCCGAGGCCGATTTCGTCCGCGCCGCCGCCCAGGAATTGTCGGAATTCGCGCCGCAAGACGGCGAAGAAGGAAGGCTGGCGGGCGAGCGCGCCCTGATGATGAATGCGGCGCGCATTGTCGAGGAAGTGTCCTCGGCCTTGGAGTCGCTGTCGGGCGAGCGTGGTGCCCAGAGCGGGCTTGCCCAGAGCTTGCGAAAATTGTCGCGCATGAATGAGGAGGCGCGCAAAATCGCCGCCCCGGCGGAGACTGCGTTGGAACAGGCCTATGCCTTGGCCGAAGAGGCGCGGCGGGAATTGGATTCGCTGTTGTCACGGCTGGACAGCGACAGCAATGCATTGGAGCGCGCCGAGGAGCGGCTGTTCGCGCTTCGGGCGCTAGCGCGCAAATATGGCGTCACGCCGGACCGGCTGCCGGCGCTGTGCGAAGAGTTCTGCGTCAAGCAGGCGGTGCTGTCCGGAAGCGGAAACCAGATCAAGCAGGCTGAAGCCAAGGTTTCGGCCGCCCGCGACGCCTATCTTGTGGCGGCGCGCAAATTGTCGAAGGCGCGCGATGGCGCGGCCAGGAAGTTGGAAAGCGCGGTGGCGGCCGAGCTGGCGCCCCTGAAGCTGGGCCATGCCAAATTCCGTGTGGCGCTGGAAAGACTGGAGGACGAGAAAGGCGCCGCGACAGGCCTGGAACGGATTGCCTTCGAGGTGGCGACGGTGGAAGGCGCCGGCTTCGGCGGCCTGGCCAAGATCGCTTCCGGCGGCGAATTGGCGCGATTCTCCTTGGCGCTGAAGGTGGCGCTGGCGCAGGTCTCTTCGCCTGCCGCCCTGGTGTTCGACGAAGTGGACCGCGGCGTGGGCGGAGCGGTGGCCGATGCCGTGGGCGAGCGCTTGCAGCGCCTGGCCGATACCACGCAAGTGTTGCTGGTCACCCATTCGCCGCAAGTGGCGGCCCGCGCCGCGCGGCATTTCCGCATCACGCGCGTCAAAGACAAGACCAAGATCGAGCTGTTGGACGAGGAGCAGCGGCTGGAAGAAATAGCCCGCATGCTCTCAGGCGCCGCCGTCACGGCGGAAGCCCGCGCCGCCGCCAAGCGGCTGATGGCGGAAGCGTCCGCGCCATTGAAAAAAGCGCGTAGAAGAGCATGAGTGCCAAGGCGGCCGACAAGCTGACCTCTATGGAGGCCGAAAAGGAACTCGACCGCCTGGCGAAAGAGATCGCCCGGCATGACCGCCAATATCATGGCGAGGACGCGCCGGAGATCAGCGACGCGGACTATGACGCCCTGCGCCGCCGCAATGCCGAGATCGAGGCACGCTTTCCTTTGCTGGTGCGGCCCGACAGTCCCAGCCACCGGGTGGGCGCCAAGGCGAGCGAAAAATTCGCCAAGGTTACCCATCGGGTGCCGATGCTGTCGCTGGACAATGCCTTTGACGATCAGGATGTGGCGGATTGGCTGGCGCGGGTGCGACGCTTCCTGGGATTGAAAGAGGAGGAGCCGGTCGTGGTGACGGCTGAGCCCAAGATCGACGGGCTTTCGGCGTCCCTGCGCTACGAAAAAGGTGTCCTGGTGCAAGGCGCCACCCGCGGCGACGGCAGCGAGGGCGAAGACATCACCCCCAATCTGCGCACCATCGGTGACATTCCCTTGCGCTTGAAAGGCAAGCCGCCGGCGGTGCTGGAAGTGCGCGGCGAAGTCTATATGACCCATAAGGGATTCGAGGCGCTGAACAAGCGTCAAGCCAAGGATGGCAAGCCGACTTACGCCAATCCGCGCAATTCCGCCGCCGGCTCGGTGCGCCAGCTCGATCCGTCGATCACGGCCTCGCGGGCGTTGAATTTTTTTGCCTATACCTGGGGCGATATTTCCGAACTGCCGGCCAAGAGCCAGAGCGGTATGCTTGGAAAGCTTGAGGAATACGGCTTCATCGTCAATCCGCTGGTCAAGAAATGCGAGACGTTGGACGTCATTCTCAAATTTTATCGCGACATCGAAAGCAAGCGCGCCAAGCTCGGTTATGACATTGACGGCGTGGTTTATAAGGTGGACCGCTTGGACCTGCAGGAGCGGCTGGGATTTGTCTCCCGCTCGCCACGCTGGGCGATTGCCCACAAATTCCCCGCCGAACAGGCCGAGACGGTGCTGGAAGATATCGAGATCCAAGTCGGCCGCACCGGCAAGCTGGCGCCGGTGGCGCGGCTGAAGCCCGTCACCGTGGGCGGCGTGGTGGTGCAGAACGCCACCTTGCACAATGAGGACGAGATCCAGCGGTTGGATGCGCGCATCGGCGATAGTGTGGTGATCCAGCGCGCCGGCGATGTGATTCCGCAAATCTTGCGGGTGATCACGGAAAAGCGGCCCAAGAGCGCAAAGCATTATCAATTTCCGCACAAATGCCCGGTCTGCGGCAGCCATGCCGTGCGGGAAGTCGACGAAAAGACCGGCAAGGTGGATGTCGACCGGCGCTGCACCGGCGGATTGATCTGCGATGCCCAAACGGTCGAGCGGCTCAAATATTTCGTCGGGCGCGATCAGTTCGATATCGAGGGCCTGGGCGGCACCATGATCGAGCTGTTCCACGACAAGGGCCTCTTGAAGGAGCCGGCCGATATTTTTGCCCTCACCGAAAAACCGCAAAAGGTGAGCAAAGTGTTGGCCGAGCATCGTGCCGCGCTTTCGGAAGAACGCCGCGCCGCCGAGGGCAAAGAGCCCATCAAAAAGGCCAAGAGTGAAAAGGAGCGCGAGGACAAGGTCGTTGAAAACTTGATGGCCGCCATCGAGCGGCGGCGCACGATCGGACTGGACCGGCTTATCAATGCTTTGGGGATTCGTCATGTCGGGGAAACCACCGCCCGGCTGTTGGCGCGGCATTATCGCTCCATCGATGCCTTTCTCGCCGACATGAAAGCCGATGACGCTTTGGAGGAACTGCAGCATCTGGAAGGCATCGGCGGCGTGGTGGCGGAAGCGATCCATGATTTCTTCGACGAACCGCACAATGTGAAGGCGCTGGACCGGCTGCTGAAATGGCTCAAGATCACAAACATGGCGGCGCCGTCCAAATCCTCGCCGGTCAGCGGCAAGACGGTGGTGTTCACCGGCACTTTGGAAAAAATGACCCGCCAGGAAGCCAAGGCACGGGCGGAATCGCTGGGCGCAAAAGTGTCGGGCTCGGTGTCGGCCAAGACCGACATTGTCGTGGCGGGGCCGGGCGCGGGGTCCAAGCTCAAGGATGCGCAAAAGCACGGTGTCCAGGTGCTGGACGAGGATGCGTGGTTGAAGCTGATATCCTGACAGTGAGAGCTAAATACTCCGCGTCGCCCGGTCCAGCCACTGGCGGGTGTCGTCGTCCACCAGGGGTGAAATCGTATCACGCACCCGCGCGTGATAAATATTCAACCAACCGCGTTCGGTATCGGTCAGCAGCGACGACTCGACCAGATTGAGATCGATCGGCACCAAGGTGATGGTCTCGAACCCCATCATCGGCCGGTCGCCGCCGATATCTTCGCCCTTGGTCACCACCACCAGATTCTCGATCCGGATGCCGAATTCTCCGGTCTTGTAAAAGCCGGGCTCGTTGGAACAGACCATGCCGGGCTTTAGGGCCTGCATCACCGGCCGCTTGGAAATGTTTTGCGGCCCCTCATGCACCGACAAATAAGACCCCACGCCATGACCGGTGCCATGGTCATAGTCCAATCCCGCTTCCCATAGCGGCCGGCGGGCAAAGGAATCCAACTGCATCCCGATGGTGCCGTCCGGGAAACGCGCGGTGGCCAGTGCGATATGGCCTTTCAACACGCGGGTAAAGCGGTCGCGCATTTCCGCTGTCGCTTCACCTACCATGATGGTGCGGGTGACATCGGTGGTGCCGTCGGGATATTGCGCGCCACTGTCCAGCAGGAACATGTCTCCGGATCGTATGGTGCGGTTGGTGGAACGCGTCACGCGGTAATGCACGATGGCGCCATTGCTGCCCGCGCCGGATATGGTGTCGAAAGAGACGTCGCTCAGGCAACCGGTGGCGCGGCGATAGCCTTCCAAGGTCTCGGCCACTTGGATTTCGGTGAGCTCGCCGCTCGCCGCATTGCCGGCGAACCAGGCCAGAAACCGCGCCAACGCCGCGCCATCGCGGATATGGGCCTTGCGCATGCCTTCGATTTCCAGGCTGTTCTTGCAGGCCTTGGGAAGTTGGCAGGGATCGGCGCCATGCTTGATCTTGGCCCCGGCCTTGGCCAGCCGGTCAAAAATCGCCGCCGCGGCGGTGGACGGATCCACCAGCACGTGCTTGCCTTTCATGGCATCCAGCGCCAGGGCAAATTGCGACGGGTCATGCAGCTGCACGTTGTTGCCCAGATGCGCCAGCAAGTCCGGCGAACGCTTGGCGGGATCGAGAAACAGGTCGGCGCCGCCATCGTCATGCAGAATCGCGAAGGCGAGGGTGAATGGCGTGTGCGGAACGTCATGGCCGCGAATGTTGAGCAGCCAACAGACGGAATCCGCGAGCGTGATCACACCCGCTTCCGCGCCGGCCTTTTTCAACCCATCGCCCAACCGCAAGCGCTTGGCTTCGCTCTGCTCGCCGGAAAGATTGAGCGCATGCGGCTTGGCTGGTGTGACGGGCGGCGGCGGCTGGTCGCTCCACACCGCATCGATGGGGTTGGATTCGACCGCCAGCAATGTGCCGCCGGCCTTTTCCACCGCGGCCTTCAAATGCATTACGCCATGCTGGGTATGCAGCCAGGGGTCGTAGCCCAGCCTCGCGCCCTTAGGCAGATGATCGGGGACCCAACCTTGGGGACCTTCCGCCACCAGGTCGCGCGGTTCGAACAAGGAGGTGTCGGTCTGGTTGCGGACCTGCAAGGTATAGCGGCCATCGACAAAGATCGCCGCCTTGTCCTTCAGTACCACCGCCGATCCCGCCGATCCGGTGAAGGCGGTCAGCCAGGCCAGACGCTCCGCATAGGCTGGAAGATACTCGCCCATATGCTGGTCGGAATGCGGCACCACGAATCCGTCCAGCCCGCGCTTGGCCAGTTCAGCGCGCAGGGCGGCCAGCCGGGGCGCACAGGTGGCGGGGCTGGAGGCGTCGTCATAGGTCTGGAAGGGCTTGTCCATCACGGGACTTTAGCGGCTGAATTTTTCCAGCACCAGCGCGCTCCAGGGACCGCTGCGGCGCGCGCCGACAAAGCGCAAATCGCGATAGAAGCTGGTCACCAGCCTTTCCTGGTTGGTGAGCAGGCCCGACAGCAACAGCACCGCGCCGGGGGCCAGGCTCTTGATGATATCGGGGGCCAGCTTGGTCAGGGGACTGGCCAAAATATTGGCGATCAACAGATCATAGGGCGCCGCGCGCGACAGGACGGGATTGGCCAAGCCATCGGCCACCACCGCGCGCACCAAGGGGCCCGTGTTGTTCGCGTAAGAATTGTCGCGCGCCACCTCCACCGCGACCGGATCTATGTCGGACGCCAGAACCGGGCGCTTCCACAACTTCGCCGCCCCGATCGCCAGCAATCCGGTGCCGGTGCCAAGGTCCAGCACATTGCGGAAGGCCCGCTCCCGCGCCAGGTCCGACAGGGCTTCCAGGCACAGGGCCGTGGTCTCGTGATGGCCGGTGCCGAAGGCCAGGCCGGCTTCGATCTTGATGGGAATCACGCCATGCGGCACCTGGCCCGCGTCATGCGCGCCATAGACAAAAAAGCGTCCGGCGCGCACCGGCGGCAGCCCTTGCTGCGACAGGCGAATCCAATCCTGGTCGGGCAGGGGCTCGACCGTCACATCGCGGCCCACAATGCGCGACAGATAGCCGGCATCGGGCTGCTCGATATAAAGCGCCTCCACCACCGCGCCGTCGGCGAAAGGCTCTTCCACGATCAAGACGGCTTGGGCGCTGCCGTCCAGCTCCAGCGCCGCCGAGACGTCACCCGCTTCCGGCTTGGTCAGGGCGACCGATGCTTTCCAGAGGGGAGGATTTGTCATGGTGGCCGTGCTAGCCTGTTTGGGACAACAAAAGCAATAAAGGCAAACGCCATGAAGACGCCGGTGAAATTACCTTTTTGGGCCGCCGCGCTGCTGATATGGACGGCCTTCCCGGCCGCGGCACAGACCGGCGTCATTGTGGTCAGCGCCGAACAGGTCGAGCAGATCCGGCAAAGCGCGCGCGCCGCGCAGGCGGGCCGGCCCAATTCATCGCAACCCATCATCGCGGCGGCGCCCTATGCCCTCAATCTGGAGCACCGCGTCGCCAAGGCTCCCGCCTCCCAGCATCCGGTCGAGGCCGAAATCATCATGGTTCTGGACGGGGCGGGCACCATCACCACCGGGGGCGCGCTGGTGAACCCCACCACCGCCGCCAACGGCAACGTATCGGGCAGCGATATCGCGAACGGCACGCCCCGGCACATGGTGAAGGGTGACATACTGATGGTGCCCCAGAATGTGCCGCACATGATGGTGCCCGATGCGGGCGCCCCGTTTGTGCTGGCGACCCTGCATCTGGCGCGCACCGGCGAGCCCGCGCCGGTTGCCGGCCGCACGCCCGCTGCTCCCAAGCTGGTCAACCTGGCGGCCGACCTGCCCGCCATGACGCAAAAGGCGAAAGCCGCGGTGACAGCCTCACCGCGCTTTTTCGGTGGCGACACGCTTTTGTCCCTGCCGCCCTATCGGGTGGGACTGGAATATCGTTCGCCCAAGGGTATTGCTTCGGTCCACAAGAATGACGGCGAATTTATGGTTGTGCTGGAAGGCGAGGGCGTGATCGTCGCCGGCGGCACGGTGGTAAACCCTAAGGACCTGGGCGCCAATATCGACGGCGATGCGATAGAAGGCGGCAGCGACATTCGCATGAAGAAGGGCGATTTCATCTTTGTGCCCAAAGGCGTGCCGCATCTGGCCAAGTCGGATGGCGCCTTTCTGCTGGCGACCTTGCACGTATTTTAAGCCCGGCTCACAAACTGATCGATGACGCGCTTCTCGCCTGCCTTGTCGAAATTGACGGTCAACTTGTTGCCTTCCACGAACGTCACCCGGCCATAGCCGAATTTCTGGTGGAAGACGCGATCGCCGCGATTGTAGGCGCTGGCGCTGGGGTCTGACGTCTGCACGCTCCAGGCCTGGGCTTCGATCAGTGGCGGACGGCTGCGGACGGCGCCCGCCGCGGCACGATTGGCCTGTGCCCGCTTCCAGCCCGGCGAATCGTAAGTGCTGCCGAAACTGGCGGCGTTCTCATTGTCGCGGAAACCGGCATAGCCACCATAGAAACCTTCGTCGACCGTGGCATCGACATGGGTCTCGGGAATTTCCTTGATGAAGCGCGACGGCAGGGCGCTCTGCCACGAGCCATGCACCCGGCGGTTGGCGGCAAAGGAAATGCGCGCCCGTTGCTTGGCTCGCGTCAGGCCGACATAGGCCAGCCGCCGCTCTTCTTCCAGACCGGCCAGGCCATTTTCGTCCATGGTGCGCTGGCTGGGGAACAAGCCTTCCTCCCAGCCGGGCAGGAAGACAGTGTTGAACTCCAGCCCCTTGGCGGCGTGCAAGGTCATCAGATTGATGCGGTCGCCACTTTCGTCCTGGGCGATTTCCATCACCAGGCTGACATGTTCCAGGAAGGCGGTGAGGGATTCAAAACCCTCCATCGAGCGGACGAACTCCTTGAGGTTGTCCAGCCGCCCTGGCGCTTCCGCCGATTTGTCGGCCTTCAGCATGTCGGTATAGCCGCTTTCGTCCAGCACCATCTCGGCCAGTTCGGTGTGGGGCAACACTTTGGCCGTGTCGCTCCAGCGCGCGAAATTTCCGGCCAATTCCGCCAGCGCCTTGCGCGCCTTGGGCGGCAGTTCGTCCGTCTCTGTGATTTCGCGCGTCGCCGACAGCAAGGGCAACTGCCGGGCGCGGGCAAAAGCATGCAGGGTCGCCACGCTGGCATCGCCGATGCCGCGCTTGGGTTTGTTGACGATGCGCTC
>Ga0068869_100002146_pt1 | contig 11859 bp, 7 predicted proteins | sample KBSMisM52_FD_64676 | JGI IMG/M metagenome (GOLD analysis project Ga0068869, IMG submission 64676) | Miscanthus rhizosphere microbial communities from Kellogg Biological Station, Michigan, USA - KBS Miscanthus M5-2 | ecosystem: Host-associated > Plants > Roots > Rhizosphere > Soil ... | reverse complement strand
CTGGTGATCGTGCCGCGCATCTGCGGTATCTGCTCGGTCTCGCAATCGGTCGCTTCGGCGCGTGCGCTGGCCGATCTCGGCGGCATCGAGATGCCGCCGAACGGCCAGCATGTCACCAACGTGATCCTGGCCACCGAGAACCTGGCCGATCACCTGACGCACTTCTACCTGTTCTTCATGCCCGACTTCACGCGCCCGGTCTACGCCGCGCAGCCGTGGCACGCCGAGGCGCAACGGCGCTTCGCGCCGCAGACCGGCGACCAGGTGCGCGCAGCGATCGCGGCACGCCAGCGCTGGTTCGAACTGCTCGGAACGCTCGCAGGTAAGTGGCCGCACACGCAAAGCCTCGAGCCCGGCGGCTCGACGCGGCCGGTCGAGGCCTCGGAACGCACGCGCCTGCTGGCGCGGGTGCGCGAGTTCCGCGGCTTTCTCGAGCGCGAGCTGTTCGCCGCGAAGCTCGAGGCGGTCGGCGCGCTGAGCAGCGAGGCCGAGCTGCAAGCCTGGCACGCCCAGGATCCGACGCGCGGTGACTTCCGCCTGTTCCTGACGATCGCCCGCGACGCCGGCCTCGCCGCGCTTGGCCCCGGCCCCGGTCGATATCTCAGCTACGGTGCCTATCCGCAGCCCGGCGGCCGGCACGCGTTCGCCCCCGGCGTCTGGCACGCGGCATCGAATGCGTTGCGGGTGCTCGATGCCGCCGCGATCCGCGAGGATGCGACGCACGCCTGGCTCAGCGATGCCGGCGGCGCGCGGCACCCGGCCACGGGCGTGACCCTGCCCGACCCCGACAAGCCCGGCGCGTACACCTGGAGCAAGGCGCCACGCCTGGCCGGCGAGGTCGTCGAGACCGGCGCGATCGCGCGCCAGCTCGCCGCGGCCCACCAGCTGGTGCGCGACGCGGTGGCGCGCCACGGCGGCACCGTCTACACACGCGTGCTGGCGCGCCTGCTCGAACTGGCGCTCGTCGTGCCGCGCATGGAGCAGTGGCTGCAGCAGCTCGTCGTCAACGATGCCTACTGTGCCTCCGAGGCGCTGCCGGACGAAGGCACCGGCGTGGGCCTGAGCGAGGCGGCGCGCGGCAGCCTGGGGCACTGGGTGCAGACCGAGCGCGGGCGCATCGTCAGCTACCAGATCGTTGCGCCGACGACCTGGAACTTCTCGCCGCGCGACAGCGCCGGCACGCCCGGCGCGCTCGAGCAGGCGCTGGTCGGCACGCCGGTGCGCGAGGGCGAGACCACGCCGGTCGCGGTCCAGCATGTCGTGCGCTCGTTCGACCCGTGCATGGTCTGCACGGTGCATTGAGCACGACCTTGTCCGACGCCGATCGCCCGCCCAAGCCACCCGGCCGCAGCCTGGAGAGCCTGGTGCCGGCCGGGCCGATCGAAGGGGTCGACGAATCGACCTGGCTCGACGTCATCCACAAGATGGACGAGGTCTATTCGCAGCTGGTGCACGACGAGATCCAGCTGGAGCAGAAGAACGTCGAGCTCGAGCAATCGCAGCAGTTCATCTTCAGCGTGCTGTCGGCGATGTCCGATGTGCTGGTGGTCTGCGACGAGCATGGCCGCATCGAAGAGACCAATGCCGCGCTGTGCGAGCTGGTCGGCCGCAGCGACGACGAACTGCGCGGGACCTCGTTCTACGAGTTGCTCGCCGATGCGCCCGGCGCCGACCGCGTGCGCACCGTGCTCGGCCGCAGCAAGCCGTCGCGCAGCGGCGAGGCGATCGAGCTGCAGCTGACCGATGCGCAGCGGCAGAGCGTGCCGGTCGACGTGAACTGCACGCCGCGCATCGCAGCGACCGGCCGGCGTGTCGGCACCGTCCTGGTTGGCCGGCCCACCGCCGAGATCAAGCGCGCCTACCACGAGCTGCGCGCGGCGCACGAGTCACTCAAGCTCGCGCAGCAGCAGCTGCTTCACTCCGAGAAGATGGCGTCGCTCGGGCGCCTGGTGGCCGGCGTCGCGCACGAGCTCAACAATCCGATCAGCTTCGTGCTAGGCAACGTGCACGCGCTGGCGCGCTACAGCGAGCGGCTGCGCCAGTACCTTGCGGCGGTCCACGAGGGCCAGGACGTCAAGGCGCTGGAGGCGCTGCGCGCGAGCCTGCGCATCGAGCACCTGCTCGGCGACCTGCCGTCGCTGATCGAAGGCACGCTCGAAGGGGCGCAGCGCACGGCCGACATCGTCGGCGGGCTGAAGCGCTTCTCGGCGATGGACCCCGAGGCGCGCACGCCGGTCGACCTGAACGAAGTCATCGAACGCGCGATCCATTGGGTCCGCAAGGGCACCGGCGCCGGCTTCCAGATGCACTGGCGGCGCGGCCCGCCGTGCATCGTGATCGGCAGTGCAGGGCAGCTGCAGCAGGTACTGATGAACCTGCTGCAGAACGCCGTCGATGCGGCCTCACGGCCGGGCGCGAGCCACCCTCAGCTCTGGCTCACGCTGGAGCGCGACGACGCGCAGCTGCGCATGCGCCTGCGCGACAACGGCCCGGGCATCCTGCCCGAGGACCTGTCGCGCATCTTCGAACCGTTCTTCACGACCAAGCCGGTGGGCAAGGGCACGGGCCTCGGGCTGTCGATCAGCTACGGCATCGTCGAGCAGCACGGCGGCGGGCTGAGCGCGCAGAACCGTGTGGAGGGCGGTGCCGAATTCGTTCTCGAGCTGCCGCTGGCGCCGCCGCACGGTCATTGAGACTTGCCGGAGCGAGTCAACGATCGTCGATTGGATGCAGCGCAGTTGCAGGGGAAGACCGGGAAACCAGTCCCCAATAATTGCCAACGTGCGCTGCCGCCGCCGGGTTGGATATTCCTTGAACCAAAGCGCGCCGATGCCGGCGGTCAACCGGCGAACCACTTCGCGGGGCCCGTCACCAGCCACGGGAAGACTACCAACACGAACATCACGGTGAACTCTGCCAGCATGAAGGGAAGCACACCTTTAGTGACTTCGTCCAACTTCATGCGGCCGACCCCGGCCACCACGTTCAGCACCGTGCCTACTGGCGGCGTGATCAAACCGATGGCGTTGTTCATGATGAAGAGAACACCGAAGTAGACGGGGTCGATACCTGCCGCCTTGACGACGGGCATCAACACCGGCGTCAGAATGAGGACCGTCGGGATCATGTCCATTGCCGTGCCGACCATCATGACCAGCACCATGATGGCGATCAGCAGCATCGTCTGATTGCCCATGAAGGGCTTCAGCATATCCACCGTCTGCGCCGGGATATCGGCCACGGTGATGAGCCAGGCCGACACCATTGCCGCGGCGGTCAAGAACATGATCACCGCCGTCGTCTTGGCGGCACTCACGAACACCTCATGCAGTTGCTGCAGTGAAAGCTCGCGGTACACCAAGGTAGACACCAACAGCGCATACACCGCGGCCACCACCGCCGCTTCCGTCGGCGTGAATACGCCGAACTTCAGCCCCACGATGACGATGATCGGCAGGACAAGCGCCCAAGTGGACTCCTTCAGCGCCTGCATGCGCTCGGGCCAGGTCGCCTTGGGCGGCGGAGTAATGTGTTCCTTGTTGGCCACCAGGTACCACGTGATGGCGATGCCCAATCCCATCAGCAGCCCTGGGACGATGCCCGCCAGGAACAGCTTGGAGATCGACACATTGGCCGCGACGCCGAAGATCACAAAGCCGATGGACGGCGGAATGATCGGCGCGATGATGCCCGCGGATGCGATGAGCCCGCCTGCGCGACCCTTGTCATGACCGGCCCGTACCATCATCGGCAACAACAGCGAGGCCAGCGCTGCTGTGTCTGCCACAGCCGAGCCTGACAGCGCCGCCATGATGCAGGCCGCCACAATCGCCACGTAGCCAAGGCCACCGCGCCGATGGCCGACGAGCTTGAGCGCCAGGTTGACGATGCGTCGCGAAAGACCGCCGACGTTCATGATCTCGCCTGCCAGCATGAAGAACGGCACGGCCAGCAGCGGGAACGAATCGGCGCCATTGATGACGTTCTGGGCCAGGATCTGCGCGTCGAAAATCTCGAGGTGCCACATCAAGGCCACGCCTGAGAGCAGCAAGGCATAGGCGATCGGTACGCCGATCGCCATCACGCCCAGCAGCGAGCCGATGAAGATGAATACAGTCATGTCGTGTGTCTCCGCGCGCTCAATGCTTCTTGAAGGTCTGGCTCTGATCGAGGTGGAGCGCTTCAATCTGGGCCATGTCTTCGCTTTCCTGGCTCATGGCCAAATCGGCTTCGGTGGCCGTTCGCGAGACGATCCGCCACAGCTGCAGCAGCAGCAGGATTGCGCTGCATGCGGCGAAGACCAGGCCAGATCCGTAGAAGATCGCCATCGAGGCACCCGAGACCGGCGCCAGTACCTCGCGATTGATGACGACCTGGGCCCAGCTGCCGGAGAACAGCAACCAGGTGGCATAGAGCATCATCACCTGGGCAACCACTGCGAGCGCCTTCTTCCCCGCCAGTGGCAGGCGCGAAGTCAGCATGTCGGTTCCCAAGTGTCCATGATCCTTCAGGGCAACGATGGCGCCCAGGAAGACCATCCAGACGAACAGCCATCGTGAGATTTCTTCGCTCACTGCGATGCCCGAGTTCAGCGCGTATCGCAGGACCACGTTGCCGAACACCAGAATCACCATCATTGCCAGCAAGACAACCAACAGCGTTTCGAGGAGACGGCAGAAGGCGTCAATGAGTCTGTTCACGGTCGGGTTCCAGTCGGTTACTTGCGCATCTTGGCCAGTTCGGCGTTGGCTTCCTCGACCAGCGCTTTGCCGACGACGCCGGCGTACTTGTCGACGACCGGTTTGGCCTTCTCGCGCATCCTGGCGCGCTCCGCCTGCGACACCTCATTGACCACCATGCCATTCTTCGCGAGCACGGCCAGTGCCTGGGAGGTGTATTCAGGAATCTTCTTGCGCTGGAACTCCTTCGCTTCCGTCGCGGCCTGCGTGATCAGCGCCTTTTCGTCGGCGTTGAACTGATCCCAAGCCTTGCCGCTGACTAGCAGAACGATGTAGTTGTACATATGCGCAGTCAGCGACATGTACTTCTGCACCTCGTACGCCTTCATGCTCGAAGCGATCAGCGCGGTGTTGGTCATCCCGTCGATGGCCTTCTGCTCCATTGCGTTGTAGACCTCGGTGAATGACATCGCCACCGGATTGGCACCGAGAGCGCCCATCAGCTCTACATACACAGGGCTTTGAATCACGCGCAGCTTCAGCCCCTGGATGTCTTCCGGCTTGTTGATGGGGCGCTTGCTGTTGTGAAGATGCCGGAATCCGAAGGCCGAGATCGGCATGCCGACCACGCCCTTGGCGGCGAGCTTGTCGAACATCTGCTTGCCCACGGGCCCGTCGATCAGGGCCGAAGCTTCCTTGTCGCTGTCGAACAGGAACGGGAAGTCGAGAAGCCCGAATTCCTTGACAACGCCGACGAGCGCGTTGGTGCCCATCACGCCCATGTCGATGGTGCCGCCCTGCATGGACGAGATCATCTGGACGTCGCCTCCGAGCGTGCCGTTCGGGAACACCTTGATGTCGATCTTGCCCTTGCTCTTCTGCTTCACGAGCTCGACGAACTTGTCGACGCCGTTGAGGGCACCGGTGTCGGCGGCCGTGACAAATGCGAGCTTGACCTTGTGATCCCTGATCTGCGCTTGCGCATGGCTCGCCATGAGAGCCAGGCCGCAAGCGAGTGCGGTTGCGATCACTCTGAAGTTCGATTGAAATGAGCTGTGCTGGGTGTGAATGGTCATCATGTCTCCTGTGCGTCGATGTGTTGGGGTTGGGTCTATGGACGGCGTGCGGCCGGTTCGCGCTGCGCGCAGGCATACGCGTGGAAGAAGTCCATCGTGTGCCTGGCCGCCGACCTGGCCCGTTGGAGCGTCGAGGCGTTGGCTTCTGCCGCGACGGGTGTCTCGATGACCAGTTGAAGGCCGGCCGGGAGCAGGTCGAGTATCTGTTGCAGCGGTATGGCGCCGTCGCCGAGGTGAAGGCGGGAGGTCCGCGCTTCCACTGCCAGCTTCTCCACCGGCAAGGGTGTGGCAAGGCAGTCGGACAACTGCGCGTAGGCGATTCTTCCGGCGGGCACCTGCTGCAGATCAGACGGCGTCGCGCCGGCGCGGAAGAAGTGCAAGACGTCGAGGATCAGACCGGCGTTGGCGCGACCTGCGGCGTCGATCATGGTCAGGGCCTCTTGCCAGGTCGAAATGTCGCGGTACAGCATGAATTCGACGCCGACCGTGAGTCCGAACCGCGCGGCCTCGTCGCACAGGCGTCCGAACAGGTCGGTGCGCTGTTCCTTGGACAGAAAGGTCGCGTCCGGCGCGAACTCGGTGCCGATCGACGAGATGTGCGTCGCGCCGAGTTCCGCCCCGAGTTCCAGCGCGGGCCTGAAACGCTCGAGGTCGGTCTGCGGGGACAAGACAAAGGCCTCCACGTCGAAGACGCCGACACCGGTGTCTCTGGAAGCGGCCTTGATCTCCCGGATCACCTCGGGTCGGCCGATGACTTCATGCTGCAGCGGCTGTGCGGTCGCGGTCATGATCAACAAGCCGACCTTTCCGAAGCCCGCCTGGGCGGCTGCACGGATCAACTCAGTCTGCGCAGTGCGACCTACCGTGAGGTTGGCCAGGGAGAATTGATGAAGCTTGGTGTCGTCGATCATGGCTGATGCGAGAGTTCGGGGGCCTGCGCGGCGTGCAGTCGGTTGCGCATTGATTCCGTGGGCGCTGTGCGTATCAGTACGTCGCTCGCCCGCCCGACAGATCGAAGGTGAAGCCGGTCGTGAAGCTGCATGCCGGGCTCGCGATCCACGCGACCATTGCGGCGAGTTCTTCGATGGCCATGAAACGCCGCATGGGAATCTTGGCCTTGATCGAAGCGATGAATTCGGGCGTCATCTGCTTGAGCAGATCGGTCTCGGCCATGGTCGGCGCCACGCAGTTGACCAGCACACCGGACTGCGCGAGTTCCTTCGAAATGGATTTCGTGTAGGCGATCACTCCGCCCTTGGCTGCGGCATAGGCGCTTCCGTTCGGGTTGCCTTCCTTGCCGGCGATCGACGCCACGTTGACGATGCGCCCGTAGCCGTTCGCGAGCAGATGCGGGATCGCCGTTCGGCAGCAGTTGAAGACACCGGTCAGGTCGATGTCGAGCACGCGCCGCCACTGGTCGACGGGATACTCCCAGGTCGGAGCGATTGGGCCGTTGATGCCCGCGTTGTTGACCAGGATGTCGATGCGACCGGCCGCCGACAAGGCGCCGTTGAAGGCCTGCGCCACGGACTCGAGATCCGCAACGTCGACCTGCTGCGTCAACAACGGCTCGAAGCCCGCCTGGGGCGCACTGAAGTCCTTGAAGTCCAGATCCCACAGGATGACCCTGCGTCCTTCTGCGGCCAATCGCTTGGCGATGCCGAGCCCCAGGCCGCGGGCGCCACCGGTAACGATGGCAGTTTGAATCGGATGGTCTGTCGTGGTCACTGGCTGTTCCTGATGCTGTGTTGCGATAATTCCAAGCCCGCGGCGTGGCGGCCCGCGATGTACCCGAAGGTCATGGCCGGCCCCAGATTGATGCCGCCGGAGGGGTAGTGGCCGCCCATCACGCTGGCCATGTCCGTGCCGACGGCGTACAGGCCGGCAATCGGCCTGTCGCTGCGGTCGAGCACCTGGGCCGCGCCGTTCGTCTTCAGGCCGGCGAAGGTTCCGAAGCTGCCGGGCAGCACTTTCACCGCGTAGTACGGGCCTTGCTCGATCGGTGCGACGCACGGGTTCGGCCCGTCGTGTTGCGGATCCCCTTGCTTGCGGTTGTAGGGCGTGGAGCCTCGGCCGAACTCGGGATCCTCGCCCCGGCGCGCAGGCTCGTTGTAGAGCCTGACGGTTTCGGCCAGACCCATGGCGTCGATGCCGCAGAGCCCCGCAAGGTCTTCGAGGGTATCGGCTCGCTGCAGGTAGCCGTTGCGAACGAAAGGCCCTACCGGGATCGGGAATGGCCGCGCAAAGCCCAGGCCATAGCGTCGCTGAAAGCGGTGATCGCACACCAGCCACGACGCCACCTCCTGACCCTGGGGAACTTTGGCGACCATGGCAGCGGTGTAGTCGTAGTAGCCGTCGGCTTCGTTCACGAACCGCTTTCCATCGGACAGCACACCGATCAAGCCAGGCTTGGCCCGATCGATGATGTGCGGGAAGTTCCCGGCGCTGCCATCGCCATGCCGAACCCGCGACACTGGCGCCCATGCGACAGGTGATGCGAGGTCCGTCATCAACCAGCCGCCTGCCGATTCGCCGAGGCTGATGCCGTCGCCGGAGCAGGCGGTGGGCGGCAGCGCGAGATGTTCTTCGCCGGTCGGCGCGCGCGGGAACAGCGCCTTGCGTCGAATCGCGTCATGGGGGAACCCACCTGCAGCGAGCACCACGCCTTTACCCGCGCGAATGTCGACATCGCCTTGTGCCGTGGCGACGATGGCCCCCCGCACAACGCCGTTTTCCACGATCAAACGCTTCGCCGGGGCGCACTCGATCAGCGTCACGCCCAATTGCTCAGCCGACTTCGCCAGCCGACCGATGAGCGCCACGCCATTGACCAGTTGCATCGCGCGGCCACACAGGGCCAGATCCAGCAGGTGCCGAGTGAAGCGCCGGCCTACGTGGAGCAGCGACTTCAGCGAGCGCGTCATGCTCAGGAAGGCTGCGAGATCAGCCCCTGCCATGATCGGCATGCCCATGAACGACGTCTCGCGCATCGTCTTGCGCAGGCGCTTGATCAGCGGGCCAAGTTCGCGTCCGTCGTAAGGTGCGGCGATAACCTGGTGGCCTTGCGTGCCGGCGCCCGGCACGTTCCCGTGGATGTCGGGAATCCCGTTCCCGTCGACGAATTGCAGGGCGGTGTGCTCCTCGAAGAACGCCACCATGTGCGGGCAGTTGTCGAGGAATGCATCGATGCGCTCGGCGTTGTACCGGGCGTCCAGTTCATTGCGAAGATAGGTTCTCGGCTGCTGCGGATCTTCTTGGATGCCTGCGCGCTTGGCGAGTGGATTGCCGGGAACCCACATCCATCCGCCCGACCACGCCGTGGCACCCCCGAAGACGGCTTCCTTTTCCACCACCACGACCTTCAGGCCGTGCCAGGCGGCCGTCACGGCCGTGGACAGTCCTGACGCACCGGAGCCGACCACGAGCAAGTCGCACTGCAGCGATCGGGCATCGCTGCGTGTCTTGCTCGGCGTGGGCTTTGACATCCGTGTCTCCTGTTCCTGGAACGACGCGCTGTCGTCACAGAACAGAAAATTTAGCGATCCGCAGGCGCGATTTCGCCTATCTGCGGCCTACCGAAAGATAGGCTGGATGCCCGTTCCAGGGAAAATACCTACAGGAGCTTCGACTGCCGCGCCTTGGCGATCGCCTGCGCGCGATTGCGCACCCCGAGCTTCTCGAAGATCTGGCTGACATGCCACTTGGCAGTACCCAAGGTGATCACGAGTTGCGTGGCGATCTGCTGGTTGGCAAGACCTTGGCTGACGAGGCGCAGCACCTCGAGTTGCGTCGCGGTGAGGCCTGTCGCGTTCGCCTCTACAACCACGGTCTCTTCGGCGGGCTGTCGGAATTGTTCGAGCAGGCCGTTGACGAACGCCGGGGCAGCGTTGCTCACCTGGCGCAGCAGTCCAGCCAATGCGGCATCGCCATCGAAGAACGGGCGAACATAACCGCCCGAAGCGGCCAAGGACACCGCCCTTTCGAGCCGCTCGAGCGTTGCGCCTCGGCCGCCGTTGGCGCGATGACCCAGTGCCTGCAGCACATGGACCGTGATGAGCGTGCCGGCCTGGCCTTGGGCACGACACGACGCCTCCATCGTGCCGAGCATGCGAAGCGCGGCCAGGGACTGGTTGCTCGCGAGCAGCAAGCGCGCGTGCAGGAGTTGCCCTTCGTGCGTCGATTCGACCGCGGCACGAATCTCCTCGAAGGTTCGCATGGCCGCAGCGACGTTGCCCTCGCGAATCTGGAGCTCCGCCGCAGCGATGCGCACCATGCGCTGGCGCCGCGGATTGCGAGAGCGATCGGCCAGATCCTGGGCAGCCGCCAGTGCGTTCCAGGCCTGCTCGCGCGCGCCACGTGCGTGGTGAACCTTGGCGAGAGAACACTCACCGGCCAGCGTGTGATAGAGGTTGCCAAGCTGCCTGCACAACGCGACCCCTGCCTCGAGCAGTTCGACCGCCTCGTGCAGCTCGTTGCGTTCATAGGCCAGCATGCCCATCGGCACCAGGATCAGGCCGCTGATTGGCGCCTGCGCTTCGTCGGAATGCGAACAACGCTCCAGCGACGCGCGGCAGAGCAACTGCGCTTCGCGCAATTGGCCTTGGGCGCTCATCAACGGTGCCAGATGGGCAAGTGCGTCCAGCGCAGTCATCCGATGCCCGAAGGCCCACCCCAGCTCGAGGGCCTGCTGCAGCATTTCGGTGGCCGGCTGCGGAAGGCCGGTGCGCAGCAGCCCCAGCCCCTGGTAAAAAAGAGCCCAAACCCGGAAGAACGAGGTGCTGTTTCCCAGCTGATCGAGCGCCTGGCGCGACAGCTCGATCGCACGGGCCGGATGGTCCGATGTCACCGCAATGAAGGCTTGCAGCGCAAACAGGATGCCCCTGTGCTCCGGAGAACCTTCCGCCGTGTTCGTGGCATTGGCCAGAGCGTAGTACTCCTCGGCTTCTACAGTGCGGCCGCTCATGAACAGAAGCCACGCCTTGTATCCCGCAAGTTCCTGATGCTGACGCACCAGGCTTGCCGGCAGGATATCGAGCCATGCCAGTAGCGTGGGCAGTTCGCCGCGGGCGAGCATGTCTTCAACGAGACCGCGAAAGAGCCGCACGGCGTCTGCGTCGCTGCGGGCCGCGAGCGCGTGCTTGATCGCTTCCTTCCCCATGGCGTGAGATTCGAACCATGCGCTGGCTCGACGGTGCAGCACGATCTTCTCAGACTCGGCGAGACCTTCGCGAAGGAAATCGGCGAAGAGCTGGTGATAGCGGAACCAACGGCCCTGGTCATCCAGCCGCCGCAGGAAGAGGTTGGCGCGCTCCACCTGAATCAGCAATTGCCGGCTGTTGGTGCGCTCGGTGACAGCATCGCAAAGATCGGCAGAAAAGCGATCGAGGACGCACGTCTGGCGCAGGAAGTCCTGCAGCGCTTGAGGTTGCTGGCGCATGACCTCGGCCGCCAGATAGTCGATCACGAGCCGGTGCTCGCCGCTGAATGCACCAGCGACTTGTGCCAGGTCTGCCGCTCCCTGCGACTGCATGTGCCGCTGCAGCGAGAGGGCAGCGATCTGAAGCCCTGCCACCCAGCCTTCGGTGCGGGCTGCAAGCGTTCGCGCCGATTCGGCGTCGAGCGTCAGCCCCATGGTGCGGGCGAGGAATGCCGCCGCCTCGTCCGGCTTGAATCGCAACTGGTCGATGCCGACCTCGGCAACCCATTGCCGCGTACGCCATCGCGGCAGCGGCCACTGCGGATCCTTGCGAGTCGCGACGATCAGACGCAATTGCTCAGGCAGGTGCTCGACGAGAAAGCTCAGCGCTGCATCGAGTTCAGGGTTCTCGATCGCCTGATAGTCGTCGAGCACCAGCACGACCGAATGATCCAGTTCGGTGAGATCGTCCAGCAACGATGTCATCCGGTCTTTCGGACTTGGCGACCCTGCTCCGGAGAGAGGCGCCATTGCCGTGCGTCCGACGTTGACGTTGGCGCCCTGCAAAGCACCTCGCAGGTAGTCGAAGAATCGCACGGGGTCGCTGTCGTCCTCGTCCAACCCGACCCATGCCACGGCAGGTCGGTCCACGGCTTCGTTGACCCAAGCCGAAAGCAACGTGGTCTTG
>Ga0068869_100002133_pt1 | contig 11887 bp, 9 predicted proteins | sample KBSMisM52_FD_64676 | JGI IMG/M metagenome (GOLD analysis project Ga0068869, IMG submission 64676) | Miscanthus rhizosphere microbial communities from Kellogg Biological Station, Michigan, USA - KBS Miscanthus M5-2 | ecosystem: Host-associated > Plants > Roots > Rhizosphere > Soil ... | reverse complement strand
AAGACCCGGAGAGATCGATGCAGCCGGCTGCGTAACAGGTAAACCAGTAACACAGGGTGGTGTTCGTGGTCGCCGCGAGGCAACAGGTCTTGGCGTTTTTTTTGGTCTGCGCGAAGTCTGTAATATGCCGGACGTCATGAGGAAATTGGGATTGACGACGGGAGTAGAAGGTAAGCGTGTCGTTGTTCAGGGTTTGGGAAATGTAGGATATCATACTGGTAAATTTTTCCAGGATGCAGGTTCAAAAGTTATTGGATTGGCAGAATATGAGGGTGCTATTTACAGCGAGGAAGGGTTGGATATCGACGACGTTTTCAACAATCGCAGAAAAACAGGTACAATATTAAATTTCCCGGGAGCAAAAAACTTTGCAAAAAATACCGACGCGTTGGAAATGGATTGTGATATCTTAATTCCGGCCGCACTGGAAAATGTAATTGATGGAGACAACGCTCCAAAAATAAAAGCAAAATTAATTGGCGAAGCGGCCAACGGTCCATTGACGCCGGAAGCTGACGAAGTGTTCGCAAAGAAAGGGGTCATCGTTGTGCCTGATATGTACCTGAATGCCGGGGGTGTTACTGTCTCCTATTTTGAATGGCTGAAAAACTTAAGCCATGTGCGATACGGACGACTGGAAAAACGCTTTACAGAAAACATGAACGCTCACATCATTGGACAGATCGAAGCGGTGAGTGGGAAAAAAGTAGACTCAGAGGAAAAGGAATTTATTCTTCATGGTGCTGATGAAGTAGACCTTGTTTATAGTGGCCTTGAAGAAACAATGATCACTGCCACGCGTGAAATCATGGATGTTTGGAAAGCCAACCCTCAAATTCCCGATATGCGCACGGCTGCATTTGTGGTAGCCATTAATAAAGTGGGAACCAGCTATGCAGAATTGGGAATATTTCCATAATAATTTTGTCTTCTTAATGACTCAATATGAAAAAAATATTTGTTTTATTGTTTGCTTTGGTTTTTATCAAAGCGCATTCGCAAACTGTTGACGACATCGTAACGAAATATGCGAATGCTGCCGGCGGATTGGAAAATTTCAAGAAGATCAAGACCGCGAAGTTTTCCGGTACGGCTTCCGCGCAGGGAAACGAATTTCCACTTACCGTGCAGATCATAAATGGCAGAGCGATGCGTACCGACGTAGATGTTATGGGACAAACGATCACGAACGCTTATAAAGATGGCAAGGGTTGGAAGATCAATCCTTACGCTGGGGCGCCGACGGCTACTGATGCAACAGCGGAGGAGTTAAATGAGTTTAAGCTGCAGGGTTCTTTGATGAGCCAGTTAATGGATTACAAAGGTCATGGCTACAAGGCCGAATTGCTTGGCCAGGAGGATGTACAGGGAACCAAAACCTATAAAATAAAGCTTACAACAGACGATAATAAAACAACAACTTATTTCATTGATGCGAATACTTACGTGCTTGTAAAAACCATTGGCATGAGAAATATAATGGGCCAGGAGACGGAGTTGGAAACATATTATAGCGAGGTAAAAGACATTGGCAATGTAAAATTCGCCATGATGAGATCTGTTCAGTCGGGCGGACAAACAATACAGGAGGTGCATTTTGATAAGGTGGAGCTAGATGTTCCCATTGATGAAAAGATATTCGACAAGCAGTAACTTTCATTCACTTCCACAAAGGCATTTGCTGAATAAGATTTAATTCCCGGCTGGATTTCTCCCACCCAAATGTATAGTGACCATTGGTGATGATCAGGAACGGAACCGGGACGCTGATATTATACCGGAGCACCTGCTGTAATGCAGCATCATTAAGACTGACAGCAGCTGATTTGCATTCGATCATCATCCACGGACGATGGTCTTTATCATAAACGAGGATATCAAACCTTTTTTTCAATTCACCCAGCATAATTTCTTTTTCAATTGCAATGAACGCTGCCGGATACTTAAGAGTTTGAATAAGATATTGAACGAAGTTCTGCCGCACCCATTCCTCCTCATTCAAGACAAGCCATTGCTTGCGAATAGCATCAAAAATAAATTCGACATCCTTTTCTTTTTTGAGTCTAAAGACCGGTTCCGGAAAATTAACGGCGATCATTCTCCAAAAATAAATTTAATGACTATCAGGATATGTAAATCAACCTTATTTTTTAAATGTGCCGTGATCTTGGGTTTTTCAAGCACCAAAGGGCACGAAGTCGTTGACAACGGATAGTCAATATAAATTTTTAAATTAGCAGAATTCAAATGATCAACCAGGATGAAAACAAAAGATGAGATCGTACACAATTGGTTACCGCGTTACACAGGTGAAAAACTTGACAATTTTGGAAATTATTTCTTGCTCACCAATTTCAGCAATTATGTGGAATTATTTGCAGAGTGGAATAATGCAGAGATAGTTGGAAGAGACAAGCCGATGCCATGTGCCACCGCTGATGATATCACTATAATCAATTTTGGCATGGGAAGCCCCACTGCCGCTACGGTTATGGATCTGCTCAGTGCCGTAAAACCAAAAGCCGTTTTATTCTTAGGCAAATGCGGAGGATTAAAAAAGAGAAACAAATTGGGCGATCTTCTTCTGCCTATTGCCGCTATACGCGGCGAGGGAACCTCTGATGATTATTTCCCAAAAGAAGTTCCCGCATTGCCTGCATTTGCTTTGCAAAAAGCTGTGTCAACTACGATCCGCGATCACGGCGTCGACTACTGGACGGGTACCGTGTATACAACGAACCGACGAGTTTGGGAGCATGACGAAGATTTTAAAGAATACCTCCAGGACATAAGGGCTTATGCCATTGACATGGAAACTGCCACTATTTTCACGGTTGGCTTCTATAACAAGATCCCCACGGGTGCTTTGCTCCTCGTCAGCGATCAGCCTATGATACCTGAAGGTGTAAAAACGGAGGAGAGTGATAAAAAAATAACCGCCGACTTTGTAGAAAAACATTTGAAGATCGGCATTGATTCCCTGAAGCAACTCATTAATGATGGACTAACAGTACGACATCTGAGATTTTAATAAAAAATTACCTATGAAAGTTCTATTCCTGGCAGCATCTCTTGGCTTATTGATCGCGAAACAAGATTGCAAAAACAAAAAGGGGAACAACAATATCAACGCCTCGGGGTGTTATAAAGGAAGACTTGAGATTAAGGGTGGTTGTATGAACTATACGATCAGCATCACCAGTCCTGATTTTGACACTTCCCTTGCCATGGCAAGTTGGGCAGATGAAAATACCGGGAAGAACTACAAAAATGTATTTGCCCTTAAAAGCCGGTGCACGTTTCCAGATAATATAAATGCGGGTGATGAATTTTATTTCACGATCGACAGCACTACTGTCCAGAATTGCGCAGTTTGTTTGATGTATTATCCTGTTCCACCGAAAAAATTATCTATAAAAGTTATTCCCGGTCCCTGTCAACAGTAGTTCATTTTCATGAAGCCTCTTATACAAATAGAAAACCTCTCCGTCGATTTTATTTCTGAAAAGCAAATAACGCATGCTGTTAAAAATATTTCGTTCACGGTCAATCGCGGAGAAATAACGGCCCTCGTCGGAGAGTCCGGTTCAGGGAAAACCGTTACATCGCTTTCCATTCTGCAATTATTAGCATCTCCCCCGGCCTTGTATAGTTCTGGTGAAATATTATTTTCTGAAGACGGAAATAATGTTGCCGATCTTCTCCAAATAGATAGAAAGGCGTTGAAACATATACGAGGAAATAAAATAGCAATGATCTTCCAGGAGCCGATGAGTTCATTAAATCCTGTTTTTACCTGTGGACACCAGGTAATGGAAGCAATACGCAATCATAAAAAGATCTCCAAAGAGGATGCGCAGCGACAAACCATTGAATGGCTTTCAAGAGTAAGATTGCCGCAGCCTAAAAGCATGTTCCATCGCTATCCCCATCAATTGAGTGGCGGGCAAAAACAAAGAGTAATGATCGCCATGGCTATGGGCTGTAACCCCGCCTTGCTTATTTGCGATGAGCCAACGACCGCTTTGGACGTAACTGTACAAAAAACAATTTTGGAGCTTATCCGGCAATTGCAGAAAGAAAAAAATATGGGCGTGATCTTTATTACTCATGATCTGGGGGTAGTGTCTGAAATAGCTGACAAAGCACTAGTGATGTATAAGGGCGAGATCGTTGAACAGAATTCTGCTGACGAGATTTTCAATCGGCCACAGCATCCTTACACAAAAGCATTACTCGCTTGCCGGCCCGTCAATCATCAACGCGGTGAAAGGTTGCCGGTGGTAAGTGACTTCCTGCACATCAAAGGTCAAAACCCGATAGTCCCGATCGCTATCGGGATCGGATCAAAAATCAAAAGTCAAAATATAAATCCGGAGACGTACGAGCAGCCAATGACTAATAGCCAGTCCGAAAAGACTCCTTCGCAGCAACCAATCCGAAAGGATTCCTTCGGACCAACTAGTGACCAGCGGACCACGCTACTTGAAGTCAAAGATCTCTCCGTGTGGTTCCCGTCAAAAAAAAATCTGTTCGGTAGGGCACTTCAATTTGTAAAAGCTGTAGACGACATAAGTTTTGAAGTCTATCAGGGAGAAACGTTAGGACTGGTCGGCGAATCGGGTTGCGGCAAAACAACACTCGGACGAGCTTTGCTAAGGTTGATCGAACCAACGAAAGGGAAAATAATTTACGCGGGCAATGATCTAACGGCAAAAAAAGGTGATGAGCTAAATTCATTGCGAAAAGAGATACAGATAGTCTTCCAGGACCCGTACTCTTCGTTAAACCCGAGAATGACTATCGGTTCCGCTATCGCAGAACCCATGAAAGTGCATCAACTTTTTACGGGAACAAAAGAAAGAAAAAAGAAGGTGATTGAACTTTTGCAAAAAGTGGATCTCGGGCCCGAACATTTTAACCGGTATCCTCATGAATTTTCAGGAGGCCAGCGTCAGCGTATCGTTATTGCCAGAGCATTATCGCTGAATCCTTCGTTCGTTGTTTGCGATGAATCTGTTTCCGCGCTTGATGTAAGTATCCAGGCGCAGGTTTTAAACCTGCTCAACGATCTAAAGAAGGAATTTGGTTTCACTATTATTTTTATTTCACATGATCTTTCAGTCGTCCGCTATATCAGCGACAGGATCATGGTCATGAATAAAGGAAAGATTGAAGAAAGCGGAAATGCGGATGAGATCTATTTCAATCCGCAAATGGAGTACACAAAAAAATTAATTGCTTCTATTCCCAAAGAAAAGACAGCCTAGTTGCGGAATCTCAAAATATCATCTAACCCCGTTCTGGACAAGCTGTAAAATTCCTTTGCGCTTTTGCGGTGGGAATAAAGCATCATTTTAAGCTGCTTATCCAACTGTTCAGAAAGAGGTTGATCCGTTGCCAGCTTCGTATCAGTAAACGAGGTGAGATCATACAATTCCTTATAGGAACCAAATCCATTCTTATAAACAACTCCTTTTTTTGAAATGGCAGTATCCTCCGTTTCAAAATACTTTGGATCTTTTGATATAAGTCCCACGGTGGCTAGTTTCCAAATAAGGTCCTCTTTCCTTTGCTTGTATTTAAAAAAATAAACATAGCCCTCCTCTGATTTTAATGTGGCAGGCAATTTATCGAGGAACACCACAGAATCCGGGCTGCCGTAATTTTTGGAATCGATCAATTTACTTTTAGCAAGATCGGTTTTACCATTATATTTCGCAGGGAAGAATTTCAAATGGCCCATCTTCCTGAGATCACGGTAAAGGTTGTATCTGTAATCATCCATTGCTGCAAAATAATTCAATGTACTATCTGCCACAGGCTTGTTGTTCCTGATCAGCAATAGCATAATAGCATACCTTAATTTTTTATCATCAGACTTCATCATCTGCTGAAGCAGATCCGGAACTTTTACATTTTTATCCCAAAATGGCAGTAATAATTTTGCATAAAGTCCCAATTTCTCATTGCCATAATCATCATTTCTGTCATCATTGTCATCCTCTTCATCGTCCTTTAAATTTTTGCTGGCGGCCTTTTTGATTAATTTTCTCTTTTCATTGATGTTTTGCTTTTTTAATTCCTGTTTCGCTTCAATGAAGAACTTGCTGAAATAAATTTCGTAGTCCAGCGGCTTTACAAGATTACTGTCGATCATTCTTCCCAATAGCCTCATGGTTTTCCATTTATAATCATCAAGGTTCAGCAAGGGCAATATATCGGGCAGTATAGTTCTTGTAAGTTGTACGGAATCATATAACTCATCCCAAAAATCGCCATTATCGTCGTTATTACTGTTCACGTACCTGGACCGCATATTAAAACGATAACCGCCCTGGTTGAAACCGTTGAAAGAAGAATTATATCCGCCTTCAATTACCGGCGGCTCCACCGAAATAATAGTTTTAAAAACAGTAAATGCATATTGCGTTTGCTGCTGCAGCAAACTCTCCAAAACAATATATTGTATATCAATCGTATCACCTGCTGCATAGTACAATTCTTTCAGGAGGTCAGAACTTGCCTTTGTTTTTATGTCACCCAGTTTGCTGATCAATGATTTTTTTACCTCGAGGTATTTCTTTTCTTTCCAGTTAACTGTGCTGATCGATCTTTTGAGATCACTAAAGTCTGTCGAATCCACCACAACCTGGTCAATGGCTTTTACTGCCTGCTTGTGAACTTGCGAATCATTACTGAAAAAATCATTAAAAAAAACGGTCGCTTTCTTTTCGAAGGGATTAAAGCCTTTCAGATCACCGGAGGGAGTAAACGTTTCAAAAAAACTTTTTAAAAAAGAGCTTGTGGTTGTCAGCGTGTCAGTTTCAGTAACGAGGAAAAACCCAATCCCATTTTTGTAAAACGTTTTTGTCCATACCAGGCGGCTACTGTTTGTATCAGACAATTGCAACTCTACCACCCTCCAGCCATTGGACGGGTTGACCTTTTTTTCGTTGCGGATGATCCATGAACCTTCTCTTGTTACGCGATTCTCATCTATGTCCGAACTATCCTCATTATAATAATACCGGTTTGTTCTGTAAAATGACACATATATGGTTTCCCCGGTAGTATCATTCCTGATGATACTATTTTTGAAATTGCCATTCACGAAGTTATCATCATCATCGTCGTCGGTGCTTTCCCGGGAATTATCCTCACCCGGAATAGCCAGCTTTATTTTTTTGTCTCCCGGGTAGAACGTGGTATTCACTGAGTATTCCAGTGAAGTATCCTTCTTGTCAAATGGGGCCTGGTAAACAAATGGTCTTATCTCAAACGAGTTAAAAAAGTTTTGAACGACCTGGTTTTCTTTTTTGCCATGGGCAACCAACGTATAATAATGCGGACCCTGTATAATAAATCGCACCATTAATATCGAACCGTTCTTGTGAAGATATTTGCAATCCAACGCCGGATACCCTTTCCACGTAATTAACTTCCTGGCCAGCGGCTTATCAATAAAGGCCGAACCGCCAAAACTTTCATCCAGCAATCCAAGGTCGAATGTATCCTCCTCAGCAAATCCGTAGTTGTGAATATCGGTACGCAGAATCGTATAGTTCATACCTGAGCCTTTGTCATCAGCTTCGTATTCCCAAATACTCTGTCCTCCCAGCGAACTGTTATTTTTTGATACAAACGGTTCATGCGGCAGATCAACAACAAAACCGCCGAATGACGGTTGATATTGATGCCAGCCAGGGATTGCATCAGTTTTGTATTCTCTTAGGCGAATGCTGCCAAAAAACTTTTTTGCTTCGTCACCATTTTGCACATAATCCCCATTGCCGCTCATTTTAAAAATGATCACTTCAAATGGAGTAACAAAAATGTTATAGCGTTGAACGTCTCCCCTGCGGGTACGATTAAGAATATCTAAACCTTTATATCCATTTCGCAAAATTTCCTGCCTGTTTAAGATCTTTCCCGGCACATTTTCATACAACAGGCTATCGATCTTTTTTCTTACCACTTCTTCATTGTGACCCCAAAACTGGCTATTGGTCTTTATTCTCGTTACCATATAGTAACTGCCATTTGCCATGTCAGCATGCTGTAGCTGATCAAGCACGCCTTCTTCGCCAAAGCGATAAAATTTCCCGGGAATATCTACTTTAAAAAATCCATCGTCTGAGATTTGAGTATTAAAATTTACGGGTACACGCAGTTTTTCGACTTTATCTTTTTCATTACTGTCTCTTTCACCCATAATAATGGGACGAAGTTTATAGCCCATTCTTCGCAGGATCTCGATCACTCCGCGACTGCCTGGAAGATGGGCCGCGCCTACACCAACAAATAATGAGGACCTTGCCCTTAAGATCGAATCAATTGAATTAGCCTGTAACAAATTGCGGCTGTACAAAAATTTCTCATCAAAGGCCTCAGAAAAACTGTTAAGCCTGTTGATAGAGTCCAGGAGGTCAAGATTTCCTGAGCGATAAGCCTCCTGTAATTTATCAGCCGAATAGTTTTCGTCACTGTCGTAACTTCTTTGTTTTCGATTTTTTTCCTTTGCCGCATCACGATAAGCCTCCATCATCAGCTTCATGCTTTCGTCATATTTTTCCACTCCTGCTACTTGCTTTCTCATCTTCTTACCTACCTGGTATATGTACATGTCGAGGTAAGTGTTCTCTTCAAAATCACTTGCATAGTCCGAATAATTGCGGTATAAAAGGTTATTAATAGTAGAGGGACGACTGTACAGGGCTGCCTCAATTTGTTTTTCGTATCTGCCAAACTGGAGAGTGCGGATATTCAGATAATCGTCGGGCATTTGCTTAAAATTATTCCAGAAGTAAGATAGTTGGCGCCGATACGAATTGTCATCGATATCGTACTTCACCAGGTCCTCCTGCCAGGATTCCGGATTTGTTTCCAGGGCCACCACGTCTACATTTTTAATGGCCAGGTAAAAAGAATCAGGGAGATGAAACACCAGCTTGCTGCTTACATGCATGGTCCCAAAAAGGTAGGAAGGCCGCGAAAGACCATTACCTGTAATTTCCCAAAAGAGACTGGGGTATTTTTTGGGGTTGACGTTTGTTTGACCACCCGAAAGCAGAGCAAATGAAAAGGCAAGTGCAAGCAGTATAATTTTTTTCATACTATTCAGTAGTTACGAATTGGTAAATGTATGACGCAATCTCTTTGAAACAGGGTAAACAGTTTTATAACGCAATTCGGGCAAGTTTAGTTTATAGGGCAAATGATTTTTAAGGATTTAAATAACGGCATGCTTTGACTAATCTCGCTGTTTTTGACAGAACAATGGGCAAGTTTTATAATTATTGGCGAACTTAGATGTCACAGGCAATTTTCTTTCACTTTCGGAGGTGTAACTTCTGCGCTCAATCCTGGTACGCTTTGTTATGTAACCACAAAATAAGAGTATATGAAAAACAGTCCTTTCGTCCTTCTAATGACCACTTTCATCTTTGCAGCCTGCTCATCGCCCAAAAAGTCCACCGGTGTGTGGGTCAATAAAGACAAGATCCAGGGAAAATCGTTCAGTAAGATATTTATTGTGGTAATGACTGCCGACCCGGAGGCGCGATCGACGGTAGAAAATGACATTGCCGCGATAGCCACGTCCAGGGGGCACCCGGTGGTGAAAAGTATAGATGTGATAGAAACCGATATCAAAAATCCTAAAGTACCAACAAAAGACGAAGTAGTAGCCAAGATCAAAGAAACCGGGTGCGATGGTGTGTTTGTCGCGGCCCTATTAAAAAAAGAAGAAGCCGTGGGCTTTACCCAGGGCACCACCGCTTACTCAATTGCACCTTATCAATCATATGGCGGTGGCACGTATACAGGCTATTACACCTACTGGTACCCGTCTGTTTCCACTCCCGATTATTATTCGCACGAAAAAACATATGTGATGCAAAGCAATTTGTACGATGTGGCTTCAGAAGAGATCATGTGGTCAGTGCAATCCAAAATATTCGATCCCGAAACGTTAAAAAAATTCAGCAAGGCGTATACATCGACGCTGATAAAACAACTTGAAAAGGAAAAATTGATCAAAAAAGTAAAACCTTAAAAACCAGGATCAATAAAAAAGTGCAATATGAAACTTAGCATTCTGTTTTGTGCTTTGTTGATAGCCAGCCTCACGTCAAACGAGCAAACATTTACAATGGGTAAAAAATGCCACGAAAAAAATGCCGCGGCAAGCAACCTTTTAAAAGAGAAACAATACCAGGGAGCATTCGACGCGTTTTCGGCCATGGAAAAGTCCTGCACAACGAAAGATGCCAGGGAGGCAACGGCGAATGGAAAGGCGGAAGCGCTGAACGGATTAGGCCGATATGATGAGGCCATCAAATCAAGTGACGCCGCGCTCAAAGTAACAAACAACAAAAGCCTCATGGCCTATTTCCAAAAGGCTGCCGCACAAATAAAATTAAAAAACTATGATGCCGCCAACGAAAGCTTTAGCAAAATGATCGCTCTCACCGAAAAGAACCAGGACAAAAAAACGAGGGCCTCCAACTATGCATTGATATCACAATTGCATTGGCGATATCTTGGAAACAAGGACAGTGCAAATTATTTTCTTGATAAAGCAATAGCACTGGATCCCTCGAATCCAAACTTCAATATTCAAAGAGGAGACTTTCTGATGGACGAAAAAAAGTATGATGAGGCTTTTGTGGAATATGATAAGGCAGTAAGTATGGGAAAAGGTGACATGGAAATGTATGACATCAGGGCAAGCGCCCGTATAAAAATGGCGCAGGATAAATATAGTACCACGAACACACAGGAGCTACGAAGTAAAATGACGCCAAAAGAGACAGAACAAATATGCACTGAGCTGAAAAAAGCCATTTCGCTTGGATTAAAGGACATGAGGATGGATATGTTCTCCTCACTGGTATGTAAGTAACAAAATAAAACTTATGAGAAGTATAACGATAGGCATCACCGCCATTGCATTCATGATCTTTAGCTGTAAGACAGCTAACAAACAACAAAAGGGGACCGTGATCGGGGCAGCAGGAGGAGCCGCTGTTGGCGCGATCATCGGAAAAGGCAGTATCTGGGGAATACTCGCTGGCGCCGCCATTGGTGGCACTGCAGGTAATCTTATCGGCAAAAAGATGGATAAGCAAGCCAAAGAATTGAAACAAGCGGTGCCCACCGCGCAAGTGGACAGAGTTGGCGAAGGAATTGATCTCACGTTTGAGTCGGGGCTGATGTTCCAGTTGAATTCGAGTGAGATCGGTGAGTCATATAAAAATGACCTGGGAAGCGCCGCCGAGGTTTTTAAAAAGTACCCGGAAACGAATATTGTGATTGAAGGACACACTGATGATACCGGTGGTGACGATTACAACATGACGCTTTCGGAAAAAAGAGCCAAGGCCGTGCAGGCTTTTCTTGAGTCAAAAGGAGTGAATGCGGATCGAATGACCGTAAAATGGTATGGAGAAACTCAGCCAAAATATCCGAACGACAGCGAGGCCAACCGGCAAAAAAATCGCAGGGTGGAACTAGCCATCTTTGCCAATGATAAAATGAAGAGCGATGCTAAGGAAGGAAAGATGTGAATAAATTAGTGACCAACATGTATTGCCTCTATTTTCTTTTACTGTGAGAACAAAATAACATTATGGAGATCGGTTTTATTGGATTGGGAAACCTCGGAGCACCCATTGCGGAAAATATATTGCAGAAAAACCATCGACTTTCAGTTTATAATCGAACGGCGTCAAAAGCAGAACCACTTGTCGCGAAAGGCGCAACGATGTGCAGTAGCATAAAAGAGCTTGCGCAAAAATGTGACGTTGTTTTTAGTGCTGTTTCAGATGATGCAGCGTTGAGTGAGATAACAAAGACCAATGATGGTATTGCTCAAAATTTAAGC
>Ga0068869_100002132_pt1 | contig 11888 bp, 15 predicted proteins | sample KBSMisM52_FD_64676 | JGI IMG/M metagenome (GOLD analysis project Ga0068869, IMG submission 64676) | Miscanthus rhizosphere microbial communities from Kellogg Biological Station, Michigan, USA - KBS Miscanthus M5-2 | ecosystem: Host-associated > Plants > Roots > Rhizosphere > Soil ... | reverse complement strand
GCGCTGGACTTATACCTACGACTATTTCGGTCCCGGAGAAGGCTGAGATGCGGCGCGCCGCTGCACTCATCGCGGGTCTGATGGGCGTTTGCGCAAGCGCCAATGCCCAGCCTGGAACTCTTCCGGCCACCGCGCTGGAGGACTTTCCGCATGTGCAGATTTCCAATGGGCTGATCACCGCGCAGGTCTATCCGCCGGGCGAAAAGCAACTCTATCAAGGCACGCGCTTCGATCATGCCGGGGTGGTGTTCCACGTCACCTATAAGGGCCAGGATTACAGCACTTATTGGTTCGACCGCTTTGTCACCGACCCCAGGGATGACGGCCAATATCCGCGGGGCACGCAGCGTTCCTGCTGCGCCGTCAGCGGCCCGGTGGAGGAATTCGCGGTTGTCGGATTCCAAGAAGCTGGCATCGGGGGGCGTTTCCTCAAGCCCGGCATCGGCATCTTCAAGCGCGACAATGACGATCCGCTGAAATTTCCCACCCTGCCGGCGTTGAATGAAGGTAAGCGCACGTTCAAAGCCAGCAAGAACGGCGCCCGCTTCACCCAGGATTTGCAGGATGAATCCGGCTATGGCTACAGCTATGTGAAAGTCGTGACCCTGGTTTCGGGCAAGCCGCAAATGACCATCAGCCATGTGCTGAAGAACACCGGCAAGAAGGACATTGTCACCACCGTCTATTGCCACAACTTCCTGACGCTCAGTCCCGGCAGCGAGCATATGGTGATCACCGCGCCCTTCAGTTGGAGCGCGGAGCAGTTCCTGCAGCCGGAACTGGTGAAGCTGGACGGCAAGACCATAAGCTATCTGGCGCCGATCCCGGCGGGCGTCACCACCCAGAGCCGGATGATCGGCTACGGCAACAGCGCCGGCGACTATGATTTCACCATCACCAACAGCAAGACTGGTTTCGGCCAGCGCATCCGCGCCGACCAGCCCATCGCCAAGATCAATATGTGGTCGATCACCCCGACCTACAGCCTGGAGCCTTACATCGCCATTTCGCTGAAGCCCGGCGAGAGCAAGCGCTGGACCTATACTTATGATTTCTTCGGACCTGGGGAGAATAAGACATGAAAAAAACGACGATCGCCGCATTCCTGATGGCTTCAACAACTCTGGTCTATGCGCAAGGAAATGCGCCTTTTGTGCCGGTCGATCCCCGCGCCACCTCGCCCGCCAGCGCCTTGGACAATTTCCCCAACAAGGTGATCGACAACGGCTTGGTCTCGGCCAAGGTCTACCTGCCCGACCCTTTCGGCTTCTACCGCGCCACGCGCTTCGACCATGCCGGCATGATCACCCACATCACCTATAAGGGCCACGACTATGGCCGTTATTGGTTCGTGAAGACGTCTCCGGTGGTGAAGAATTTCACCTATGACGCCGACGGCTTGGTGGCGCACAACACCAATATCGCGGCGGGCCCGGTGGAGGAGTTCGGCGAGAACGGCTTTGACGCCGCCGGTCCCGGCGGACGTTTCCTCAAGATCGGCGTGGGCATTCTGGGCCGCGACACCGACAAGTATGACCGCTTCCACACCTATCCGATCCTGAATGCCGGCAAGCGCACCACCACCGCCACCAAGACCAGTATCCGCTTCGATCAGACCATCTCGGGCGATCCGTCCGGCTTTGGCTACAGCTACACCAAGACCGTGCGGCTGGTGCCGGGCAAGCCGACCCTGGTGATCGAGGACCGGCTGAAAAACACCGGCAGCAAACCGATCGACACCACCGTTTACAACCATCACTTTATGACTCTCAGCCCCGGCGAGGACGGCGTCGAATTGCAGGCGCCCTTCACCCTTGCTCACAGCCGCCCCATGCCGTCGGATGTGGTCAAGTTTGACGGCGCGCGCATGACCTATCTGCGCGGTTTGACCGGCCAGGAACAGGTCGCCAGCGACCTTACCGGCTTCACCAATGCCGTCAGCGACAATGACTTCCGCATCACCGCCACCAAGACCGGCTATGGTTTGCGCATCCGTGCCGACATGCCGGTGACGCGGCTGTTGTGGTGGTCGGTGCCATCGACCATGGGGATCGAGCCTTACATGGACGTCAAGCTGAAGCCCGGCGAGGAAAAGCGTTGGTCCCACACCATGGACTATTACGGTCCTGGCGACGCCAAGTAAGAACTCAAATGAAATGGATTACAGCTTTCGCCGGGGCGGCTGTGGCAACCGCGGCCTTCGCCCAACCTGTGCAACCGCCGCCCGCCAGCAGCGAGCCAGTCGGCACCTTGCTGGCCGGCGCGCCGGCAATCACCCTTTCCAACGGCCAGATCACCGCCAAAGTGACGCGGATCGATGCGGCGCGGGGCTTCTATAACGGCACCCGCTTCGACCAGGCCGGTGTGGTCACCAGCCTGACTTTGAACGGCAAGGACTTTTACGGCCCTTGGTTTGAGGCTCGTTTGAAACCTTCCAGCGACTTGATCCGCTCGGCGTACGCATCCTGCATGCCGGTGAAGATGATGACGCCGTCGCCCGGGGTTTGGATCTGTTTCTCGAAAATCCGAAAACCCTCCGCTTCGCCCAGGCCGAGCTTGCGCAGCTTGGCCTCGATCAGTCGCTTGGAGGACTCCTTCAGCGTCCTCTGCACTTCCCGGATGCACACCGCCAGCAAGCCGCGTTGCCACAGGCAATGTTCGATCAACAGCTCGGCGAAAAAATGCGACTTGCCCGATCCCCGCCCGCCATAGGCGCCCTTGTAGCGCGACGGCTCCAGCAACGGCCTGAAGGCGCACGGCGTCCGATGATTACGAATCCAGCCGTCTTTTTTTGCCATCGCCGTCTTGATACTCCCTGGATTGGCTTTCCTGTTCCGAGTCTTCGCTGCGGGGATCGATAATGACGCGTTCGAACCCCACCAACACGGTCTCGCGCTCTTCCTCGTCCGCCGGAGCCAATCCGACCCTGCCAAGACCGCGCTCCAGCAAGACCTTGGCCGCCGACACCCGCGCCGTCGCGGCGCTGCCGTCTTGATTCATCACCTCGGCCAAGACCTCGATCGCGTCCAGGCCGTGCCCGCGCGCCCTCGCCTTGATCTGTTTCGCGATCTCTTTCGCGTCTTCGGATTCTTCCTTCATGACAAACTCCCATGTTAAGGCCCGGTTTAAGGCGGCCATCTATCAGCACAGCAAAGCTTCGTAATTTCGGTGCGCTTGCACCAAATAAAAAAGGCCCCGCTTCACGGAGCCTCACCGGAAGCGCGCCAGCCGCACTTCCTCACCATGTCAAAATGAGTATCGAGATTTTAAAACCCGATCAAGCACCCGGCGCGCTGGGCGCGCAAATTACAAGATGTCTTGATTCCGCGACTGCCGTTTCAATGTCCGGCTCGCCGGAATGCATGGTTCTCGCCATTCAACAAAATCTCGGCCGGCGGCCCGTTGTCATCAAACCGGATGCTGTCACCCAATTTGGCTTCATCGGGAGGATAGGAAAATTTGATCGTCCGTCCCTGAATATGCATGGGCTGGCCGTCATCGTCATAATGGCCCAAGAAGGAAAGTCCGCTCTTCGTCCGCTCAAAGACCAGAATGTTGTAATGACCGTGTAAGGTGCTGGCGCGCATGTGCGCCGGCGTCTCTTCCCAGATATGGCGCCAGATCTCGTATTGCTTTCCGCCGGCGGTGATCGTGCCCTCGCGCCGAGCCCGGGAGTCTCCATTGTCGGCGAAACGAAAATGCGCGGCGCGCAACAGATTCCATATGCCGGAATGATAATCGGTCGCCGCTAAAGCATCACCGGCCGTAAACAACAGTCCCAATGCAACTGCCAAGCGCCACTTATGGCCGATTTTTTCCATAGCTGTTTCGCATTTTGTTCAGAATGGTCTCTGCGTAATGCAGTTTGAAAGGAATTCCATCAATGAGATCATTGCGGCCATTGTATCCCATAAGTGCGGCGCGGTTTCCCCGGTAGGATGTAATATTGTGGCGCGAGTCATGAACGGAACCTTTGAACCGCAGCCATTTCAGCGCCGCCTCGGCACTCGTTTGCGGGGTCATTATTTGACCTTCTACTAGACCGGCTTCATTTGCCTTTTCCGGGACCCAATCACCTGGATGGTTCACCTGAAACGGATCGCTTTCAAACGCGCCTCTGTCACCGCCACTCTCTTGCATCATCCAAGATTTCATCATCTGAGGCGAAACATGGCGAGGATCGTCCGGCTGATAACCGTGTTCGTTGTTAAATTTCCCTGTGGCGCTCAAAATAGCGCCGTCATTTGCTGCGCGCCATGCGTCTCTACCCATTTCGGGGTATCCAACGACCGGACCTATGGCCTTCTCTGATTCCGACTGACCATTTGTCACCGGCGACTGGTCGCACTTCTCGCTCAAAAAATCCGGCTCGGCATCAAACCATCCGTCCGGAACCTTCGGCATCCGCACCACGTCACACTCCTGTGTTTGAAAAACAAAAAGCCCCGCGATTGCGGGGCCGATGTGAGGAGCGCCGTCTCGGGCGCATCAACTCACCATGGCAAAATACATACTCGAATTTTAAAACCCGGATCAAGCCCCTCGCGCCCGCCGCGCGCAAATTACAAGATGTCTTGAATCAGGGGCGCAAAGCATCGCCGCGCTACAACGCGATCTGGCTCCGCAGCCCAATCGCATGCGCCGAAATATCGGCGCCGGGCGCATTGGCGTGGTTGACTTGGATATTGTTGTAATCCAGCAAAAACCGCACTGTGGAATTGGGATACCAGTTCAGCCCCACACTCCAGATATTCTGGATGCCGCCCGCCACCCCGCCGCCGGAATCCAGGTTCATGCTGCTGTAGCGCGCCGCGACTTCCCAGGCCCCGAAGCCGCCGCCGCCCAGCGGCGCGCGCGGGATCAGTCCATGAAAGCTGGCCGTCGTGAGATCATAGGGCCGCGACTCGCCGCTCAAGGACCAGGTCGCCATCCCATACCAGCCATGAAAATCGGCATTGGGCGCGATGAGGCGCCGCGTAATGTCATAGTGAAACCATCCGCCCTGCGCGAAGAACCTGTCCAAGTTCAGCGCCGTCTCCATGCCGAACTCGGTGACATGCCGGGCATCCAACAGGCCGGTATCCACCGTTTTGCTGCCGTCCACCGACAGCTCGGGCCCGGCGCTCAGCTCGATGACGGTAGGCGATGACGGCCCGGGCGCCACATCCGCCAGGCGGAAGACATGGGTGGCATCCATATTGACCAGCCACTTTACATCCTGCCGGTCGAGCGCCAGCCAGGCGACACGCCCCACCACGCCCTGCTGCTCGTCAAAGCTGGCCGTGTCGGTGGTCTTGCCGCCGGTCAGCGCCAAGGAAACCAGATAGCGCGCTCCTTGCGCGAAAATCTCCGCGCCCTCCCGCCCGCTGCCCGCCGCGATGGATCGCGCGATGGTCACCGCGGTCGGCCGCTCCATCAGCGCCAGGTTGGCGCCGCCGGTGGCATCCTCGATACTGTCGAAGGCAGAGAATGCACCCACCCGGAATGCCAGCGGCGCCAATCCGTCATACTGAATATAGGCGCGATAGACATAGCCGCGGTTTTCGGTGCCGCTGCCGCCGAAGTCATAAGTGAAATTGTAAGACCAATCGCGCCACAGCGTGCCGACCACGCCCAATTGCGCCCGGCGGAAATTGGTGCCGCTGTTGAGGTCGACGCCGGCGGGATTGCGCCCTTGCGAAAAATATCCGCCATCGAACTGCACCGTTGAGCGCAGCGCCAGGCTGAAAGCCCCGTCCGGCGTCTCAACCGTCAGCCGCCCGTTGGGCATGCTGACCAAAGGCCGCGCAGCCATTTTCTTGTGCAGCTCCGCCGCCTTGGCGGATACGTCCTGCTGAATCTCCTTCAAGGCGGCCTTGTCCCGGGCCGAGGCGGCCTTCACCGCATCCAGATCCCGCTGAATCGCCGCGAGCCGCGCCGCCAGTTCATCGACACGCGCATCACCCGCCCGTGCCGCCGATGCGCAAGCGAGCACGGCGCACAACAGCGCAAGGCATAAATTTGCAGGACGAAAAGCCACGAATTGCGTTGGGGACCGGCCGTTCCCCACCCCCTTGCACTTTCAATGGCCGAGTCGCCGCCATAGATAGCAAACCGGGACAGGCCGTCACATATGCTGTTCGCCGCAGTGGGTTTCGGCGCGATCGCACATGCGCGCGCCATCGTCGCGCTGCTGGTAGTGCCAGCCCATCACGGCCAGCCCCAGGAATATCGCGAGCACGCCCCCTACCAGGACCCACCGCTCCATGGCGAACCCCTCCGATTCAAGCCCCGCCATGATAGCCGAGGCGGCACGTCACCGTCATCCTTCCTATGCTAGAAGACCGGCATGGAGGCACAACAAGACCGCTCGTTCTGGTCTGTCTTCCGCATCTTCCTGCGGCTGGGCCTCACCTCCTTTGGCGGCCCCATCGCCCATATCGGCTATTTCCGGCGCGAGTTCGTCCTCAACCGCCAATGGCTGGACGAGCGCTCCTATGCCGACCTGGTGGCGCTGTGCCAATTCCTGCCGGGACCGGCCAGCAGCCAGGTCGGCTTCGCGCTTGGCCTGTCCCGCCAGGGCCTGGCCACGGGCGTGGCGGCCTGGCTGGGCTTCACCCTCCCCTCCGCGCTTTTGCTGTTTGGCTTCGCCGGCATGGCGGCGTCGCTCACCGGCCCGACCGCCATTGCCGCCATCCACGGCCTCAAGATCGTCGCCGTCGCGGTGGTGGCCCAGGCCCTGTGGGGCATGGCGCGCAGCCTCACACCCGACCTTCCCCGCATTGCCATCGCCGTATTGGCGGCGGTCCTGGTCACTTTTGTGGCGGGCTCTTTCGGTCAGATCCTGGCCATCGCTATCGGCGCACTTGCCGGCCTGATGATCTGCCGCGCCTTCGCCACAGCGGAAGCCTCTCCACTTCGCATCACGATTTCCCGCCGCATGGCCGGAGCATGTTTCATCCTGTTCGCCGGTCTCCTCGCTCTCGGCCCACTGCTCTCCTCAATCCACGGCTTCGCGGTGTTTCACGCCTTCTACCGCTCAGGCGCGCTGGTGTTCGGCGGAGGCCATGTGGTGCTGCCGCTGCTCAGCGATGCGGTGGTGCGTCCAGGATGGCTGTCACAGGCCTCCTTCCTCACCGGTTATGGCGCGGCGCAAGCCGTGCCCGGCCCGCTCTTCACCATCGCCGCCTATATGGGGGCGCTGCTCACCACGCCGCCCAACGGCGCCTGGGGCGCAATCCTCGCCCTGGTCGCGATTTTCCTGCCCGGTATTTTGATCCTGCTGGCCGCGCTGCCCTATTGGGACGAACTGCGCCGACGGCCAAATCTGCAAGCCGCGATGCGCGGCATCAATGCCGCGGTGGTCGGCATCCTGGCGGCGGCGCTGTATTCGCCGCTCTGGACCAGCGCCATCGCCGATTGGCGCGACGCCGCCCTCGCCGCCACGGGATTCGCGCTCCTCACCTTTGCCAAACTTCCTTCTTGGCTGATCGTTCTCGCCACCGTCGCGGGGTCGATCCTGTTGGCGGCCGTCCCATGAGCATGACGCTGATCGCCCGTTCCTATTTGATACAGGTCTGTGCTGTAACGAGACGGAAGAGGTCAAAAGCCCCGGTCCAATTTTTGCGTCTTCACACCCAGAGTCCAGCCTTGGGGCTGACGATGACGTTGGAAGAAGACGAAGACCTTGACCTCCATCCTGCGAGCCTGGGCTTAGGGCATCAGGCAGCCGGGATGCAACGCATCCTGACACGCTGCGCGGAGATTGCCGCCATTGTCCCCCTGATCCTTCTTCTGCTGCCGGTCTATCTGCTTGTCCAAGTGGGCGGCACGGCCATCCGCATGCACCGCCTGGTGCGCAGGCCGCTTCATAGATGCGTCTTCGTCTCCCGCGCCCGCTCTGCTTTTCGAAATCTCAAGCTAGGGCAGATAGCCGACCTGATCGCTACGACAGGAATTGCCGCGCCCAAGCATTGAACAAAACGGAATTCCGGCGGCAATGGCGCTGGCCCGGCTGACAGATGGTCAGCGGTGTATTGCCCAATATGCCGGCCGGTTGAGCCTTTGGGCCAAATCCCGGGCTGAGACAGGCCCCGGGCTTTGATGGTATTGTCGGGATGATCGAAGAGGGGGACCGGCATGAGACCCATTTTCATCATCACGCTTTCCTCACTGATGCTTTGCCCAACTTCCCTTGTGCCGACGGCGCATTCCCAGCCTTCCGCGGAACAGGTCAAGCCGGCCTTCGCCCTGCCGCCGGAAAGCATAGTCGTCACCACAACAAAACCTTCTGACGTTGCGATTAACAATTTCATCGCGGCCCGGGCGGCGCCAACCCGATTCTTGAATCAGTTGGCCCAGTGGAAACGGCCGCTTTGCCCGGTGACGGTGGGTTTGGCAAAAAACTTCACCCAGTTCGTTTCTCAGCGCATACGTGACATCGCTTCCGCCGTTGGCGCACCGGTTAATTCCGATCCCGGCTGCCGGCCCAATATTCAAGTCGTCTTCACCACCACGCCGCAAGACCTGCTCGACAATGTCCGAAAGGTGGGCCCGGCGTTCCTGGGATACTACAACAACAGCAGCCAGGCTGATGAGTTGGCGAAAGTCACACATCCCATCCAGGCGTGGTACATGACGGAGAGCCGGGATTATAACGGTTATTCGTTTGTCGACCGGGGAACCTGCACCGCCGGCAACTCAAACCAAAACACTTTGCCGGTAGACCTATTTGGTCCTTCCCAAGATCCCAGCATGCAGAGCCCCCAAGCCACGCTGGTGCTGAATTTACCCTGCGCGCAGTTAATGCACTCCAGCGGTTGGCGTCTTAAACCGGGCTATGAAAGTGGGATTTACAATGCCCTGATCGTTGCGGAGCCGGCAAAACTGCTTGACTATGAAATTGGTTCGCTGGCCGATTACATTGCCATGCTGGCCCTTTCGCAGGCGGGCTCGCTGGATACGTGCCAGGATATGCCGAGCATTTCCAACCTGCTGGCGAAGGGCTGCGCGTCGGCCTCCAACAAAATCACGGACGCGGACCTTGCCTATCTGCGCGGGCTTTACAGCTTGCCAAACGGCTACTCTCTGACCGGCCAGCGCAATGGAATTGGCTACCAGATGAAAAAGGTTCTGGTGACCGACAAAGGCGGCCCCGGCTGATTGCCGCGGCAGGAACGGCGGACAAGCCAGGGAACATCGTGAAGCTGATCGAGGAATGGGAAGCAGATGGAAGCGGAATATGAAAGATTGTTTTTCCGCCTGTTGGCGGGGCCGGTATGCCTCGCGGCCGTAATTCTTTTCTTGGCTTGGAGGGCGGACCTTTGGATTTTGGCCGCCCACTGGGCGCGACCCTAGGGCAACCAAACGGAGGCTAGGCATGAAGCACTTTCTGGTGATCGCCCTGTCGACGCTATAGCTAACGGCACAGGCATTCGCTGACACTGCACCCAACCTGGACCCGCAATTGCGCACGGAGCGGCGCATGAAACACGACTACACCAAAGAGGCCTTGCTGGCGGCGGCCGATAGCTCGCACGCGCCGGATTGCCTCATCCACGGCTACCGCATTGCCACGGACGGGATGTGTTCCTGCCACGTTGGCAAGGCGCGCTTTGCTTTGGAGCTCCTGAACATGTCCGTGGAGGACAATCTGCGCGCGGTCGCCGCCGAAATCCACCCGTTGGACATCTCGGGTCCCGGCGAAAATTACGAGGCGGCCTATCACCGGGCCATGATCAAGCATGCGAGAAAAATTGGCATCAAGCTGGACTAGTCGAAACGGCCGGCGATGATCATTGCTTTGTATTGTTCGATATATCCCGCCTGAAGACGCAATCCATTCCGCGCCACAGGTCAAAGGCCCGGTCTCCGGCAATCTCCTGCGCCGCCAAAATAGCGCTCTGGTCATTTATGTGAAGCTTGTGAAAGATCAACGAGGTCTTGCCCTGACTGTTGAAAACCCGGATCTCATAGTGCTTCATTCAGCACGGCCCCCAGTGGCTGCCTCAGGAGAGGGCCACGTTATTGGTCGGATTGCGGGGGTGGCATCGCCAGGTCGAGCCATTTGCTGTAAAGGCGGTCGTAGCTGCCGGCGGCCGCTAAGAGACTTTCCCGCCTTCTTGCGTCTTCTTCCCGACCAGCCAGTTGGCGCAGGTGTATCGCTTCATCGCGGTAACGATGAGCGCGCTCGAGATTTTCCACCAGTTCCCCCCTCAGTCACGCGTCGCTAAACGCGCAAGTTTCATTCGGGTTCCGGACAGCTTGTCGCACCCTAAAGAAGCGCATTTCCGGGAGGAATTTCCGGGGACGCCCCTCGGCCGGCCTCACTGTCCCCGCACATTGCGATACTTTTCCGAGGCTACAACCGATTTGCCGTCGGCGCCGATGTCCAAGCCCTGGGCATGCAGCTCATCCCATGTCCGGTTGGTCTTGCAGGTCTTGGGCCCCAGCAGGCGGGAATCCGACTGATACAGCGGCGGCCGGCAATAGATCGCGTCGGGATCGCGCGCGTCCTTCTCGCCTGTGTTCAGACTGGGCAAAGCCGGCACGACGGTCGTCTGCACCTGGGCCCAAGCCGGGACCGGCAAAATGAGCAGCGTCGCCGCCAAACCGAATGTCTTCCTGCCCATTCGACAACCCTCCATTGGGTCAGTTCCGTCGCGAAAACGACGGTCTCTGCGAGCTTAGCATTACGCTATTGGCCAGCGGATTAAGCCGACGTTATTTCTGACAGAACGTCAGGAGCTTAAGTGATTGTCATGGGCTGATCGAGACGATGATGTTGCGGGCTGGTACGCCCGGATCGTTCGAGCCGCCTTTTTGGCGATGCAACAAAAAGACAAGCTCCAGCCTGTCTATCGGACACCCCGATTGGGCCGGCGCGTTATCCGTATGTCTGGAACCCGGAGCGCCAATGGCTTTTCGATTCGTCCTTGGGCCTGTGTGCGCCCTGTCGTTGGCAGCGTTGCCGCTTTGGGGCAAGGCGGGCGAACCCCCTGCTGCATTGCCGCTTCAGGTAGCGCTTGACCGCGCGGGCTTCTCGCCCGGTGTCATTGACGGAGCTATGGGACGGCTGACACGTCAGGCCATCAAAGGATTCCAAGAGGCGAACGGCATCGCCGTCACCGGAAACCTCGACGCCAAAACCCAAGCAGCCCTTGGCGGGCTGCCTGATGCGATCGAGAGTGTGGAAGTGACAGGCGGCGCGCCGTTGATCGCCGGCATCCCTGAATCGATGGCTGACAAGGCGAAACTCGATGCCCTGTCTTATACCTCGATCGGGGAAGCCCTGTCCGAGAGATACCACACGACATCCAAATTGTTGCGCGCATTGAATCCCGGTGCCGATTTCTCCGCCGGCAGCCGGATTAGCGTACCGGCGGTCCGGGCCGCCGACAACAATGCAGAGGGAGCCGGCGGATGGGACGCGACGCTCGACCAGCTGAGCGTTGCCAAGGTTCAGGCCGCCGCCGCCAAGGTTATCGTCGACCGTTCCGACCGGCAGGTGCGCGCGTTCGATTCTGCGGGCAAGCTGCTGGCGCAATTCCCCGCCACGATTGGCAGCGAACACGATCCGCTGCCCCTGGGCGAGTGGAAGATCCGTGGCGTCGCAAAGCTTCCGTCGTTCAATTACAATCCGGAGCTATTCTGGGATGCAGACCCGAGCGACGGGAAAGAAAAGCTGCCGCCGGGGCCGAACGGGCCCGTGGGAGTCGTTTGGATCGATCTGTCGAAGGACCATTACGGTATTCACGGCACGCCGGAACCCGAAACGATCGGCCGCACCGAGTCTCACGGCTGTATCCGCTTGACCAACTGGGATGCCGCCAGGCTCGCGCAAATGGTCCGGCCCGGCACGCCGGTGACCCTCCAAGACTGAGCGAGGTCGGGTGCGCAAAACCGAAATC
>Ga0068869_100002124_pt1 | contig 11915 bp, 20 predicted proteins | sample KBSMisM52_FD_64676 | JGI IMG/M metagenome (GOLD analysis project Ga0068869, IMG submission 64676) | Miscanthus rhizosphere microbial communities from Kellogg Biological Station, Michigan, USA - KBS Miscanthus M5-2 | ecosystem: Host-associated > Plants > Roots > Rhizosphere > Soil ... | reverse complement strand
AGATCCCGGAAGGTGCGCGTGCCGTGGAAGGCCACGAAGTATTCCTTCCCGTCTACCGTCTTGAAAGGCCGAATACGCGGGTTGGCGGTGCGGGCGATACGCTTCAGCAGCCGCATGGCAGCGCGGTTGCACTTGTCGTCGGTCGTGTCCAGGGTTGCCGTCGCCGTGGCGAAGGTGGCCGAGTAGTTCGACTTCAGCTTGCCGAACAGAACGCGGTCGACATTGTCCACCACCCAGGTATTCTTCTGGGCCGCGGTGGAGGAATCGAACAGGATCCCGTTGACGCGCTGGCCGGCGGCTGAACCAAGCCCGGCAGGCGCAGATTCCGACACCAGCGCATAAAGCGCATCGCAGATTTCGTCACGGGTCAGTTCCTTGAGCCAGTCCGACAGAAGCGGGCGGGCAATATCGAAGATCGCCGCCGAATCCTTCTGCTTTTCCGCCTTGTTGGTCTTGACCGCGTTGCGACCCCAGTCGATCCAGGCTCGCAGGCCGTAGTTGTCGATGACTTCTTCGTTGCCGGCCAGAGCGCCGGAGGCGACGGCGGTTGCCGCGAGGCGGGCGACCATCGGGATATTCATCTGCTCGCCGCCGGAGGTCAGCTCCATGCGCTTGCGGATGATCGAGGTGATGGCTTCGCCCATGTAGGTCGAGAAATAGTTCTCGCGAACCCATTCCCGATTGACCTGCTTGGTGAACTTGATGACCTTGTTGTTGGCCTGGATCGTAGTGAGAGCCATGACGGCTTGTCCTTTCTGAAGCCGTCAGCCCAATAAAAAACCCGCCATCAAGGCGGGTCGGTCATCAGGGGTTCGGCTGGTTTTAGGCGTTGGCGTGGCGCCAGAGCCCATCATTCGAGATGTCGTTGTCATCCGCGGAACTATCCGCTGATGCGTTGGTCGCCCTGGTCAAGGACGGTGGGAGAGAAACGGCCGGGCGCCCTTGCTGGGTCTGGCCGGGTTGCTGGGTTGCGGTGCTGCGCGCCCGCTCGATGACCTTGGCCTGGTTGGCCGGGTCAGCAAGCCATGCGTCCAGCTTCCTCTGGAAATAGGCGTTGGGATCGTTGCCGACTTCAGCACGGGTCTTCTGCTCACGGTGCCATTCCATCAGGGTTTCGCCGGGGTCACGTGACTGCTGCATGCGAGCCTTGAGCGCAGGATCGACTTGCTTCTGTGCAGCCGCGTAGGCCTCTTCGAACTCCTGTTTGTATGTCTTGTGGGCATTGGCGAGGCTGGACTCGCGCCGGTCGTTCAGGAGCCGTTCCTCGAATTTGGTTTCAAGGTATTTCTCGTAGCCTTCCGGATCGAGCAGCGGATCAGGTTTTGCCGCCTCCACCTTCGGAGCCTGCTTGTCCTGTGCCGTGAGCCGCTGACGTTCTGCCAGCCATTGATTCCTTTCGGTCTCAAGTGCCGTCAGTCGTTCGGCGAGCGCCCGCTTTTCTTCGTTGATCTCCCTGACCCGCCACGACGGAACCTGCGGCGCGTTGTCATCGACGACAGGCTTTTCGGCCTGCGTCTCCGCAACGGGCTTCTCAGGCTCCTCGGTTGGCTTGCCAGCGAAACGACCCGCGTCGTCGCGCGGTTGCTCGTCCTGCTCAGGCTCGGCTTCCGGAACTTCAGTCTCGGCTTCAGCCGGTACTTCGTCCGCGTTGGCCTCGTTGAACAGGTCTTGGTCCGTCAATCCCTCAAGTGCTTCAATCGGCATATTTTACCCTTTCGCGTATCGTGCGAAGACGTTTGCCTGATGTCGCTCAGGCGTGCGGGGTCGTCTTGAGCCTGTGTCGCCGGCTCGTGCGATTCTTGTTCTCCGTGTAAAGCAGGTGTATGATCGCGCTTATCTACGGAGGAAAATTTCAATGAAGCGACTGGTAATTGCTCCCCAGCAATCTAACGCCGCCGGCATCCCTTTAGGCTATGGTCGGCTCCATTTGTCGAAACCATCATTCGCCGACCCTGAATTGACCCTCATGCATCCCGATCCAATAGTCCTTAATAAGGATGGTCTGGTTCCACCAATCTATCTCAAGCCGGATACTGGCCCTTTCAGCGTCTCCGTAACGGATGATGCGGGAACTCCAATATGGTCAGCGGATGACGTAATTACCTGATCACCGGGGGATGCGCGCTGGGAGATGCTGATCATTCGGCGCCTTCCTTTGACTTAGCATTAGATCGCGCGATCTCCGCGTCAACCTCGCCCTTGGCCCTCGCGGCCTCGATGCCTGCAGCCGCTTTCATGGCGTCAATCCGCATCTGGTTCTGCGCCCGGCGCTGCTCGATCTCCATTTCAAGCCCGGCCTGCTGTTCCTTCAGATGCCAGTCAAACGCCATCTGCTGTTGCGTCTGCTCGCGCATGAACTCGGCCTTGGCCGCTTCACGCTGCTGCTCAGCGACGAACTCGGCCTGCTTCTGCTGGGCCGCTTGGGCCGCCGCCTGCTGGTCAAGCTGCTGCTGGGCCTGCAGGGCGAGGATCTTCGGGTCAGGCTTGGGAGGCGCGTTCTGCGCAGCCTGGATCTTCTTCAGCATCTTGGTCTTGATGACGGACTCGATCGGCGAAAGCTCGATCGCGATCTCCGGGAACTGCTGGGCGAACTGCGGGCCGAGGTTTTGCAGCGTCATCGCCGCGTCGGCCTGCATGTTGATGCTGTCCTGACCCTCGTCAATGATGAAATCAACATCCATGGAGCCGATGGCGTTGACAATCGCCGGGCGGCCGTACTGGTCAACCTCAAGCTTGTTGATCTGGAAGAACTGCGCCACGTTCTGGTCATCGGTGACCCGGATCCAGCGCTCGGCCTTCCAATGCTCCGTGATGATGTTCCAGATGCAGCGGTAAACCCGGATTTTCCAGTTCTTGAAGGACGACAAATACGGGCCAAGCTCGGCCATGCCCGCCTGTTGCAGCAGCGCAATCGCCCGTCCGGATGAATCCTCAAGGCCCTGCCCGATCAAGGCCGGGTTTGGCCCGAAGTTCTCTATTTCGGTCTTGGCCTCCTGCAGCATTTCGAGCTGGCCGGCAAAATCCTGATTGGCGGACTCGTCCGGCTCCATCTTCAGGCCCGGGTTGACCTCAACCCATCCGTCCGGCTTGGCCCATTCGCGCCGCGCAATCTCGATATCGTCAACGGCACCCTTCTCGGACACCACACGGCGCGTATTGAGCAAATGCAGCGCCTTCGACCGGCGCATGTTGATTTCGTCTTGCGCGCTCTTCAGGTTCCGAATGAACCCGTAACGGTCGCCATCGTGATCGACAGCCGCAGAGAACATCAGGAAGCGGGGAAACGTCTTGCCCTTCTCGTCATGGAACGGGCTTTGGCCCTGCATCATGACGGTGTTCCCGATATAGAGCGTCCAGCACCATTTCCCCTTCATGATGTACCAGTGATCAACCATCCGCAGCCGCTTCAGGCTGGTGTTGACCCACACCCGCTCCCGGTCCTGATCGGCAGAGGTCGTGACGTCTGATCCTGTCTCCATCAGGTCGTCAATCTCGGACGCCTTTGATGGGATTAGCTCCTTGGCCTGGTCAACGTCGATCCACTTCGCGATTCCCATGTAACGGGCGTCGGTAAAGCCCTCATCGAACGACCTTGGATCGTAGAAGAAGGTATCAGCGTAAACGATGTGGATCGCCAAATCCGGATCGCCGACATCTCCCGTCTCAAGGTCGAACTCTACGCCAGCAATGCCATCGATCGCACCCAGCCGCGCGTTGCGGGTGGATTTGGACTTCCAATCGTTGGTGTCCAGGCAATACCGCATGACCGCGGTCGCAACGTCAGCGCCTTGCTCATGCTGCGGCGTCCGGGCGTAGGCTTTCGGGTCCTGCCGCAACTTCTCGACGATGCCGACAACCGCGTTGATCTTGCGTTCGATCCGGTTCGATGTGACCACCGGTTGCTTGCGCCGCTGCAGCACGGCGATTTCTGCATCGGTCCACTGATCGCCGTGGTAATAATGCCGGGCTTCGCGGGCTTCTTCCACCTCGGCCGTCTTGGCGCCGAGGTAGTCGTAATACTGCTTCTTCAGCTTGTCGACGCTCAGATACTGGGCGCTGTCGTCATCGATAGACGAGACTCCGCCCCCGGCTGTCATGGGCTCCGGGGGCTGAAGAAGCGGTTGCATCAGACTGGCTCAGATCTGCATCAAGCGGCCTTGGCTTTCGCCTTGTCGGCCTCGCGGATTTTCTTGCTGGCGGCCTCGGCCTCGTCATGGGCCTTCTTCTGGGCCGCCATGCGCGCGTCATAGGCCTTGGGGTCCTTGATGTCGGCGCAGCGCTGCAGGATCTGATCCCGGATGCTCTCGGCGCCTGACGGGCTCGCAGTGGTCAGCGAGTTGGCGAGGACGGCGATTTCCGCGATGTGGTCGACCTTGGGCTCTGCGGGCTCTTTCGTGACGGCAGGCTTGGCGGGCTCGATCACTCCCTGAGTGCGGTCGTTCGGAACGAATAGGGTCGACTTGGCTTCCGGGTTGGTCTGGTTCTCGTCCATGTTACTCTCCTGTGGTTTTAGCCCCAATGGGAATTTCTACCCGCGCGAGCGCATCGAAAGCCGCTGCAAGTTCCTCGCAGGTTACGGTTGAGCCCCAGATCCGCAGCGATGACATGCGGAGACAGTCCGGGCAATCACATGGCTCAGCGCCGCGTTGGAATGGGCAAACGTATGGGCCCGGCGGAATGATCTGGATGTCCTCTCTACCCATCTCAATAAACCTTTTGGCTTTCGCTATCGCCCGAGACTTTCGCCGGCTTGTAGCCGGAGATGTTCTTGGGCTTCTCGTTGGCCGGCGGCTTGCGAATCCACGGCCGCGACATGCAGCCGTATCGCTCATCGTCCGGGGCGTGATCTTCCATGTCGCTGTCAACGTCCTCCGGCTTTAAAGGATCATGTTGCAGTGCTGGAAACGTTCGGATGAAGTCGGGGCAGGTCGAAAACACGACCAGCATCGGCAAGCCGTCCTCATCTCCCTCAAGGCGGCCTCTAACCTGATCCCATCCGCCCATCGCGCCACGGCCAGGCACTCGCTTGTTATCCGCCGGCCTGAACGGGACCAACTTCGCTTTAATCAGCTCGGCATTGATCCGCTCGGCGATCGAGGGGCCGCCGTCCTCGCTGAACGCGGCCGGATCGAGCACGCCGCCGACCAGTTTGGGATCTTTAGCCTCCCGCTCAGCTATTCCCCGGCCAACCGCATCCGCGTTCATCTTGAGCCCGACGTTTGGCTTACCGGGCTGCATGCCGTACCACTCTCGATAGCGCACCAAGCAACCTCGGGGCAGCCACAGCCCAGATGGCAGGCGAAACTTATCGCCGACGACTGCATGCCAGCCGAACGAGAACGGCTTGGCCGAGCCCCAGTCACCCGATCGGAACCGCGTCCAGTCCTCAGGTATCTCGAATGGCCGCACAACATGCCGCGACGCATCCCAGCAATCGAAGAACGCTCCTTCGATGACGTCCCAATCGCCCTCTAGCCAAGCCCGGACAAGTTCCTTCGAGCCTGACTGATAGAGGTTGGCGACGTAATCCGACCCCAGATAATGGTTGTCGCTCAGCTTCGACGGGATGAACACCCGGTTCTTGCGGATCTTCTCGCCCGTGAACGGATTCGCAAAGTCTTCCCAGATCAGTTTCCAGCCGCTCGGCTCCGGCGTGATGTAGCGCTCGCGAACCCATTGGTGGCCAGGGCCGCCCGGGTTTCCAGTAGCATGAAACTGGCACGGCACTCCCGTCGCTGAGCGTAATGTAGCTCGCAGTTTGTTGACCGGCGTCGGATCGGCCCAGTGCGTCAGCTCCTCAAAGAAAATATCGGTATAATTGTGCCCTTGGTAATTGTCCGCGTCGGCATCCTTGTCCAGATACTCGAACTTCAACCGCGCCTTATTCGGGAACGTCCACCATTTCTTTTGTTCATTCCATGATGCGCCGAGCGGGCCGTAAATCTGCTTTGACCGCTCAATCGCCTCTTTCAGGTCCTCACGAGTCCGCCGAAAGAACGTCCCAACACAATCCTCGCCATATCGGGACGCCTTGATGGCGAACTTGCCGAGCATCCCGTCAGTCTTGCCGCCGCCTCGCGCCCCACCGTAGAAGATCTCATCGGCCGGGCATTTGACCAGCGCAGCTTGCGGGCCATGTTGAGGTGACCAAGCGAGCTTAGTGCTTCGGGCTGTGCTCGGCTTCCCAGTCCTCAACGCTTCCGACGGGATCGCCTGAGACGACATAGTTTGTGTTCACATTCTCGCTGACGGCCCGGTCGACGATCAGGCCGTTGACCTTCGCCGCATCCATCCATGCGGTTTTAGCGACGTTCAGGCCAGCGGCTTCCCCGAGCTGCTCGGCCTTCTCTGCGATCCGCAGCAGGCTCTCGGTAACGCTGGCAATGGATATCTCGGCTCTAGTTGCCGCGCGCTCCTGAAGCTCCGTAAGGCGTCTCAAGACGCTTTCATTTGCTTTCAGCCGAATGCAGTTCCCACGATTTTCGCTATACCCGGCAATCACGTAGGCTTCATCAGCAGTTTTGCCCTTCGCCAATTCCTGAGCAAAGCGTTCCCATCTCGGATTTTCAAGAGATGGCAATTTAAGCAGCCCTTGCGAATTCGCCGAAAAACTTAGCCGCCGCTAGTTGGTAAGCCTCGTGTGCGGCTTGCGGATCAGAAAACACGCCCAGAAAGATCTGCTTTCCATCTTTCATAATATAAGCGCGCCATCTCCCTGTAGGCGTAATGCTGACGCCTTTGAAGCCAGAGGTATTTGTAGAAAATGTCTTTGAATTTGCTGCATTTTCAGAATTCCCAGCCAACCTTAGGTTAGATGGGTCATTATCCGACCTATTTCCGTTACGATGGTCCAGCTGCGGAGGCCATGCGCCATAAAAGAAAAACCAGACTAGATGGTGCTCAAGATAGCAGCGACCTTCGAACCGAATAATCCGATAGCCATTATTTTGGACAGTTCCGGCAATCTGCCCCTGCTTTGCCCGTCCAATATCCTTTAGCCAAATGAACTTCCAGGTAACGGGGCAAAGACGCAAAACTGCCCGCAATTCCGAAGGCTCATGCTTGGGATTTGTCAGGGCTGGCATTCTTGTTCCACTCGCATCGTCGGTTGAGCGTCAGGTTCTTGGCGAAGCGGATATCCTCGTTCGAGAACGTCCAGCATTCGCCGGTTTCGTTGATCGCGGTGACCCACTCCAGATCCGAATCCGTGCCGCGGTCGATCAGGAACTTTGCAAGCGCAAGGCCCTTTGGCGTGTCGAGCCAGATAACCTGCTGCAGTTCGTGGATTGAGGTCAAAATAATTCCAGTTAAAACTGGCGATCCCCCTCAGAATTGCACTGAGGCCGTAAGCGGGGCGGGGGCAGTGCCGGGACCGGAGAACCCGGCGTTGCTGCGCCGGGGCTTTGAAAGGAGGTCCGTGATGTTACCCCACCACGAGACCAGCTAGTTCTGACTAAAGCGCCTGTCTGCTAAACGGGAGGTCGCTTTTGGGCAGTGCCGGGACCAAATCACTTCGCGCCGACGCTGACAAAAGGACATGAAGGTTCCCCGGGGTCAAGTGCGATGATGATTATGCACACAATCCCGCGGCGGGCGTTCATTCGAAAACCCGTAGACTGCCGCCATCAGGTCAAGGCACAGCCGAAACCGAAACCCGAAATACTCCTCCCACCGCTTGCCGGGGAGGTCACGGCGCCGGGCGATCTCCACATAGGCCAGCCGCTCAATGAGGACGTCCCTGGTGAGCGCGGCTCCGTCAGGCCCCAAGCCACGGTCGATCTGCGCCAGACGTGCCACGGCCCGCCGCTGTGGTTCGGTGATCGCCTCCGGCATCCTTCCGCCGTCAACGGCTTCCTTGCCGGGGTCGATTGCTCGAGGTCCACGGGAAGCGGTCTCCCAGTCGGCCTGAAATGCCCTGCCCGCCTGATACTGAGCTTCGTTGATCGACTTGCGGGAATGCAGCCGGGCCAGCGGGTCATCACGCAGGTTGCGCATCACGGCGATTTTATCACCGGGCTCGGTCGCATCTGGATTGTCGACCTCGATCGCGGCGACGTGGCTGCTGATACCCCTGTTGAGGTCGCGCGCCTTGCGATCCCGCTTACGCGCAGCTTCCGCTTCCGCTTGCTTCATCTGGTATTCGGCGAGGGCGGGATTGTACGGTGAACGTGCTCTCGTCATTTTGCCCCACTTTCGCAGGGGTAAATCTCCCCGGCTTTCAGATCTAGAAAGATAGTCCCGTCCATCCCAAATATCTGCAGGGGCCCGCACAGGTGGCCACCGGGGCGCATGACTAAGATCGGACGCGCGGTAAATTCGCCTTCGCCATCCTCCCTCAAAACCACACTGATTTTCAGCGTGGTGTCCTCAGGACGACATTCGAATTTGACGGGGTTGCTCATTTCAGTAAAGACCATCTCGCTCATTCCGCTGCTCCGTGATGGTGCCATGTGCACAGACGAATCCCCAGCCTGCGCTGGTACATGTAGATCGTGCGGGCTTTGACGCCGAGCGCGTCGGCCAGGATAAAAGGATCGACGGTCGGATTTGCCCGTAGATAGGCGTCACGCTCCGGGGTGAACACGCGAGAGCGGCGGATCGGATAGAGGTCTGGCGCGTAGACGCTCATTTCAGGGCCTCCGGGGGAAGCGGGAGGGGCATCCAGTGGGTTATCTCGCTACCGAGTGGCTTACCACCTCCGATTGTTTCCCACGCTCCACCACCCCACCCGGTCCATGCGATTGACTGCACATCAAGCCGAGAGGCGTAGCCAGCCATGCCGGGGAAATAACCTAACACTCGCGTCCCATCCTTCGGCGCGCTGTCTATCGTCCGCCACGGCGAGGGCATCGCGGCGATAGCGGCGCGGGCGCAAGCTTTCCCCACCCCCAAAGATAAATAAACTCCACCTGTTCTGTAGGCTTCCTGTAAGATTTCGTGCGCGACACGCTCAACCGTCTCCTCGGTCTCAGTCATTGCGCTGCTCCATGATCATCCCCTTACGTCACGACTAAGCTCGGCCCGATGCGGACTTGCTCAGCGGCAAGCTTCCAGATTTTGTAGTCGGCGGTCTCTTCGATTTCGAAGGTCGCGACGTCCCCGAACTGAAACCCGTGCCTCGAACTGCAGATCAAATCATTATTGATCCGCGCCAGAAGCCTCCCGTCAGGAAGTGCCGCCAAAACGATCGCCCATGGGCTTTCGAAGGGTAACCACACTTTTACGCTGTCGCCGGTCTTCATCGCTCGTCCCCCTCGGTTCGGTTTCGCAAGTCAATGCCGCCAGGCCATACGCCCAGCCTGCGCTCCAGCTCATTCACGCGGGCGCATAAGTTGTCGCGCGAGTAGGCCAGCACGATGATCGCCAACCACGCTAAGGTCACCATGATCCACAGCGCGGCTTGATCAGACACCGGCGCCTACCTTCCGCTGAAAGTAGGCCTTCAACCACTCCCGACTTGCCTCCAGCCGAGCCTGCACGTCGCCGCGCTTCGAGGGCTCGCGGAGGCCGGAGGGGGTGATTTCCTCTGAAGCCTTTTTCGGAGCCACGCGATTGATATCATTGGCCTCAACGGTGATTTCCTTGGTTGAGCCGTCGGAAGGATCTCGGATCATGCGCCCCTCACATTCAGATATTGGGCGATGCGGGCTCGCATGGCCGCCTCATGCTCCGGCGTGATCTCGATCAAGGGCTCCGCAGCAGCCAAATCCGCCAATCTTCGCCGGATGGACTTGGCGCGATAGACCTCGATCATCGCCAAATCGCGCAACGTCGCCGGGGCGGGCTGCCATTTGTAATCGTGCCCTGCCCCGCATTCGCCGCGGTACCATTTCCGCATGGCCTCTTGGACAGCCCAGCTCGGCACATCCTCCAGAGCGTCAATGAAGGCCTCGCCCTTGGCTTCCGATGCGAAGTCACCGGATTCACGACCAGCCAGCACCATGGTCATTTTCGAAACCGCTATCGTCGTTTCTTCGGCATATTCGGCGCCGTTCTCCGGCGTCATCTGAAAAATGAGGTCGATCGCCGCGACGTGCTGTTCAATCAACATTCTTTGTCGGGCCTCCAAGATCAAACCCGCCGGCAAAACCGGCGTCTCTCGGTAGCGGCCCATTGGTCCCGGCTGGTGCTCGCGACGCAAGGCGATTAGCCGCCGCTCGACCCATTGCGGAAATTTGCTGAGCCTCGCGGGCCGTCGCACGTCCGGCGGCTGGATCGGTTCGATGATTGCTAATTGCGTGCCCATTCGATTTCCCAAAGTTTCGCTTCACCCAATTGCGCCAGGTTCCGTTCCAAGTGAGTTTGCAGCCTCGGTTGCCCGGAATGTCAGACCAGTAGTCCACGAACTCTGTCCACACCGCGTCCACTCTGTCCGGTGGACATCCACATGCGACTGCAATTGCGCGCTGTTCATCGCTCACGCGCGTATCACTCAATAGTCTGCTTCCTTTCTTCCTTTCCCTTCCTACTGAAAGACCTTCTTTCTTAACTTCTAAAGATAGGCGCATGTCCGCATTGTCCGGTGGAATCCGGTGGACGTTTCCGGTGGACATTGCGGACTGTCCGGTGGACTTTCCACCAGACCTCTGTCGCCGTTTCCGCTCGCGATCCCATGCCCGGCGCTTTTCCTGCGCGCGGTATTCCGGACTTTCCACCGGATTCGATGCGGACATTCCGCTCGACATGTTTCTCGTCAGCTCGCCTGTCATCTCAACGCCTGCCCGCGCGAGCAGGCCGGCCGCGTAAGCAGCATCCATTCCACCCGCGACCAGCGCGGCTATAAGTTCCCGTGTTGCGTTCAACCCTGCACCGCATCAAAGATCTTCTGAGCGCAGCCGTCAGCATCACGGAAGATCTGAGAGCCCGTGAACCTCATGGTCAGATACCCGCGGTCATGCGCGTTGGTATCCTTCTGCCAATCGTGCTTCCTCTGCTCGGCCGAGGAGTGGAACTCCTTGCCGTCACATTCAATTAGAAGGGCGCCGGTGCGTGTTGGGTTCAGGATGGCCCAATCCGACCGGTAGAAGCTCCAGGCGAACTGCGGGACCAGCAGAAGCTCATCAGGCGCGTTCCTGACGTCGATCATCTTGCACAGCTTCAGCGGACAGCCGGCGCGCTCAAAAAACATCAGGATAGCCGCGCCGATCTGCGCCTCTATCGGGCTATCGCAGTTGCCGCCGATCTCGAGCATGGCCGAGATGCGCTCAATGGCCGTCGCTGTGACGTGAGCCAGTTTCAGTGGCTTGAAGTCGCCGGCATCCTTCTCGCAGCCGCGGCGATATCGCAGCGAAGTCTCTTCAACTATTGGATAGCCGTCAGCATCGAGTCCATCGTCGTATGCATCCGGTTTCATGAGCGCACCAGCGAGACCAGCGCGTTCATATAGAGATCGACCTGAGCCTCGTGCTCAGCACGCTTATTGGCGTCGGCCTTGCGGCGCCGAACAGCGTCCTTCAACGCCTTGACGTTGTAGCCATTTGACTTGGCCTCGGCATAGATCTCGTTGCGACCGTTCTGAAGATCCTTTATCTCCGCTTCGACGTGTTCGATGCGCTCAACTATTGCCTTCAATTGGCTGTTCGAATTGTGCCCTGCTTCCTTCATGCCTATCCCCGATTTGTGATGATGAGTATTCACGCAAGGCAACTGAAGCGGCATCAATGAGAACGTTGGCCAGATGCGCTTTTGAAATCTCGATATGCTGAAGCTCGCCGTCTCCGATCTGGTAGTTGAAGATGAAGACCCCAGGAGACGGAAAGGTCATGTAGGCGAGCTTTGCTTTCTCAGGCGGCATCCACGGCCTCGCCGATCTTGTAGACAGCCCGCACCAGTTCGACTGTGTTGCGAACGCTGTATTTCCCCAGCAGGTTGGCCCGATGCTCCTCTACCGTGCGATAGGAGATGCCAAGGCTTTC
>Ga0068869_100002117_pt1 | contig 11937 bp, 10 predicted proteins | sample KBSMisM52_FD_64676 | JGI IMG/M metagenome (GOLD analysis project Ga0068869, IMG submission 64676) | Miscanthus rhizosphere microbial communities from Kellogg Biological Station, Michigan, USA - KBS Miscanthus M5-2 | ecosystem: Host-associated > Plants > Roots > Rhizosphere > Soil ... | reverse complement strand
CATAAACAGCGGGATGAAGGCGAGCGGGCCGCCGATCATGTACAGGACGGCGATGAACACCACGGCAAAGAGAAGGTCGGTGACGGAAACGACGGTACCGGAGGTAAAGAATTCGCGCACCGAATCGAAATCGCGGATCTGGTTGGCGATGATGCCGACCGAGGCCGGCCGCTGCGCCAGCTTCACCGAGAGTACGTGCTCGAAGATGTTCGAGGCCATGATCACGTCGAGCTTCTTGCCCGTCATGTCGATGATGCGGCTGCGCACCATACGGATGACGAAATCGAATATCACCGCGATCCCCATACCGATCGACAGTGCGACCATCGAGGCCATGGCGCCGTTCGGCACCACGCGGTCGTAGACGTTCATGATGAAGAGGGGGCTTGCGAGCGCGAGCACATTCACGATCAGTGCCGCGACCGCGACGTGGCTGTAGTTCGACCAGAAGCGGCGCACAACCGACCAGAACCAGTGCGCGCGGGGCAGGTCGCCGGCGGCGACTGCGCGCGCATCGGCGCTCGCTGCCGGGCGGACCAGAAAAGCGAAACCCAGATATTCGGCGTTGAGTTCGCGCATCGCGCGCGATTGCGGGCGCGTACTCCTGCTCGGGTCGACCACAGTCGCCATTTTCGTGTCAAGGTCGATCGCGAGCAAAATGCGCGTCGAGCCGTCGCGCATCGAGAGCACGGCGGGCAGGACCAGCGCTGGGATTTCGGCGAGCTTGCGCCGTACGGCCTTGCCTTCGAGGCCAGCCTTGGCGGCGGCGCGCTCGAAGAGCGGCGGCGGCAGGCGGCCGTCGAGGACGGGGAGGCCGGCCATCAGGGCTTCGCGGCTGATCGCGCGGCCATGATGCGCTGCAAGGAAAAGCAGGGCATCGGCCAGCGGATCCCCGACGGTTTGGGAAGGCGAGGCCGCCGTGTTCGACTTGGCGGATCCACGCGCCTTTTTGTCAATAATCAAAGTTGTGATTCCCGCATGGCCACGTTCGATAAAGGCATAATCTTCCGAGGCTTATGCCATCTTTGTCTTTCGCAAGTCTAAAAGACAATATTGCGGTCGTGCAGCCGCTTTGTGGCCTGGTTAATAATAATCAGTCAAACATCAGAAAGACGGCCGAAATTGGCCGTTAACAACATGCCGAAGGCGTGGTGGGACAGCGATGTTATTGGTTTGACCGGGGGTCGCGAACCGGCCAGCTCGGCATGCCTTTAAGCTGGCTCGGCGAAAAGACGCTGCTTGTGGAGTAGCCCAAGCCTAGAACGGATCCACCTTGTGAGCTCGCCCCCGGGTCAAGCACTAGCGCGGGAGCGACCTTCGCCGTAACGGTCGGATCAAGCCAGCGATCGGAGAAACCGACCTTCGGCGCAGCCGCGCCTTCGTCCGCGCTCGCGCGCGCCCCTGTCCCAGGGACGGGCGAGGGGATCGGGCGGTCAGGCGTCGGCGGCACATAGCCGGAGATCACCGGCTGGGTACGCGGCGCCACGACATTGAGTGGCTCGGGGCCGGGCTGCGGAATGTTAATCAGGATCGGCGGAAACTTGACCGGGATCAGGCCGTAGTTGCCGGGAGGAACAAGCGGCTCTGCATCGACCGGATGCGGTGCGCGGATGTATTCGATCAGCCTACCCATCGCGGCGAGCAGCTGATAGTCGGCGAAGACCGCGACGCTGCGCGCGGAGATCAGCGAGACCTGCGCATTAAACGAGGTGTTCTCGGCGTTGAGCAAGTCGATCAGGGAGCGTTGCCCAAGGTCGTATTCTTTCGAGTAGGCCTCGATGACATTGCGCGCCGCCTGCGTCTGCAGCACCAGGGCCGCAATGCGATCGGCGGTGATCACACGCGCGGCCCAGGCCTTGTCGACGGACTCATTCGCGTCGCGCTGCAGGCGGGCATGCGCCATCGTGGTCTGATTGTAGCGTTCGGCGGTCTCGACGCGCTTCCATGTGTCCTGACCGCCCCGGAAGATATCCCACGTCGCCACGACCTTGAGGCTGCTTTCGGTAAAGTGTTGCGGGAAGCCGAGGGTGTCGTGGCCTTCGGTGCCGCGCGCTTCGAGCGCGACATTCGGCATGAAGGCGCCCGCTGCCGAATGGAATGCCTCCCGCGCCGCGTCACTGTCGGCCTGCGCGGCCTTGATGGTCGGATTGTCGGTGAGCGTGACCGCAAGGACGCGGTCTTTGGACGGGGGCAGGCCGGGTAGGCGTCCCGGTCCGCGCAGATTGTACGGCTCGATGCCGATCACCTTCCGGAATTTGGAGCGCGCATCTTCGAGGCTGCGGCGGAATTCGGTCAACGTGACTTCGGCAGCGTCGACGCGTTCACGTGTCTGTTCGAGATCGCCCTGGCCAGCGCGGCCGCCGCGGAAGCGCTGGTCGACGTTTCCAAAAATCCGCTTGTGCGCGGCGACGTTCTCCTGCGCCAGCGCAACAAGGCGCGTGTAGCGGACGACGTCAATGTAAGCTTCGGAGGCATCGAGTGCGATCAGTTCCGAGCGCTCGTGCGTGCGTGCAGCGGCTGCGTCCACGCGCGCGGCATTGCGCCAGATCTCGTGCAACGACGTGAAACCGTCGAACAGCAGTTGGCGGATGAAAATCGAGCCCTGCGCGCCGGCCACGTACTGACCATTGTTAAGTGTAGGAACGACGTTGCTGAGCGGAAAGGTGGCGGGGTTGTTGAGTCGCTCCGGTCCCGCTGACGCTTCAAGCCGCACCTGCGGGAGCAGCGTGCTCTGCACTTGCCGCAGCTCAGCTTCGGTCGCGCGCTTGTTGGCCGCTGCTTCGCCGACGCTGGGATTGGTCTGCACAGCCATCCGCAAGGCATCGTTGATCGTAAACGGTGCCGCATTGGCCCCGGCGCCGAACACGCCAAGACAGCTTGCAAGCAATAGCGATCGGAGGAATCCGCGCTTACCCATCCCAGTCCCCGCTCCTGGACCCCCAAGAAGGGTCGCTATTTCAAATCACGCCGTAGTAATAACATTTCCATGAACAAAGACTATCACCGCAAGGGTTTCTCTCTACAACCGCGCGCGTATCGTTTCCGAATGTGACGCAAAAGCCACAAATTCACGATATACGAATCGAACCCTTTCCAATGATATTCCAAAGGCTTATTCGGCTGCAACTGGAGCCGGCCCATGGCGGCTGGACCGCTCGCTGAGACTATTGGCATAGGGCAGGCCGCATTGCGCGATTTCGTCGCGGCAGAACCGATCAGTCACGATATCGATGACTTTCTGCAAGCCGAGATTCGGCAGGCCGGCAAAGATCTCGGCGGCGGTCGGGTCACGCGAGCGGGCGACGTGCTGGAAATTGCATTTGTGCTCTTCGACACAGGGTCCGATCTCGCGCCAAATGGATGCCGCGGACACGGCGATTGCGATGCTCTTGCCCCTCCGGACCTGACTGGCGACGTGGATGCCGAGCACCAAATAAGACCCCCCGTCGGGAGAAACCGAGAGAATCGGCCCGCCGGAAAAGCCGTCGGGCGAGTGACAGCTGTCGAAAATGACGGTGTCGTCGGAAGAGCGCCCGACAATGCGGCATTCTTTATCGCCGGTCATCTTGTGCGGCGTGCGTTTAGAATATCCGGCGGTCATAACGGGAATTTCGACCACCGGATTGACCTCGCGCGCGACCGGTAGCGCCGCCGTTTCGGGTTTCGGATCGCTCGAAATCTGCAGCAACGCCCAATCGCTGGCGATCGATTCCAGAGACTTACGCGGGTCGTATGCCGGCGGCACGTAGTAGGCGACGACGTGAAAATGCTTGCCGAGGCGCTGGTTGTCGTAGCCAAGGACGAAATGGAGCGATTCCGGCGGCAAAAAGCGGCGCAGGAGTCTAAAATAGAGACAATGCGCAGCCGTCAGCGCATAGTCGCTCGAAATCAGGACGGCCGTGCAGGAGCCAAAGGCCCCATTGTTAAGTTTGCCGATTGCCGACCAAGGGTGGCCGTCGGCGGCGATGACGTTCTCGTCGGATTCCGGACGACCGCTATATTTTGGCTCAGCGAGCGATGGGGCCGCGGCCATCATGATCATCGAAGCAAGAACGGCTCTTAGAATGACGGCGCGGCTGGGCAAGGCTTACCTCTCAATATTCGTTTGAGATTGTTCGAGAGCGGCCGACTTCCTTGGCCAGCCGCTAGGCGTTTCCATTTTTTTTGGCGAGGCAGCATTCGGTCGGGTGGGTGTTCAGTTGGGCCAGGACAAATCCGAACTCGGATAAAGCTTCGCCATCGCGGCGCGCGGCCGTGGTTGGTTACGCTTGCTGTACCGGCAGAAACCGAACAAAGGAGCTTGTTCGATGGAACTCGAACGTCGTTTTTAATAGCGGCAAAAGGTGATGGCCGTCAACGACCACGCGGAAGATCATTGGCCGCGCGGGTGTCGGGACGCCCAATCCCGCACAATCGCGCGCCTAAAATGCTTCCGCAACTTAGAGCTTTCGGCGGGCCTAGCTCTATTGCTCGCGCTGGTTTCGACCGGCGTGATCTTGGTCGTGCTAAATCCGAACGAAATGCGACCCGGCAACCAGCATTCATTGCGAGCTTACGCAAGGTTGAAACTGTTATTGGACGGCTGCTTTCATTGCCGGATTCACCTTGCGAAGAAACACCCCGTGACAATCAACTTCCACCGCCCTAAGTCAACGCTATCTGTCGTCAGGAACATTTAAGGTCATGCACCTGCAGCAGCGTATCGTGGTGACCGGCGGTTCCGGCTTCCTCGGCTCGCATCTGTGCGACCGGTTGCTGGCGCAGGGTTCGGAAGTCATCTGCATCGACAATTTCTTCACCGGTGCCCGGCGCAACATCGAGCATCTGATGGGCCAGAAGCATTTCGAGCTCATCCGCCACGACGTGACATTCCCGATCTATCTCGAGATCGACCAGATTTACAATCTCGCGTGCCCGGCATCGCCCATCCACTACCAGTACGATCCGGTGCAGACGACCAAGACCTCGGTGCATGGCGCGATCAACATGCTGGGCCTCGCCAAACGCGTGCGGGCGAAAATCCTGCAGGCCTCGACCTCGGAGGTCTACGGCGACCCGACCGTGCATCCACAGACCGAAGACTATTGGGGTCATGTCAACCCGATCGGGCCGCGCTCATGTTACGATGAAGGCAAGCGTTGCGCCGAGACCTTGTTCTTCGATTACTGGCGTCAGCACAAGCTGCGGATAAAAGTCGCGCGCATCTTCAACACTTACGGCCCGCGCATGCATCCGCATGATGGGCGCGTGGTGTCGAACTTCATCATCCAGGCGCTACTCGGGCGCGACATCACGATCTACGGCGACGGGTCGCAGACGCGCTCGTTCTGTTATGTTGATGACCTCGTCGACGGCCTCATCCGCCTGATGCAGTCGGCCGACGAGGTGATCGGGCCGATCAATATCGGCAATCCGGTTGAGTTCTCGATGCTGCAACTGGCGCAGGAAGTGCTCAATCTCACCGGCTCGAAATCGCGCATCGCGCACCGGCCGCTGCCGCAGGACGACCCGAAACAGCGCCAGCCCGACATTTCCAAGGCGCAAAAGCTGCTCGGCTGGAAGCCTGCGACGCCGCTGACGGAAGGACTGAAGAAGACCATCACGTATTTCGAGGCGCTGTTGCGCGAGCCCGGCACTATGGACGTGATCAACAGCGGCAGCGGCACGCGGGGCGGGGTCTAGACCTTCTTCACAACCTTATGGCTGTGACAAATACCTTAGGATGGCTCGCAAACCATTTGATCAACTCTGCACCGCGTTGATCGACACGTCGCGCGGCATCGCGCAATACTGCTGCTGCTGGCGCTCTACGTGGTGACGTGAACCCTTACGGCAGCATTGCCCGCAGCAGTCAGGACATGCATCAGGACATGGCCGAGCTGATCTTGTGGTCGCGCGATCTCAGCCTTGGCTATCTCAAACACCCGCCGCTCGCAGCCTGGGTCGTGGGGCTTTGGTTCAGTATATTTCCGCTGAATGACTGGTCCTATTACCTGTCGGCAATACTCATGCCGGCGATCGCGGGCGACGACAACTTTGTGTTTTTTGCACTCATGTAGGACCTGCACGACGCGCTTGCCGGCATCGCACTGCTGGTCTAGGCCCGGCCGCGAGCGCCGAAATTGTCCCCGCGACTAGAGAAAGCTGAGAAGGCTGAGGCCGAAAGTCGCAAAGATCAAAGTGGCAAAGACTGCCGGAAAGACGATCCAGTACGACAGCCGCCAATCAAGTGCAGTCTTAAGGCCCAAAGCGGCGCACGCCACCAGCACGATTGCAATCGATACCCACACAAAGCCTTCGCGCGATGCCGTCACTGTCACGCTGATCAAGCCAAATGATATCGCTTCCATGGAAGCAATCGCGGCGACAACCGACAAGAACAGCAAGATTACGCGGCTAACGAGACCGATGACGCGTGAGCGCTTTCCGACGCCAAAAATGCACAGAAAGAAAACGACGCAGGCGATGAAAAGAGCAGCACCGGCGAGGGCGGGGTTTACGGGGAAGGTATCAACAATAAAGAATGCAACGGGCACCCAAATCTTGGCCGATAAAAGCGTGCCAAAAATTGCGACAGCGAGCAGGCCGGTGTGCCTGCCAATAAGCGAGAGGCGGCTCTGTCCCGTCTGAGGCTGCGAGACTGGACGCGGGTCACGTTTTTCGGACGTGCTCATGCGCCTTCCAGAGCGAGGTGAGCATCCAGCCACTCGAGATTCCGACAAAGCCACCGGCAATCACGTCGCTGACGAAATGGTAGTTGGCGCCGATCAGTCCGATTGCGACCGCGAACACCGCCAGCACGTAAAGCCACCGCCACGCCGGGTAGCAGACCCACAGAACCGAGATGACCGCGCAGGTGACGGCGGTGTGGCCCGATGGGAACGACGCGTAGGCGTGGCCGCCGTGGAAGAAGTTAAATCCATAGACGCCATCGTGCAGGAATGACGGATTGTTGTCTCTGAACGTGTCGGGCCAGGTGCGGCCGAACGCCAGCTTCAGCTGGATCTTGGTCAATTCCGCGACAATCAGGCTGAGGCTGCAGAGGAGCGCGCAGGTCTGCAGCCGCGACAGCGCGCGGCCCGATAGGTTCATCAACCCGAGGACGATAAAGACCGTCACGGCCAGCGGCACCATCGGGTCGGGCGCGTAGGTCAGCGTTGCGAAGGTCTGGGGCCGCGCGACGGTGTGGTGAAAAAACAGGGCGATTGGTCGGTCGAGCCATTGGTAGGAAATTCCGGCCGCGATCGCGGTTCCGGCAAGGCTCAGCGTCCATTTTTGCAACGCATTCATCGGTTGGTCGACTACCACATTTTCCGGGCTTTGGCGGGCGGACGAGAGACGACGGCGGCTAAACGAGAGACGCCGGCGGCCGCGGTTTGCGCCGAGACAGGCGTTTGTCGGCTTGCGTTCGGTCCCGTGTTTTCTTTGCGTTATTGCGGGTGGCAGCGATCTCCCTTTTCGGTGTCATTCGACTGTGGCCGCGCTTTGACCGGCGATGTCGGCCTGTCCTTCGTTCAAGAGGCCGCCAACAGTCCTGCGTTAACAGCGGGTAGACTTATATAGATTTATGGTATAAAGGTAGAAGTCATGAGTATGAATATCAAAAACAGAGAGGCTAACCGCCTCGCCCGGCAACTTTCCAAGCTAACAGGAGAGAGCCTGACGACGGCCGTTACCGAAGCCGTCCGCGAACGCCTCGATCGCCTTCGTGCTGAGCATGACGGAGATCTTGCTGAACGCTTATTGCTGATTGGGCGTGACTGCGCCACACACCTCAAGCAACCATTCCGCACCATCGATCATGAGGACATGCTCTACGACGACCGTGGGCTACCTAAATGATTATCGATACATCGGCCATTATCGCCATCCTTCGCGATGAGCCGGAAGCAATGGTCTGCGCGCGAGCGATTGCCGATGCGACGATCCGCCGTGTCAGCGCCGTTAATTTTGTTGAATCCGCAGTTGTGATCGACGCAAGCCGCGATCCCATAGCCACGCGGCGGTTTGATGATTTCATCAGAGAAGCAAACATCTCCATCGAACCCGTGACCGAAATTCAAGCCCAGATTGCCAGGAGCGCCTATCGAGACTTCGGAAAAGGCAGTGGGCATCCGGCAAAGCTTAATTTCGGCGACTGCTTCGCCTACGCGCTTGCAAAAGAATTAGGTGAGCCGCTGTTGTTCAAAGGCGATGATTTCGCTCAGACGGACATCATGACCTAAGGACTCTGGAAAAAGGGGCGCGTGCCGAATTCACCGACGAAAACCTGCGCGGCCCGGAGGTGCCGCTGTAGAAGTCAAAATAGCCTAGAGGCCAGATCGAACTGCCAAGCAGATTTGCAAACGGCATCGCCTCGAGGCCAAAAAGTCTCGAGAGCTAAAAAGCCCGGTCTCAATGGCGGTCGGTCGTCATTCGTCTTTGGTAGCACTTTGACGGGTGATGTCGCCCTGTCCTTCGTTCGGGTGCGTTTGCTCCCACAATTGTCGGGCGGTGCGCAGCGCGTCGATCTTAAGTGTCTCCCACCAGGCCACTTCGTTTCCCGCCTGATGCAGCTGCCGATGATGGCCGCGGCAGAGCGGTACTGTGAACTCATCGCTCACCTTGACCCCCAAAGCGCGCGGCTGTGCAAAACGCAAGTGATGCGGATCGCTGGGGTGCCGTCCGCAAACAGTACACGGCTGCGACGCGACGAAGCGAAGGTGGGACTTGTCCCGACGACGTTTTGGTTCGGGTAGGGGCAGGGAGCTCTTATCGATTTTTTCCGAGGCTGCCGGCGCAAGTGGTGGTGCGGCTGCTGTGATTTGTGCTGGCCGTCCTGTCTCGATTTTTGGGTCTTCCCGCCCACCGTGATAGCGCGATGGCCGCGAGATCTGCGTTGTATCGTCAGGGTGAAATCCCAAGCGGGTGGGCGGGATGATCGGTAACTTTAAATCCGCTTCCTGAACACGGTTCTGACGATAGAGCTCTAGCCCGAACGGCTTGCCGAACGTGGCAAAGGCTCTTTTTTTCTCTTCCGACGGTTAAGCGCGGAGAAAATGAGCGCAGCGGAAAAGTATCACAAAGGTGCGAGCGACGCTTTAAGGCGCGCGTTAGAGTTGGCCGGCAATTGAATCATACGCGAAAACGGTGGCGGTCCAGGCGTGCGATTGCAGCGTCACAGCACTACGAAGTGCGAGTAACTTCGACGGCTGCTAACTGTTTTGCTCCATGTCATCGAGTAGTCTTCGCACCGCCCCAGGTCTCTCCAGAGCTGAATGATAGGTTCGGATCAGATCCTGCATAATCGAAAAAGCGATACGCGCTTCCGGAGTTGATTTGCCAGCTGAGTCAAAATCGCCCATCAACGTCCAGCATCCCACACGCGCCTTGATGCATAATCCATCAATCGTATTTGCAGGCGTACAACAAATCTTTTCGAACAGCGTTTCAAAGCGATCTAGGTCACAGATCTTCGAATGGTCGGAATCAAGTTTTGCAGACAACTCAACAAACTTAGGCCAAAGCTCGCTTAACTCAGCATCTGATTTCGATGCACCGCAGAATCGCGCAAATGGTAATGAGACTGCAAAAAGGGCAATACGCCGTGAACATTCGAGAGTACGCGCCATAGGCAAGTCGTCTCCTTCGTCACTCACGACATATTGCCCTGCCCAATTAGGTCCAGGCCTTTTGCATCATGACTGGTCTGTTTCAGTTTTGACGGTTTCCGACGGCAACTCCGTTTCAGGAGTGTCATCTGGCACCATTGGCACAGATTCGATCTGCGCTACTTCGAACAGATTGGGTTCGGTGCGCTTCAACACTTTCAACGAGGTCAGACGCCGCAACGTTTTGTCAATCTGGGTATCTAATCTCGCGAGCAGGTCTGATACATCTTTAAACTGGCCATACGTTAAGGAATTCTGAGATTGCTTTTGTCCCTCTGTGTCCGGAGGGAGTGCTTCCTTATCGCGGAGAGTGTGGTTACGGGAATTGTTTTGCGGCCATCCTTGAAAACGACTTTGTGCCCATTTGCGCAACCGCTGTTTGAGCAAAATCAGGTAACCCAGATCAAAAACGGCTTCGACTTCGCTACGGCCGTGCGGCAGCCATTCCGTACCAAGATCATCCAGCAGCGTCCTGAATTCGCTTTCGGATTCGTCCGGCAAAATGACGAACTTGCTGTACAAGCCATGTGTCATTGCATTCCTGTTGCCCTTTTTCTTGTCGCCAGCGGACTTACCCGGCTTCGGCGCCGGGCCGACCGCGTCTGACGACTTCGTCGTATCGAAGTCGTTGAGTTTCGGCGTTTGCTGGTCGTTCGATGAATTTCCATTTGAATCATTAGTCATTACTATCTCCTTTATAATAATTTATATTTAATTACTGGGATACCTTCCACGATTACTCGATGAATACTGCTGTGGTCAAGGGGCCAAGACAATGTTTCTTATGTAGCTGGAGCTTTAAGCGACGGCGATTCGACCGCTCCCGCCCCATTTCGGGTGTTCGAGAAGACGCGTTGGTCCCGCTTGTAGCGGAGTCGCATTGTGGCGGTGACCGGCTACAGCTTGTGTCGCAAGGCGCTTGGCCTAGAAAGTGCCTGTGGCTTACCACCATAATCGCGCATAGTTGTACAATTTTCATATACAACTGAAAGATGTACTTTGGCAAAACGAACCGAAAAAGGGGAGTTCTTTTCCGACCCTGCGGTACCTCAAACTTGCCGTTGTGCCGCGCCTTGCCAGTCGTCCCGCCACCGATTGCCAGGAAGCACCGTGGTTCCCGGAATGACATTCGCGGCATTCGGCAAAGCCGAATAGCCTTGGGCCCCGGCAGGATCGACAATCGTAACGAAAGCTATGCACGTCAGAGCAAAGACGAATTTTCTCATATTCCGTTCCTGAGCCGGGCCGGGAAATCTCCGACCCTATCAAACGACTCGGATCGCCTAAAACGCAGCCCAAAGGGGGCTATTCAGGTTTAGAAATGGGCAGGCCACTACACCGGCGTCCGCGCAGATCCCATCAGTACTCACGCGCCAATCGCGGCGGAACCAGCGCGGCGGGCAACACGGCGGAATTGTCCAGTTCGTCCATTTCGGCGGTCGCTGCAATTTCATTCACGTGTAATTTGGGGCAAAGCGGAAGTCGTCCAGCGCGCAATATTAAGTCCTGATTAAGGGATTCGTCCGAGGGTTCGCACAGTATTGGCGGTGGCGATTCGATTGTCCTGCCGCATTTCCTGAGATGATGCGTTTGACCCTGCCTTCAATGGAAGCGCTGGACTATGAAATTCATCGAGCCTGCCTTTGACACTGGCGGAGACCTTTGGCGACCGCCATTGAACGTTCCTGATTCCGACGCTCACGCGCTCAACGAAAAATTCGCCAGGCAATCCGCCGAATTGAGACTGCGCCTCACTGAAGTTCTTGAACTACACAATGTGCAGCAACGCCAAGCTAATGAGCTGCAAGATCGATATGACGACATAGATCGTCTTAGCCAAACAGTTTCGGCGCTTCAGGAGGCCGTGAATCAGTACAAAATGGGGACTGCCGCCGCGGAAGACAAAATCATTCTTCTGGAAAGTGAAAAAGCGGTCTTGCAAGCGCAACTCGACGTCGCCCTTGAGGAATCAAAAACGTTGGCTGACCGGGTGCATGCAGCAGAGGCGGCGTCCGACCGAAGGGAAGCAACAGTCGCATTGTCTATTAAGCAGATCGAATTTTTGAACACTGAACTAACCGCCGCCGCGGCAGAACGGTTCAGGCTAGTTGCGGCGATGCAGGGCGAGCAGCGGCGGCAACGGAGCGTATTCAGTCAGCAGAAATCAATTTTGGAAGACAAACTTCAAGAAAAAGAAGCACTAGCGGCAACTCAAGGGACGAAAATAAAACAGCTTGAGGGCGTTCGCGACGAACTGGACAAGCGCGTTCGGGTCATTGAGGCTCTG
>Ga0068869_100002108_pt1 | contig 11957 bp, 9 predicted proteins | sample KBSMisM52_FD_64676 | JGI IMG/M metagenome (GOLD analysis project Ga0068869, IMG submission 64676) | Miscanthus rhizosphere microbial communities from Kellogg Biological Station, Michigan, USA - KBS Miscanthus M5-2 | ecosystem: Host-associated > Plants > Roots > Rhizosphere > Soil ... | reverse complement strand
ATCACCTCGATGCTGATCTCGCGCGTATCGAACGTGACGTCGCGGCGTGAGGGCACGCCGCTCTTGCTGGTCTCTCCGATGGCAGGCAAGATCTGAACGAGCAGTTCCGGGCGAATGACCCGTCGCAGGTCGAAGCTCGGGTGGCCTCCAGCCGGCTCGAGATAGGGCCCGGTCTGCCCGCGAAATTGCAAGATGGTGAGGGCCTGGTTCACGAGCACACACGCCGGAGCAAACCGCGCCAGTAGCAGACGGTCCGCCTCTCGCGGCGGCGAGTCTCCATCTGCGCGAAGCGGCGCGGCGTCGCCGTCCGGCTCAAGCTCCAACGAGGCGGGGCCATCCGCACGCTCCGAGATAGCTCCCCCCCCGGTGTTCGACAAACGCCGGAATACCCGCGATCCGTTGTCGATCTGCTCGAACAGCTCAAGCGAATGGGCGACGCTCTCGGCGGGACCGACAAAGAGCATGCCCTGCGGACGAAGCGCGTAATGGAATGTCCGGAGAACCCGGCGTTGCGCGACATTGTCGAAATAGATCAGAAGATTGCGACAGCTGATCAGGTCCAATCGCGAGAACGGCGGATCACGCGTCACGTCCTGACGCGCGAAGAGGCAGAGATCGCGAACGTCCTTCGAAATTCGGTACTCGCCGTTGTGCCCGCTGAAGAAGCGCCCCAAGCGTTCAGGCGATACCTCGTGTAGGGCATTGACGGGGTACACGCCGGCGCGCGCCTTCTCCAGCGCTGCCTCGCTGATATCGGTGCCGAAAATCTGGATCTTCAGCGGCGGCGGCCCGTCACCGAGGTATTCGAGAACAGAAATGGCGAGGGAATAGGCCTCCTCGCCGGTCGCGCAGCCGGGCACCCAAATACGAATCGCCTCTGTCGGAGAGCGGCCGTCGCAGACGGCGGGAAGCACGTCCTGACGGAGCGCATCGAAGGCCGTCGGATCGCGAAAGAACTCGGTGACCCGGATCAAGAAGTCCTGGTACAGCGCGGCGAGCTCGCCAGGATCGCGGTCGAGCGCCTCGCGGTACTCGTCGAGGCTCTCGATCCGTCGCAGCATCATTCGCCGCTCGAGGCGGCGCATGATCGTGGTTCGCTTGTAGTGGCTGAAGTCCACGCCGTGCGCCGCGCGAAGTTTCCGGAAGATGTGAGCCAGGACCACATTCTCGTCGGTGCTACTATCGGGCGGGCCCTCCGCTTTGGACTCGTGGCTCGGCTTCGCCGTGCGGAAGCGCCGGCTGAGACGCGCGAGCTCGCCGGCAATCTCTTTCGGAGTCAACACGAGATCCACGCAGCCGGTCTCGATGGCATGCCGGGGCATCATCGGGAAGCGCGCCGATTCGGGCTGCTGCGCGAAGGTGAACCCGCCCGTATGTTTGATCTGGCGGATGCCGAGCGAACCGTCCGCGTCGGCACCTGAAAGCACGATGCCAATTGCGCTTTCGCCATATGCCGCCGCCAGTGACGAGAAGAGGAGATCAACCGGGAACGACCGTTCGGGAGCACTCGGCCGGGGCTTCAGCTCAAGGAGGCCCTCCTGCACCGTCAAGAGCGCATCCGGAGGGATGACGTACACGTGGTCAGGCTGAATCGCCTCTCGCTGGGTGGCGAGAGACACGGCCAAGGTCGTCTTCTTCGTCAGAATCTCAGGAAGCAAGCTCTCGTGCTTCGGGTCCAGGTGTTGAACCACGATGAAAGCCATGCCGGATTCCCGAAGAGCGCCGAGAAGCTCAACTAGCGCTTCGAGGCCTCCGGCAGAGGCGCCGATTCCTACGGCAAAAACGGGCCGGTAGCGACCGGTTTCTGACACAGCCCAGTATAGGCCGCAGCCGCTTAATCGTTGATTCCCACGGTCCGCCGCGTCCACGGGCAGTTCGCGATACCGAGGATACCAGTCCGGCGACGCGGAAGGGTTTCCGCCAGCGAGTTCACCGCCGGCGGCGACGAACGGCGCTAACGGTCACCGCGACGCACCTCCTGTCGGAGGACGGGCGCAAGGCGTCTTGGGTGACGCAGTGCTTCAGCCGGTGAACTCGAAGTGCGCCCACAAGTTCGCTCACCATTCCCCGCTCCATGCGCCGGGCAAGGCGAGCGATGCGAACGGCCTCGGCATCACGCGCCGGCGACGCGCTCGTGTCCGACATGCTGGAAAGCCGATCGAGTCAGGATTGATGTTTGTTACCGCATCCCGATCATCGCGGTGTCCCCGCCGGCTACCGGGCGATGAAGGACGGTAGAGCCCATTTGGGCGACCATCGAATTCCGAGGCGTGCGCAATGAGGAGCCGAACCCATCCAGCTCGCGACGTTGATCGCGAACAGTACCGACGAACACAGCGGAGTACGCGAATAAGTGCCGCTCAGAACTGTGTAGAAACTGTGTAAGGTCGCCCCGGAACCGCTGGGAAATACCGACGTTTACGGGTTCACATCGAGAAGTATTCTGCGGCGGGAAGTCGTTGAATCGAGTGCGTGAAGAGGTGTTTCGGTACTACTGGGTGCAGCTCGCCGGAATCGTTTTCCAAGCGTGCTCCTTCAACCACTCGGACATCTCTCCACAAGAATCGACGATTGCGACCGCTTGGGAAGACCAGATTATCGCGAATTCAACGCAACTGACCAGCGTTTCTCGACGCTGCTCCTTGGGATGGGGCGGCATGCGTTATGAAGGACCTGCGGACCGACAACGCCGCCGACCCGCACGCGGCACGATCTCTGCCCCTGACCCCGCCCAGATCGAGGACTCACTCGTTTTCCGGAAGAATCCACCCGGTGCGGGGCGCACACCACGGCACATTGTGATCTGCGCCACGGGCAGCGGTGGCTGCCGCAAGCGAAGCCGGGCTGTGGTCAGTAGAGGCTGTGTGGTGCACCGAGATCGCGTGGCACTTAGACCATCCGCATGACAACCGTCATTCTGCTGGTGCTCAAGGCCAGCATCATCGTGAGCGTGTTCGCCATCGGCCTCAAGGCCACGTTTGCGGACGCGACCTTCCTGTTTCGAAGGCCCGGTCATCTTGTCCGGGCGCTGCTGTCGATGAACGTGCTGATGCCGTTGACCGCTCTCGCCGTCGGCGCACCGTTCGATCTCCATCCCGCCGTGAAGATTGCGCTGGTCGTGATTGCGGTGTCGCCGATGCCGCCGATCCTCCCGAACAGGGCGCTCAAGGCCGGAGGCACGAAGGCTTACACCATCGGTCTGCTGGTGGCGGCGGCAGCGCTCTCGATCGTCGTCATCCCGCTCAGCATGGAGATGTTCGCGCGTCTCACCGGCCTGCCGCTCGTCATGCCAGCCGGTGCAGTAGCCGCGTTGGTACTGACCACCATTCTGGCGCCGCTCCTCGCCGGAATTGCGGTTCGAACAGTCGCGCATGCACGTGCGGATCGCATCGCCAGGCCTATCGGCATCCTCGGGTCCGTGCTCCTCATGGTGAGCGCAGTGCCAATCCTGATCGGTCTGGCAGGGACGGTATTTTCCGTCATCAGCAATGGCACGGTTCTGAGTCTCGTGGCCTTTGCGGTGGCCGGGTTGATCGTCGGCCACGTGCTCGGCGGACCAGAACCCGACACTCGTCAGGTTCTCGCACTCGCCACCGCGTCGCGTCACCCGGCTGTGGCACTGTCGATTGCCCATGCGAATTTTCCCGCGCAGACGCTCGCGGGGGCGGAGGTCTTCTTGTACTTGATCCTCAGCGGCGCTCTGTCGGCGCTCTATCTCTCGTGGCTCAAGCGCCGCCGACGGTAGCCATTCGGGGTGGGCTCGTACGACCACTCGCTTCGTGTCCGTGCTCGCCGCGGTGGTTGCCGCCGCCGTCATGACGGGGTTGGCGCAGCAGGCCGCGCGATCGACGCCGCCGGCAGCCGACGCTCCGGCAGATGCGACGGCTCGCATCGCCGCGGCGGCGCAGGCGGTGCTGGCGTCGCTCGACGACGCGGGGCGGGCGACGCTGCAGTTCCCGCTCGAGGGGCCGCAGACCACACGCTGGTCGAACCTGCCGTCGCCGATGTTCGAGCGGCGCGGCCTGCGGTTGGCCGATCTCACGCAGTCGCAGCGCGTCGCCGTCATGAAGTCGCTGGCCACGGCGCTGAGCCGCGACGGCTACCAGAAGGTGCTGAACATCATGGACGGCGACGAGGCGCTGCGTCAGGGCGGCGGCGGGCGCGGCCGCCGAGCGGTGGCGCGGTAAGGACGCGCGGCTGCGCCATCCACCCTTACGGCTGCGGCGGCGGCGGCGCTTCGAAGCTGCCGCCAAGCGCCAGGTGCAGATTCACTCGCTGCACCCGCTGCTCGGCCTGCATCCGGATAAGCGCGGACTGCGTGGAGAAGAGCGCCAGCTCGCGCTGCGTCACGAAGCGGAGATCGGTGCTGCCCACCTTGAACTGCGTCTGCACGATCTCGTACGCGCGACGATTGTCCACGAGCGTCTGCGTGAGAATCCGTTCGCGTTCGCGCGCGGCAAACTCCGCCGACAACGCGTTCTCGACCTCGCCGAAGGCCCGTAGACCGATCGACGCATAGTTGGCAACGGCCAGCTTCTGCTCCGCCGTGCGGATCTCGACCTGCGTCTTGAGGGCGCCGCCCCGGTAAATCGGCGCGAGCAGCCGCGCGCCGATATTCCACACCGGGTTGTCGTGATCCTTGAGGATGAACAGATCGCTCGAAATGGCGCTGACGCCGGTCGTGAGCGCGATCGACGGCAGCCGCGCCGCCTTGGCCTCGCCGACCCGGTTGAACGCGGCAGCGACGCGGCGTTCGGCCGCGACGACGTCGGGCCGCCGCTCCAGCAATTCAGATGGCAGGCCCCCGGGAACCGCATCGGGCTGGCCGGGCAACTGCGGCGTCACGACGATCAAGGCCGACGGATAACGCCCGATCAGGAGCTCGAGCCCCCGCAGCGCCTGTTCCTGCGCGAGCTCGAGCTGACGCAGCGCGTCACGCGAGATGCCGACGTTCGCGCGCGCGACGTAGACGTCTTCGTCGTTGCCGACGCCGACGTTCGAGCGGGTCTCGGCGAGCTGCACGAGCTGCTCGCCGTCGCGGATCGTCTGTCGTGCGTTCTCGGCCTGGAGTCCGGCTTCCGTGGCCAGGAACCAGTTCTTCGCCACCGCCGCCGCGATTGACTGGCGGGCGTACTCGTAATCCGACGCGACCGCCGTGGCGTCGGCGACCGCCGCCGCGCGGCCGTAGCGCACGCGGCCCCACAAGTCGAGTTCCCACGTGGCCGACAGCACCGCGCCCTTCAGGCCGGAGCTGTCGCCCGACATCTTGCCGCCGCCGCGCGCGAGGAGATCCACCGACGGATAGAGCGTGGAGCCCGCCAGCTTCGCGTAGAACATCGCCTGCTCGACGCGCGCCGCCCCCGCCTGCAGATCCGCGTTGTAGGCTATGGCTGCCTCGACGGCGGCGACCAGCTGCTCGTCGCCAAAGGTTCGCAGCCAGTTGCCGGAAAGGGCACCCGGGCCGGCACCCTCGGCGGTCCACGCCGGCGGTACCACTACCGTAGGCATGCTCTGCGCCTGAATCGCTGTCGCATCAGGGGGCGTCTTCAGCGCGCATCCGTGACCGATCAGCGCGAGCACCAGGAGCGCGGCCGGCCGGGCGTTCACGACGTCGGTCATGACGTCCCTCTCAGTGCCCCAGGCTGATGGAGTGCTTGATGATGATGTAGTCGAGACACGACTGAATCCGCATCAGCACCTTCCGCAAAATGTGGATCGCGGCGAGATGCTCCGTATAGATCGCCGCCGATCCGCGCGCGCCGGCGGCGAGAAATAGCGATTTGTCTTCATCGCCGACCACGAGCTTGACGGGGAACCGCCCCGGAGGTGCATTGATAGTCGTGATCGGCAGGTTCCCGGTCGAGTCCATCTGGCCCTGTGACTGCGCCCAGAGGATCGAATCGACGTGGGCCTTGATGATCCGCCCGGGATAGGTGTCGAGCGTGATCTCCGCCTCGTTGCCGGGCGACACCTGGTGCAGCTCGTTCTGACCGAAGAACGCGTAGATCTGGTACTCGTTGTCGACGAACGTCATCTGTTCGCTGAGCGCAATCTGCCCGACAAAGGCACCGGGCCGCAGCTGGACGTTCACCATGGTGCCATTCCCCGGCGCGAATACCGTGGTCTGGGAGAGGTCCCATTTCGCCTGAGCGAGCTGCGCCCGCGTGGTCTCCGCGGCGGCCTGTGAAACCTTCACCTCCGACTGCGCCGTCGCGATCTGCGATTTGACTTGCGCGACCGTCGCCAGGTCTCCACTCTTGACACGCCCGCCGAGCTTTTCCCTGACCTGCTGTTCGACGGCGCGCGCCGCCGCGATCTGCGCCGTGAGCTCTTTGACGTCGGTCTCCGCCCGCTCGAGATCGAAGCGCGGGCCGGCGCTTGTTTTCACGAGCTCGGTATTCTGTGCGACACGCTTGCGCGCGAGTTCCAGGCTCGCGGTGAGCACCGCCACCTGTCCGATGGTCTGGTTCAGTTGCTCCTTCAGTTGCGGCTCGGTCGAGACGACGTCCGCCAGCTTGGCCTCCGTTTCTGCCACTCGCTGACGATCGGCGCCCACCTTGGCTTCGTTCGACGCCAGCTTGGCTTCGAGCGAGGCCACTTCGTTCTGGTACGGCGTCGGATCGATCTTGAAGAGTACGTCGCCCTTTTTCACCGGCCGGTTGTTGTCAACCGGCACCTCGGTGACGCGTCCGCGGACCTGCGACACCACCCCGACGACGTAGCTTATGACGCGCACGTCCGTCGTGGCCGGCGCCATGATGTTCAGGAGGAGGAGCAGCGTTGCAAGCGCGACAACCGGGAAGATGAACACGCCGACTTTCCACGGCGTCGTCCACGGCAGCCACTTCAGCTTGATGAAGATCAGCCAGACCAGGAACGCATAGATGCCGAGCAGCAGGATATCCATCTACCGTCCCTCGCTCGCCAGTTTCGCTTCGAGCGCGTCGAGATCGGCGCGAATCGCGGTGAGCTCCCCCGCCGGCAGACCGCGCTGTTCGAGGCGCGCCAGGCGGTCGTGCAGGCCGACGGCGGCGGTCGGGGGCGGCGCGCTGTGCAGGCCGAGCGTCGCGGCGGGGGCGTGAGACGGCTTCTGTTTCGTCCCCTCGTCCCACGCGCTGCCCTCCGCGTCCACGTCGGGCGAGGCCGTGTCCGTGCCGTATGCGAGCTTGTGCAGGACCGGCTTCGTATACGCCCAGATCCAGGCGATCGGCCAGAGCAGGCCGCCGAAGACCAACGACAACAGGCACAGCGTGCGGATCGCCTCGAATTGCGGGTGGTGCCGCTTGTGCGCGATCTTCTCCGGCAGCACGTGCACCATCCAGAACAGCGCGATCAGGGTGATCGGCACGACGAACAGCACGAAAATCGCGATGCCCCACGCGACCTTGTCCTCCAACTCGGGCGAGAGGAGGGAAGCCCGCGCAACGGACGGAGTCGCGAGCGTCGCTGTGGCGACCCAGAGGCCAGCCAGGGGCCGCCGCAGCTGGCGGAGGCCCCGGAGCGGCGAAGCGAATTGGCTGTCCACGATTTCGAGGCTAAGTGGTCTGGGCGCGCCGCCTCTATGCAGTTTCGGCGCCGGTGCTGCGCGCGAATATCAACGTGTGGCGTCGGTCAGTCGTCGAGCCCGAACGTGCACATCGAAAGCCCTGCGATGACGGAGACGTAGTGACGAGTGCCCACGCGGTAACTGGAAGCGTTGCTGAAGGAGCTCGATGGTTGAACGGCAATTTGCCCCCGTCTGACGCACGGAGTGGTAGCCTCACGGTGCGTCGATGTCTGGTAGCACCATCTCGGCACACCTGCCACGCCCGGCAGTTCTTGCGGGTTTCGTCGCCGGCTATGCCGTTGCCGTCTTGCTGGCCGAGCACACCTACGGTTCCGTCAGCGTCCCTTCACCTTTCTGGTTGCCGGACTCGGTTCTCTTGTGCGCGCTGCTACTGGCGCCGCGATCGCAATGGTGGGTGTTTGCGTTCGCCATCTGGCCCGTCCGCATCTTCGTCGGCGCCGTCCCCGGCACGCCGGTGTGGTTCCAATTCGTCAGCCTGGCGAACGACACGGCGAAGGGGCTTGCGGCCGCGTGGCTCCTCGCGCGCTTCGTCCGGCGTCCAATCCACTTGAAGACATTGCATGAGCTCATGCTGTTTCTGGGGATTGCCGCCGCCGCGATTCCGGCAGCCTCGGCATTGATCGCGGCGCCAGCGCGCTACCTGCTGGGCGATCCCTTCTGGCGAGCAGCACAGGGCTGGTTTCTCGGCAATGCGGTGACGCAGGTCGTCGTGACCCCGATGCTCGTGTATTGGGGGCGTCGCGATTTCCGCGAACGGGTCGATGTCATCGAAGCGACCTGTGCGGCGTGCGGGCTGGCGGGTGCGTTGATCGTGGGCTTCCTCGTCGATCATTCGTCGGCCGCTCTGATGTTCATGTACTTGCCGATCCCCTTCTTGGTATGGGTGGCCGTCAGGCTGGGCCCGTTCGGCGCCGCGAACGCGCTCGCCCTTGTAGCCGCCGTCACGATGTTGGCGGCGGTCAGGGGCAGCACTGTTTTCGCAGGCGAGCCGCCCGCCGGAACGGTGCTGACGATCCAGCTCTTCCTGCTCGTCGTCGGGCTCTCGATGCTGTCGCTGGCAATCGTGGTGGCCGAGCGCGAGGCCTTGCAGGCGCGCGAGGCGACCTGGAACCGCCGCCTGATCGACGCACAGGAGCACGAGCGCAGCCGCATCGCCAGCGAGCTGCACGACGACATCGGGCAGCAGGTGGCGCTGCTGCTGATCGAGATCAATCAGTTCGCCAAAGGCGCCGAGATTTCCGAACGCGCTCGCGAGGAGCTTCGAACGCTCTGCAAGGCCGGGACGCGCATCTCTTCGGATCTCACGGGGATCTCGCACAACCTGCACCCGCTGGTCGTCGACCTGGTGGGATTCGAGGCCGCGGTGCGGGGCCTCTGCCAGCGGTTCACCGAGCGACGAAGTCTCGCGGTGCAGCTGCATTGCGACGGCGTTCCGGCCGAGGTGCCGCACGCGGTGAGTCTCTGCTCGTACCGTCTGGTGCAGGAAGCCTTGCACAACGTCGTGAAACACAGCAGCGCCAGCCGTGCCGGCGTCGAGCTTCTCGCCGCGGACGGCTGGTTGACAGTGTGCGTGTCGGATGCCGGCTCTGGATTCGACCCTGCTCACGCCATCGGCGGCGGACTCGGCTTGATCAGCATGCGCGAACGGGTTCGCTCCGTCGGCGGACACTTCACAATCGAAACTGCTCCAGGATCGGGAACTCGGCTCCGGGCGCTACTCCCGCTTCCGCGCCATGCCGGCGACAACACCGCGTCGCGCGACGATCTTCGTCACGTCGCGCGGAACCTGTCGGTCTCATCGGAGTAACGGCTGCTACCGCTTGGTGTTCGAGGAATCGCCGGTTGAGCGTCGCGCCTTCGTCGCAGGCTCGACGGTGGCTCACTGGCGGCACTCGTGCATCTCCGAGCCCGAGAGGAGGTCGAACATGAAGTCGACAGCAATCGAGGGGCTGCACGGCGTCCGCTACCAGAGCACTGATGTCCAGCGTGCCGCCGATTTCTACACCACACACCTCGGCTTCAAGCTGGAGCACCAGCAGTTGCCGGCGTTCGCGTCCGTGTCGCTTGGCGATTTCACGCTGCTGCTGAGCGGGCCCGGCGCGTCGGGCTCGCGGCCGATGCCGGATGGACGGGCCCAGCAGGCAGGCGGATGGAACCGGATGGTCCTGCGTGTGAAGGACGTCGCGGCTGAGATCGAGCGCCTGAAGTCGGCGGGCGTGACGTTCCGCAATCAGATGGAGAGCGGTCCGGGCGGCCGGCAGGTGCAGATCGAGGATCCCGACGGGAATCCGATTGAGCTCTTCGAGCCGGGTCGCCAGGGCCGGTAGGATACGGCCATGCACACATCCACTCGGTTCGTGTCCGTGCTCGCCGCGTTGGTGGCCGCCGCCGTCATGACGGGGCTGGCGCAGCAGGCCGCGCGATCGACGCCGCCCGCTGCCGCTGCTCCGGCGGATGCGACCGCTCGCATCGTCGCGGCGGCGCAGGCGGTGCTGGCCACGCTCGACGACGCGGGCCGGGCGACGGTGCAGTTCCCACTCGAGGGGCCGCAGACGACGCGCTGGTCGAACCTGCCGTCGCCGATGTTCGAGCGGCGCGGGCTGCGGCTGGCCGATCTCACCGAGCCGCAGCGCGCTGCCGTCATGAAGTTGCTGGCCTCCGCGCTGAGCCGCGACGGCTACCAGAAGGTGCTGAACATCATGGACGGCGACGAGGCGCTGCGGTTGGGCGGCGGCGGGCGCGGCCGCGGAGGTCCAGGCGGACGCGGCGGCCCCGCCTTCGGGCGCGATCAGTACTACCTCGCATTCCTCGGCACGCCTTCCACCACGCAGCCATGGCGGCTGCAGTACGGCGGCCATCACCTCGCGATCAATCTGACGCTGGGCGGTAGCCAGGCGAGCATGACGCCCAGCTTGCCCGCGGCACAGCCGGCCTCGTTCACGGTCGAGGGGCGGACCGTGCGGCCGCTCGGCGACGAGAACGACAAGGCCTTTGCCCTGGTGAACGCGCTCGACGGCACGCAACGCGGGCAGGCCATCCTCAACTACCGCGTCGCGGACCTCGTGCTCGGACCGGGTCAGGACGGGCGGACGATTCAGCCGGAAGGGCTGCGCGCGTCGTCGATGGCGCCGGCGCAGCAGGCAATGCTGCTGGGCCTCATCGAAGAGTGGGCCGGCATCATGACCGAGGCGTATGCCGGCCCGCGCATGGCGGAGATCACGAGCAACCTGCCGCAGACCTGGTTCGCGTGGAGCGGCCCCACCACCAACGGCAGCGCGGCCTACTTCCGCGTGCAGGGCCCGACCATCGTGATCGAGTACGCGCCGCAGGGCGGCGTCGATCACATTCACACGATCTATCGCGACCCGACCAACGACTACGGAGCGAAGCTTGCGCGGCGGTAGCGCCGCCCTGCTTGGGATCCTCGTCGCACTGCTGCCCACCTCGGGCACCGGGGTGTCCGCGCACCGGCTGGACGAGTATCTCCACGCGGCCCGCCTCGCGATCGGCCCCGCCGGCGTGCGGCTCGAGCTGAGTTTGACGCCGGGTATCGCAGTGGCCGACGCGGTGATCCGGGACATCGATACCGATCGCGACGCGGTGCTCTCGCAGGCTGAACGTCGCGCCTACGCGCAACGCCTGCTGAGCGGCCTCTCCCTGCGTATTGACGACGGCGCAGTGCCACTGCAGCTGGCGGTGGCGGACTTCCCCGCCGTCGCGACGCTTCGCGGCGGCGACGCGGCCATCGTGCTGCGGATCGACGCGCGCCCGCCGCACCTCACGGCGGGCGCCCATCGCGTGTCCTTCCGGAATGGCAACGCGACGCACGGAGCCGTCTATCTGGCCAACGCGCTGCTTCCCGAGGATCGGCGTATCGCGATTACCGGCATGCAGCACGCGATGGACCAGAGCGGCCTGATCGTCGCGTTCACCGTGCGCCCGTAGTGCGCTTTCTCGAGCGACGGGCTCAGCTGAGACGCGAACGCACAATCAAACCCACCGGGTCGCGGCGATAAATCTTGAGGGCGAGCTCGCGCGCCGCCGCAGCGGCGGCCTTGTCGCCGGCCTTCTCGGCCGCACGCAGTCGATTCAAGGCGCAAATCACGTCCTCGGCCGAACACTTGCCAAACTCGGCCAGCGCCCCCGCGGTGTCGCGCTTGGCCATCGCCAGCAGCGCGCGGCCGTTGTGCATCATCGACTGCACGAAGGCGTTGTTCGGCTGCGCCATCGCCTCGGCGTCGAGCGCCGCCGAGGTCTTCGCGGCCGCGGCGGCGTCGCCGCCCTGCGACTCGATGATCGCGCGCACCCGCAGCGCCTGCGGGCGGACAGCGCTCGCCACACCAGGGGTGAGCTTGCCTCCGTCCGCGGCCGCGACGACCGCGTTGAGTGC
>Ga0068869_100002105_pt1 | contig 11963 bp, 3 predicted proteins | sample KBSMisM52_FD_64676 | JGI IMG/M metagenome (GOLD analysis project Ga0068869, IMG submission 64676) | Miscanthus rhizosphere microbial communities from Kellogg Biological Station, Michigan, USA - KBS Miscanthus M5-2 | ecosystem: Host-associated > Plants > Roots > Rhizosphere > Soil ... | reverse complement strand
TTTCAAAAAGGCTCTTCAGCTCATGCGGAACAACCATGTAAAAATTAACCTGGTTTTCAATAACGACGTATTCCAGAGAAAAATAATCTTGTCCCCAAAAATAATTTTTTAAACTTTTGGTATAAATACTGTGAAGCGCTTCAAACAAATGCGCACCGATACCAACAGTCTCTTTAAAATCTTTAGCCGAAGCAGTTTCACTTTCCTGATCCTCCTTGGACTCTTTCTTGGAAATAGTTAACTTCAAAAACACCAGATTCAGGGCACGATGTTTATCCGCCACCCGATGCATGATATAGACCGTCAGTTGGAAACCGCCATAAAGCACAGCTGCCAGAAAGACGTAAACCAGAATATTCAGGAAAAAATCGCCCATAACAAATAGAAGTACTCACTATTAATTATAGCGTAAAACCAGCCAAATTAAAACGTTGAAATGGCCTTAAAATAAAGAAAAGGTCTTATTTCTTCGGTAACTGAACTCGGATATGCAGCTCGGCAACCTGGTTCTCCGGCATTTCTGAAGGTGAGTTGAGCATCAAATCTTTGGCTTTTTGGTCCTTCGGGAAGGCAATAACCTCGCGGATATTCATCTCATCACGCATGATCATGAGCAAGCGGTCCAGACCCCAGGCAATTCCACCATGTGGTGGAGCACCAAACTCAAACGCATGAAGCAAATGTCCAAAACGACTTTGAGCGTCCTCTTTGCTGATTTTGAGAATATCAAAAATCTTACTCTGCAATTCAGGATTATGGATTCTTATAGATCCGCCGGCAACCTCAGAACCGTTCAAAGCCAGATCGTAAGCCTTGGCTTTCACCAACTCAGGTTTTGTATCCAGCAGTTCAATGTCCTCATTTTTTGGACTGGTGAACGGATGATGAGCAGACTGCAAACTCTTATCTTCCTTGTTGTACTCAAAAAGAGGGAAGTCGTAAATCCAGCAAAAAGCAAAAACGTTCGGGTCACGCAATTTCATTTTGTCGGCACAAGCCAGACGAACATGTCCCAATGCTTCACAAGCAACATTAAACCCATCAGCCGTGAAGAAAATAATATCACCGGCCTTAGCTCCAACATGGCTTGCTAAAGCTTTTAACTCATCTTCACTGAAGAATTTTACCAGTGTAGATTTAGGTCCGTCTTCAGCAATCTGAATATAAGCCAAACCTTTGGCTCCATAAACTTTAGCGATTTCGGTAAGTTCATCGATCTCTTTTCTGGTGAAAGAGTTTCCACCATCAACCTTGAGCGCTTTCACTACACCACCATTTTTCACAGCATCACTAAACACTTTAAACTGTGAATCTTTCACTAAATCACTCACATCCACCATCTTCATCTCAAAACGAATATCCGGCTTGTCTGAGCCGTATTCATTCATTGCTTCCTCCCAGGTAATTCGTGGGAAAGGTTTTTTCAAAAGTTTTTTATTGGGAGCCAGTTTTTCTACAACCTCAATCATGACATCCTCATTCACCTGAATAACATCTTCAGCTTCAACGAACGACATCTCCACATCGAGCTGTGTAAATTCAGGTTGGCGGTCCCCGCGTTGATCCTCATCACGGAAGCAGCGGGCAATCTGGAAATATCGATCCATGCCGGCAACCATCAATAACTGTTTTAACTGTTGGGGAGACTGTGGAAGAACATAAAAAGTTCCTGGATATAAACGTGAAGGAACCAGATACTCACGGCTTCCTTCAGGCGTTCCTTTAATCAAAATCGGAGTTTCAACTTCTACAAAGTTTTTGCTGTCCATCACATCACGAATCATTTTGATCACCTTATGGCGAGTCAAAAGATTCTGCTTCATACGATCACGACGGATATCCAGATAGCGGTATTTCAGACGAACATCTTCAGCTACCTCTTTATCCTGATCAATCTCAAACGGAGGTGTTTTTGCTTTATTCAAAATCTTAAAATCTTTCACCAGAACCTCAATGTTACCTGTGGACATTTTCTCGTTGCGCATACCATCCGGACGTTTTCGGACAGTACCCGTAATCTGTACCACAAACTCGGGTCGCACATTATTGGCAATCTCATGAGTTTCTGTAGAAACGGCAGGGTCAGACACAACCTGTGTCAGGCCATAGCGGTCACGCAGATCAATAAAAATCAGTCCTCCATGGTCACGGCGGCGGTGTACCCAGCCGCAAAGTGTTACTTCCTGACCAACATGCTGGTCATTTAAATCGTTACAAGTGTGGGATCTCATCATAGAGCGAAAAAATAAAATTTCTGACGTATATTACGATTGTTTTCTGAACTAATCAACTTCCTATAAGTGTAGCAACCTCTTTCTCAAGCTCGGGGGAAACCGTCACAGTCATAGGTAATGATATATGTTTCTCAGCTTTGCCGCCGGAAAGCACCAGTTCCACCTTCCGTTCGCCCGGGTAAGACAGCAAAAGCGACTTTAATTCGCGAAGAATCTCCATGTCGGTATTGGCCGGTACAGTGATAGTGTAGGCGTTCTCTTTCCAGTCAGCACTATTGAGTGAAGGCATTGTAACCGGGACTATCGGATCTTCAGCCGGATCAAACGCCGGATGCTGTTTTTCAGTCTCAATAACTTTCACTTTGCGAATCATTTTCTCCTTTTCATCATATAGGCCGGCCTCCTTTGCATTGGCCACCATGCTATCCAGAGAAACGCTCTTTGCATTATTACAACTTAACTGCAGATTGCCGTTTCGGTTATCCAGACGGCCCTCCGTAATCAAAATCTGTCCTTCAATAAAGTAAGGCTGATACTGCATGTAAGTTTTGGGGAAAACCACGATCTCTATTCTACCCGTCGGATCCTCCATCTCACCATACATCATATAACTTCCGGATTTAGTGAACACCTTCTTGGCCTTTGTTAAAAGCCCACCCAATTTCACCGTTTTACCTACATTCCTTTTAGTCAGCGTATCAATAAGATTCACCTTTTTCGATAAATATTTTCGAAGACCTCTGAGAGGATGTCCGGAAACATAAAGTCCCAGATAGTTTTTTTCAAAATTCAGCTTTTCCATCAATGTTGCCGGTTCAACCTTTGGCAGTTTAAGAGTTGTTGATGTTTGATCCTCCATCTCACCAAAAAGACTGACCTGTCCCTGCGATGACATCTCCTGTGAAGTCCTGGCAAACTGCACTAGCGACTCCAAACCTTCTGCAATCGCTTTTCGTTCACCCATCCCGTCAAAAGCACCGGAATATGCCAAAGCTTCCAAAGTTTTTTTATTCACAGTTTTAATCGGAACCCGCTGTAAAAAATCTTCGAGACTGGTAAATGCACCCTTTTTTCTCGATTCCAGAATTTCATGAACCGTACCTTCGCCTAACCCTTTAATGGCACTTAATCCAAAGCGGATCGTCTTGTCATCCACCACAGTAAAATTCGCAAAAGACTCATTCACGGAAGGAGGCAAAACCGAAATACCCATATCTTCACACTCCATAATCTCCATCGCCACACGTTCGGTATTATCATGATCACAGGAAATAAGCGCCGCCATAAACTCCGTCGGATAATGCGCTTTCAAGTAAGCTGTTCTGTAGGAAATCATCGCATAGCAAGCCGCATGAGCCTTGTTAAAACCGTAACCTGCAAACGGTTCAACCACATTTTCAAAAACGTCCTCCGCAAACTTTTTCGGATGACCATTTGTTACGGCACCCTCTACAAATTTTACTTTTTGTTCATTCAAAAGAGCTGGGATTTTTTTACCCACAGCCTTACGAAGCAAATCTGCTTCTCCCAAACTGAATCCGGAAAAGTCACGAGCCAGCTGCAAAATCTGTTCCTGATAAATCGCCACACCGTTTGTTTCTTTGAGAATCTTCTCAAAACTCGAGTGCATATAGGTGACACTCTCAGGCTTGTGTTTCCCTTTAATATACATGGGAATCCACTCCATCGGACCCGGACGATACAATGAGATCATCGCAATAATATCGCCAAAGCCGGTGGGTTTCAGCTCCTTGATGTAACGTCGCATGCCTGGGGACTCCAACTGAAAGACTCCGGTAGTATCAGCTTTTTGGAATAGTTCAAAAGTTTTGGCGTCATCCATCGGAATATTGCGCAGGTCCAGATCGACATCTTTCGTTGCTTTCAAAATCGCCAAAGTCTTTTGAATGATAGTTAAGTTTTTCAATCCCAAAAAATCCATTTTCAAAAGGCCAATCTCATCCGCAGGTTTCATGGAGTACTGCGTGATAATATCTTCACCGCCTCCGGTAGATCTTTGCAGCGGGGTGTAGTTTACCAACGGCTCCTCCGACATCACCACGGCCGAAGCATGAGTTCCGGCGTGACGCACCGTACCTTCCAGTTTAATCGCGTTATCCAAAAGAGTTTTGGTACGCGGTTCATTTTTATATACACTGCGCAGTTCAGGATCGCTCTCAATAGATTTCGCAAGTGGTGTATGTTTCCCTAAAATCGGCGGCGGAAGAAGTTTGGCAACACGATCAACCTCAGAATACGGATATCCCATCGCCCTACCTACGTCACGAACGGCAGCGCGCGCCGCCATAGTTCCAAAAGTAATAATTTGCGCCACATTCTCGTGGCCATATTTCTCTTTTACATAGTTCAAAACCTCATCACGACGATTATCAGCAAAATCGATATCAATATCCGGCATGCTGATACGTTCCGGATTCAAAAAGCGTTCAAAAATCAAACCATACTTCAGCGGATCCAGTTCAGTAATATCCAGAGTGTACGTAATAAGCGAACCCGCCGCCGAACCACGTCCCGGCCCCACGGTAATTCCGGCATCTTTGGCAAACTTCACAAAATCCCAAACAATCAAGAAATAGTCATTAAACCCCATCTTATCGACAATTCCCAACTCATAATCCAATTGCTGAACTGCTTTTTCAGGCGGATTTCCATCATAACTTTTCTTCAAACCCTCTTCACATAACTCACGCAGGTACTGCCCGGAGGGCACACCGTTTGGCGTCTTAAAATGCGGAATCAAATTCTCACCAAAAGGAATTTCTATATTTACTTTTTCAGCAAGTTTCACAGTGTTTTCCAAAGCCTCCGGCACGTGGGAAAAAGATGTCAGCATCTCTTCATAAGGCCGTAAAGAAAAATCCCCGTCAAACTTCATACGATTGGCTTCCTGCAAAGTCGTCTGCGTCTGAATGCATAACAAAATATCTTGCGCATCATGATCATCTTTTTTCACATAATGTGAATCTTGAGTCGCAACCAAAGGTACACCGGTTATTTTTGAAAGTTCGATCAATCGTTCATTCAAAATTCGCTGGTCATCCAGCATCGGATGATCCTGGAGCTCCAAGTAGTAGTTCTCTTTACCAAAAATATCCTGATACTTTTCAATAACCTCAAGCTGTTTTTTTTCATCAGATTCCAGCACAGATCGTGCCAGTTCCCCGGCCAAACATCCGCTCAGAGCAATAAGACCCTTACTATGAGCCTTCATGAGCCCATAATCCATACGTGGCTTATAATAAAACCCTTCCAGATGGGCTTTACTGACCAAATACATCAGGTTTTTATACCCCTCATAGTCCTTGGCCAGCAAAATCATGTGAAAAGGCTTATTTTCCGTACCCGGCGTCCGGTCAAAACGTGATCCCGGTGCTATATACACCTCGCAACCAATAATCGGTTTTATACCTGCCTCCTTGGCCGCCTTAAAAAACTCAATCGCTCCATACAACACCCCATGATCCGTCAAAGCTACCGCAGGCGAACCTTGAGCTGCAGCCATTTTTACGATGTCCTTAGGTGTACCCAATCCATCCAGCAAGCTGTAATGGGAATGGACGTGTAGATGAACGAACGACATAGGCTTTTATTATCCTTCACAGGGTACATTTTTTGCCTTCCAAAGAAAAGACTGAATCATTGCTTTGCATCTTTAATTTTGGTCCGTTTTATGCTAAAATAATAAGAAATATAAATCTCAAAAAACAAACAAATATGGCAGGAGAGTTTTTCCAAGCAGAACGCGGACAGATCAGCGGCATAGAAGCGCAGGCAACCAAAGAAAAAAAGACAGATATTGCCAGCGATATACAAAAGCAAAAAGATCTGTTTCAGGGTGAAGTCAGTAAGGCCGGTAAAATGCTGGCTGATGCCGATAGCAAAGTCACTCTTAAGGAATCTAAGGATAAAGTTTCTGCATACAAAGCTGACATTACTGACACGCTCACGCAAATTGTGGATAGTGGCCGGAGGGCACTCCAGGCAAAAAATCCTGAGGGGGATTTGGCAGTGATGGAAATGCTCGCTGGTAGCTTAAAAGCAGAAACTGGCAAAGTGAAACAGTATGTTCCGTTATTCAATGATGTTGAAGCTGACAAAGCTTTTATTCCAAAAATTGAGGAAAAACTTAAAAAAGTTCGCGAAGTTAAAAAAGCTAAAGGTGTGAGCTCACAAGAGTTCAACAAGGTATTCATGGACGCTGAAGATCTTATGGGTAAGGCCCAAGAGGGTGAAGTGTACAAATGGATCCCGGGAGCTTTACCAACAGATATGCAGGCCATATTGAATGCAGTACTTCTGCCTTTGAAAGAGCAGGAATCAGAAATTGCCGGTTATCGTCTGGAACGTACGGAAGATTCAGCTCTTGCTGAAAACGATGAGGAAAAAGAACTCCCAACAGACGACGATAAAACCAAAGAATGGAAAGAGGGTATGCGCGAGGGGAAATCTATACTTCGAAAACTCAAACCTACGCGAGCAGCATTTGAAGCAGTTCAACCTCAGATGAAAAAAATATCGGATGCACTCAAGGATGCGAAAGGAGATCCATCCAAAGCTGCCGGAATTTCTGATGATGCCGACAATGCCATGACCGACCTGGGGAAGGTTTTGAAAGATTTGAAAACGATTAATCGCGAGAAGATTTTTGAACCTGAGTATCAAACCCTTTACGATAATTTACTTGGTAAAACACAATTACAATTGCGTGAACTTGCTGACATAAAACTCAGTTTAAAAACCAGTGAGTTCTTAAAAAATGGTTTAACCGAAGAAGAAAAAAAATACGTCACCGTGGATGATAAAGGCAATATTGTGAAAACTGCCGAGTTCAACAAACTGCCAAAAGATAAGCAGATGGCGTTTGAAGCAAAATTTAAACTGATCGAAATTCAGGTCAGCATGGAACTTGACGATAAGACCTGCCCTGAAAAAGAAAAGAAAATGTTGGAAGGCCGCAAAAAAATGATGAAAGGAGATATATTTGGCGGAAAAAATGATTTAATTCTTTATTATAATTCAGCATCACAAGATCCAGAGCGAGACCCTACCCGTTTCGAGCAGTGTAAAGAAATGCTCAAACAGATTGCCCTGATGGAGTTGGCGCAAATGGTTCAACGCTTGGCCCAAATGAAAGAGGCGGTCAAGGAACGATACAACAACAATGTCATGGGCAAAACCGACTTCGGCACCTGGACCTATGACCAGGCCTACGACAACATCAATAACATGGCGCTGGTACTGGCAGAGGCTCAACGGATGATCGAGTCTGGTGAATGCGTCACCATCGAAGGTGCAGAAAAAAAACTCCGCAAACTTGATCCAGACAGTATCCGTGTATACGACAGTAAGGACAGCTTGAATCAGAAAAAAGAGGACATCAACAAAAAAGATGATGCAGCACTTCAAAAAGACAAAGACGATTTAATTCAAAGAAGTAAGAGCGTTCTCAAAAGTCACCAAGGTGAACTTGATTCACTTATTACCGGAAATATAAATAGTTTTGCGGTTCGTGGAGCAATTCAGGATCATGGTGGTGTAACACCCGAAGATATTGAAAAACAACGCGACCGTGTAAAAAAAGCAGAAGATGCAGTTGCCGCGACAGAAAAAATGTCTCTGGATGACGTTCGTAATGGTCAGCTCAGAGGTGTTGAGGAGAGTCTGAGAAAATTAAGTTTACAGGGAGCTCTCAAACAATGGCAACTCGGATTCCCAGTGGATATGAAATCCAATTCCTGGGAGGTTTTTGATATGTTCGTGCAGCAAAAGAAACTCAACGATCACGATCCAAAGTTGCGTAAGGAGCATGTTCTGGAAGAGGCACGCAAAGCTCGTCAGCGTGGATTTACAGCTCTCGCCAGAAGTATGTATGAAGACTACTTTGCTGATGAACTCAAAATCGGCGCCAAAGATGTGGATAAGGAAAAAGTCCGTAAAGACACATTGGAAGATAAGGATAATATCAAAAAACTTAATAAGTCTCTCGACACATGGAAAGAGAATTTTGAAAAACAGAACGGTCGAAAACCTTCTGATGAAGAAGTCGCCGATGCGCGGGGTAAAATGGAAAACATGGTTGTGGGTGAAGCCTATAACAAAGCGGTCAAACTCAACACTTACCAATTCATGAAAGACCAGATTGGTCCGGAAGGTAATGAATGGAGAGAAGTATATGGTGGAACTGTTGCAATTGAAGACTTTAAACAGGGCGGCGCGTTTACCGCATTCTGGACAGACGAACAATGGAATGCTTTGCCGGTGAAAGTTGGTGTAATGGTATCAGTGACTATTGCGTCAGGTGGTATCGCCTCCGGAGTTGTGGGAGCGGCAGGACTCGCCGCGCGAACAGGTCTCGTTGCAGTCCTTGGTGAAGGCACCGTAGCCGGATTCTTTGGTGTAGTCAGTGAAACAGGTGCCACAGTTGGTGGAACACTTGCGGGCCGAGGTTTGGTGTTTGCAGGCGAATCCCTGGTTGAAGGTGCTGCTTTCGGTGCTGCTCAATATGAGTTGAACGGCCTCATCATGGGGTACGATTATCCACGTTTTAGTACTGAATATTGGACAGGGATTGGTCACAGCGTTGTTACGATGGGAGTACTGAAAGGCGTGGGGACAGGTGTGGGTAAACTCAAAAATCTGTCTGAAGGTGCCAATGCGGCCAAATATCTCACCGAAGGAGGACTTGTTACAGAGGGAGCTGCAGTTAGTGGCAGCGCACTTAAACTCTATGGTGGTGGCGGCCTGGTAGAAGGTTTTGCAAAAGATGGTGCATGGTGGTTCGGTAAAACTTCGGCAGAAGGCGGCGCACTGGTCGGTCTTGATATCGGATCCTCGTTCCTGGCCGGAAGACATTTTACACTCAAAGAAGGTATTTCTTCATTTGGCTCCAATTTTGTGTACTCAGGTCTTATTGGCGGCGTTCACGAATTTATGGGATCAGGTCACGAAGCATCTTCAGGTGAAAAGGAAAAACCAAAAATTAAAGAAGAGGTCGAAACGGCAAGCGCGATCGGTAAAGCAACCAAAGCAAAACTCGAGGTTGATGCAGCCAAAGCCAAACTGGAAAAAGCAAAACAGGAAGGTAAACCAACCGAAAAACTTGAGGCTGATCTTAAACAGAAAGAGTTCAAAGCACAAAGCGCCGAGTTTGATATGTTGAAAGCGGAAAAAGATGAACTCGATGCCAAACAAAGAAATGCCGAAAAGAAAGTGGCAGATATTCAGAAAGAGATCGATAAACAGAAGAAAAAAGGTAAGGTTGATCCAAAACTTGAAGCACAACTTGAGTTTGCCAAGATTGAAGCAGAAATTGCTAAAAAAGCTGCTGAACCAAAACCTATCGATTTTGGAAATGTCGAATCTATGTTCACCCAGGTTGATAAGCCATTTGAAATTCCAAACTCATTTACCGAAAAAGTAATATCAGGTGAAAAGTTTAATGCTGAGGATATTGGAATCATTGAAAAAGGTATAGTAGCAGGAAAAATTGACGCCAAGGTGGTTGTTGAATGGATACATGCAGGACGTCTTGAAGCAACGGCATCAACTATTGACGCGATGATGCATCAAAACCCATATGAAGCTTTAGTTTTGGCAAACGAAAAGGGCATCAGCATCGATGCAAAAACCAAAACACAAATTTTTGAAGCACTACTTGCTGAGGATAAAAACTATCTTCAGGCAAAAGATCTCGTTGATCGTGGAATAATTGATGTTGATAATCCTGCTACGATCGATCTCATTTTAAAAAATAAGAACGGCAAAACATTATGTCTTTTCCTTGTTATGAATGGACGTATTTTGCTGACAGAAAAAATTGCAACCGAGCTGATCAAAGATAAACATATGGCCAACGTTCTGGAACATATGTTTGTTGCTGACAGTTCCAACGATATCTTTATTGATGCTGCCTATAGTAAGGAAAAATTAAAAGAAGCAATCGAGGCAGAACATCAAATGGAATTTGATTCTGAACTTATCTATTCAAAAGCTTTTGATCTCGGTAATAACTTTGGTCCGGTAATTCAGGAATCGGCAAATCGAGTTGAATCTGGAAACGCAAACCCAAAGAGCAAGCTAGACGCAGCGCTTACTCGCTTAAAAGAAAGGGATCCAACAGGATACAACATTCTAAAGCAAAATGCAGCAACACTGGATACAAACTATATCCAGGCCATTGTTCAAGGCAATAAAACTGAATTCACTAATACTCAAGGCCAAAAGATTGTTGCCTATGAAGGAGCCTTTATTGCTGCGGGTGGTATGGGAAAGGTGAGCCATGTAGCCTATGTGGTTGAAGGAAGCAGTATGGGCCTTCAGTATGCGGTAATCAAACGTCCTCATGAAGGCAAAGAAGAGTTCTTTGAAAAAGACAAAGAGTCGGCACAATTAGTAAAAGATTGGAATTCAGAATATTTAAATTCTGCTTTGGAAATCGGACCAGATGTTATTATTTATGAAACTGGAAAAAATGCCGGCGATATGGCTAAAAAAATGCCGGGGCTTTCAAGCTACGATGCTGTGAAAGTTATGATCGACGCTTTAAAAGGAGTAAAAGTATATCAGGATCATGGCAAAATGCATGCAGATCTCAAGGAATGGAATATACTTGTTTTTGATGGGCCAAATGGACCACAGGGACAGCTTATTGATAACAGCCCTACAGATGCTAACAAGATTTTTAATGGCGAATCTCCTTTCACCCCGCACTATATTAGTGTAGCGACACAGGCTGCGATAAAATATGGTTCGCCGGAGAGCTTTGTTGCTTGGGATAACTACTCAATGGGTATCGTCATGAAACAAATGCTCATCGATGGATTACAGATGGATGGAGTGACAGGAATACCGGGTAAAGGCTTAACTCAACTCCGGCCGCTCGTTGAGAAAATGACAACCGCTCCATACAACACAGACCCGCAGTTAATGGGACAGGCAATCGCTGAACTGGAAGGGCTCCTTCCAAGCTTGTCAAAAAAGAAACCCAACATGACCATTGCCAACCTTCCAACAATTTATAATACAGGCTCTGATGTTGATTCTAAGGCAGTAACACCGGCTAAACCACCTTCAATTCAATAAAAATTGATCTCAAAAAGTAAATACATTATTATATATATTATTCTCAACAAAAATTTATGAGTCAGAGAGAAATGCCAATACCAGACACAACTCCAGATAAACCTCGTTATAGTCAAACAACCAAAGAGGTTTGCAACACTTTTCGTATTCTTGCTGACTGCGCACAGAAAGGTATCGATCCTGCAACAATTTTAGATGAAGAAGGAAAACCAAAAATTCGCAAACTTGAAATGGAAAACTATCTTCTGGCTGTGCGAGAAATTCTTGGAACAGATGAACCTTTGACACCAACTCTGTTGAATGCCCGTCTTAACTATCTTTTCCAAAATGGAAAATTAAAAATCCATTATCCTGCTGGACAGAAATTTTGCCTGGCAATTATCCCATGCACACAGTACGGTTTTCCAATAAAACAGGATGCTATAGAATCAGGTCTTTTCCTAAGAGAACTGGCTATCGATGAAAGAGATGAAAAAGGCGAACTTATTGAGAAAAATAAAATCTCTGAAAAAGATAATCAATTATATGAATATCTGCCTGACGAGGTTCGCAAATGTCTCTTTAAGATTGAATCATATGATGAGAAGCCTGAATTTAAACTTACAGACGATGACCGTAAAAGAGCTG
>Ga0068869_100002092_pt1 | contig 12003 bp, 13 predicted proteins | sample KBSMisM52_FD_64676 | JGI IMG/M metagenome (GOLD analysis project Ga0068869, IMG submission 64676) | Miscanthus rhizosphere microbial communities from Kellogg Biological Station, Michigan, USA - KBS Miscanthus M5-2 | ecosystem: Host-associated > Plants > Roots > Rhizosphere > Soil ... | reverse complement strand
CTCGGCGTCCCCGGCCTCGACGAGCGCCGCCGGACGCTGGCCCGCGATCTCCTGGTGCGCACCCTCGAGGACATGGCGGGCCAGCGCCTCGAGCTGATCCCGCAGCTGCTGGGCGACGGGGACCGCGCCGCCGCCCTCGAGCAGGCGCGGAGCCTCGCCACACACGTGGCCCGGGCGCGCGAGGACGGGATCGCCCCGGAGGACCTTGCGGTGGCCGCCGCGCGAGCCCGCCAGCTGCTGGAGAACGTCGAGCACGACCCGGTGGAGTGACCGTCTCGTGACCGACCTCGGACCGGCGCTCACGCTGGGCCAGATGGTCGACCGCGCCGCGGAGCGGTTCCCCGACCGCGAGGCGGTCGTGTTCAAGGGCGAGCGGCTCTCCTATCGCCTCCTCAAGCAGCGCGCCGACGACTTCGCCCGCGGCCTGCTCGGGCTCGGGCTGCGTCCAGGCGACCGCGTGGTGCTCTGGATGCCGAACTGCGTGGAGTGGAACGTGGCCAACCTCGGCATCGCCAAGATCGGGGCGATGACCGTGACGTGCAACAGCCGCTACAAGGCGCTCGAGGTCGGGTACGTCCTGCGCCAGTCCGAAGCGCGCGCGCTCGTGATGGTCGATCGCTTCGCGACCGCCTCGATCGATTACCTCGCGCTGCTGGACGAGGTGCGCGCGGCGCCGGATGGGCTGCCGGCGCTCGAGCACGTGATCGTGCTCGGGGAGAGCCGGCCGCCGGGCGGGGTGAGCTTCGCGGAGGTGGAGCGCGCGGGTCGGACCACGACGGCCTCGCTCGAGGCCATCACGGTGCACCCGCACGATCCGGTGGAGATGCTGTACACGTCCGGGACCACCGGCGCTCCCAAGGGCTGCCTGCTCTCGCACGGCAACATGTACTACAAGTGCCGGGTCTACACCGAGCTGCACCGCTGGACTCACGCCGATCGCTACCTGGTGCCGGTGCCCTACTTCCACATCTTCGGCTCGATGGGCGGGGTGGCGGCCAACTGCCTGGTGGGCTCGACCCAGGTCCTCATGGAGGTCTTCGATCCGCTGGAGGCCATGCGCCTGATCGAGGCCGAGCGAGTGACGATCTTCTCCGGGGTGCCCACCATGTTCATCACCGTGCTCGGCCATCCCGCCTTCGGCCGCCACGACCTGCGCTCGCTCCGCACCGGGTCGATCGGGGCGGCGCCGGTGCCGGTCGAGATCATGCGGCGGATCATCGACCCCGAGCGCGGGCTCGGGATGGACGCGCTCGTGGTCTACGGGCTCACCGAGGCCACCGGCGGCACCCACTGGACACGCTCCGGCGATCCCATCGAGCGCCGCGTGTCGACGGTCGGGGTGCGGACCGACGAGATCGAGGACCGGGTGGTGGACCCCGCGACCGGGCAGGAAGTCGGGCCGGGGCAGGAGGGCGAGCTGTGCGTCAAGGGGCCGACCCTGATGCTCGGCTACTACAACAAGCCGGAGGAGACGGCGCAGAAGATCCGGGGCGGATGGCTGCACACCGGCGACATGGCGATCAAGGATGCGGACGGTTACGTGAAGATCACCGGCCGGCTCACCGACATGATCATCGTGGGGGGCTTCAACACCTACCCGGCGGAGATCGAGGACTTCTTCCTCCGGCACCCGAAGATCCTGGACGTGTCGATCGTGGGGGTGCCGGACCCGACCATGGGCGAGACGGTGATGGCCTTCGTGATCCCGCGGGCGGGGGTGACGCTGACCCCCGAGGACGTGCTCGCCTTCGCGCGCGGAAAGATGGCCAACTTTAAGCTCCCGAAGTACGTGGAGATCGTCGACCGCTTCCCGCTCACCGGCTCCGGGAAGGTGCAGAAGTTCAGGCAGAAGGAATACGCGATCGCGAAGTACCGTCTCTCCGGGGCCTGACCGGCTCTCGCTCGCTCCACACCGCCTCGGCGGGGTAGGGTCGCCCCCTCAATCGTGGACATGGATGGGCAGATCGTCGTGATCGTACGGTCCGAGGCGGTGGTGCCGCTCGCCCGCCTGGACGTCGGCGAGAGCCCCGCACGACCACTCGAGCGCCCATAGCCCCCGGCCGGTCGAGGCGAAGGCCGGGTCGACGGCTCCGTGCGAGTGGCCGTGCTCCCGCGGTCCGCGATGATGCGCGTGATCCATCTCGGCCTCCTTGGGGGCCGCGGGCAGGCCCCCGGCCCATCGGGCCACCGCCGGGCCCTCTTCGAAAGACGGAGGTTGAGCTCGTTCTCGCTTGACAGGCTGGTGAAACTAGTGTTTCATCTCAGTCATTGTACGGGAAACATAGTGACACCAGCCCTCGGTCGAGGCGCCTGAAGGGAGGACGATGCGATACCAGCTGACCGCCATCTTCACCCGGCCCTGGTTCCCGAACGGGCTCTCGCTTCGCCTGATCGAGAGCCACGAGAACCACTACGGCGGCGCCCTGCGGAGGCTCAACGCCATCACCGCGCAGCTCGAGCCGATGGACTTCGAGCGCACGCCGGCCCACGTGGTGAAGGGCCTGAAGCGCGAGCAGCTCATCGCGCTCAACTCCACGCTCCTCCACGAGCTCTGCTTCGCGAGCATGGCCTTCGGGGCGGCCGCTGGCGCAGAAGGAGTTCGGCGACGTGCCCGCGGTCGGCGTGGAGGAGGTGAAGGCCATGCTCGACGCCGGTCAGGCGATCCGGGTCATCGATGCCGGCCCGATCAGGCTGCACGCCCCCGCGTGACCCGCACGCCATGAGCCAGCACCAGCTCCTCCTCCTGCTCCTCGGTCTGCCGCCGACCCCGTCCAGTCTCCGGGTGCGGGTGTGGCGGCGGCTGCGCTCGCTCGGGGCAGTGGCGCTGAAGCGCTCCGCGTACCTGCTCCCCGATACGCCGGAGCGGTACGAGGACTTCCAGTGGCTGACCCAGGAGGTGGAGCGCGACGGAGGTGAGGCCACCCTGATCCGGGTGCAGCAGATCGAGAACGTCAGCCCGGGCGACGTGCTGAAGCTCTTCCACGAGCCTCGCGACCGCGACTACCGCCAGCTGGCGGTGCGCTACCGCCGGCTCCTGCAAGGTCTGGAGGGCAAGGAGATCCGCCCGGAGACCCACGAGAAGCTCGTCCGTCTGGCGAAGGACCACCAGCGGATCCGCGACATCGACTTCTTCGACGCCCCAGGAGGCGCCGAGGTCCGGCGTCTCGAGGAGGCCATCGCCATGCGGACCAGACGCCCCGAGAAACCGGAGCCGGAGCCCCGGCTCGACCTGACGAAGCTGCGCGGCCGCCGTTGGGTGACCCGGCCCCGGCCCCACGTCGACCGCGTCGCGTCGGCGTGGCTCATCAAGCGGTTCATCGATCCCGAGGCGGTGTTCGTCTTCGCCCCACCGGGGGAGTTCCCCCCGGACGCCATTGCCTACGACGCGCCGGGGGTGGAGCTCAGCCATCAGGGCGAGGACTGCACGTTCGAGACCCTGATCAAGCGGGCCAGCCTGCGGGACCGGCGGCTCACCCGCCTGGCCGAGGTGGTGCACGAGGCCGACCTGCGGGACGGCAAGTACCCGCACGAGGAGGCGCGCGGCATCGACGTGGCGATCCGGGCCCTACTCGCCGCCGCGGCGGACGATCACCAGGTGCTGGCGCAGGGCATGACGCTGTTCGAGGGGCTCTATGTCAACACGTCCGGCAAGCGCTGAGGTGCCCGGCCGCGCGGGGATGACGATGACCCGGCCCACGGTGACGCAGCTCCTGAAGTACTTCCTGTATCTGGGCAGCCTCGGCTTCGGAGGCCCGGTCGCCCTGGTGGGCTACATGCAGCGCGACCTGGTCGAGCAGCGGAAGTGGTTCACCCGGGACGAGTACATGAAGTCGCTCGCGCTCTCGCAGCTGGCCCCGGGCCCGCTCGCGGCGCAGCTGGCGATCTGCCTCGGGTATGTGCACTCACGGGTGCGGGGAGCGACCGCGGTGGCGCTCGCCTTCGTGCTGCCGTCGTTCGTCATGACCGTGGCGATCAGCTGGCTCTACGTGCGGTTCGGAGGCCTGGCGTGGATGCAGGCCGCGTTCTACGGGGTCGGCGCGGCCGTGATCGGCATCATCACGATCGCGGCCTACAAGCTGGCCCGGCTCACGATGGCGAAAGACGGGCTGCAGTGGGTGATCTTCGCCCTGATGGGGGTAGTCACCGCCTGGAGCGAGTCCGAGATCCTCTGGCTGTTCCTGTTGAGCGGGGTGATCGCGATGGTGGCCCAGGTGCCGCCGGCCTGGCTGAAACGACCGGCCTCCGCGTGCCTCATGGTCGCGATCACTCCCGACTTGCTCCTGCAGATCGTCTGGTTCTTCGCCAAGGCGGGCGCCTTCGTCTTCGGCAGCGGGCTGGCCATCGTGCCGTTCCTCCACGCGGGAGTCGTCCAGGAGTACGGGTGGCTGAACGACAAGCAGTTCCTCGATGCGGTGGCGGTGGCCATGCTCACCCCCGGTCCGATCGTGATCACGGTGGCCTTCATCGGCTATCTGGTGGCGGCCTTTCCCGGCGCGGTGGCCGCGGCGGTGGGGGTGTTCCTGCCGGTGTACCTGTTCGTGGTCGTTCCGTTTCCGTGGTTCGACCGGATCAGCGGAAACGCGAGGGTCAAGGGCTTCGTGGCGGGGGTGACCGCGGCGGCGTCCGGGACGATCGCGGGGGCCTGCGTCGTGCTGGCCCGGCGGGCGATCGTCGACGTGCCCACGCTGCTCATCGCCGCCGCGGCCCTCGTGGTCGCGTGGCGCTTCAAGATCCCGGAGCCGGTGCTCATCGCCGCGGGGGCGCTGGCGGGTTTGATCATCTTCGCGGTGCGATAGGAGAACCAGCATGAAATGGATCACGCGAGAGCGCGCCCGAGTGGACCGGATTGCCTGCCCGTGGCTGATCATCCGCTTCATCGACCCGAAGCCCGAGCTCCTGTTCGTGCCGGCGAAGGAGGTCCGGGCGGTGGCGGAGCGTGAAGGGGCCATCCCGTACGACATTCCCGATGTCGAGCTGGGGCATCGGGGCCCCCGGTGCTCGTTCGATGCGTTCCTGGAGCGCTACGAGCTGGCCGACCCGGCCCTCGTGAGTCTGGCCGCGGTCGTCCGCGGCGCGGATACCGATGACCGGACGCTGACACCGGAGTCGGCGGGCCTCTATGCCGCCGCGACCGGTTTCCAGGCCACGAGCCGCGACGACTTCGACAACATGAGCCGGCAGTTCCCGCTGTACGACGCGCTCTACGAGTACTCCCGGCTGCAGACGGCGAGCGTGCCTCCCGAGGCACGGGTCGCGTTCGTGTGCCTGCACGGGGCGGCGAAGAGCGTGGTCGCCGCGGCCCACTTCCGTCGACTGGCTGCCGCACGTGGTCTGCAGATCGGAGCGGTGGCGGCGGGCACCGAGCCAGACGCGGGGCTCGCGCCGAGTGCGGTCAAGGGCCTGGCCGCCGAGGGGCTCCCGGCGGCGCCCTCGCGGCCGCGGCCGGTGACGCTCTACGACCTGAGGAGCGCGACACGCGTGGTGAGCTTCGGCTGCGAGCTCGCCCTGGATGGTGGCCGGCGGGCCGAGCAGTGGGATGTGCCGGCGGTGGGCGACGGCTATGGTCCGGCCCGGGAGGCGATCGTGGCGAAGGTGGAGCGGCTGGTGGGCGAGCTGGCCGCCGGGCGCTGACGTGGCGCTCCAGGCGCTCGGCTTCATCGAGCTGCCCGCCCACGTGGGTGAGGGTGGCTTCGACCACGCGGCGGTCCACGAGGCGACCGGCCACGTGTACGTGGCGCATACCGCCAACGACGCGCTCGACGTGCTGGACGTGGAGCAGCGGTGGTACCTGGGCTCGATCGACGGGCTCACCGCGGTGGCCGGCGCCCTCGTGGCGGAGCCGGACACGGTCTTCACTTCCAACCGAGGCGAGAACACGGTAGGCATCATGCGGGTCGGCCAGAGCGGACCGGTGGAGAAGGTCGCGATGGGCCTGCGGCCCAACGGGCTGGCCTACGACGGCGGCCGGAATCGCCTCCTGGCCGCCCACGTCGGCGATCCCGACGTGCCGGGCTCTCGCACCGTGTCGATCGTGGACGTCGGGACGCGGACCCGCGTGGCGGACCTGCCCGTGGCCGGGCGCACCCGCTGGACCGTGTACGACCCGGTGGCCGACGTGTTCCACGTCAACATCGCCGATCCACCGCAGATCGTCGCGGTCCGGGCGGGGGACCCACCCCGGGTCGAGCGGATCGCCCCCATGCCCGAGGCGGGTCCGCACGGTCTGGACATCGATCTCGAGCGCCGGCGGCTCTTCTGCGCGTGTGACGCCTCGGTGCTCCTTGAGGTGGATGCCGACAGCGGCAAGGTGCTCGGCCGGGAGGCGATCGCCGGGGTTCCGGACGTGGTGTTCTTCAATCGAAAGCTCCAGCGACTCTACGTCGCGATCGGAGATCCGGGTGTGATCGAGGTCTTCGACACGTCACCCCTGCGCCGCCACGAGACGGTCGCCACCGAGGGCGGCGCGCACACGCTATCGTTCGACGCCGGGCGTAACATCATCTGTGCGTTCCTGCCCGGGAGCCACCGCGCCGCGGTGTACCGGGATCACTCATAGCCGGACCGGCGCCAGGAGACGGGCGCCGGGCAGGGAAAGGAAGGGCTGGTCGCCATGCCATCCACGGTACGAACCCTCTGGCTGTTTCTTGCTGTGCTCGCAGTCGTCGTGTTCCATGCGTTTGAGGTCCATTCCGCCGAGCCGGACTGGAAGGCGGTCGAGCAGGCGCTCGGCAAATCCGGGCAGGTCCAGCCCGGCGACGTCTTCCGCGTCGGCATGCCGCGCACCGATCTCTCGGTGACCGTCAAGGGCGTCCCGGTGAAGGCGGGCTTTGCGCTCGGCTCTTACGCCGCATTCAAGCGGATGGGGCAGCAGGCGATGGTCATGGGCGACCTGGTGCTGCTCGACCAGGAGATCCCGGCCGTCATGTCGGGGCTCTTCGCGGGGGGGCTCGAGGTCACCGCCGTCCACAACCATCTGAACGAGATCTCGCCACATGTCATGTACATGCACTACGAGGGCCACGGGGATGCGGTGGCGCTCGCCCGAGCTCTTCGCCAGGCCCTGTTGGCCAGCGGGACCCCGCTCGGTCCCTCCGGGCCCTCGCCGGCGGCGAGCGCCGCGCCGATGGACGCCCGGCAGATCGAGCAGGCGCTCGGCCGGACCGGGCGAGACCTGGGCAACGGCCTCTTCCAGGTCGCGGTGCCTCGCGCGGAGGCCCTCACCGAGGGCGGCATGCCACTCCTGCCCGCGATGGGAGTCGTGACCGCGCTCAACTTCCAGGCCCTCGATGGCGGGAAGGCCGCGATCACGGGGGACTTCGTGCTGATCGACAAGGAGGTCAATCCGGTTGCCCGGGCGCTCCGGCAGCACGGGATCGACGTGACCGCCATCCACAATCACGGACTCCTCGACACGCCGCGGCTCTTCTACATGCACTTCTGGGGGGTGGATACGCCGACCGCGCTCGCGGAGGGGCTGAAGGCGGCGCTCCAGCAGACCAACAGCCAGCGATGACGGGGCCGGACCGGAGGCGCTGGCTGCTGGGCGGATTGGCCGCACTCGGAACCGGGGCCCTGTGGCGACCGGGGCGGCTCGCCGCGGCCGGCCCGCACCTCACTCTGGCCCCGGATGTGCCTACCCGGGTCTACGACTTCGAGACGTCGGGCATCGACGGCTGGCTGGTCGTGGCCGGCCGGTGGGCGGTGGAGGATCTCCCCGACGCGCCGAAGGGCAGGAAAGGGCTCGTCCAGCGCGCGACCGGAAACGACTTCAACGTCATCGTGGCGCCCGACGTGCTCGGCGATGTCGATGTCACGGTGAGCTTCGATCCGCTGAGCGGGCGAGAGGACGCCTCCGGCGGCATCGTGTTCCGGTTCGACCAGGGCCGGTATTACGTGGTGCGCGCCAATGCTCTCGAGGACAACTTCCGGCTCTACTACTACGACCGCGGGCGCCGGCAGATCGCCTCGGCGAACGTGAAGGCGCCGGCGCTCGGCGGGTGGCACACCCTCCGCCTGGTGGCGCGGGGCGACCGCATGCAGGCCTGGCTCGACGACATTCGGTATCTCGACCACCGGGACTCGCGCGGCGAGTCCGGCCGCGTGGGGCTGTGGACGAAGGCGGACTCGGTCACCGCGTTCCAGGCCCTGACGGTCCGGGGGATCGTGCGCTCCTCCGACGGGCGCCGGTGAAGAGGGGGTAGGCGTCTCGGCTGGCGAGGTCTTGCGGAAATGCGGGGCGGCCAGGGCCCCGGCGGGGCCCGTGGGATCACAGACACGGGTTGCACGTCCACCACCGCCGGGAACCACACGATGAAGGCGACGCAGATGCTGCACGAGCGCGGCCAGAGCCTCTGGCTGGACAACATGACCCGCGACCTGATCGACACCGGCACGCTCGCGCGCTACATCGACGAGCTGTCGATCACCGGGCTCACGTCGAACTCGACCATCTTCGAGCACGCGATCACGCACAGCCACGCCCACGACGCGGCGATCGGCCGGAGGGTCCAGCAGGGGAAGGGGGGCGAGGAGCTGTTCTTCGAGCTGGCGCTCGAGGACGTGCGGCGCGCGGCGGACTTCTTTCGTCCCAGGTGCGAGCGGACCGAGGGCGTGGACGGCTGGGTGTCGCTGGAGGTCTCGCCCCTGCTGGCCCACGACAGCCGGGGCACGCTCGCGGCGGCGCGGGCTCTCCACACCCGGGCGGCGCGGCCGCGTGATGATCAAGATCCCGGGGACGCCCGAAGGCCTGCCCGCGATCGAGGAGGCGATCGTCGCCGGGGTGCCGGTTAACGTGACGCTGCTGTTCTCGCGCGAGCAGTACCTGGCCGCGGTGGAGGCCTACCTGCGAGGTGTCGAGCGCCGGATCGCCAACGGGCTCGATCCCGCGGTCGGCTCGGTCGCGTCCGTCTTCGTCAGCCGGTGGGACGCGGCGGTTGCCGACCGCGCACCGGCCGCCCTCCGGAACCGGCTCGGAATCGCGATCGCCCAGCGCACGTACCGGGCGGCGCGCGAGCTGCTGGGTGGCGGCTCCTGGCGGGCGATGTCGTCGGTCCGTGCGTCTGCTGATGGGGTGCATCCCGTGCGCGGGGAGTGCCCTCACGTTCTTGCCGACCGGGCCCGCCGGACGATACCGTGGTCCCCCGCGGCGTTTCAACCGCCAGGGAGGACGTCATGGCGCAGGCGGAGCGGTTCGAGGTCGCGGTCCGGGGCAGCGGGCAGGGAGGCAAGAAGCTGGTGTGGCACCTCGCGCAGGCCGGGCGACGGACCGCGGTGGTGGTTGGCGCCGTGACCGCTCAGGAGGTGGGAGGCCGGCTCACCGGGCCGCGCGGTCTCGCGCGGCCGGCCGCGCCTCGCGGGCGACCGGATCGGGAGGCCGGCCGCAGCCGCGCAGCCTGGGCCGCGAGGAACCGCCGCGTGGGCTCCGACGCCGCCTGCCGCTCGGCCGTCCGGTAACAGCGCGCGGCGCGTGCCTCGTCGCCCGCCCGTTGCCAGAGCGCGCCGAGGGCGGCGGGCAGCAGGTGATAGCCGCGGAGGGCGCGATGGCGCGTCAGCGGGCCCAGGGTGCGGATGCCCGCGCGCGGCCCCTCGACCATCGCGAGCGCGAGCGCGCGGTTCAGCGCGACCACCGGCGAGGGCTTGATCACCAGCAGCTCGTCGTAGAGCGCGAGCACTCGCGTCCAGTCGGTGGCGCCGCCGTCGACCGTGGCCGCGTGGCAGGCCGCGATGGCGGCCTCCACGTGGTAGGCCGTGACTCGATCGCCGGTGGCGGCGCGCTCCAGGTGCTCGAAGCCCTCCTGGATCGCGCCGCGGCTCCAGCGGGAGCGGTCCTGCTCGTCGAGCCGCAGGACGTCTCCCGCCGCGTCCGTACGCGCGGGCAGACGGCTCGACTGGAGCAGCATCAGGGCGAGCAGGGCATGCACCGCGGGCCGGCGGGTGGCCGGACTCTCCAGCAGCAGGCGGCCGAGGCGCACCGCCTCCTCGCAGAGCGCGGCCCGCGTGAGCCGCTCGCCCTGGTGCGCCTGGTAGCCCTCGGTGAACAGGAGGTAGAGGACCTCGAGCACGCTCTCCAGCCGCTCGCTGAGGTCCGCGGCCGCGGGCAGCTCGAAGCGCAGGGCGCGGGCGCGGATCCGCCGCTTGGCGCGCACCAGCTGCTGGGCGATCGCGGCCGGACGGGTCAGGAGCGCGGCGGCGATCTCGTCCACCCCGAAGCCGCCCACCGCCTTGAGGGTGAGCGCCATGCGCCCGGCTTGCGAGAGCGCCGGGTGGCAGCAGAGGAAGATCATCGCGAGCTGGTCGTCGTGCTCGCCGGGACGGCCGGGCGCGTGCTCGGCGACCAGCGGGCCGAGCGCGGCGACCTTGCGGCGCAGCACCGCCTCGCGGCGCAGGCGATCCAGCGCCCGGTGTCGCGCCACCGCGTAGAGCCAGCCCGCCGGGTTCTCCGGTACGCCCTGGTAGGGCCAGGCCTCGACGGCCTTGACCAGCGCCTCCTGCACGACCTCCTCCGCCAGGTCCAGGCGGGCCGGGCCGACGACGCGAGTGAGCGTCGCCACCAGCCGGCCCGCCACGTGACGGAAGAGGTGCTCGGGCAGGCTCGCGGACGGCTCGGTCAATCGCGACGTCCGAGCTCGTCGATCTGGCGGACCTCCAGCGCGCCGGGGCCCTCGAGGCCCGGGTGGTCCTTCATCATCCCGAGCACTTCGTCGTAGCTCGCGGCCTCGATCAGCCAGAACCCGCCCACGATCTCCTTGGACTCGGTGTAGGGCCCGTCGGTGATCACCGGCCGGCCCTGGCGCCCGCGGACCACCCGCCCTTCGTCGGCGCGCAGCTTCTCGCCGCCCAGCAGACGGCCGGCGCGCGCCACGCCCTCCGTCCAGTCGCGATACTTCTGGATGATCCGCTGCATCTCGGCGGGGCTCATGCCCGGGGTGAGTGCGTTTCCACGGGACAGGATCAGGAACTTGCCCATGTGTGCCTCCTTTTTCTACCGAGACGAACGAGGCGGGCCGGAATCGACATCGGCCGCGCGCGCAACCGCGCTAGGCGTCGGAGCGGGCCGGGGAGGCCGCGCGGGCCTTCTCGAACAGGTCGATCGGCAGGGCGAGGAAGGTGGCGACCACCTCGGGATCGAAGTGGGTGCCGGAGGCCTCCCGGATCCTCTCGCGGGCGGCCGCCATCGATACCGCGGTGGAGTAGGGCCGGTCGACGGTGAGGGCGTCGAAGGCGTCCGCCACCGCGAAGATCCGGGCCGCCAGGGGAATCGCGGAGCCGGCCAGGCCTTCCGGATAGCCGGTGCCGTCCCAGCGCTCGTGATGATGGTAGACCACCGGGACCGCGTCGCGCAGGAAGGGGATGCGCTCCAGGAGCTGCCGGCCGAGCCCGGGGTGCGTCCGCATCACCGTCCACTCCTCGGGAGTGAGCGGTCCCGGCTTCAGCAGGATCGAGTCGGAGATGCCGATCTTGCCGATGTCGTGGAGCAGCACCCCGCGGCCGAGCGCCTCGAGGTCGCCCTCCGGCACCCCGTGGGCCTGCGCGATCACGAGCGAGTAGGCGTGCACGCGGCGGGAGTGCAGCTCGGTGCCGACCTCGCGGGTGGCCAGCGCGGAGCCCAGAGCCTCCAGCGTGGCCTGGTAGGTCTGCTGCAGCTCGCCCAGCGCCGCGCTGAGGTCGCGGGTGGCCTCCGCCACGCGGTACTCGAGCAGGGCCTGGTGCTCGCGGCGCTCGATCAGGAGCTGGCGCCGCTCGAGCGCCCGCTCGGCGGAGAGCAGGACCTGGTCCAGGTCCACCGGCTTGACGATGAAGTCGCTCGCCCCTTGCTTGAGGCTCGCCACCGCGGTGGCCACGTCGGCGGCCCCGGTCAGCATGATCACCGCCGCGTCGGAGTCGCGGCCGCGGACGTGGCGGAGCAGCTCGAGCCCGTCCATGGTCGGCATCTTGAGGTCGGTGATGGTGAGGGGGGCCCGCTCGCGATCGAACAGGGCCACCGCCTCCCCGCCGTTGCCGGCC
>Ga0068869_100002079_pt1 | contig 12035 bp, 13 predicted proteins | sample KBSMisM52_FD_64676 | JGI IMG/M metagenome (GOLD analysis project Ga0068869, IMG submission 64676) | Miscanthus rhizosphere microbial communities from Kellogg Biological Station, Michigan, USA - KBS Miscanthus M5-2 | ecosystem: Host-associated > Plants > Roots > Rhizosphere > Soil ... | reverse complement strand
GGAATGACTCCACAAGACTTGCCGCGCGCGGCAGCGCCACCACACGCAGAGCCGGATGCCGCACCGGCAAAGCGCGACGAGGAGGCCCGGCAAGGTGGTTCATCTCGAGCGTTATCGGACAGGGCTTTGCCGCCAGAGCCTACGGACAAAGCAGAACGTGCAGGGAAGGCATCGGGCGCTATGGATTCCGCGGCAAACAAGGGAGCAGCACCTGCACCTGAAGCAACGGCCATCACGCCTGAAGCTGCCGCCCCCGTACCTGATCGCCCAGCATCGGCATCGGAGAGTGGGGCACCCGCACGCAACGATTCGCCATCCGCCGCCACTGATGCGCGGGGAAAGGTTGAGCTCAAGGAGGTTTTGCCATCGGCGCGCGAATTACCTGCTCAGCCCTCAGCGCAGAGCGCTGCGCCAGAGGCGCTAGCCAAACACAAGTTCGAGCAGGAAAAAGCGGTACCGCAACCCCAGGAAGCAGACAGTGTGATGCCGGCCGCGCCGCCCGCGCGCGTACCTCCTCAGGCGCAGCTACGTAGCCGCGCAGCGCCGGCAAAGCAATCACCCACAGAAGAGAATCTGGCGCCTGCAGCCTGGATCGAGCGCATCCTCGATTTGCGCCGAGAGGGTAAGCTCAAAGACGCTGCCGATAGCCTGGAGGCTTTCCGTCGCCGTTATCCGGACTATCCGCTGCCGCTGGAGCTGAGCGCACCTCGATAGGACTGCCGCCACCGAGCTCACGACGGATTCATGGTCAACGAGTGCGCCAGGACGTGGACAAGGAAAAACGGCGCCAGGAAGATCCCGGCGCCGTTCTCGAATGCTTGGTCTGTCAGGCCGCCTTCTTCTTGATCGGGGTAGCCTGCACTGTGATCGCGGCGACATTCGCTTCCGTAATCGCGGCTACCTGCTTGGCAGCCTTGACGATCGATTCATACACCGTATTGGCCGCATGAATCGCAGATTTTGCTGCTGTCACCACACCCTCGGTACCCGCAGGAGCAGACTTCAAAGCGGTGTCCAGGGTGACGACCATGGTCTTGTTGAAGTCCGCGACCTGCGCTTCGACCATGCTTGCGAGGCTGGCTTGAGCGCCCGCCACTACTTCGTAGACACTCTTCGCATAGTCCGTCGTCTTGTCCAACGCAGGCTGAGCCAGCCCGCTGGAATAGGCGGCTACCTCCCCCACGTCCTTGAGTGTGGTCAGATGCTTGACGGTCTTCAGGCCGTCGGCATACGCTGCCTTGGCGGCTTTGACCTGGACGTCGGCTAACTTCTCCAGATGATCCGAAGCGAACTCGACAGTTTTCAGGACTGTCTCCAACTGGGCCTTGCTAAAGGCAGCGAACTGCTCGTTGACCGGAACCATAGTGAACTCCTTGTAAATAAAGGGTTGTCATGTGTCCGCTCGATTCGCAGAGCGGAAATGCTGCGTCGCACAATTAGTATTATAGGGGCTCAAGACGGGAAGTCAAGAGAGATTTGCTGCAACGCACTATAAGGCGGTAAACTAATGCGAAACAAGGAGTTTCAGTTCAATTGCGGTCGGTGAAGCAGTCGCTCCCTTTGCCGGCGATTCAACTCACTTAGCCTCTCGCGATTCAAAACTATGTGTCAGCTTCTGGGGATGAACTGCAATGTCCCTACAGACATCTGCTTCTCCTTTAGTGGCTTCCATCAGCGCGGAGGAAAAACCGATCATCACTCTGATGGTTGGGGTATTGCATTCTTCGAAGGGGCAGGCTGCCGGCTCTTCCTTGATCCCGCTGCCGCGGTCCGGTCACCGGTCGCAGAGCTGGTGCGCAACTATCCGATCCGCTCTCGGAATGTCATCGCGCATATTCGCAAGGCTACCCAAGGGCCAGTGTGTCTGGAGAACACGCACCCGTTCATGCGTGAGCTCTGGGGTCGCTACTGGATCTTTGCTCACAACGGCACGCTCGAGAAGTTCGCCCCTGCGCTAAGACGTGATTACCGACCAGTAGGATCGACTGATAGCGAGCTCGCTTTCTGCCATCTTCTGGAAGGGCTCAGAGGTCGCTTCGGGGCGGAGCCGCCCGAGTTGCCCGCTTTGTTCGGCGCGCTGCAGGAGTGGGCCGCAAACGCGGCCGCTCATGGCGTCCTCAATTTCCTCCTCTCAAACGGCGAGTGCTTGTTCGCCCACTGCTCCGATCGCCTCTGGTACATCGTTCGCAAGGCGCCGTTCACGACCGCCCATCTGGTAGATGAAGATGTCGCGGTGGATTTCAGCCAGGTGACCACACCTGACGACCGCGTCGCCGTGATCGCAACTTTGCCATTGACCGACAACGAGACCTGGACTGCACTCGATCCAGGCGAACTTGCCGTGTTCCAGAATGGCGAGAGACTATCCACGACCGATCTGGTAAGTCGATAGTCAAGAACCTTTCGCGTCAAACGGCAGGCCGGGACACAGCCTTGCGCGGAATATGCTGAGGGCGCCAGTTTCGCGTGGCCCACTCCCACACGGCATGGACATTGTCCGCTGACGACGCTTCCGGAGGAGGCTGATCGAGGAAGCGTAGTGCCCGCACGATCTCGGCGACTGGATGCGCCAAGTCCAGTGGAGCCGCGTGGGTTTGCTTGCTGAGTTTTTCGCCACGTGCGTCGACCGCGATCGGAAGGTGAGCGTAGTGGGGCGCAGGTAATCCGAGACATTTAAGGACGTAGATTTGTCGTGCGCTGGACTCGAGCAAGTCGGCTCCTCGCACCACGTCGGTCATGCCCTGTTCTGCATCGTCCACTGCCGCGGCCAGGTGGAATGAAAACACCCCGTCGGCGCGATATAAGACGAAGTCGCCGGCCTCGCGCTCGAGATCGCATTCCTGCCATCCAAGAAAACCGTCTTCGAACTTCACTTGTGCACCAGCCGTCCTCAGGCGTAACGCGCGGGCGGCGCGCCCTCGCGACATCGTGGTGCGACAGGTGCCGGGGTACACCGGGCCCTCACTGCCTATCAGCGCGGCTTCCGCAAGGTCCTTGCGGCTGCAGCCGCAGGGGTAGACCAGTCCGTGCGCTGTAAGTTGATGCAAGGCCGCGTGGTAGGCGTCACGCCGGAGGCTTTGGAATGTTACTGCGCCATCCCATTGGAATCCCAGTGCCTCCAGACAACGCAGGATGGCGTCGGTCGCGCCAGGAGCTACACGTGGCGGATCCAAATCATCGATCCGCACGTGCCATTCACCTCCATTTGATTTTGCTTCCAGATAACTGCCGGCGGCCGCGACCAGCGAACCGAAATGCAGGGGACCCGAGGGAGTCGGTGCAAAGCGGCCACGGTAGTGCGGATTCACCGCGAACTCGCGACGCCTTGGACTGGTATGCGCGACATCCGCGCGAAAAGCACGCAACTGACGAACAGCAGCGCGGAGAGGGTGATTTCGGCAAAGGCAAGCAAGTGAGTGAGTCCTGAATCCGACCAGGCTCGTACCACGCCCTCGACAAAGTAGGCCAGCACCAACAACGAGGTCCACTGATGGGTGTAGACCTTGCCACGCAGAATTCCGAACAGCGGTAATAACAGTGGCAATGCCTTGAGCGTGAGCAGCGAGCCGCCTGGTTTTATCGGGCTCAGTACCGACTCCCACAGCACGCACAGGAAGATCAGCAGGATCAGGCTCGCGACGGCCGTATAGTGCACGCCTTCGCGGTTCATTTGCGCGCCTCGTCTGCGAGGGCGATCAAAGCGTTGCGTACCTGTACGGGGTTGGTTACCGTCTCTGCAAACGTGATCCGAAGCATTTGTCCGTCGGCGCGCACGTCGAAGCCATCGCAATCGATTCCTATCATCTGCACATCGAGCGCTTCGATCCTATGCACATAGCTGCAGTACGTGCGCAACGCCTCGCCATGATCCTGGTTCATGTGTTCGAGGATGGATGTTTCGGCTTGTGTGAGATCCGCTGGCGCAAGGTAGTGTTCTCCTGAAATCCAGTGCAGGCCGCCAAATCCTTGAATGAAACGCACCTGAACAGGCTCGATCACATAAAAACGAAATCCACCGATTTGAAGATACTGTGTGTGATCCGGGTAATACCGCAAATAGCGTCGTGCGATTGCTTCGGTGTCTGTTATCGCGCGCGCTTCGCCCACTACGGTGGTGCGTGGTTGTGCCTGCAGGTCGACACCCGTCGAATGGACGATGAAGCTCACCCGTGCGTCCGCCTCGATGTTATGAGTGTGTTCCGCGAGGTGGCTGATCAGGATCACCGGGCGACCGAGATGGTCCGTGACGTGCGGTAGCGCCGATCCGTAAGGGTAGCCTGGAAGCTTGCTCGACTGAGTAGAGAGCACGCCGCTGCGGTGCGTACGAACGATCTCGCGGGCGTCCCGAGCGCGTGTCATGAGGCGAGCTTGAGCGCGGCGGTCGCGAGTCTGTGCCCGAGCGCAACACACAGGCGCTGCTCCTCGCTCGAGATAGTGCGTGCGGCGCCGACGCCAGCCACATGACTGGCGCCGTAAGGACTTCCACCCGTGGAAGTCGAGGTCAATTCCGGCTCTGTATAGGGCAGGCCCACGATGAACATTCCGTGATGTAGCAGCGGCAGCATCATGGAGACGAGGGTCGTCTCCTGTCCACCGTGCAGCGTGGCCGTGGACGTGAATACTGCCGCTGGTTTGCCCGATAACGCGCCCTTGAGCCATAAACCCGAGGTCGAATCGAGAAAATATTTGAGCGGCGCGGCCATATTGCCGAAACGGGTCGGACTCCCCATCGCGAGACCGGCGCACTCTTCGAGATCTGTTAGTTCCGCGTACGGAGCGCCGTTGTCCGGCACTTCCGGCTCGACCGCCTCGCAGACGGTCGAGATCGCAGGGACGGTGCGAAGGCGGGCGCGGGCGCCGGACACGCCGTCGATGCCGCGCGCGACGAGCCTAGCCATCTGACCCACGGCCCCCGTGCGGCTGTAGTAAAGAACCAGGATGTCCTGCATGGCTGGGATAGGTCTTGCTTTAGAGTCGAGTATCGGCCCCTATTATAGGGCCCGCCTCTCAAGCCAACTTCCATGCCAGCTAGCTTGCGCAGCATTCGTAAAACCTTCAATGCGCTGATGACTCTTCCAAGGCGCACTGTACTGAGTGTGCGCAACTCTATCCGCGCGTTTATCCAGTTCCTACACCTGCTATCGGTGCGCTTGCGGGAAGACCGGTTGATACAAGTAGCCGGCAGCCTGACATTTACCATGTTGCTGTCGCTAGTACCCCTGCTGACCATTGCCTTGACCGTGTTCTCTGCATTCCCTGGTTTCGCTGGGCTGTGGACTGCGATCCGGAGTTTCATTCTCACGAATCTGGTGCCAACCATGGCGGGCAAAGTGGTGGGCGTCTATATGCAACAGTTTGCAGAGAACGCAGGCCGTTTGACGGCGCTCGGTCTGGTCATGATCGCCGTGACCGCGGTAATGATGATGCACACGATCGAGGGAACCTTCAACACGATCTGGCGCGTGCGCCGGATGCGGCCGTTGATCAGTCGCGTGCTCATCTTCTGGGGAGTGATGACCATCGGGCCTCTGCTCATCGGCGCGAGCCTCTCACTTACATCATGGCTGGTTACCGAGTCGATGGGTCTGATGGGAGATCTGCAGCGTGCCGATCTGATCTTGCTCAAGCTGATCCCTGCCGTACTCACTTCTTCGGCCTTTGCGCTGCTCTATCGTACCGTTCCAAACCGTCGCGTAGAGACGCGTGATGCCTTGGTCGGTGGCGTGTTCGCAGGGGTACTTTTCGAAGGCATGAAAGCGGCATTCAGTGAATACGTAAAGCAAGTACCCGGCTACAACCTAGTGTACGGGGCATTCGCGAGCATCCCGATTTTTCTTACCTGGATATTCATGTCCTGGCTCATCATTCTGATCGGTGCGGAGTTGACCGCCGCATTGCCTTACTTGCGCACCGGCGGAGTCAAGGTGCGCAGAGTCCCGGGTAGCCAGTTTCTCGAAGCGCTGCGCCTGCTGCGCTTGCTCTATCAAGCGCACATGCAGGGCAGTGTGTCCACCACCGAGCAACTACGCGCGACGTTGCACCTCCCGTGGGAGGAATGCGAGGGGCTGTTGGAGCGTATGGCGAAGGCCGGATGGGTGATGTCCGGTGTGAGCGACGGCTGGGGACTGGCCCGCGATGCTGCCGAGATCCGTCTGGCGGATGTGTATCAGGAGTTTGTGTTCCACCCCGGAGCTCATGCAGAGCCGGGCGATCCAACCTTCGAAGGCAGGGTTGCGCAGTTGACTATGGGGGTGCACGACGATCTGTCGATTACTCTCAAGGCCTTGTTCACGATGCCGGCACAGGGACGGCCGCGACGGATGCATGTCGCTTGAAAGCCGTGATTGGTGACTCGTGATTCGTGATTGGTGGCACTTCAGCGGTACCGCTTTACTCCGAGTCACGAATCACGGCCTCAACCGCCTTCCCCCATATACTGCATTGGCTTCGTCTTCTGCGAGGCTCGCTGAACCGTTGTGACGGGCCATGACCATCGGGTCTGCCAAGCTTGCATGACGCGCTTCGGGTATTCGGCCTTGCCCAGACTGCCGTTATATCGCGCCAGTGCCCTTGTGAGATCGCCGCGCTCGACGTCCATGTAGTAGCGCAAGATTACGCAGCCGTAGCGCAGATTGGTACGCAGCGCGAAGAGATTGTGATCGCTGGGACCAAGCAGTTCCACCCAGAAGGGCATGACTTGCATATAACCGCGCGCGCCGGCCTTCGATACCGCGTACTTACGGAATTTGCTTTCCACCTCGATGATTCCCAGGACCAGCTGCGGGTCCAGACCAGCGCGTTTAGATTCATATTGCACAGTGGTCAAGAAATCTCGGCGCGTCTGCTCGTCGGGCACTCGTTTGACTAGTCGCTGCGACATGTCTTCCAGCCACATACTTGCCTCATCGGCTGAGTTGAATGCGAGACGCGGGCTAGCGCGATCTGCCACGGCAGAATGCATCGATGCCCGTACGCTCGCGGCCAATGGTTCGTAGCGTTGGTCGCCAGCCCACGCGACGGCTGGCAGCAATATCGCTAGCGCACTCACAAGCCTCGGACGATGCATCACGCGAATAGACCCTTGGCAAAATCCAGTACCGTGCTCGCGTCGACCAACTGCTGTTTCCCCTCGCGCCGTGCCTGATACTCCACTTGGCCCTGCTTCAGGCCGCGCTCACCGATGGTGATTCGGTGTGGGATACCGATCAACTCCAGGTCGGCGAACATGGCTCCGGGCCGTTCATCGCGGTCATCGAGGAAGGCGTCGATACCGGCGGCCATCAGATCCTCGTGCAGCCGCTCGGCCAGCGCCTTGACCTCAGCGCTCTTGCCGTAGCCGACAGGGGCGATGGCGATCTGGAAAGGAGCAATCGGCTCCGGCCAGACGATGCCGCGATCGTCATGGTTCTGCTCGATAGCAGCCGCGACGATGCGTGATACGCCGATGCCATAGCAGCCCATCTCCATCGGCCGCTCCTGGCCACTTTCGTCCAGGAACGTCGCGTTCATGGCTTCGGAGTACTTTGTGCGAAGCTGGAAGATGTGTCCCACTTCGATACCCCTGCAGATTTCGAGCCTGCCCTGGCCATCTGGACTAGGATCGCCTTCCACTACGTTTCGCAAGTCGGCGTATTCACTGGGCTCCGGCACATCGCGACCGAAGTTGACGCCAGTCAGGTGGTAACCGTCTTCATTGGCGCCACAGACGAAATCGCTCATGGTGAGCAGAGCACGATCCGCGATGACGGGCAGTTGATGAGTCCCGACCGGTCCGATGGAGCCGGGGCCGGCACCCATGTACTGGCGAATTTCAGCATCGGTGGCGAAGCGGAATCCTTCGTGCCGCGAGAGCTTGTTCGCAGTCTTTACCTCGTTGAGCATATGGTCGCCGCGCAAGAGGAGCAGGTACGGCTGCTTATTGCCGGCCATTATCATGAGCGTTTTGACGATCGTCTGTGCTCTAGTTGCGAGGACTGCGCTTACGTCCTCGATGCTATGGACGCCCGGAGTCGCCACCTTGCGCATGCTCTGCGTCGGTGCTTGGCGCGGCTCAACCGGCGGAACGGCCTCAGCCAGTTCGATATTGGCGGCGTAGTCGGAGGCTGGAGAAAAGGCGATTGCGTCCTCACCCGAATCGGCCAGCACGTGGAATTCGTGCGAACCGGTTCCGCCAATGGCCCCGGTGTCGGCCGCCACCGGCCGGAACTTCAGCCCGAGTCGGACGAAGATACGCGAATAAGTGTCGTACATATTGCGGTACTCGCGTTCCAGGTCTACGTAATCCGCGTGAAAAGAGTATGCATCCTTCATCAAGAACTCCCGAGCCCGCATGATGCCGAAGCGCGGACGAATCTCGTCGCGGAACTTGGTCTGGATCTGATAGAAGTTGATCGGGAGCTGACGGTAGCTCTTGACCTCCCGGCGCACGATATCTGTGATCACTTCTTCGTGAGTAGGACCAAAGCAGAAGTCGCGCTCGTGGCGATCCTTGATCTTGAGCATCTGGGGTCCGAATTTATCCCAGCGCCCCGTCTGCTGCCACAGTTCGGCGGGCTGCACTGCGGGCATCGACAACTCGATCGCGCCACTGCGATTCATCTCCTGACGGACGATTTGCTCTACCCTGTGCAGCACACGCAGCCCGAGCGGCATCCAAGTGTACAAGCCGGTACCGAGTTTCTTGATAAGGCCCGCGCGCAGCATGAGCTTGTGACTCACCAGTTCTGCCTCGGCGGGGGCTTCCTTCAACGTGGAAAGAAAAAAAGTGGATGCGCGCATGCGAATGTTCGGTGGAAAAGCCGGTATTCTACAATCCCTCGGAAAGACAAAGACATAGATTAAGCGCAAAAATGGGATTGTTGGCTAGGTTGCGTGGACGCCGAAGTGCTGGCGGCGAAGGAGTAGAGATCAGCGAGCAAGGCGGTCTGCGCTATCTGCACTTGGGCACCGATACAGTCCAAAGTGCGATGAGGCTGGCCGAACCAGAAGAGTTGGTGCTGTCCTACACGCGCAGCATGCTGGCCTTCTTGCTCTTCATGCCCGATGCGCGGCGCGTGGTCAACATCGGCCTTGGGGGCGGATCGCTGGCTAAGTGGATCTATCGGAACCTTCCGCACGCTCAGCAGGTAGTCTTGGAACTCAATCCGCGCGTAATTGCCTGCGCTCGCCAATACTTCCACCTTCCGCCGGATGGGCGCCGTCTGCGCGTTGTCGAGGCTGATGGGGCGCAATGGGTGTCTGGGCACGCCGATTGCACAGACGTTGTCCTGGTAGATGGCTACGATGGTAAGGCTCAGGCGGTTGAGTTGGCTACCTCGGCGTTCTACTGCGCGGCGGCGCAGTGTTTGCACGACCAGGGCGTGTTGGTGGTGAACTTGTGGGGCAACGACCGTCGCTTCGACGACTACTTGAAGCGAATCGAAGGTGCTTTCGAAGGTCAGGTATGTTGTATTCCTGCAGCCCAACGCGGCAACATCATCGTGCTGGCGTTCAAGTCGCAGCCCGTTGCGACGCGCTGGGACGAGTTGCGAGAGCGCGCGCGTTTACTGGAAGAGCAGTTCGGCGTCGAGTTCGCCGAGTTTGTGGAGGCCATGAAGCGACTCAATCCGCACACTTCGCGCCGACTGATCATATAATTCGGCCCGCTATTTTGCTCTGCGGCACAAATCGACGAATTGATTTCGTCAGCTTGTTTATGAAAGAATCGCGACAACTGAACCGTTTTCCGGGTGCTGACGATGATTGATCGTGACGGGTATCGCCCGAACGCCGGCATCATCCTGGTCAATTCGCGCGACGAAGTGTTCTGGGGTAAGCGTGTAAAGGAACATGCTTGGCAATTCCCGCAAGGTGGCATCAAGCCGGGCGAGACGCCAGAGCGGGCGATGTACCGGGAATTGATGGAGGAGGTTGGGCTGGCGGCCGAGCACGTCAAAATCCTCGGGCGCACGCGTCAATGGTTGCGCTACGATGTTCCGGCCACCTGGGTGCGGCGCGATTGCCGCGTCAGCTATAGGGGGCAAAAGCAGATCTGGTATCTGCTACGGATGGTCGGACGCGATTGTGACGTCTGCCTGCGGCGTTCAGAACGTCCCGAGTTCGACGCTTGGCGATGGAGCGATTATTGGATGCCGCTGGAGAGCGTGATCGAGTTCAAGCGCGAGGTTTACGCTCAAGCCCTGTGTGAACTGTCGCGCTATCTCCCGGGAGTCCGGATGCGCCGTCCCGATATCGAACGAGTCGGGCTGCCCCCGCAGAGTGGCGAAGTCAGCCTGCCTTGACCTCAGGCAGGTAGGCGTGCCTGCCAGCCCCTTCCATTAGTACATAGAACGGGACCCCGTTGTCCGCCCAGAAGATTGCGGCCTCCTCCAGCACATCCAGTGCTGCGAAGTAATCCTGCTGCGCAAGACCCGTGAGGCGGGAGAGCAGGATCGCATACCCCTCGGCGGGAGCCCAACTCAGATCGGTGAGGCAGTCCGCAAGCGCATCCCAATTCGCCCCAAAATAGGCGGGAAACGCCAACTCACGCGCGAGCACCGACAGCAGCCTCCGTTTGGTGTGCACTCTTGAGCAATCAACTTGGAAAGACCTCAGCCGCTTGAGCCGGGCTAAGCTTCGCAAGCGAGCTGCAGATCCGCGGCCGGTCACGCGGTAAACACCTGAAGGTCCTCCGCCTAGAAGCCATGCCAACGAGTTCATGCTCATTCGACGATCCGCTTGAAACTTCGGTAGTGGTTGTCGGTGTAATACCGCTCCGCGGCTTTTCCCGTAATGATGCGGCGCACGCCCCGGTCATGCGACGCGGGTGTTGGAACTGTGTATTCGTGATAGTAACCGTAGGGTTTACGTGGGAGGCGCCCCTCGCGGTTGCCGAACACAATTCCGTCCTTGGAATACGCGAATGGACCTCCTTGATCGATCAGGTGCAGCGTGTGCCGGGCTTCGAGTGGTAACTGTGCCGCCGCGATCAGTTCGGACCTCCGGCCGGCGCCGGCTTCCTGCCCTTCGCCAACGGCCGCTCCAGGCAATGTGAGCGAGACAAAGAGGGCAATGCACCAGAGCAGCCGCTGCCCTAAGGTTCTGCCGGAATCTTTCACTTATGTGAACCAAAAAGTGCGTCGCCGCGGCATGACCATTGCTCTATAACGCTAGATTATTCAACGCGTCCGATCGGTTCCGTGATACAGTCTGTCGTCACGAAGAGACATTCCTATTGACCCCGGCACAGAGGGTGGCCGAGGCTTGGTGATGTGAAATTTGGGCCCGTCTACAGCTTCTTGCTGCGCCAAAAGCGCGCAAATGTGCGAAAGTTGTCAAAAGTATTGAAGAAGACGGTACGACAATCCCAAGCATCCCAAACGGCAGTCGATTCGCGCAACATGCCAACACATGAGAGGGCCTATGATGCCTCGCCGCAATGAATACGATGTGACCAATCGGATCAATACGACCGATCCGCAGGCCGTATACGGCGAGGTGAATCGTATTTATCTGGACCTCTACTCGGATCTTTTGGACGACACGATCGGCCACGCCTTCGAGGACGTCTCGCGCTTATACAGAGGCGAGTATCGTGGTTATCGCGCTTGCGACACGGCCTACCACAATCTTCAACATACGCTGGACGTTACGTTAGCGATGGCGCGCCTCATGGACGGCTATGAGCGGTCGCGCGAGCGCGCGCAATCCATTGGCGCGCGCTTGTTCACATTTGGCATCGTCACCGCGCTGTTCCATGACATCGGCTATCTGCGGCATTCGCACGATACTCGACACGAAAACGGCGCTGAATACACCCTGCGTCACGTTACTCGCGGCGCGCGTTTCCTTGATCAGTACATGCGTGAAATCGATATGCTGGACCTGGCTGTTCCCGCCGCACGCATCATCCATTTCACCGGCTATGAAATGCCACTTGACCAAATCGACTTGCCTGACCCGTTGTTGCGACGGATCGGCAATATGCTGGGCACTGCTGACATCATGGCGCAGATGGCAGATCGCTGCTATCTGGAGAAGTGTCGGGACCGGCTCTT
>Ga0068869_100002074_pt1 | contig 12041 bp, 9 predicted proteins | sample KBSMisM52_FD_64676 | JGI IMG/M metagenome (GOLD analysis project Ga0068869, IMG submission 64676) | Miscanthus rhizosphere microbial communities from Kellogg Biological Station, Michigan, USA - KBS Miscanthus M5-2 | ecosystem: Host-associated > Plants > Roots > Rhizosphere > Soil ... | reverse complement strand
CGCATCGGCGCAGGCGCCCACCAGTTGTATCGGCCGAGCAGGTGCATGAAGGCAGGCATCAGCAACATCCGGACGACCGTGGCGTCGGCAAGCACGGCCAACGTCAGCCCGAGACCGAACATCCGCATGACCGACACCTCGGCCGCCATCAGCGTCGAGAACGACACGGCCATCAGCACAGCCGCGGCGGTGACCACCCGGCCGGTACGAGCGATGCCGAGCGCAACGGCTTCATCGTTGTCGACGCGAGTCTGTCCGGAGGCGAGCCAGTGCTCGCGGATGCGGGATATCAGGAACACCTCGTAATCCATCGACAGCCCGAAGGCCAGGCAGAACAGCAGCGCGGGGATCTGCGCCGCCATCGTGCCGGTGGCAGTGGTGCCGAAGGCGCCGAGGTTGCCGTCCTGGAACACCCACACCAGTGCACCGAACGACGCGGTCAGCGACAACACGTTGAGAACGAGTGCCTTCAGCGGCAAGACCACGCTGCCGGTGAGCAGGAAGAGCAAGACGAACGTGATCACGGCGATCAGCGACAACACCAAGGGCATCGTGCTCGCCACCGCGTCGGCGCTGTCCCTGTTGATCTGAGCGTGACCGGTCAGCAGCACGTCTCGCCCTCCGGGCGTGGCCACGGCGTGCAGGCGGTCCAGTTGGTTCTCCGAAGCGGCCGAGAACAGCGGTGCGTCGGTGCTGACGGTGAAGAATGCGCTACCGTCCTTCAGCCCGGTCGGTGCCATTGGAGGCCCGACACGAACGCCGCTCGCGAAGGTACCGCCGGGCGCCGACACCGATTCCACGTCGGCCACCTGCGAGAGTTGCCTTGCGTAGCGGTCGATTTCGGCCGGCGGCAGATCAATTACGTTCGGAATGACGACCATCAGCGTCGTCAGCGAGTTCACCGCGAAGTCTGTGCGCAATGTGTCGCCGACCTGTCGTGATGCCGCGGATTGCCCGAGCACGCGGTCATCCGGAAAGCCCCACTTCACCCCGAGGAACGGCGTGCCGAGCACGAGCAGTAGCGCGATTACCGTCGCTGCGACGGGAATCGACCGGCGCAGTACCTGCTTCGTCCAGCGATACCAGAACGTTTCGGTCACGGCGCGGGCTGCCGGTTCAGGACGGCGCAGCAGCCGTCGGCCGAACCGGCGCATGTCCAGCGCGTCGAGCCGAGTGCCCAGCACCGCGATGGCGGCCGGTGTCACCACGACGGCGGCCACGGCTGCCAGCGCCACCACCGCGACGCCCGCATACGCCAGCGACTTGAGAAAGTACATCGGGAACAGCGCCATGGTTGCCATCGACAGCGACACCGTCAGCGCAGAGAACAGCACCGTGCGGCCCGCGGTGGCCATGGTGCGCACCAGGGCGTCGTCGCGCTCGGCGCCGTCGGCGATTTCGTCGCGGAATCTGCTGACGATCAGCAGCGTGTAGTCGATCGCCAGCGCCAGGCCCATGACGAGTGCGAGGTTGAGTGAGAAGATCGAAACCTCGGTGAACGCGGCGACCGCCCGCAGGATCGCCATCGAGCCGACGATCGCGAAGATGCCGACCGCCAACGGGACCGCCGCGGCAAGCATGCCGCCGAACACCCACACCAGAACCACGAAGCTGACCGGCAGCCCGAGCGCCTCCATGGTGAGCAGGTCGCGCTTGCTCTGGTCGTTGGCCTCGATGTACGTCATCACCTCGCCGCCCGGCGTGACAGTGACGCCGTTGCGGTCGTGGAACAAGGGCAGCAGTTCGCGGCCGTTTTTCTGCGCGCCGCTCTCGCCACCTGTGATGCCCGCGATGATCAGGCCCGTCCTACCGTCTTCGCTGAGCATTGACCGGGCCATCGGCGGCGGTGCCGTCCACGCTGACTGCACTTGAGCGACGAAGGGAAACCGCTCCAGTTGGGCGACGAGGTCGGTGGCGACTTTGCGGGCCGAAACCCCTTGTGCGCCAGCGTCTGACGACACGCTGACGATCAGTTGCATATCGCCCTGGTCGAACTTGTCGGCAAGGATTTTCGACGCGTACCAGGATTGCGAGGTCGAATTGCGCATGCCGCCCGCCGAGAGGGAGTCCATGACCGGTATGGCGAACACTCCCGCGGCGACCATCATGAGCAGCGCGGCGGCGATGACCCGCTTCGGGGCCGCGATCGCGAAACGTGCCAACGCTTGCAGCATGTCGCCACGGTAGATTTCGGGCAGAGCCCGGTCGTGAGTACTGGAGTACCTGTCTTTGGGTGGGGACGTACTTCAGTCCGTTCGGGTGATGACCGCCCAACCGTAATCGTTGGTCTTGACCTGTACATCGCCGAAACCTGCCGCCGCAAGACGGCCGGGCAGCGACGCGGGGTCGACCGGGTTGTACGTATCGCCCTCGTGGGCGACGGCCAGTTCGTCGCTGCCGAGGCTGTCACTGGCCACCAGCGCCGCACCTGGCCGCAGCACCCGGGCCACCTCGGCGAACAGTTTGTCCTGGAGTTCGACGGTGGGGACGTGGTGCAGCATCGTGAAACATGCTGCGCCCGTGAATGTTCCGTCAGCGAAGTCAAGCTGTGTCGCATCGCCGTTGATGATCTCGACGGAAGGGCTGCCTGCGAATCGTTCGCGCAGCATGGCCGCAAGGCCTGCGTCGATCTCGACAGACCTCAGTCGTGTCGTCACCGTCCCGAGCACATCGGTGGTGGCGCCGTAGCCGGGCCCGACCTCGAGCACGTCGTTGCCGAGGTCGGTTTCGCCGAGCGCCCACGGCAGGATCACCTGGCGGATCATCTGCCGCCACTCGTCGCTGCCGCAGTATTCGTGCGCCTCGTTCATCGGACTTGGGCCCGTCCCCGCTGCAGGACGGCGTCGCGATTGGCGGCGATGTCGTCGCCCGTCGCCGAGTTCATCCACTGCTTCGCCGACATCGCCTCGATCCACAGGCCCGCGTCGGTCTGCGCGGCGTCGATGCGGTGGTACGACGCCAGCAGCGCGCGCACCGCGTTCTGGTTGTTGCCGACGATCGACGCGGCAACCCGCCGCGCTGTCGGCAGCAACTCGTCGTGCGGCACCACCTCGGTGACCAGTCCCGCCAGGAGCGCATCGGCTGCCGACAGATAGTCACCCGTCAGGCTCATTCGGCGCGCCATCCCGACGCCGACCTTCTGCGGCAGCCGCACGCTCAACCCCCAGGTGGGCAGTAGCCCGACGCGCGCGTGCGTGTCGGCGAAGCGGGCCTGCTCGGACGCGAGCAGGATGTCGCAGTACAGCGCGATCTCCAGGCCGCCTGTCACGGCTGCGCCGTTGATCGCGCCGATCACCGGCTTGGTCATCGGCGGCCACTGCGGCGAGATATCCGGCAGCTGCGCCGAGTCGCCCAGCTCCTTGAGGTCCAGCCCCGCGCAGAACACCGGGTCGGCGCCGGTCACGATGACGACGTCGACGTCATCATCGGCCTCCGCATCGCGCAGCGCAGTGAAGAAGCGCCTGCGGAGCTCGGCCGACAACGCGTTGCGAGACTGTGGCCGGTTCATCGTCAGGGTCCGCACCCGGTCGTCAGTCTCGATCAGCAGCACGTCGTCGTTGGTCATGGCATCAACCTATCGTGGGGGTTATGTGCCGAAACATCACGGAGCTGCGAGGCCTGGAACCTGCGGCGACGGCCGAGGAGATCGAGGCCGCAGCGCGCCAATACGTTCGTAAGGTCAGCGGCATGACGCGGCCATCCGGCGCCAACGTCGAGCCTTTCGAAACCGCGGTCGCGGAGGTCACCGAGATCACCACCCGGCTGTTGGCCGACCTGGCGCCGCGACGGCAGCCGCCGAAGACCCTTCCTCCGTTGCGCCGTCCCGAGGTCCGGGCCCGTCTCGCAGCCAAATGACCGCCACGCTGACCCAGCCTGCGCTCAAGGAGTGGAGCGCGGCGGTCCGTGCGCTGCTCGACGGCAGGCAGACGGTGCTGCTGCGCAAGGGCGGAATTCACGAAAAGCGGTTCGCGATAACGGCTTCCCGCTTTCTGCTGTTTCCGACCGTCGCTCACAGCCACCGTGAGCGCGTTCGACCCGAACACCGTGACCTGCTCGACGCGGCGGCGGCCGACAGCACCGACGAGGCTCTGGTGGTGCGTGCGGGCGCCAAAGTCGTTGCCGCCGTTGAGGTCAATCGGCCGGAGGCAATCGACGAGATCGCATCGCTGCACATCTGGACCGCCGAGTCTGTTCGGGCCGACCGGCTCGACTTCCGGCCGAAGCACCGGCTCACCGTGCTCGTCGTGCAGGCCAGCCCGTTGGTCGAGCCCGTTCGACTGGCCCGCGCACCCGAGTACGCGGGCTGCAAGAGCTGGGTTTCGTTGCCGGTCGACCCGACCTGGGCGGATCCGGTGCGCGACGATGCGGCGCTTCAGGAGATCGCCGACCGCGTGCGCAGCTCGGTTGGCTGACTACGGAAACTGCATTCTCAAATGTGTGCAATCATTCTCGAAAATGCAATGTTGCTTCTCGCTAGGCGGAGAGTACGTTATCGCAGTATGCAAACGGTGCGTAGCTTCTGCCGTGTCTGCACGTCCGTCTGCGGAATCCTCGTCGATGTCGAAGGAGATGAGGTGCTCCGCGTTCACGGCGACAAGGACCACCCGTTCTCGAAGGGGTACACCTGCGCCAAGGGTCGGGCGCTGCCGCAGCTGCACCACCACCCCGACCGTCTGGAACGACCGCGGATGCGGGTCGACGGCCGGTTGCAGGACACCACGTGGGACACCTGCCTCGACGACCTGGGCGCGCAGCTGAAAGGCATCATCGACAGGCACGGGCCCGAGTCGGTCGCCTTCTACTTCAGCACCATGGAGAGCGCGGGTTTCCGGATGGCCGAAGCGCTGCACTCGGCGATCGGCACCCCGGCGAAGTTCAGCCCGCTCACCATCGACGGCACCGCCAAGCCGCTGATCTCGGACCTGGTGGGTGGATTCATGGGGTTGTCGGGCCGGACGGACCTGGACAACGCCGACTTCCTGATGCTGGTCGGGGTCAACCCGGTGATTTCCCACGGCCACGCGATCTCGATGCCGAACCCGACCGGCACGGTCCGCGACATCGCCAACCGCGGGCAGGTGTGGGTGATCGACCCGCGCCGCACGGAGACCGCGCGATTGGCCACCGGCCACCTGGCGCCGCGGCCCAGCACCGACCACGCGGTGCTGGCATACCTGGTCCGCGAGATTCTGCACGACGGCATGAAGGAGGATGTGCCGGTTCAGGGTCTCGACGCATTGACGGCCGCGGTCGAGCCGTTCACGCTCGAGCACACCGCGGGCTTCGCCGACGTCCCCGAGACCGAGCTGACGCGGCTGTGTGCGGCGGTGCGCGCCGCCGAGTGCGTCGCGATCGAAACCGGGACCGGCGTCACCATGACGGCCGACCGCGCCAATGTCACCCAATGGCTCGCCTGGGTGCTGATGATCCTCACCGGAGCGATGAACCGACCGGGCGGGACGTGGTTTCATCCCGGATTCGCTTATCAGCTCGAAACTTTCGGCGAGTTTCTTCCGATTACTCCGCCCGAGGGATCGTTCGGGCCCGGCCCACGCAGCCGCCCGGAGGCGCAGGCGTTCATCAACGAGTGGCCGTGTGCAGTGCTACCCGACGAAATCGAGGCCGGCAACATCCGCGCCCTGATCAACGTCGGCGGCAGCCTGGTTACCTCGTTTCCCGAGACGGGCAAGTTGATACCTGCTCTGCAGAACCTGGAAGTCTTCGCCACCACCGAGATCGTCAACAACGAGACCACGGAGTTGGCCACGCACGTGTTGCCGACCAAGGATCCATTAAAGCGGCCCGACATCACCATTCACGACATTCTGAGTTCTCGCGTGTCCGTGCAGTACAGCCCCGCGGTTGTGCAACCGGTTGGCGAGCGACGGTCGATGTGGTGGATCTTCGCCGAAGTCGGTCGTCGGCTCGGCTACGACCTGGGCAATCTCGGGGACCCGGACAGCAGCAACGACGACGACGTGCTCGCAGTCCTGCTCGCGGGCGCCAGGACCAAGTACGACGAGGTGGCGGCCACGGGTTGGGCTGAGGCGGTCCGGGAACTACCTGCGCAGTGGGTCGATGACCACATCGAGCGGATGGGCGGCTGGCGGCTGGCGCCGCCGCTGCTCGTCGCTCAGCTGGCCGCCCTCGAGCCGCCTCCGCCACTGGTGATGGTGCCGCGCCGGCAGCGTAAGAAGCTGAACGGCCAGCTTGACTTTCTCGGCGAACCGCCCGAGATCCTGATCAACCCGGACGACGGCGCCGCAGCGGGAGTTGTGAGCGGTCGACCGGTAACCGTCCGCAGTGCCAACGGCGAATTGACCGGCGTTGCAAAGGTCGACGAGTCGATTCGACGTGGGGCGGTGTCGATTCCGCATGGCCACCACGCGGCGAACGTCAACCGCCTGACCAACAAGGATGATATCGATGTCGTGACAGGGATGGTGCGCTATTCAGGCGTCCCTGTCAGCCTGCATCCGGCGTGACTGAATCCTGCAACGGCTCAGTCGGTTTCAGCTCAGCGGTGCACGACGACCTTGCCGATCATGCGGCCGGATTCGACCTGCCTGTGCGCCTCGCGCAGCCCCGCAGCCGTGAAGTCGGCGATCGAATTCGTCAGCGTACTGCGCAGCACACCGCGGTCGACAAGCGACGCCGCCTCCGTCAGCAATCGCTGCTGGGCCTGGGTGTCGAATCCGAACAGCGGCCGGGTGAACATCAGCTCCCAATGCCAGGCGATGCTTTTCTCCTTGAGCGGCAACAGATCCAGGCCCGGCGGTTCGTCGATCGCGGTGATGTGGCCGAACGGTCGCATGATCGCCGCGTATGTTTCGACATTGTCTTTCGAGTGCGGAGAGAAGAGGTAATCGATACCGTCCGGCGCGACGTCGAGAGCCTGGTCGCGTAGGTCGTGGTGATTGATGACGACGTCGGCCCCCATGCCCGTCGCCCATTGTCGCGAATCGTCGCGACTGGCGGTGGCGATCACGCGGACACCGGTCAAGGCTTTGGCCAACTGGATCATCACGGATCCGACGCCGCCTGCGGCGCCGAGCACCAGAAGGTCGCCGCGGGATTCGGCGCCGAGGCCGAAGCGCTCGAACAGTGTCTCCCATGCGGTGATCGTGGTGAGCGGCAGTGCCGCGGCGTCGGCGTGGGACAGCGATGCGGGCTTACGCGCCGCAATCCGTTCGTCGACCGCATGGAATTGCGCATTGCTGCCCTGCCTGCTGATGTCGCCGGCGTACCAGACGTCATCGCCGACGGCGAGCGTCGTCACGGCAGGACCGACCGCCTCGACTACGCCTGCGGCGTCGAAACCGAGAATGGCCGGTGTCTCCGACGGCGGCAATGAACCTCGGCGCTTGACGTCGGCCGGGTTGACCGAGACGGCCTGCACGCGGACCAGCACGTCGTGCGGACGCAATTCCGGCATCGGCACCTCGACGTCTTGTAGGGCATCGGGGTCTTCGATCGGCAGGCCTTTGAATGAGCCGATGCCAGTCATGGTGTTCACGGCCGCGATCGTAGAGGCGAAACCCCAGTACCCTGCAAGGGCGCCTACTACCTTGGCGGAAAGAAATGAAGGTAGACGAGTTTCGAGGAGTGACGGCTTGGCCAGGACATGTCCGACCGGTCGCCATGACGAGCACAACGTCTACTCCGAGTCGTGCCCCTGCCGGGCGCTGCTGGATCTGCTGGCCAACAAGTGGTCTGCGCTGATCATCGGATCGCTCGAGGACGGGCCCGCCCGCTTCACCGAGCTTCAGGCGCGTCTTCCTGGCATCGGCCCGAAAATGCTGACCCACACCTTGCGGCGGCTCGAGGCGGCGTCCCTGGTCGACAGAACTGTTTATGCAGAGGTGCCCCCGCGCGTCGAGTACACACTGACCGACCTCGGAATCGGCGTCGCGGAGCCGCTCGGCCAGATTCGGGCCTGGGCGGAACAGAACATCGACCGCATCGAGTTGCTCAATCCCGATTGGCACACAAGCTGACTCACGCTGGCGGACGCGGTCCCGCGGGCAGGATCAGCCGCGAGGTGCCGCCCTCACCGAGGTGCACGGTGTGCGTCGCCGCGGCGAGCCGCCGCCCGCTGATCTTTGGTTCGCCGGTGCCCAGATTGCGGGCGAACCGCGGATGGGACCCGCCTGCGATCAGCAGCCGGATGCGCGACCCGGCAGGGAAGCGGTGCGCGACCGCGTCCAGTTCGATCCGCACATTGCGTGAATCCGTTGTGGCGCAGAGATATCCGTCGCTAACGTTGCGGGAGCGGCCCCGCCCGTCCACCTCGCTGATCCGGACGAACAGGTCGTTGTATCGGTTGTCGCACGAGTGCGACAACTGCAGCACCGGGGTTCCGACGACATGCAGATCCGTCGGCAGCGGAGCACCGGTGAACGTCAGCACGTCCGCGCGTTCGGCCAGCCGAGTGTCGTTGCGGTAGCCACTTTCCGGTGACAACAGCCGGCCGCCGATGGTCGGCGTCGGGTCTGCGGGGTAGAAGGTGAAAGTCGACGCCGGCGTGTCCTGATCGGGTGCGGTGGCGCCGAGGTGGCCCGCAGGCCGGAGGTACAACACCTGCTCGGGCATCGCGGGCGGCCAGCCGTCGAGGTCCTCCCAGCCGTGCCCGTTGATGTATATCCGCACCGGTTTGCGTGTCACGCTGCGAGTGGCCGCCAGATGAGCGCCCAACCAGCCCAACGATTCTCGGATGACTGTCGGCGCTCCTTTGGTCATCATCTGCGCGTGGGTCCACGGCCCGATCGTGACCGCGACCGGTACGCCGCGCTCAGTCAGACGTCGATACTGCGCGAGCGTCTGCTCGAGAAACAGGTCCTGCCACCCGCCGAGCAGCAGCACGGGAATCTGCGTGCGCTCCAGCGCCTGGTGTAGTTGCATCGGTGCCCAGTGCGGGTCGTCGTGCTCGGGATGCTCCAGCCAGGACTCGAACCACGGCGCGCCCGTGCCAAGGAGCGCCCTGGCCGCCTCGCCGACCGGCAGCGCGCTGGTAGCCGCCGTGAGCGCCCGTCGCGATCTCACTTGGCGGACGAGGGCATGGATGCGGCCCGGATCCTCCTGGTGGGCGATCATGTCGGACCAGCCGAGGAAGTCGGTGAGCCCGAATGAACCGGTACCCCACCGCGGGCCGCTGAGGTCGTGCGGGCCGACGGTGATGACGGCGGCCTTCATCTCCGGCGGCGGATCCGTCAGCATCGCCCACTGGGTGAACCCCAGGTAGGAAATCCCAACGGTGCCAAAAGAACCCGTGAACCACGGTTGGTCGCGCAGCCAGGCGGCGGTGTCCGCGCCGTCGGCGATCTCGTCGGCCATCGGGTTGAATTCGCCGCCAGAACCGAACGTTCCACGGACGCTCTGGAAGACGACGTGGTAGCCGCGCGACGCGTATACCGAGACGAACAACGCGGAGAACGGCCACCTGCGGCCGTACGGCCCACGGAGCAGGAGCGTGCCCGACGGTTCGGACGTCCGCGGTTCGTAGTGGTCGGCGATCAACTCGACGCCGTCGCGCATCGGCACGCGGAGCCCTCGATGCACGACGTACTCGGTGGTGCGCGGCGGCAGCTTCAGCAGGGTGCTGGCGGCGTGGCCTGCGTACTTCTTGATCCCCGAACGAAGCGGTGACGACTGAGCGGTGGTCGTTACTGCGGTCACCTGACACAGGCTACGCAGACGGTGGACCATCGGCATCGATGGCAGCGACGACCTTGGCCATCAGCCATTCGATCGCGCCGGTGGCGTCGGCGCCGTCGAGTCCCCACACGCCGACGCGGCGCTCATTGCACGCCGGGCTCCACAGCACGTCGAGCAACCCGGCGATCATCCGCTGGTGCGATGCCGAGCCGGCCGGAGCCGCTTCAGATACGGCGCGCAGCAGTGCGTCTCGCCGACGCTGGTCGGAGCTGACGAACGCCGGATCATGCGGGGTGGGAATCGATTCACACACCGAAAACCGTTGCAGCAAACCGAAAACACGCGAGGTCGTCTCGGCAAGGTTGGTCAGGTTCACATCCTCGTAGGGGATACCGGCCTCGGATTCCAGCCGTTGCATGACGGCGTCGCGCAGGTGCCGTTCGGTGGGGAAGTGCCGGTAGACCGTGCGCTCACCGACACCGGCTCGTTCGGCGACGGCCTTGAAGGTCAGCTCCCGCCAGTTCCACGTCTCGAACCCGTGCACGAGGTCGCTGCCGGCGGCGACGATGCGCTCGCGCGTCTGCGCCGCTTTCTCGTGCCGTGCGCGGGTTGTCGTACCGGCGTCCCGCTGATCCCATCCCGGTGCAGCTGGCCGGGCTGTCCGCCGGACAGCCCGTCGGGCCCGTGTCGCTGGTGTCCAGGCGACCCTCCGGTGCAGACCGGCAATCTTCGGACGAACCCGGTGGAGTGGGACCGGAACGTCTGCCATACCTACTGGTACGTCTACTTCGGGCAAGGCAATGTCGCGCAGAACATCTTCGAGGGCGACGCCCCGCCGCCGCCTCCGCCACCACCGCCGCCTGGACTCAACTTCTGCCCGATCCCGCCGTGGTGCCCGCGACGGCTAGTACTTGTAGTAGTTGCTCAGCTCACGGCCGCGCTGCAGGTTGGTTTGCAGGCAGTCGACGTCGTCAGCGGCGTACTTCGGCGAGTAGAACAGCGTCTGCTGGATGACGCCGTAGCTGGTCTTGTACGCGATACCGCAGGTGATCCACCAGCGGTCGTTCCAGTCGGTCGGCTTCATGATCCAGTACTGCGCCGCGCGATGCCCGTTGATGTCGAGCTCGAGTGCATCGGGCGGCAGCGTGGCCTCGTAGGTTCGCCAGACGAAGGCTTCCACGGCCATCTGGTAGTTGCCCGCGTCGTAGTGGCAGCGCAGCCCGTCCTCGTGTGTGGGCGGGGTGAAGGCCAGGCCGATCCGCTGGATCACGTCGATCGGGATGTCATCGCACGGGTCGAACGGCCGCGGATCGACGGTATCGACCACGGGCCACTTGATCGTCGTCGACACGTCGGACAGGGGTGCGGCCGTCGACCGCAGCTCGACATTCCCTGGGGCTTGAGGGTCGGCCGGGTTGGTCTGCCAGACCACGATCACCGCCGCGATCAGTGCGCACAGCGCCGACAGGACGCGCAGCTTGGCGCCCATCACACCCCCTTGCCTGTGTCGGCGGCTCGGCCGCCGGCGTCGTCCGACCCTGCGGGGGAGTGTAGCGGGCCGCCGCAGCCGCCCGGACGGTAAACAAGAACAGGTTCTAGTTGCCGGATCGGAGCTCGGCGCTATCGCAAGTAGGCTGGTCGGTTGTGACACGTGACGGCAGCAGGCCCACCCTATGGGCCATCAGCGACCTGCACACGGGTCACACCGGCAACAAGCCGATCACCGAGTCGCTCTATCCGGCTTCAGCCGACGACTGGCTGATCGTCGCCGGAGACGTCGGCGAGCGCACCGACGAGATCCGCTGGGCGCTCGACCTGCTCCGCAAGCGGTTTGCCAAGGTCATCTGGGTGCCGGGCAACCACGAGCTGTGGACCACCAACCGGGATCCGATGCAGATCTTCGGCAAGGCGCGCTACGACTACCTGGTCAACATGTGCGACGAGATGGGCATCATCACCCCGGAGCACCCGTTTCCGGTGTGGACCGAAGAAGGCGGCCCGGCGACCATCGTGCCGATGTTCCTGCTGTACGACTACACCTTCCTCCCGCAGGGCGCCGCGACCAAGGCCGAGGGGCTGGCCATCGCCCGGGAACGCAACGTGGTCGGCACCGATGAGTTCCTGCTGTCGTCCGAGCCCTACGCCACCCGCGACGCCTGGTGCCGCGACCGGGTGTCCGCTACCCGCAAGCGGCTCGAGGACCTCGACTGGATGGACCAGACCGTGCTGGTCAACCACTTCCCACTGGTGCGCGAGCCCTGCGACGCGATGTTCTACCCGGAGTTCGCGCTGTGGTGCGGCACCACCGCGACCGCCGACTGGCACACGCGCTACAACGCTGTCTGTTCGGTCTACGGCCACCTGCACATCCCGCGCACCACCTGGTA
>Ga0068869_100002073_pt1 | contig 12041 bp, 12 predicted proteins | sample KBSMisM52_FD_64676 | JGI IMG/M metagenome (GOLD analysis project Ga0068869, IMG submission 64676) | Miscanthus rhizosphere microbial communities from Kellogg Biological Station, Michigan, USA - KBS Miscanthus M5-2 | ecosystem: Host-associated > Plants > Roots > Rhizosphere > Soil ... | reverse complement strand
CCGGCGCTGCTGCTGCTCGACCTGCCGCGCTACCGCGAACGCGGCGCGTTTCTCGTCCTCTTCCTCGTCTTCGCCGTCGTCGCCGCGCAGGTCGGCGAGGAGATCGCGTCGCGGCGGCTGCGGCGGCGCCCGGTCGCGCGCGCGATCAGCCGCTCGTTCTCGTGGCCCGCGTTCGGCGTCGGCGTCGGCGCTGCCGCGGTCGTCGGCCTGCTGCTCGACTGGGTGACGCCGTTCGACCCGCTCGCCGCGATCGCGATGGGCGCGATCGCCGGCGCTGCCGGCATGCTCGGCCAGTTCGTCATGCAAGCGCTGAAACGCGACGCCGGCGTTCGCAGCGCGACCGGCACGCTGTCGGTGACCGGCGCGGTCGGGCTGCTCGATCGCCTCGCCCCGCTCTGCTTCGCGGCACCCGTCTTCTTCCACGCGGTGCGCGCCTATTTCGGCATCTGACCGCGCGCCGCGCGCGGCGGCGCGCGCGCGATCGGTTCCAATGGCGACATGCGCGTTCTCGGCATCGACCCCGGCCTCAGGACGACGGGCTTCGGCGTCGTCGACTGCGACCGCGGCCGGCTCGACTACGTCGCCAGCGGAACGATCCGCACCGGCGCGGTCGCCCTCGCCGACCTCCCGGGGCGGCTGAAGATCATCTTCGACGGCGTGCGCGAGGTCGCGGCGCGCTACACGCCGACGTGCGCGTCGGTCGAGATCGTCTTCGTCAACGTCAACCCGCAGGCGACGCTGCTGCTCGGCCAGGCGCGCGGGGCGGCGCTGTCGGCGCTCGTCGCCGGCGAGCTCGAGGTCGCCGAGTACACCGCGCTGCAGATGAAGCGCGCGATCGTCGGCCACGGCCAGGCGAAGAAGGAACAGGTGCAACAGATGGTGATGCGGCTGCTCGCGTTGCCGGCGCCGCCGGGCCCCGACGCCGCCGATGCGCTCGGCCTCGCGATCTGCCATGCCCACGCCGCTGCCAGCTTCGCCGCCATCGGCAGGAGCGCCGCGCTTTCGCCGCGCACCTCGGGCCGCTACCGGAGCGGGCGCACCTACTAGCCGAATAGTGCGCACGCCGCGGTGTCCTTCGCGGCCGTCGGGCTAGGACCTCAGGCGACAATCGGCGCCCCATGCATGCCCTGTACGAGGATGGCGGCAAGTTCCACGCCGGCCGCGTGATGAGCGAGACCGACACCTCGCTGCAGGTCGAGCTCGCGTCGGGCAAGCGCGCCAAGGTCAAGGCGGCCAACGTGCTGCTGCGCTTCGCCGAGCCCCAGCCCGACGCGCTGCTGCGCAGCGCCGAGGCGCTCGCCGCCGAGATCGACCTCGACCTCGCGTGGGAGTTCGCTCCCGAGGGCGACTTCGCCTTTGCCGAGCTCGCCCGCGACTACTTCGGCGCCAGCGCCGGCGCCGTGCAGGAAGCGGCGGCGCTGGTTGGCCTGTTCGCGGCGCCGCACTACTTCCGCCGCCTCGGCAAGGGACGTTTCAAGAAGGCGCCGGCGGAGATCGTCAAGGCGGCCCTGCTCGGCATCGAGCGCAAGCGCCAGCTCGCGGCGCAGGCCGATGCGTGGGCCGAGGCGCTGCTCGCCGGCGACTGTCCGCAGCCGGTGCGCGAGCAGATCTACCGCATCCTCTTCAAGCCCGACAAGAACGCGGTCGAGTACAAGGCGGTCGTCGAGGCGTCGCGCCGCTCGGGGCGGTCGCCGCTCGATCTGCTGCAGGCCGCCGGCGCGATCGACTCGCCGTACGAGTTCCACTGGCGGCGGTTCCTGTTCGAGGAGTTCCCGCGCGGCACCGGCTTTGCCGACGCCGCCGTGCCCGACGTGCCCGCCGAGCTCGCGCTCGCGACCGCGGAGGCGTTCTCGATCGACGATTCGGCGACGACCGAGATCGACGACGCGCTTTCCGTGCAGGGGCTCGGCAGCGGCCGCGTCACCATCGGCATCCACATCGCAGCGCCGGCCTTGGCGTTCGCCCCCGTCTCCCCGGTCGGACAGATCGCGCGCGACCGGCTCTCGACCGTCTACATCCCCGGCCACAAGCTGACGATGCTTCCCGACGCGGTCGTCGATGCGTTCACGCTCGCCGAAGGACGCGCCGCCGCCGTCGTGTCGCTCTACGTCACGGTCGACGAGACGACGCTCGCGACGCTCGCGAGCGAGACGCGGCTCGAGCGCGTGCGGATCGCCGCCAACCTGCGCTACGACATGCTCGAGGCGCAGATCGACGACGACGCGATCGCCGCCGGATTGCCGCCGTCGCTGCCGTTCGCCGCCGAGCTGACGTTCCTGCACGTGCTCGCGCGATCGCTCAAGAAGGAGCGCGAGCGCGTCCGCGGCAAGCCCGAGAACTTCGGTCGCGCCGACTACACGTTTCGCATCGACCGCGACGGCGACGCGCCGATCGCCGGCGACGAGCGCGTCGAGATCGTGGCGAGGAAGCGCGGCTCGCCGCTCGACCTCATCGTCGCCGAGGCGATGATCCTTGCCAACAGCATCTGGGGCGGCTGGCTCGCGCAATGCGGAGTGCCGGCGATCTACCGAAGCCAGGCGAGCCTCGCGCCGGGCGTGAAGGTGCGCATGGGCACGCAGCCGGCGCCGCACGCCGGCATCGGCGTCGCCCAGTACGCGTGGTCGACGTCGCCGCTGCGCCGCTACGTCGACCTCGTCAACCAGTGGCAGATCGTCGCCTGTGCCCGCCACGGCCGCACGGCCGGACTGGTCGCGCCGTTCAAGCGCAAGGACACCGAGCTGCTCGCAGCGATCGCCGACTTCGACGCGTCGTACGCCGCGTACAACGCGTTCCAGGCGCAGATCGAGCGCTACTGGTCGCTGCGCTGGCTGCAGCAGAACGGCATCGACGAGCTCGCTGCGACCGTGTTGAAGGACGGCCTCGTGCGCGCCGACACGCTGCCGCTCGTGTTTCGCGCGGTCGGCAGCGAGCAGCTCGCGCGCGGCAGCGCGGTGCGCGTGCGCGTCGGCGCGATCGACCTGTTGACGCTCGACCTCGCGGCGTCGGTCGTCGGCCGCATCGAGTCGGCTGCGCCCGCGCCGGCGAGCGAAGAGGACGACGACGAGCCGAGCGCCGGGCCGCTCGCGATCGCCGTCGACGTCGCTGCGCCCGATGCCGCCACCGAGGCCGACCCGGCCGTCGCCGCACCCGCGTGAAGCTCGCGCTGCCGAAGAAGATCACGACGCTGCACGTCGCGCTCGGCGTCTCGCTCGCCGTCCACGGCGCGCTGCTCGGCGTGCGCTTCGTCGATCCCGAAGGCTTCAACCGAATGTTCGAGGACTCGCCGCTCGACGTCATCCTCGTCAACTCGCGCTCGAGCGAAGCGCCCGAGAAGGCGCAGGCGATCGCGCAGTCGAGCCTCGCCGGCGGCGGCGACGCGGCGGCCGGCCGCGCGACGTCGCCGCTGCCGCTGTCGGCCCTGACCGAAGTCGGCGACGCCCATGAAGACGCGAGAAAGCAGATCGAGCAACTGCAGCAGTCGCAGCAGCAGCTCCTCGCGATCGTGCGGCGCGAGCTCGCGCTGCTGCCGCCGACCGACCCGCTGCGCGAGCAGGGAACGCCCGAGGAGCGCGAGCAGGAAGACCGCCGCCGCCAGCTGGTCGAGATGCTCGCCGAGATCGAAAAGCGCATCAACGAGGAGAATGCGCGGCCGAAGAAGCGCTACATCAGCCCGGCGACGCGCGAGGAGGTCTACGCGCTCTACTACGACAAGCTGCGGCGCAAGATCGAGGACCGCGGCACGCGCAACTTCCCGGAGAACCAGGGCAAGAAGCTCTACGGCGAGCTGACCATGCTCATCACCGTCGACTCCGAAGGCCGCGTGATTGACACCGAGGTCGTGCGCGGCTCGGGCAACAAGGTGCTCGACCGCCGTGCGGTCGCGATCGTCCACGCCGCCGGACCCTATGGGCGCTTCACCACCGCGATGAAGCGACAGGCCGACCAGCTCGCGATCCCCTCGCGCTTTCGCTTCTCGCGCGAGGAGGGCCTCGAGGCGACGCTGACCGGACGGTGATGGCTGCACCGCTCAGCCGCTACGTCGTCTGCGGCAATCCCGTCGCGCACAGCCAGTCGCCGTTCATCCACGCTGCGTTCGCGGCGCAGACCGGCGAGCCCGTCGTCTACGACCGGCTGCTCTGCGCGCACGACGCCTTCGCCGCGACCGTGCGCGCCTTCGCCGCCGGCGGCGGCAGCGGCTGCAACGTGACGATGCCGTTCAAGTTCGACGCCTGGGCGCTCGCCGATCGCCACAGCGCGCGCGCCCGCCTCGCCGGCGCGTGCAACGTGCTGCGCTTCGACGCCGACGGCTGGCATGGCGACAACACCGACGGCGCCGGGCTCGTGCGCGACATCGAGCGCAACGCCGGCGTCGCGCTCGCCGGCGCACGGGTGCTCGTGATCGGCGCCGGCGGCGGGGCCGCCGGCGCGCTCGGGCCGCTGATCGCGAGCGGCGCGAGCGAGGTCGTCGTCGCCAACCGCACCGTCTCGCGCGCCCGCGAGCTCGTCGCGCGTCACGTCCAGGCGCTCGGCGGCATCGTGCCGGCGCGCGTCGCGGCGACCTCGCTCGACAACTGCGGCGAATCGTTCGACGTCGTCGTCAACGCCAGCGCGAGCAGCGTCTCGGGGGCACCGGTGCCGGTCGCCGCGAGCGTGCTGAAGCGCGGCGCACTCGCGTTCGACATGATGTACGGCGCTGCGGCGCGGCCGTTCCTCGAATGGGCCGCGGCGCACGGCGCGGTCGGCCGCGACGGCCTCGGCATGCTCGTCGAGCAGGCCGCCGAGGCGTTCTTCCTCTGGCGCGGCGTCGCGCCCGAGACGGCGCCGGTGCTGCAGGCCCTGCGCGAACGGATCGCGGCGGCATGAGCGCGTCGCGCGGCCGCTCGCTGCGCAACTTCGTCGTCCTCGTCGTCGTCAGCGCGATCGCGCTGCAGCTCACCTTTCTGCTCCGAATCGCGTGCATGGCCGTCGTCGACCCGCAGTCGACGACGTTCCAGCGCTCGGAGGCGTGGCGACTGCTGCGCGCGCCGCGGCCGTTTCACTGGCGGCAGCAGTGGCTCGACTATCCGGCGCTCTCGCCGACGCTCAAGCGCGCCGTGATCGCCTCCGAAGACAGCGGGTTCACCGAGCACAGCGGCGTCGAATGGGATGCGCTCGAGAAAGCGTGGGCGAGAAACGAGCGCGCCGAGACGATCGCCGAGCGCGCCGAGCGACGCGACGGCCCGAAGCCCTCCTCCGGCGCGCGACCGGCGCGGCCGCCAAAGGTCGTCGGCGGCTCGACGATCACGCAGCAGCTCGCGAAGAACCTGTTCCTGAGCGGCGAGCGCAACCTGGTCCGCAAGGGGCAGGAGCTCGTCCTTTCGTACGCGCTCGAGGCGATCCTCGGCAAGCGCCGCATCCTCGAGATCTACCTCAACGCCGTCGAGTGGGGCGAAGGCGTCTTCGGCGCCGAGGCGGCGGCCGAGCGCTATTTCGGCGTGCCGGCGAGCCGGCTCGGCACGCAGCAGGCGGCGACGCTCGCGGTCATGCTGCCGGCGCCCAAGCGCTTCGAGAAGCGGCCGCAGTCGCCCTACGTCGTCGGCCGCGCGGCGACGATCGCAGCGCGCATGGGCCAGGTCGAGCTGCCGTAGCACCGCGCGAGCCACGGACCGACGCGCTCCCTAGAATGGCCGCATGGCAGGCTCGCAGAGCGCAGCGATCGCCGTCGCCGCGGCGCGGCTGATCGTCGAGGAAGGCCTCGAGTACGGCGCCGCCAAGCGGCGCGCGGCGCGCGACCTCGGACTCGATGCGCGCAGCCGCGAGCTGCCCGGCAACGACGACGTCGAGGACGAGGTCCGGACGTACCTCGACCTCTTCCACGCCGACACCCAGCCCGCCGAGCTCGTCGAGCTGCGACGCATCGCCGCGGTCTGGATGGAGCGGCTCGCCGAGTTTCGCCCGCACCTCGCCGGCGCCGTCTGGCGCGGCACCGCGACGCGGCTGAGCAGGATCGCGATCGATCTCTTCTGCGACGACTCGAAGTCGGCCGAGATCGCGCTGATCGACATGCGCGTCGACTACGACGTCTCGAGCGTCGACGGCCCGCGTGGGCGCGCGTTCGACGTGCTGAGCTTCCACGTTGTCAGCCCGGAGCTCGGCACGCGGGTGTGCATCGCGCTGACGGTGCGCGACTACGACGACCTGCGCGGCGCGCTGCACCGCGACGCGCGCGGCCGCAGCGACCGCGGCGACCTGGCGGCGCTGCGCCAGCTCGGGAGCGACGCGTGAACCGCCGCGGCTCGGTCGCAGCGCTCGCCGCCGCCGCGTTCGTCGCCGCCGCCGCCGGGGGCGGCCTGCGCTGGTGGCGCGCACGGCACGCCGACGACGACGTCGACGAGCCGGCGGCCGCGATCGACGTCTGGTCGCTCGCCTTTCGCGACGTCGACGGCAATCCCGTCGCGATGGCGGCGCTGCGGGGCAAGCCCCTGTTGCTCAACTTCTGGGCGACCTGGTGCGGCCCGTGCGTCGTCGAGATGCCGATCCTCGATCGCTTCGCGCGCGACCGGGCCGCCGACCGCTGGCAGGTGTTGGCGCTCGCAATCGACCAGCCTGACCCGGTGCGGCGCTTCATCGCCGAGCGGACGCTGCGCGTCCCGGTCGCGATCGCCGGTGGCATCGGCCTCGAGCTGTCGCGCCAGCTCGGCAACCGCAACGGCGGCCTGCCGTTCACAGCGGTGTTCGACTCGGCGGGCAAACGCGCCCAGGGTCACCTCGGCGCGGTCGACGCCAAACTTCTCGACGGCTGGGCCAGAACGGTCCGCTGATCCGCGCGAGTCGGCGCCAAATTGCGGGAAACCGCGCCGATCAGCCTAGAATCCGCGCCTTCTTGCGCCCTGCGGCGCGGCTTCGAAAACCTCGATGGACCTTCGCAAACTGAAGACCCTGATCGACCTCGTGTCGGAGTCGAACATCTCCGAGCTCGAGATTGCCGAAGCCGACGGCAAGGTCCGGATCGTCAAGACGCCGTCCGGCGCGCCTGCGCCGGCGGTCGCTTCGCCGGCCCCGGTCGCGCAGGTGCTGGCCGCTACGGCGGCCGCTCCGGTTGAAAGCGCGACCGCCGGGGCGGAGCCGCAGGAGCCCGCCGGCCACGTCGTCAAGTCGCCGATGGTCGGGACGTTCTATCGCTCGGGGAGCCCGGGCGCGGCGGCCTTCGTCGACGTCGGCAGCGTCGTCAAGGTCGGCGAGCCGATCTGCATCATCGAAGCGATGAAGATCATGAACGAGATCGAGGCCGACGCCGCCGGGACGGTCCGCCAGATCCTGTGCGAGAACGGCCAGGCGGTCGAGTTCGGCCAGCCGCTCTTCGTGATCGAATGAGGCGCACCCTCGCGGCGGCCGGCCGGGCGGCTTCCCGCTGATGTTCAAGAAGATCCTGATCGCGAACCGCGGCGAGATTGCGCTGCGCGTCCAGCGCGCGTGCCGCGAGCTCGGTGTCAAGTCGGTGGTCGTCTATTCGGAGGCCGACCGCGACGCCAAGTACGTCAAGCTCGCCGACGAGGCGGTCTGCATCGGCCCGGCGCCGTCGGCGCAGAGCTACCTCAACATGCCGGCGATCATCGCCACCGCCGAGGTCACCGACGCCGAGGCGATCCATCCCGGCTATGGCTTTCTCTCCGAGAGCGCCGATTTCGCCGAGCGCGTCGAGAAGAGCGGCTTCACCTTCATCGGCCCGACTCCGGAGGCGATCCGGATCATGGGGGACAAGGTCTCGGCCAAGCAGGCCATGATCAAGTCGGGCGTGCCGTGCGTTCCCGGTTCCGAGGGCGCGCTGCCCGAGGACCCGAAGGAAGCGATCAAGGCAGCGCGCGCGATCGGCTATCCGGTGATCATCAAGGCGGCGGGCGGCGGCGGCGGCCGCGGCATGCGCGTCGTCCACACCGAGGCGGCCCTCGTCTCGGCGGTGCAGATGACGCGCGCCGAGGCCGGTGCGGCCTTCGCCAACCCGGCGGTCTACATGGAAAAGTTCCTCCAGAACCCGCGCCACATCGAGATCCAGGTCCTCGCCGACACCCACAAGAACGCGGTCTGGCTCGGCGAGCGCGACTGCTCGATGCAGCGCCGCCACCAGAAGATCATCGAGGAGGCCCCGGCGCCCGGCATCCAGCGCCGCGTCATCGAGAAGATCGGCGAGCGCTGCATCGCCGCGTGCAAGAAGATCAACTACCGCGGTGCCGGCACGTTCGAATTCCTCTACGAGAACGGCGAGTTCTTCTTCATCGAGATGAACACGCGCGTCCAGGTCGAGCATCCCGTGACCGAGTGGGTGACCGGGATCGACATCGTGCAGATGCAGATCAGGATCGCCGCCGGCGAGAAGCTGCCGTTCGCGCAGCGCGCGATCGTGGGCCGCGGCCATGCGATCGAGTGCCGGATCAACGCCGAGGACCCGTTCAAGTTCACGCCGTCGCCCGGCCGGGTGACGATGTGGCATCCGCCCGGCGGCCCGGGCGTGCGCGTCGACTCGCACGCCTACACGAACTACGTCGTGCCGCCGAACTACGACTCGATGATCGGCAAGATCATCGTTCACGGCGACACGCGCGAGCAGGCGCTGGCGCGGATGCGCACCGCGCTCTCCGAGACGGTCGTCGAGGGCATCCAGACCAACATCCCACTGCACCGCGAGCTCATGGTCGACGCCAAGTTCATCGAAGGCGGAACGAGCATCCATTACCTGGAAGGCTGGCTCGACCAACACAAGCGCTGATGCATGCGCTCGCGCTTCTCGCCCCCGCCGCCGCCGTCGACGCGCTGAGCGACCTGCTCGCCGACGAGCTCGACGCGCTCGCGGTCTCGATCGAGGACGCCGACGCCGGCAGCGACGCCGAGCAGCCGCTGTTCGACGAGCCCGGCGTCGCCGCCGCGGGCACCTGGACGCACGCCCGCGTCAGCGCGCTCTTCGCCGACGAAGCGCGGGCGACCGCGGCCGCCGCGGCGGTCGCGGCGAACGGCAGCGGCGAGGTCCGCGTCGTCGCGATCGCGGCGGTCGAGGACCACGACTGGGTCCGGCTGACGCAGGCGCAGTTCGGTCCGTCCCGCATCGCCGACGGCTTTTGGATCGTGCCGACGTGGAGCGAGGTCCCGAGCGAAGCGCGCCAGGTGATTCGGCTCGATCCCGGGCGCGCGTTCGGCACCGGAACGCATCCGACGACGCGGATGTGCCTGCGCTGGATCGTCGAGCATCGCGACGCCGGCGTCGCCTGGCCACGCGCGCTCGACTACGGCTGCGGCTCCGGCGTGCTCGCGATTGCGGCGAGCCGCTTCGGCGCGCGCGAGGTCGACGCCGTCGACGTCGATCCCGCCGCGGTCGAGACGACGCGCGCGAACGCCATCGCCAACGGCGTCGTCGTCCGCGCCGGCGCGCCCGACATCGCCGCCGGCCGCTACGCGCTCGTCGTCGCCAACATCCTCGCCGCGCCGCTCGAGCTGCTAGCGCCGGCGCTCGCAGCGCTCGTCGCCGATGGCGGCGATCTCGTCCTCTCGGGAATCCTCGATCGCCAAGCCGACGCGCTGCGCTCGGCGTACGCACCGTGGATCGCGCTCGATGCGGTCGCGCACGACGAAGGCTGGGCGCTGCTCGCCGGCCGACGAACGGCGAAGTCGTGCATGGCATGATTTCGCGATGAGTCTGGCGACGCGCTGCAGCACGTGCGGGACGGCGTTCCGGATCGTCCAGGACCAGCTCAAGGTCTCCGAAGGATGGGTGCGCTGCGGTCGCTGCAACGCGGTCTTCAACGCGCTCGAGGGACTCTTCGACCTCGGCCGCGACGTCCCGACCGACTGGCAGGAGCACACCGACCTCGCGTCCGAGGACGACGCTGCGATGGGCGCGTCTTCGGCGCGCCCGAGCGCGGCAGAGGAGCCGCCGCCCCGCAAGGAGCAGTTCGAAAAGACGCTGCGCTTTCCGCCGGCAGGCGAGCCGACGACCGCCGCGAAGCCAAGCTCACGGCGCCCACCGCCGCCACCGCCGGCGATCGAGCAAGGTGAAGACGAAGGCGAGTCGAGCGGCGGCGAGGAGCCGGCGACCGATCTCGGCGAGCTGCTCGCCGACCCGATCGACGCTCGTCTGTTCGGCCCGCGCAAACGCACCGAGCATCCCAAGCCCAAGCCCGCGGTCGAGCTCGGCGGCCGCGACCGCGTCGAGTTCTCCGACGCGCGCTTCGACTCCGACCTGTTCCCCGACAACCCTCCTCCGGAAGCCGAAGCCGAGCTCGACGTCCTGCCGGCGACCGACGCCGGTGCGCTGCCGCTCGAGAGCGCGTCGCATCCGGAGTTCGTCCGCCGCGCCGATCGGCGCGCGCGCTGGCAGAGCCGCAAGGTGCGCGCGGTGCTCGCGGTCACTGCGGTCGTCGCTGCCGGCATGCTCACGCTGCAGGTCGTGCACCACGATCGCGACGCCATCGCCGCACGCTCGCCGTCGCTGCGCGGCCTGCTTCTTTCGTGGTGCCGGATCGCGGGCTGCCGGATCGAGGCGCCTCGCCACATCGAGGACGTCGTCGTCGAGAGCACCGCGCTGACGCGAGCGCCGGGGCCCGACACGTTCGTCCTTTCGGTGACCCTGCGCAGCCGCAGCGCCGTTCCGGTGACGACGCCCTCGATCGATCTCGCGCTCACCGACGCGACCGGCCGCCTCGTCGCCCGCCGCGTCCTCGCGCCGCGCGACCTCGACGCCGCCGAGGTCCTGCAGCCCAACGCCGAAGCCGGTCTGCAGGTGCTGCTCACCGCCGGCCCGGCAGGCGTCGTCGGCTACACCGTCGAGATTTTCTATCCCTGAACCCTGGCGCGCGACCGCGCGCCGCACCCCTTTTTTATCGGAGAACGCATGGCCGCCCTCGTCTGTGGATCGCTTGCCTACGACAGCATCGCCAACTTCGGCGGTCGCTTCGCCGAGCAGATCCTGCCCAACCAGCTCCACGTCCTCAACGTCTCGTTCCTGGTGCCGACACTCAGGCGCGAGTTCGGCGGCTGCGCCGGCAACATCGCCTACAACCTGGCGGCGCTCGGCGGCGAGCCGGTCGTCGTCGCTGCGCTCGGCCTCGATGGCGACGACTACCGCGCGCGGTTGCAGTCGTGGGGCGCGACGACGGCGCATGTGCGCACCGTGACCGAGTCGTACACCGCGCAGGCGTTCATCATCACCGACAACGACAACAACCAGATCACGGCGTTCCACCCCGGCGCGATGCAATGGGCGCACGAGACGGCGGTGCCGCCCGATGCCGCGCTCAAGATCGGAATCATCGCCCCCGACGGCCGCACCGCGATGCTCGAGCACGCGAGCCAGCTCGCCGCCGCGAAGATCCCGTTCATCTTCGATCCCGGCCAGGGCCTGCCGATGTTCGACGGTGACGAGCTGCGCGCATTCGTCGACCGCGCGAGCTGGGTCGCGGTCAACGACTACGAGGCGCAGATGCTGGTCGAGCGCACCGGACGTTCGATCGAGCAGATGTCGCGCTCGCATCTGCGCGGCATCGTCGTCACCCTCGGCGCCCACGGCTGCGAGCTGTGGCAGCAGGGGGTCCGCACCGCGATTGCCGGCGTCGTCGCCACCGAGGTCGTCGATCCGACCGGCTGCGGCGATGCCTTTCGCGCGGCGCTCCTCTACGGCCTCGAGCGCGGCTGGTCGCTCGCCGATTGCGCCCGACTCGGCAACCGTCTCGGCGCGCTCAAGATCGCGAGCCGCGGCGGCCAGAATCATGTGCTGGATCGCACGTTCGTCGACGCCTGAGGCTCAAGTTACAAGACGCTTCAGCCGAAGACGCTCGCATGGACATTCGTCAAGCCGGCGTGCTCGCGGTCGCGATTCCGATCGCGATCGCAGTCGCTTCCGTCGTCATGTGGGCCGGCTGCCGCTGGTGGTACGGGCGCAAGCTCGCCGCCGCCGCGCATCGATTGCAAAAGAGCGAGAAGGGCCGCCTCTTCTCGCAGCAGCAGACCGTGCAGGCGCGCCAGCAGATCGGCATCCTGAAGGCCGAGCTCGAGGTGCACCAGCAGGCCGCCGCCGA
>Ga0068869_100002072_pt1 | contig 12056 bp, 6 predicted proteins | sample KBSMisM52_FD_64676 | JGI IMG/M metagenome (GOLD analysis project Ga0068869, IMG submission 64676) | Miscanthus rhizosphere microbial communities from Kellogg Biological Station, Michigan, USA - KBS Miscanthus M5-2 | ecosystem: Host-associated > Plants > Roots > Rhizosphere > Soil ... | reverse complement strand
GACCAAAGTCATATCTGTTTGGGTCCCGACCAGAACCGCAATGCCCTGCCGGACGATGGGGTGATCGTCAACCACCAGAATCCGAATTAATGCTTGATCAGAACTCACGCGTTGCTCTTCTCATTCCCATCTGTGTCTTTCTTTGAAAGCTTCCGAAATTCCCAGAAACGCCGGGAAGATTTAATGTACGCCCTTGAGGCAGGGATGCTTAGCTCAACCTCGCTGCCGGATTCTAATTCGCTCCAGACCACCAACTTTCCACCAACAAGCTCCGCGCGTTCACGCATACCGTGCAAGCCGAAGTGGCCTTCGCGTCCGTCTGCGGTCAGAACTTCGCGATCGATCCCCTTCCCGTCGTCTCGTATATGGACCGTGAACTCTTTTTCTCCATATCCGATTTCTACGTCGACCTGACGGGCCCGCGCATGCTTGAACGCGTTCCGCAGCGCTTCGGCTCCAATGCGGTAAACCTCATCTCGCAGAACGGGATGTAAGTTTCGTGGTCTCCCTTGCACGACAACTTCGAATGTAGGTGGGTATTGGTTGCCTGCGGTTGCCAGTTCTTCTCCCACCGTCCGAATCGCTGTGGCAAGATCATTCTCCTCGATGGTAGACAAGCGCATGCCTTGCACGGCATCCCTGCCCTCGGTGATCGCTTCAGACGCCAGATCTACGGCGGCCTCCAGTATTTTGCGCGCCTCGACCGCACCGGAAGGCAGCTTGTAAATAGCAGCCTGGACACGTGGCAAAAGTCCTTGGAACTTCTGCAACAGGGTGTCATGGAGTTCTCGCGCGATGCGTGTGCGCTCGCCGACCCGGGCCTCCAGTGTCATTTCGAACTGATGATGCAATTGTCGGACACGCAACTGATACGCCGCCCACAACAGCGCCATGAAGAGGACCGCGCAGACGGCGCGAAACCGGTTCGTCCTCCACCAGGGAGGGGTGATCAGAATGGGCAGCGACACCCCTGCTTCATTCCATAGGCCATCGCTATTGGATGCCTGCACGCGAAAAACATATTTGCCGGGGTCTAGATTCGTATAAGTGGCCAGACGCTGCCTACTACCCGCCTCGTTCCAACTGGGCTCAAGGCCTTCGAGCTTATATCGATAGCGGTTCTTTTGGGAATTTGCGTAACTCAACCCGGCAAATTCAAAGGAGAACACGTTGTCCTTGTAGGAGAGAATCAAGGAATCGACGTATGGAATGGCTTTCTTAAGCACCGATTCAGCGCCGACAGGAACGGCTTTGTTAAAAATTTTGAAGCTGGTTATCGCTACTGGCGGCACGAACGGATCGTCGGTAATGCTTTCAGGGAAGAACGCATTGAGCCCGTTGCTTCCGCCAAAGAACATCTCCCCATCTCGGCCTTGATAACAACCGTCACTGAATTCATTGCTCTGCAGGCCGTCCGACACGTCATAATTTCGGAAGGTTTCCTTGTGCGGATCAAATCGGGATATCCCCTTCTGCGTGCTGAGCCATAACCTGCCAACTCCATCTTCCCGAATGCAACGAATCGTGCTGCTCGGCAGGCCCTCACCCTCCGTGTACCGTGTAAAGCTGCCATCTTGACGGTTGAACCGGTAAAGTCCGTCAAACCCTCCTGCCCAGAGTGTTCCAGCCCGGTCTTCGTGAATAGTAGTAATGCCACCGCCATTCAGTCGGTGAGGGTCACGTGAATCGGGCGTGTAAGCCGCAAGACTCTTCGCCTCGTCATCGAAGCGGATCAGAGCCCCGCCAAACGTGCCTAACCACAGAGCGCCGGAACGATCCTGATAAACGGTCCAGACCCAGTTTGCCAAGCTGTCCGGATTATTGGGATCGGGCTTGTAGTTAATAAACCTTTCTGTCGCTGGATCAAAGCGGCTTATTCCGTTCTGCTGGCCTACCCACATGTGGCCATTTCGGTCTCCATAGATCGTGAAGACGTTATCGGACATCAAGCCGTTGGCATCATCAGGGTTGTATCGGTAATGCTTGAAACGTCCGGTGCGTTCGTCGAGCCGATCGAGACCGGAGGCGCCGCCACCTAGCCACAAATAACCCGCTGCATCTTTGTAAATGCTGTCGACGTTAGTGCCTTCACTGAGTGCATTCTTGTTGCCGGGCTTCGGAATGTAGTGAGTAATCTGGCCCGTCTTTGGGTCCAATCTGTCCAGGGCGCGAGGGAACAAGCCTATCCAAAGAACACCATTCGGCTCCTGATAGATCGCCTTGACCCGCCCAGGCGAGAGGCTATTGGGGTCGCCGTAACGATGTCCGTAGTATCCGAACTGTTCTTGCCGGAAATTGAGAAAATTGAGTCCTGCGTTTTCAGTTCCCACCCACAGCACTCCACCAGTGTCCTGATAGACAGACATAATCGCGTTACTGTCGAGGCTGTCCGGGTCCGTCTCATCGTGCCGAAAGCGGTCCACGAAACGTTCTCTCCTCCGGTCGAAATAATAGAGACCCTCGCTCGATGGCACCCATAATCCATTCTGCCCATCAGCCATCAGATTGCTGTTAACCGATCCCCCGTTTGTTGACGATGCCAGGACGCCGGCAGCACGGGGACCCAGCGGGTATTTCGTGATGCGCTCTGCCTGCCTATCGTATTTCACGAGTCCGACAATCGGTGAGTTGGCTATCATCCAAAAATTGCCCGCTTCGTCTTCATACACATTCTCAGCGCTGGGGAGATTCCTGGTGGCAGGAGGGCGAGTAATCTGTCCAGCCAGTTGGTCCAGATGGAACACACCGCGCTCGCCAACAAACCAGATTTCGCCATGTCTGTCCGCAATGACCTGAGTGATCCTGCCAACAAACTGGCCAGCGCTGTCATTGCGGTAATGGGTAAATGTTCCGGTCCTTGGATCAAACTTGTCGAGGCCGCTGGCTTCGGTACCAAACCAAACATAGCCCCGATTGTCTCGGGCGATGCTCGTCACGTAAGCACCGCCAATACTGTTGGGGTTGTTGGGATCATGTAGGTAGCGGGAAAAGCGTTCAATTGTAGGGTCGAATCTGTTCACCCCAGTGTTGGTGGCAATCCACAGAGTCCCCTGATCATCTTCCATCAGAGCTTGAATAAAATTGGAACTCAAGCTAGTTGGGTCGTTGGGGTTGTTCTTGTACACGACGAAGGTATTACCGTCATAGCGATTGAGGCCATCGCGCGTGGCAAACCACATGAAGCCGCGGCGATCTTGCAAAATGGCAGTAACATAGCCTTGAGACAGGCCATCGTTCGTAGTCAGGTGGGTGAACTTGAGGTGCTTCACCGGAACGTGGACGCCTTGAGCGGGGATATTCTGAACCTTGCGCGCCGGCGTCTCAGGTACCTTTTCGCGATCCTTACGAAAACCGACTCCCGCGTTCTCCTCGGCCACGCGTGCGTTTATCCGTTTGGCAATTGGGATCTTGGGGGGCCGGGCGTCAAGTGCTGCCGCAGTGGACGTTTGAAGAATGCACAGCAATATCCAGATCGCAACCTGAAAACCCCACACCGTGTTTTTGCGGATGGTGATCATGCAATCTCCTACCATCCCTTGCTATCTCCTCGCAGCCCGGTAGCAGGATGACAGGGTTTCCTACTTCATGCCTTCGGAGCAAATCTCCGCAACCACCAAGAAGGTTTGCGATCTCTCATGTAGGCAGCGCTAGCAGGAACACGCAGTTCCACTTCGGTTCCTGCATCGACTTCGCTCCACACTACCAGCTTGCCTCTTATAAGTGCGGCGCGTTCGCGCATCCCGTGCAAGCCATAATGTCCCTGAACACCCCGGCTGGAAAGAACGTACGCATCGATGCCCTTTCCGTCGTCCCGCACTCGCAATCGGAATTCGTCATGGTCATAGCGAACTTCAACTTCTACCTGCTTCGCTTGGGCGTGATGGAAGGCGTTGCGCAGGGCCTCGGCAGCGATTTTGTAGATTTCGTCACGGAGGATGGGATGCAGGTCTCTTGCCTGGCCCTCAACCGCTACGCGGAAAGTTGCAGGCCGATGATTGCGTGAGGCGTTTGCGAGTTCCTCTCCGAGGGCGCGTATGGCGACCGCAAGATCATTGCGTTCGACTGTGGAAGCGCGCAGTCCTTGCACCGCATCGCGCCCTTCCGTGATCGCACCGGCAGCTTGCTCGATCGCACTGTCCAGTTTCTCCTTTGCCTCGATCGGGCGCTCTGGTAACAGTAGGGCAACGGTTTGGAACCGAAGCAGCAATCCGTGGAAGCTCTGCAGCAGAGTATCGTGCAGGTCCCGCGCGATGCGCGTGCGTTCGCTGACGCGGGTGTCCAGCGTCATCTCGAATTCATGATGCAGGCGCCGGACTCGATACTGGTAGGCCACCCACAACAACGCCATGAAAGCGGCCGCCCAGAAAGCGCGGAACCAGTTGGTTCTCCACCAAGGCGGTGTGATCTGAATCGACAGCGACACCCCTTGTTCATTCCAGACCCCATCGCTATTTGATCCCTGCACACGAAAAACATATTTACCCGGGTCTAGATTGGTATAAGTGGCCAGTCTATGTTTGCTACCCACCTCGTTCCAGCCATGTTCTAAACCCTCAAGCCTGTATCGATACTGGTTCTTCGGGGAATTTGCATAACTCAAGGCTGCGAATTCAAAGGAGAAGATAGTGTCGTGGTAGGAGAGAGTCAGCCCATCAGCGTAGGAGATAGCTTTCGCGAGCACCGACTTAACGCCAATAGGAACAGGTTTGTTGAAGATTCTGAAGCTGGTGATCACGACCGGCGGTACGTAGGGATTGTCGCGGATAGTTTCAGGTAAGAATGCATTGAACCCGTTGCTGCCTCCAAAAAACATCTCTCCATCTGGGCCTTGTGCACAAGCGCCTTGACTGAACTCATCACCCTGCAAGCCGTCGGACACGTCGTAGTTTCTAAATCTTTCCGTCACGGGATCGAACCGGGATATTCCGTTCTTGGTGCTGAGCCAAAGCCTACCAAGCTTGTCTTCCAGTACCGCCTGAATGGCACTGCTGGGTAACCCTTGGCTTTCCGTATAGCGGGTGAAGGTTGCGTCCTTACGATTCTGTCGGTACAGTCCATCCCAGGCTCCGAGCCACAATGTACCAGTTCGGTCTTCGAGTATGCTGTTGATACCCCCGCCATTGAGTCTGCGAGCGTCACGCGGATCGGGCGTGTAATTCACGAAGCGTTTCGTCGTCTCGTCGAAGCGGCTCAGCGCGCCTCCCCACGATCCCAACCAGAGCACGGCGGAACGATCCTGAAAGATGACACCGATATTATTTTCCAAGCTGGACGGATTCTCTGGAACAGGCCGGTAGTTGGCAAAACCGTCCGTTACCGGGTCGAAGCGGCCTACACCGCCCTCCTGTCCGACCCATATTTGGCCGTTTCGGTCTCCGTGGATACTAAGGACATTATTGGACATTAAGCTCTCGGGATTGCTAGGGTCGTGCAGGTAATGTTTGAACAGCCCAGTCCGTTCCTCAAACCTATCAAGGCTGCTATTCCACCCGCCTAACCAAACGTAACCACGTGCGTCTTTGTAAATGCTATTAAGATCACTTCCTTTGCCTAGGGCGCGGGCGTTTTCTCGGCCAGGATGGTAGTGGGTGACAAGTCCCGTCTTTCGATCCAATCTATCTAAGCCACGAGGAAAAAATCCTATCCACAAAACATCGGTGGGCTCTGCATAGATCGCGGTGACCTTCCCGGGGGAGAGGCTGTTGGAGTCAGAGGGTCGATGCCGATAGGAACCGAACTGCTCTTGCCGAAAATTGAGGAGATTAAGTCCCCCATTTTCAGTGCCAACCCACAGTAAACCACCCCTATCCTGATAAATCGAGACGACGGTGTTATCGCTGAGGCTATCCGGATCGCTTTCATCGTGCTGAAACCGGCGCGTGAAACGTTTTGTTCGCCGGTCAAAGTATTGGAGACCCTGGTTCGATGGCACCCAGAGTCCATTCTGCCTGTCCTCTAAAAGCTTACTATTTGCTACCCCAACAGCGCCGGCACCTAATGAGTATTTTGTAAATCGCTCTGTGCGGCGATCATATTTAACCAGTCCGACGATCGGGGAATAGGCCAGCATCCACAAATTCCCGACGCTGTCTTCGTCGACATAATCTGCAGAGAGGCCCTTAAGGGTTGCACCAGCTCTAGTAATCTGTCCTGTCGCAGGGTTCAAATGGAACAGGCCCCGCGCGCCAACAAACCAGATCTCCCCCTGGCCGTCCGCGATAACATGAGTGATCTTGCCGACGAATAGACCATCACTGTCATTGAGGTAGTGCGTGAAGTTTCCTGTTGCTGGATCAAACTTGTCGACGCCCGAGTCTCCGGTGCCGAACCATAAATGCCCACGACTGTCACGGGCGATACTGTAGACCGAATCGCCGCCAATACTATTGGAGTTGCCCGGGTCGTGGCGATACCGGGTAAAGCGTTCGGTTCTAGGATCGAATTTGTCTGCGCCGCCAGTTAGGGTGGCGATCCACAAGTAGCCCTCAGTGTCTTCCATCAGATCTTGAAGATAGTTGGCGCTTAAGCTGCTTGGGTCGTTAGGGTTGTGTTTGTACACGACGAAGGTGTTGCCATCGTAGCGATTGAGTCCGTCTCGGGTGGCAAACCACATAAAGCCCTGGCGATCCTGCAAAATGGCAGTAACATTGCTCTGAGACAATCCATCGTTTGTGCCGAGATGGGTGAACATGAGCCGCCTCACTGGAACATGGTCGCCCTGAGCGCGAATATATTGAAGGTGGCGACGACCGACTGAGTCGGCGCTCTGTTCGCGGTCGGCTTTGGCAATTGCGACGTCGCTCACTCGAGCTTCAGATGCAAGGGCATATGAAGCGTAACCGACCCAGATGAGCAATATCAGGCTCAAGGATTGCAAGATTCGCGCCGTATTTTGGCGGATGCTGCTCATGACTTTCCGGCAAACTTTCGAGAAAACCAGGAAGCTCCGGCTGCCGCCGTGTAGGCAGCGCTAGCAGGAACACGCAGTTCCACTTCGGTTCCCTCATCAACTTCGCTCCACACCACAAGCTTCCCTTGTATGAGTTTGGCTCGCTCTCTCATCCCGCGCAAGCCATAGTGTCCCTCGAGACCATGGCTGGAGAGAACAGCCGTATTTATGCCCTTTCCGTCGTCGCGCACGCGCAATCGGAATTGGTCATCGTCATAGCGGATTTCAACTTCCACCTGCTTTGCTTGGGCGTGATGAAATGCGTTGCGTAGCAATTCGGCAGCGATTTTGCGCGGATTGCGCACAGCCGACCTGCCGGACTTTCCGATGAGCCGACCAGAATGCCGGCCCGCACTGTTCCCTCGCGGTCTTCAAGCGGCGATGTCACAAAGGCTCGGCCAACCTCCGGGTACTCGGTCAGCTTGTTGCCATTCCAGCTCACAAGCCCGGCAAAAGTGCCAATCCATAGAGTTCCGTCGCGCCTCACGAGCAGAGCGTAAGGCGCCTTTGGCAGTTGCGGCCCCGCCGGTGGTTGCCAGAGGACAGCGTGAAGTCCATCGAAGCGGAACAAACCGAATTCGGTGCCGAGCCACAGATACCCATCGGGCGTTTGGGCCATCGCGAAGATCGCGCCCACGGGTACCCGTCCCGGGCTGTCCACGCCGTATGCCCGTACTGGCTCCCATCGAGCGACCGGTCTAGCGCCAGAGCGGGATAAGACCCGAGCAGGAAGCTGAGTACGGCAATCGTGATGAGCGCGCGCAGCTCTCATTTGCGACCTTGTGCGACGTGACAGCAAAAGCAGCGAACGGCAAAAAGGGAACCGCAGAGGAGTATGCCGCCCCTTAGGCAGCTAATGTACCACTCTCAATGTGGCGATTCTCAGTGATCCTCGCCACCGCAAAGCATGGGATCACCCATGACTACGGCCGTGTCAGGAAGATTGGCAGACCGAGTTTATGGTCGTACCGGGGCCGGTAGCGCTCAGTGTTGTACATCGATGCGATATCCACCCTGCGCGGGCCCAGCTTTGGATCAGGAATCGGCGCCATGGCATAACGCCCTTCGTGGATCGCCGTCATCAGTCCGGATTTGCCTTGTTCGAGGGCATCCATGGCCATGCCCGCAAACGTGAATGCCACCAGGCGATCGACGAAATCGGGGCTGCCGGAGCGCAGGTCATAAGATAGATCGCTAACCACGGTGTCTTCGCCGGTCGTCCGTTTGATCTCATCGCTCAGGTCTTCCGCGACGCTCATCTTTTTGCGATGGCCAAACGCGTCAGCGTCGCCATACTCCTTCACCGTGTAGCCCTGCCACTCGGCGCCTTCGGAAAGAATCATGAGTGAGTAATTGCTCGGATTGTTGTGTTTGTCGCTCAAAAGCAGATCTATCAGGCGCTTGAGATCGACCTTGTACTCAGGAATGCAGCAGCGCACTCCGGTCACGTACGCGGTGTAGAGTGCGGTGTAGCCTGCATCGCGGCCAAACACGCGGAAGATGCCAATGCGTTCGTGCGAGCCCACGGTGGTGCGCTCGCGGTCGATGGCGTCCATAGCGCGAGTGATCGCGGTCGAGAACCCAATGCAGTACTCGGTGTTGCGGACGTCGTTGTCCATGGTCTTTGGAACCGCAATCACCTTTACCCCTTTGCAATCGAGTTCCGAGGCATAGCTAAGGGTATCGTCCCCGCCTATCGCGATCAGGTAGTCGAGACCGAGCATGTCGACGTTCTTCAGCACCGCAGGTGTCACATCGAAAATCGATCCTTTGGCTTCGAACTTCTGTCCTTGGAGAGCGGGGGGTAGGTTCTTCATCTTAGTAGGATTTGTGCGTGAGCTGTGCAAGAAGGTTCCGCCGGTACGATCGATGGTGCGCGTGTTCTCGCGATTCAAGGGCAGGATGTAATGTTGCCTGCTGGCCGGGTCATTGAGGTCGACGTGAGTCAATCCTTCCCAGCCCCGGCGGATACCAATCACTTCTTTCCCAATCTCCTCGCCACGATAGACAACCAACTTGATCACCGAGTTCAGCCCAGGGACGTCGCCCCCTCCGGTGAGTATGCCGATACGCTTCTTTGACATGTATGACTCCTGACTTACTTACTCAGCTACCACGCTGCAGATCAGCGATTCTGGTCTCTCACAGAGACTCTCGACAGAACGCCCTCATGTTTACGACGAACCAAGACAACAATGGATCGCGGGGCCGCTTGATAAATCGACCGCTGCAGCGGCAAACTATGCTCCGAAAAATCGAGGGGACTCGGTAGGTCGGTGTCCACAATTCTGACCCAATCTTGGGGTGCACCCTCCTGGATTTGGAACTGCAGTGCTTGCCAATAGGCATTGATCATCACGTAGATATCGTCGTCGGCTTGTGACGCTCCATGCAGGCAAAACGCCAGACTGCGGGAATCTGGCGACAGATCGACTATAGGTCCAATGCCATACCAGGAAATATCCTCGCGCCAGAATCTGCTGCGGCACAGAGAAGGATGAGACTTCCGGAACGCAATCATGCCTTTGACGAAGCGGAAGATGTCCTGATTCGCCTCGAGCTGACTCCAATCCAGCCAGCTGATTTCGTTGTCCTGGTTGTATGGGTTGTTGTTCCCGAACTGTGTATTCAGGAACTCGTCACCAGCCCGGAACATCGGGATGCCGTTCGAGAGCATGAGGAGGCAGAAGAAGTTTTTAGCCTGTTTCCGGCGAAGTGTCAGAACCTGCGATGGCGCGCTCTCGTCGCCTTCGTGTCCGCAGTTCCAACTGTAATTCTCGTCCATACCGTCTTGATTGTCATGACCGTTTTTCCAGTTGTGTTTCTGATTGTAAGAAACCAGGTCGTAGAGCGTGAAGCCGTCGTGGCAATCGACATAGTTGACAGTCTGGAAGGCATGATAGGCATGCTCGCGGCTGTCCGGAAACAAGTCATCGCTACCGTAGATACGACGCATAAGCTCCGGGACCATCCCCGCGTCGCCCCTCGCAAAACGGCGGACATCGTCGCGATAACGCGCGTTCCATTGCAGCCAGGTCGTTCCCGGAAATCCATGTCCTAGCTGGTAGCCACCGACGTCCCAAGGCTCCGCGATCAAAGCCAACCGGCCCAACTCAGGGTCCGCGGCGATTTCACTGAAAATCGGAGCTTGTCCCCAATTGAGTGATCCGTCTGCATTGCGGCTAAACACAGATGCCAGATCGAAGCGGAAACCATCGATGTGCATTTCGTTCTTCCAGTACCGCAGGCTGTCCATAACCATCTTGCGCACGTGAGGCTGGTTGAAATTCAATGTGTTTCCGGTGCCCGAATAGTTGGCGTATGGACTGATCGGGTCGGAGGACAGCATGTAATAGCCCGAGGGGTCGAAACCCTTGAAGCTATAGATGGGCCCGAGGTGATCGCCCTCGCATGTATGGTTGTAAACAACGTCGAGCACCACCGTGATCCCGGCTTGGTGAAAAGCCTTCACCATATTCTTGAACTCAAAATGCCCATCATCATCAGCACTCGATGCATACTGCAGGTGAGGTGCGAAGAAGTTCAGAGGCATGTATCCCCAATAGTCACCCTCCTGAGGATCGCGCTGAAATATCGGCATGAGTTCGACGACGGTGATCCCAAGCTCATTCAGATAAGGGATCTTTTCAATCAATCCGGCGTAGGTGCCGGCTCGCGAGGGATGCACAGCGGAATTGGGATTCTGGGTGAACCCCTTGACGTGAAGTTCGTAGATGATCGCGTCCGATTCAGGTCGGGGCGGGAGATCTTCCGCCCAATCGAAACCAGCCCGTTGTCTGGGCAAAATTCCAAGCGGCGCCTTTTCATCGTTGGGGCCTGGCTTCATAGCGCGCTCGCGCTCAAAGCGCGGCGGAAAGAAAACTCGTTGCGCATACGGATCGAGAAGAACCTTTTCGTGATCGAAGCCGCGAAGCCCAGCAACAGCCTGCCCTGAAATAGAGTAACCGTAGTAGCGAGCATCACACATTCGGTCTAGCGGTATCCTGCAGTGCCAGATCCGCCCTGACTTATTACAGATAGGATCGAACTGAAATATCCATATTGGGTTCGCCAAGTCGCGGGGGGAATAGACGAGCAGCGTCACACTTTCAGCGTGCTCAGCATATACGGCAAAATTGAAAGCCTGTTCGTCTTCGATCCAGGTAGCGCCGAGAGGTAATGGGCTCCCTTCTATTTGTGCCCACCTGCGGGATACTTGGGGCGAGACTGCCGATATGGACGGCGCGTCGGGAATGCATTCGTCGGCAGTAGCGGATTCACGGCTCCGAGCCTTCGTTTGTTTAACACTCAATGACACGCCGCATCATCCTGGAAGGTACCGCCGGCGAACATCTGCGCCAGGAATTGACCACAACGGATGATCTTCTGGGCGTCCTGATCATCCTTGAGCGGGTCTTCCGATGTCGACAGCTCGGCCGCACTCAACGAATTCCGAGCGTCAACAAAGCTCTCAGCCCAGGCCTGCAAATTGTTGAACTCATTCCTCAGCAACTCGAGTCCGCGGTGGTCATCCTCCGTCGATGCAGCGGCTGAGGCTAAAGCGACGCTGTCGGCGGCTCGACCCTGGTACGCGCGAATGGTGTTTCCCGCCATGGCCTTCCCCACGGGATACCCATTTTGAACGATCACCTGCATCATCCCGCCCCATTCTCTTATCGAGGCCATCGCCTCTATCGCGGCCCTCATGAATGCGGGTGAAAATCCCGACTTCGTGGGGGAGTCGCGGGCCGGTTCCGAAGCTTCGCTCGGAGCGAGTGTCAGAATGATCCGGTCGTCCTCAAAGCTCAGAGAACTTTTTGTGATTCGTGCCAGGTCCTGCACATCCACGAACACGTGCCCATGGTCTCGTATAACTGTTGCCTTCCCTTGGTAGCCGTGCACCGAAAGTGCTTCTCTCGGGACCTGCGTTTGCGCCAGTGCCATGACTGCCGACATTATTGTCCCGACTATCACGGGCCGCTTCATAATGCTGAACATCGAGTGCTCCCTGAATGAAAATCGCTGTCGAGTGCGGCGTGCCTCATTGCTGAGGCGGTTCTGGCGCTTTATCTCTCTCCCCCGCGTACTTTGCCTGCGTGAGAGGAGG
>Ga0068869_100002071_pt1 | contig 12058 bp, 8 predicted proteins | sample KBSMisM52_FD_64676 | JGI IMG/M metagenome (GOLD analysis project Ga0068869, IMG submission 64676) | Miscanthus rhizosphere microbial communities from Kellogg Biological Station, Michigan, USA - KBS Miscanthus M5-2 | ecosystem: Host-associated > Plants > Roots > Rhizosphere > Soil ... | reverse complement strand
GGCGAAGCGCTCGGTCTGCGCGGGTGAATGGCGCGGCGGGCGAGCTGGCGTCGTCGTCGACGGCGGAGGGGATCGATGGAGCGCTGCAGCTGCGCGGCGATCTGGCGTTGGTGCCGGTGCTCGAGGTGCTGCGGCTCCTGGCGGCGAGCCACGCGACCGGGACGCTGGTCATCGATCGCACGTTCCGCGATCTGGCGTCGCTCGGCGAGCATCCCGCGAGCGCGCGGATCTGGCTGCGCCGCGGCGAGATCGTGATGTGCTCGGGCTCGAACGCGGAGTCGGGCTCGCTCGGCGAGCTGACGGTGCAGCAGCGCGAGCGGGTGACGCGGAGCCTGTTGCTCGGCAAGCCGGCGCTGGTCGCGCTCGCGGAGGCGGGTGCGGCGCGGGTGGCGAACCTGCCGCTCGAGCTGCACGGGGCGAGCGCGCGCGTGCTCGCCGAGCTGCTCGATGCTCGGGCCGGGCGGTTTGCGTGGGAGCCGTCGATCACGCTGCCGGACTTCGTCGACGCGTTCGGGCGCCCGGTGTCGCTGACGGCGGTCGCGCTCGAGCGCGGCCGGCGCGCCGGGAGCTCGCGGCTGGCCGGCGTGCTCGACCACGTCTACGACCGCAGCCCGAGGTTCAGCGAGAAGCTGGCCGGCGCGCGGCTGACCGCCGAGGAGCAGCGGGTGCTCGCGCTGCTCGACGGCCAGACCACCGGCCGCGACCTCATCGCCCGCGGTCGGCTGAGCAGCGACGACGGCGCCGCGATCCTGACCCGGCTGTGCGCGGCGGATCTGATCGCGCGCGACCTGGCGACGCGCAGCACGGCGGCGCCGACGCTGGCGGTGCTCGACAGCGATGGCGACGACTTCGTCACGACGCTGCGCGACCGGCTGGGCCGGCGCTCGCCGCCCGTCGAGGTGATCGCGCTCGATCCGGCGCACTCGCTGGCGGCGGCGACGCTCGAGGCTCGCCCGGCCGTGGTGCTGGTCGGCGTCGCGGCGCTCGGCCGCCAGGTCCTCGAGCACGATCTCCCGATCATCGCGCGCGACAGCACCATCGCCGTTGTCTGCGTACTCGAAGCACCGGATCCGCAGCTCGCGGCCCGGATGTTGCGGGCCGGGCTCCATGCCGTGATCGCCAAGCCGGTACACGTGACCGAGATCGAACGCCTGCTGTTCGGCTCGCGCACCATCACCCAGGAGATGCCGTGTCCACCATTCTCGTAGTCGATGATGCTCAGACCGATCGCGAGCTCATGGCGCGGGTCGTCAACGCGTCCGGGCATCAGGCGTTGCTCGCGGGCGATGGCAAGCAGGCGTTGGCGCTGGCGAAGCAGTACAAGCCGTCGCTGATCTTCCTCGACGTCTTGATGCCCGTGATGGATGGCTTTGCGGCCTGCCGTCAGCTGACCAAGGATCCCGACACCAGCGCGATCCCGGTCGTGCTCGTGACCTTGAAGTCGACCGAGAGCGACGTGTTCTGGGGCAAGAAGCAGGGCGCCGCGGACCATGTCGCCAAGCCATGGGATCGGCGACGGATCGAGGACCTCATCCGGCGGTACTGCGCATGACCGAGAGCGCTCAGCAGCGGCCCAGCGAGTCGCGCGATCGGCCGGTGACCGGTCCGGCGCCGGCGCTGGCGCTCGACAGCGTGGTGTGCTTCGCGATCGCCGGCAAGCTCTACGCGATCGACGTCGCGGTCGTGCGCGAGGTCGTCAGCATCGATCGGCTGCTCCCCGTTCCGCGGACGCCGGCGCCGATCGTCGGCGCGTTCGCGCTGCGCGGTGCCACCGTCGCGCTGGTCGACACCCGGATCCTGTTCGGGCTCGACGCCGCGATCCCGGCGACCACGGCGCTGATCGTGGTCCGCGGCCACCGCACGGTGTGCGGCCTGACGGTCGACCGCGTGCTGGGCGTCGCGCGCTTCGTCGAGACCCGGTTCAGCCCCGCCGTGCGCGGCCGCGAGCCGCCGCAGATCGCCGGCTTCATGTCGGACGAGGCCGGCGGGCTGCTCACCGTGCTCGACACCTCGACCATCCTGCAATCGCTCGAGAACCTGCGTTTCTGGGAGACCCACCGATGATCACCGAACAGGCCCCTCCGATGTTGCCCGCCGCCGTCGCCCGATCGCGATGGCGGACGCTCGCGCTGCGCACCCTGTTCGCCGTCTGGGTCGTGTGCTGCCTGGTCGGCGGTGGCTACCTGCTCAGCGCGCACCTCCTGACGCTCCCCACGCCCGATCTGACCGACCTCGGCCCGCAGCGCTCGGCGGTGGCGGCGCGCAGGTCGACGCAGCAGGGCCGGTGGCTCGCCGTGCACATCCTCGATCAGGAGTGCAAGTGCTCGCAGCGCGTGCTCGACCACCTGCTCGCCGAGCCGCGGCCGCCCGGCATCGTCGAGCGCGTCGTGCTGATCGCGAGCGAGGTCAGCGCCGACCGCAGCGCGGCGATCCGCGCCCGCGGCTTCGACCTCGACATCGTGACGCCCGAGGTGCTGGCCGAGCGCTATCGCGTGCAGGCCGCGCCGCTGCTGGTCGTGCTCGACCCGTCGGACGCCGTGCGCTACGTCGGCGGCTACACACCGCGCAAGCAGGCCGACGACGTGCGCGATGTCGCCATCGTCGAGGCGCTGCGCCGCGGCGAGGCCGTGGAGCCCCTGCCGACGTTCGGGTGCGCGGTGGGTCGCGCGCTGAAAGAAAAGATCGACCCGCTCGGGATTCGCAACTGGAAATGATGGGAGGACCACATGCACTGGCTATTGCGCTATCTGATCCTGCCGCGCGAGATCACCGAGTTCGAGCGCACCTACCTGCGCCGCATGAATCGCATCGCGCTGGTGTTCTTCTATCTCCACGTGCCGGCGTTCATGGCGGTCGCCTGGCTCGCGGGGACCAGCGTGTCCCAGGCGGCCGTGCTGACGGCGCTGGTGCTGCTCGGCCCGACGATCGCCTACGCGACGTTCAACAATCCGCGGTGGCTGTCGATGACCCACGGGTTCACCGCGATGGTGATGGGCGGCCTGCTCGTGCACTTCGGGCAGGGGCCGATGCAGATCGAGATGCACTTCTACTTCTTCGTGCTGATCGCGCTGCTGTCGGTGTTCCTCAATCCGATGGTGGTCCTGCTCGCGGCGTTCACGGTCGCCGCGCACCACTTCGTGGTGTGGCTGGTGATCCCGACCAGCGTGTTCAACTACCAGGCGTCGTTCTGGTCGGTGATCGTGCACACCGTGTTCGTGGTCCTCGAGTCGGTGGCCGCGGTGTTCATGGCGCGCACGTTCTTCGACAACTACCACACGACCAACCGCGCGCTGCTCGAGGCCCGCGAGCTGCAGCACCACGTGCAGAGCGAGAACGCCGAGATCCAGCGCAACATCGTAGCGCTGCTCCAGGTGGTGTCGGAGGCGTCCGACGGCAACCTGACCGTTCGCGCGTCCATCTCCTCGGGCACGCTGGGCAACGTCGCCGACGCGTTCAACCTGCTCATGGAGTCGCTCGAGAACCTGATCGGCGAGGTGTCCCGGCAGGTCGCGGACAGCGATCGCGCGGTGCGCTCGATCTCGGAGGTCGCGCGGCGGATGGCGAACGGCGCGACCCATCAGAGCCGGGAGGTCGTTGCGGCGCGCCAGCTCGTCGCGGATGTCGCCAAGCAGATCTCCGAGGTGAGCACCAACGCCAACGGGGCGTCGAGCGCCAGCCAGCACACGGCGATGACCGCGCAGGAGGGCGAGAAGGCAGTCGAGGACGTCATCCAGGGCATGGACTCGCTGCGCGCGAACGTGCAATCGGGCGCCAAGAAGATGAAGAACCTGGGCGATCGCTCGATGGAGATCACGTCGATCGTCAGCACGATCTCGCGGATCTCGGAGCAGACCAACATGCTGGCGCTCAACGCCGCGATCGAGGGCGCGCGGGCCGGCGAGCACGGGCGCGGGTTCCGCGTCGTCGCCGAGGAGGTGCGCAAGCTCGCCGAGCGCGCGACCAGCGCGACCAAGGACATCGAGAAGCTGGTCAAGGCGATCACCGCGGAGACCAACGAGACCATCCGGGCGATCGAGCAGCAGACCCAGGTCGTCGAGGTCGAGTCGCGGACGGTCGGCGCGGCCGGTGAGCTGCTGCGCAAGATCCGGACGGCATCCGATCAATCGGCCGGGCTGGTCGCCACCATCACGACGGTCGCCCGGCACCAGGTCGAGCAGGCGCAGCGCGTCGAGCGCACGATGGAGTCGGTGTCGGAGATCGCCGCCGATACCGAGAAGGGCGCGGAGACCACGGTGGCCACGGTGACCAACCTGGTGCGCCTGCAGGATCAGCTGCGCCGGTCGATCAGCAAGTTCCGCGTCGGCAACGGAGTCCACTAGCGATGACGGCGTTCGGGCTCGACGATGTGCGAGAGGCGTACACGAGCGATGTCACCCGGTTCCTGACCGAGGTCGAGAGCAACGCGCGGGCGGTCGTGTCGACCGCTGCGCTCGCCGTCCCGGCCGAACGCGACTGCAAGCTACCGATCCACGCGATGGCCGTCGGGATGCACGGCATCGTCGGATCATCGTCGCTGATCGGGCTCGACTCGATGACGACCGCGGCGCGCCGCCTCGAGGGCATCGCGGGGTCGGCCGCCGAGTCGCTGCGCCTGCTGAAGTGGCACGCGACCCGCCTCGAGCGGATCGCCGCGATGTGTCTCGACGGCGGCGCGGAGCTCCGGGTGATCATGGAGCACGAGCTCGCGGGCCGCAGCGCGCAGGCGCGGGCGCGGAGCGAGGCGATCGTCGCCCGCGTGGACAGCGCGATGACCGCGCTCGACGCCGCTCCGCAGCCCGAGCGCGCGCCCGGGGCGGTCCGGACCCCGGCGGCGTTCGCGCTCGGCACGACGACGATCAAGATTCCCGACATCCCGGCGCTCCCGCCGCTCGCGGAGGCCAGCGATGACGACTGGGATGACGCACAGGACGAGGAGCTCGTCGACGCGTTCCGCGAGGAGGCGCGCGAGACGCTGCACAACCTGCAGGGCTTCTGGCTCCGGCTCGAGCAGGAGCCGGCGGACCACGAGGCCGCGGCGCAATGTGCGCGGTTGCTGCATCTGCTCAAGGGTGCCGCCGCGACGGTCGGGTTCGATGCGATCGCGGGCGCGGCCGGTGAGCTGCACGCGTGGTTCGAGGCCGCGCGCGCGCAATCCCCCGGCGCCGGCATGGCCGGCGTCGTCGGTCAGCTCGGCCGCGGGATCGAGGATCTCGTCGAGCTGGCGCTCGGCGATCGGCCCGAGCTGCCGCGCGCCTCGGGCGACGGCGCACCGCGCGCGGCCCCGGACGTCGCGGACGACGAGCCGCGCCAGATCTTCCTCGAGGAGGCGCGGCGCGCGATCGACGAGCTGTGGTCGCTGACGCGCCAGATCCAGGCGACGTCGGGCATCGCGCGCGGCGTGGCGGCCACCCAGATGGAGCGGCTGTTCCACCGGCTGAAGGGCTCGGCGCTGATCGTCGGTGACAGCGCGATCGCCGACATCGCGGAGCGCGGGCAGGTGCAGTGCGACGCGCTCGAGCAGGTCGATCCGCCTGCGGTCGAGGCGTTCGTGCGCGACATCGCCGCGCTGGTCGGCCTGACGCTGGATCCGGCGGCCGCGGAGCCCGCGCCGTACCGGGTCGAGCTGCCGCCGGCGGAGGAGTGGGAGGCGTTCCTCGAGGAGTCGGGCGAGCTGTTCGACGATCTCGATCGCACGCTGACCAGGCTCGAGCAGAGCGCGAAGCCGGCCGCGGAGCTGACGACGCTGTTCCGCCTGTATCATACGCTCAAGGGCGCCGCGAACTCCGTCGGGATCACCCCGGTCGGCCAGCAGCTGCACATCATCGAGACGTTCCTCGAGCGGATCGTGGCGGCGCCCGCGCTCCCCGATCTTCGCCAGGTCGCGGCCGCGCTGGCGAGCGAGCACGCGGCGATGCGAGGCAGCATCGCGCGGGCGTCGCAGCAAAGCTCGCTCGAGGTCGACCACGCGCGCACGACCGCGCGGCTCGCGGCGATCCGCGAGCGCAGCCCGAGCTCGTGGATCGCGGCCAGCGATCCGGTGTGGGCGTCGTCGGACGCGGTGTCCCAGACCCACGGCCCCGAGTCGTCGCGATCGCACGCGTCGACCCTCGGGGCCGAGCCCGCCGCCGAGGACGAGGCGGCCGGCGCTCGGCGCTTTGTCCGCGTCGCGGCGGACCGGCTCGATGGCCTGCTCGACCTCGTCGGAGAGCTCGTCGTGGCGCGCTCGCGCATCCTCACGCGGGTCGGGCGGCTGCAGCAGCTGCAGGACGACGATCAGCAGGGTCACGGCGCCGTGGTGCGCCAGATCGACGACTTCGTGGCGGCGACCGAGTTCGTCAACCTCGACGGCCGGCGCTCGCGGTTCGCCGCGGCCGGTGGAGGGTTCGACGCGCTCCAGCTCGACCGCTACGACGATCTCCACGTGCTGGCGCGCCAGCTCGACGAGAGCGCCGGCGACATCAACGAGATGCGCCGCGAGATCTCCGGGGAGATGCAGCGCCTCACCGAGGACACCGAGGCGCTCGGCGCGATCGTCAGCGATCTCCAGACCGAGATCACGCAGGCGCGGATGCTCGCGATCGAGACGCTGTTCACCCGGCTCCAGCTGCCGATCCGCGACGCCGCGCAGCGCATGGGCCGCGACGTCGAGATCGTCACGCGCGGCGAGGACGTCGCGATCGACAAGGCGATCTCGGACGTGCTGTTCGGGCCGCTGCTTCACATCGTGCGCAACGCGGTGGTCCATGGCATCGAGCCGCCGGCGCGGCGCCTCGAGCTCGGCAAGCCGCGCGCGGGGACGATCTCGCTGCTCGCGCGCCAGGATCACGGGCAGGTCGTCCTCGAGGTGTCCGACGACGGGCGCGGCATCGACGTCGCCCGGCTCAAGTCGATCGGCGTCGAGAAGGGGTTGATCGATCCGGAGACGCCCGACGGCGATTCGCGCATCCTCGACCTGGTGTTCGTGCAAGGCGTGAGCACCTCCGACGAGGCGGGGCACGTCGCGGGTCGCGGCGTGGGCGGCAACGTGATCCGCCGCGCGGTGGATCGGCTCAACGGCTCGATCGAGATCGCGACCGACCGCGACGCCGGCACGACGTTCCGCATCACCCTCCCGCTGTCGCTGTCGATCACGCAGGCGCTCGTCGTGCGCAGCGCGGGCGTGACCCTGGCGATCCCGCTGAACTTCGCCGAGACGATCCTCCCGCGCGAGGGCGCGGACGTGGTCGACACGTTCGGCTGCATGCGCGCGGTGATCGGCGGGAGCGCGATGCCGGTGCATGTCACGCGCCGGCTGTTCGGCGACCCCGGCGACCCGTCGACCGGAGTGCTCGTGGTGTGCGCGGTCGGCCCGGAGCGCATCGCGATCCACGCCGACGAGGTGCTCGGCCAGGAGGAGATCGTCGTGAAGAGCCTGGGCAGCCTGCTCGACGGCCATCCGCTGTTCTCGGGGTCGACCCAGCGCGGCGACGGCGAGCTCGTGCTGATCCTCGATGTCCGGGGCGCGCTGGCGGCCGAGACCGCGGTGCACGCGTCGCCGACCGCCGCGCCGCCGCCGTTCGCGCCGCGCGCGACCCCGACGGTCGCGATGCCCGGTGCGCCCGCGCCCGCGCCGCGCGCGATCGCCGAGCTCGCGCCGCGCGCGGACCGGCCGCGCGTACTGTTCGTCGACGACTCGCTGTCGGTCCGCAAGGTCGCCGAGCGCATGCTCGGTGCGCTCGGGGTCGAGGTCGTGACCGCGGTCGATGGCCAGGATGCGCTCGACAAGCTGCGGACCACGTCGTTCTCGCTGGTGTTCACCGACCTCGAGATGCCGCGGGTCCACGGCTACGAGCTCATCCGCGAGATGCAGTACCTCCCGGCGGCCAGCGCGATCCCCGTGATCGTGATCTCGAGTCGCTCGGGCCAGAAGCACGTCGAGCAGGCGCTCGGCATGGGCGCGCGCGAGTACCTGACCAAGCCGTTCTCGCCCGAGGTGCTCAATGGCGTCCTGAACCGCTGGACCCGGCTGGACCCGCCGTCATGACCGCGCTCCCCGAGCACCCGGTCAGCCATCGCCTCGCGCTGTTCGCGCTGTGCGGCGACCTCGTGGTCGCGATCGACGTGATGTCGATCCGCGAGATCCGGCCGGTCGAGGACACCGCGGCGCGCCCGGCGGACGGCGCCTGGCTGCTCGATCTCGACGGCGAGCGCCCGCGTGCGCCCGTTCCGGGCTGGGATCTCGGCGACCTGCTCGGGATCGAGGCGGCGCCGAGCGCGTGGGCGATCGTCGAGCTGCCGGGCTCCGGGCAGCTCGTCGGGCTCCGGCTCGGGCGCTGCGTGACGGTGCAGTCGCTGCCGGTGTGTCGAGCGATCCCGCGCGGGATCTTCACCAACCGCGCACACGCGATCGCCGCCGGGTTCTCCACCGCCGAGATCCCGGAGCTGAGCGCGCACGTCTCGGGCGTCGTGCTCGATCTCGCGGGCGTGCTCGGCGACGACGAGCTCGGCGCCGTGCCGAGCGTCGCGGAGGAGCGTGAAGCCGCACTCTAGACAGGACGAGCGGGTGACGCTCGCGGCCGATCGCCGGCCGGCGATCCTGGTGGTCGACGCCGACCGGGTCGCCGAGCGCACCGTCGAGCTCGCGCTGGCGCAGTGCGACTACGCGATCGAGTGGGCGCGCGACGGCGACTCGGCGCTCGACATCATGCGGCAGTCCAAGACCGACGTGGTGATCGCCGATTCGATGCTCTCCGACATGTCCGGCGCGATCCTGATGCGCCGCACCTTCGACCTGTGCGGCCCGGGCGCGCCGCCGTTCATCTTCGTGACGGTCGATCGCGCGATCGCGACGCGAGTCAACCTGCTCGCCGCCGGCGCCGCCGACTTCATCGTCAAGCCGTTCGCCGCGGACGAGCTCCGCGCGCGCGTGCGGAACACCATCGAGGTCCTGCGGCCGCGCGCGATCGCGATGCCGGGCGTCACCGGGATCGCCGGCGATTGCGCGTACGTCCCGCTGGCCGATCTGCTGGCCATGCTCGAGTTCGGGCGCAAGTCCGGGATCGTCCACGTCTCGGTCGGGGTGGCCACCGGTCGACTCGTGATCGACGCCGGCCGCGTCGTCCACGCCGACTTCGGGACGCTGTCGGGCGAGGACGCGTTCTTCGCGCTGCTGCGGTCCAACGGCGAGCTGTTCCGCTTCGAGCTCGGCGACGTCGACGCGCCGCACACGGTGAACGCACGGGTGTCCGAGCTGCTGCTGCAATCGGCGGTGCGCGAGGACACCGACAAGCACTGGGTCGGCCAGGATGCGCTGCGCCGCACCGAGGCCGCGCTGCGCGAGCTCGGCGTGGTGAAGACGCCGATCGAGCTGCGCGCGCGGCTCGCCACCGCCGCGCCCTCGACGCTGGTGCCGGCTGCACGACGATTGAGCGTGGCGATCGCCGACCCGTTCATGCTCGGCGACCTGGTGCTGGCGTCCGAGGTGCCGACCGGGCCGATGCCGCAGCTCCGCATCGAGCTGTGGGCGTCGCTCGCCGAGGGCGTCACCGCGATGCTCGGCCTGGCGAGCCCGCCGGGATATCGCCTGGTGATCGCGGCGCTGCGCGGCGATCGCGAGCGCCTCCACCTGCGGTTCGAGCTGCCGACCGCGGCGCTCGTCGTGACGCTGATCGACGCCGACGGCGAGCGCGAGCTCCCCGCGACGGCGCCCGAGGGCATCATCGTGGCCCCGCCGCGCGGCGAGCTGGTCGCGCTCGCGCCGCAGCGGCTCGCCGAGCTCACGACCCGGGTGATCAGCGACGACTCGCTCGCGGTCATCGCGCTCGGCGGCCCGGCGCTGCAGACCACCGTGGCGCGGCTCATGGATCGCGGTGACGGCGCACCGCGCCACCTCGGCATCTCCTCGACGCTCGAGGCGGATCTCCGCGACCCGCTGAGCAAGCTGATCCGGCTGTGGATCGCGGAGGGCAGCGGTGGCGACTAGCCTGCGCCATCGCGACCTCGGCCCGATCTTCGCGATCGCGAAGCTGTCGCCCGACCTGCCCGACGAGATCTTCGTGCACCGGCCGCTGCCCGGCCCGGCGCAGGCTGCCGAGCTTGTCGAGCTCGAGCTGCCGAGTCCGGGGTCGGTGCTCGGCAAGTACCGCCTCGATCGCAAGATCGGCATGGGCGGTTTCGGCGCGGTCTATCGCGCGCGCCACGTCGTGCTCGACAACGTGGTCGCGATCAAGCTGATGCGGCCCAGCGTGATCCGCGCGCGGCCCTCGCTGGTGCGGCTGCTCACCGAGGAGGCCCGGTTCGCCGCGCGCATCGACCACGACAACGTCGTGCGCGTCCACGATGTCGCGACCAGCAACGAGCACACGTACATCGTCATGGAGCACGTCGATGGCCCCGACCTGTCCGTCATGATGGGGCGCCGTGGCGCGCTGCCCTACAAGATGGTGGTCCGCATCCTCCGTCACATCGCCGCGGCCCTCGCCGCCGGCCTCGCCGAGAACCTCGTCCATCGCGACGTCAAGCCGTCGAACATCCTGCTCACGCCCGCGGGCGTGACCAAGCTCGCAGACTTCGGGCTCGCGCGCTCGATCTCGGCCGCCGAGGTCTCGGGGGTTCGCGGCGTCGTCGGCACCGCCGCGTACATGGCCCCCGAGCAGGTCCGCGATTCGATGCGCGTCGACTTCCGCAGCGACATCTACTCGCTCGGCGTCACCGGCTACCACGCGCTGACCGGCGGCCCGCCGTTCTCCGACCACGACGCGCGCCAGCTCGCCATCGCGCACCAGACCCAGCCGGTGGTCCCGCCGAGTCGCTTCGTCGCCGAGATCCCGGGCGCGCTCGACGAGCTGATCGTCGCGATGATGGCGAAGAACCCCGACGATCGCCCCGCGAGCTACGCCGCGCTCGAGGCCGCGCTGCGCGCCGTGCGCTGATCAGCTCGCGACGCCGCGGGCGGTGAGCACGGCGCGGGCGCGCTCGGGCGCCTCCTTGCCCTTGGCGACGCGCTGGAGGAGCTCGATGGCCCGGGGCGAGGCGACCTCGCCGAAGCCGTCGATGAGCGCGTGGTGGGTGCCGCGCAGGCGCGGGAACGTCTCGATGAGGTGGTCGAGGACCGGGGCGCCGCCGAGGAACACCAGCCGCGCATCGGGCGAGACCACGCGGCACGCGGCCTCGGTCACGAACGCGCTGTCGTCGGTGACGTGCACGAGGTCGCCGGGCTCGATCGCGTCCTCGTTGCGCTCGCCGCTGCGCTCGGAGCCCGTGCGGCCGTGCAGCACGACGTCGAGCGCACGCAGCAGCGAGCCGCGCTCGCCCTTGCGCGGGCCGAGCTCCTTGCTGGGCAGCGCCTTGACGCGGCGGTCGAAGACCGCGGCCAGGCGAGCGCGCAGCTTGTCGGTCGTCGCGGCCGGCAGGCGGAGGAGCACGAAGCCCAGGTGATGCATGACCTGGGCGCGATCGAGGTCCTGGTGGTTCCACACGTTGTTGCCCGACTTCTCGAGCGCGTCGACGATCGAGGTCGCGACGAGGTCGGGGCCGACGAAGGCCTCGAACAGGCGCACCAGCTCGCGCAGGTCCTCGTACGAGGTGGTGTCGGAGAAGATCGACTTGAGCGAGGTCATCACCTCCTCGGCTGACAGCGGCGCGCCGTTCTTGATCGCCTTCTTGCCGGCCGGGTCGAGCTCGGTCGCGCCCTGCGGCGTGCGCTTGAAGCCCTTGCTCGCGGTGATGCGGCACCAGCGGATCGCGACGTTGCGCGGCCAGCCGAGCCGGTAGCTGCGGCGCTCGTAGGCGATCATCTCGGCGCGCGTGTCGTCGGGGTGATCGTCGACGATGTACTCGAGGTGCGGGAAGCCGAGCGCGAACGCGAGGTCGCCGTCCTTGCTGGTCGCGAAGCCGGGCTTGAGGAAGCGCGCGCCGTACGCGCCGGCGCCGTGCGCGAGGGCCTGCGTCGTGCGCACCGGGCCGTCGCCGGACACCGGGATGCGCCCGGTGGTGAGGGCGGGGGGCGCGGTCGGCGCGGCCGCGGAGGCAGATATCGAAGCAGATGCGGAAGCAGATGCGGAAGCGGATGGCGAAGCCG
>Ga0068869_100002070_pt1 | contig 12060 bp, 14 predicted proteins | sample KBSMisM52_FD_64676 | JGI IMG/M metagenome (GOLD analysis project Ga0068869, IMG submission 64676) | Miscanthus rhizosphere microbial communities from Kellogg Biological Station, Michigan, USA - KBS Miscanthus M5-2 | ecosystem: Host-associated > Plants > Roots > Rhizosphere > Soil ... | reverse complement strand
CTCGGGCTGGGCCACGTCGGTGAGCCAGTCGGGCAGGAGCGCGCCGCGCGGGAGCACGATCTCGCGCGGGCGGGCGGCGCCCATCTCGTCGCGCAGGCGGTCCCAGCGCGCGGGCCCGCTCCACTGGGCCACGAAGAAGGCGCCGGTGGTGGCGTCGAGCCAGGCCGCGGCCAGGGCCGCGGCCGTGGGCAGCAGGGCCATCACGTAGCTCGTCTCGCCCGCCTCCAGCGCGGCCGCCTCCAGCTGCGTGCCGGGCGTGACCACCCGCACCACCTCGCGCTTCACCACGCCCTTGGCCTGGCGGGGGTCCTCCATCTGCTCGCAGAGCGCCACCCGGAAGCCCTGCTTCACCAGGCGCGCGATGTAGGCCTGGCCGGCATGGTGGGGCACGCCGCACATGGGGATGGGGGTGCCGTCGCGGTCGTTGGAGCGGGAGGTGAGCGCGATCTCCAGCACGCGCGCGGCCACCACCGCGTCCTCGTAGAAGAGCTCGTAGAAGTCGCCCATGCGGAAGAAGACGAGGGCGTCGGGGTTCTCGGCCTTGGCCCGCTGGTACTGCTGCATGGCCGGCGAGAGGGTGGACGAGGCGGCGGGCATCGGGGGCGCAAAAGTATACGCGACCCCGCCGGCCCGCCGCCGCCACCCGCCCCGCTCCCGGGGCCGGAGCCGCGAAGCGGCGTGATATGGTCGCGGCCATGAGCGCGATCAAGGCCTGGCTGGCCGAGGCCTTCCTGGACGAGGGCTCTTCGCGCTACGAGCGCGTGCAGGGCTTCGTGATGGTCTGCATCTTCGTCTCCGTGGCCTCCATGGTCATGGAGACGGTGCCCGCCTTCGCCGCCCGCCACCAGGCCTGGCTGGACGCGGTGGAGGTCGTGGTCGTCACCATCTTCACCCTCGAGTACCTGGTGAACGTGTGGGTGGCGCCCAGCAAGAGGCGCTACATCCTCGGGCCCTGGGGCATCATCGACCTCCTGGCCGTGCTGCCCTCGCTGATCCTGATGCTCAACATCGGCTCGGCCGAGTTCCTGGGCGTGATGCGGGTGATGCGCGTGCTGCGCATCCTGCGCGTGCTCAAGCTGGCCAAGGTGGCGGCCCACAAGTTCAACGACCGCCAGAAGCGGGGGGCCGCGCTCATGGACCTCCAGATCTTCCTCATCGCCCTCTTCGCCGCCCTCACCATCTGGAGCACGCTCGCCTACTACGCCGAGCACGCCACCGAGGGCTCGAAGTTCACGTCCATCCCGGCCGCCATGTGGTGGGGCATCAGCACCCTGACCGGCACCGCCTACGGAGACATCTACCCGGTGACCCTGTGGGGACGCGTGGTGGCCGCCTGTACCGCGCTCACCGGCCTCGCCCTCTTCGGCCTGCTCATGACCGTCATCGGCGAGGCCCTGCACTCGACGCTCTTCGGCAAGCGCTCGCCGGGACCGCCCCCTTGATCGTGCTGGCCGTCGACACCACCACCGCGCACGAGAGCGTGGCCGTGGTGAAGGGCGACGTGCTGCTGGCCGAGGTGCGCCTGGGCGCCACCGACACCCACTCCACCCGGCTCATGCCGGCCATCGAGTTCCTGCTGGCCAGCGCGCAGCTGGCCCCGGCCCAGCTCGACGGCTTCGCGGTCACCGCCGGGCCCGGCTCCTTCACCGGCCTGCGGGTGGGGCTCAGCACCGTGCAGGGCCTGGCCCTGGCCGCGGGCCGGCCCTGCTGGCCGGCCTGCACGCTCGACGTGCTGGCCGCGCGCATGGCCGGCGCGGGCGCCCACCTGGTGCCGCTGATGGACGCCTTCCGGGGCGAGGTCTACAGCGCCCGCTACGACGCGCAGGGCGCGCGGGAGGGCGAGCCGGTGGTGAGCGCGCCCGAGCCCTGGCTGCGCGCGCTGCCGCCCGGCTGCGCGTTCTACGGCGACGCGGTGGCCGCGCAGCGCGCGCTCATCGAGTCGGTGTGCGCCGCGCCCCGCTTCCCCGAGCGCAGCCTCTTCCTGGCCTCGACCCTCGGCCGCCTGGGCCAGCGGGCCCTGGCCGCGGGCCAGGGCGTGCCCGCCTCCGCGCTGCGCCCGCTGTACCTGCGCGAGCCGACCGTCCGCCGCGCCGCGCCGTGATCCCGGCCGGGTGCTTCGTGGAGGCGGCCGAGCCACTGGACGTGGCCGAGCTGTTGGAGCTGGAGCGGCTCTGCTTCAGCCATCCCTGGACCGCGCGCCACTTCGTGGACTCGATGTCCGACCCGCCGCGGCGGCGGGTGATCGTGGTGCGCCGCGCCCAGGGACGCGAGCCGCCCCCCGTGGTCGCCTACGCCGTGGTGCGGCTGGCGGCCGGCGAGCTCCAGATCGACAACGTGGCCGTGCACCCCGACTGGCGGCGCCACGGGCTGGGCCGCTGGATGATGGACCTCGTGCTGGAGAGGGGCCGGCGGCAGGGCGCGGAGGAGGCGATCCTGGAGGTGCGCCGGGGCAACCGGGCCGCTCGCCAACTCTACGAATCACTGGGGTTTCGCCTGCTCGACACGCGCCGCGACTACTACCAGGATCCGGTCGAGGACGCGCTCGTCATGCGGAAGCAACTTCCTTGAAATGGTCTTCGCCCGCGTGCTAACGTCGAACGCGAGAGGAGCGGGTTCTCGCCGCTCCCCGGGGTGACGGCGGCCATCGCCGTCAGGCGTTCATCGCACGACAGGATATCTTGGGAGGTGCCGATGTCCCTGAACCCGGGCTCCGCGAAGGAGCAGGACAACGAAGAGTACCGGCGGCTGGAGGAGCAGCATCACGACTACGAGACCCGACTCAGCGCCCTGAGCGAGAAGGTGGTGCTCAGCGACGACGAGCAGGTGGAAGAAAGCACCCTGAAGAAGAAGAAGCTGCAGATCAAGGACCGCATGGAGGCCCTCGCGCGCCAGGCCCGCTCTGGCGCTCACGCCTGATCCGGCCCCTCTGACTGCCCTCCCGAGCTGCGGCCGTGCCTGATCGCCACACGAGGGAGGACGCGGGCGCCCCGGTCCTTGGCGCCCTCCAGCCGCATACCCAGCCGCGCCGGCGGCCCCGGGGGCTCCGGCGCGGCGTCGCCATCCTTCCCAGCCTCTTCACCACCGGCAACCTGTTCGTGGGCTTCTGGGCCATGGTGCGCACGCTCCACGGCCACTACGCCGAGGCGGCGCCCCTCATCTTCTGGGCCATCGTGCTCGACCTGCTGGACGGCCGCATCGCGCGCATGACCGGCAGCGAGAGCGAGTTCGGCGGCGAGCTCGACTCGCTGGCCGACGTGATCTCCTTCGGCGTGGCCCCCGCCCTCCTGGCCTACGCCTGGGCCTTCGACTCCGTGCCCCGCGTGGGCTGGCTGGCCGCGTTCCTCTTCGTGGTGTGCGGGGCGCTGCGCCTGGCCCGCTTCAACGTGCAGCGCCACGCCGTGGACGGGCGCTACTTCGTGGGCCTGCCCATCCCGGCCGCGGCCGCCCAGGTGGCGGTGTGGGTCAACCTCTTCCCGCAGCCGCTGGTCGGCCGCAGCCAGGCCGTGCCCGCGCTGGTCCTCCTCATCACCATCGCCTTCCTGATGGTCAGCACCTTCCGCTACCACTCCTTCAAGAAGCTCGACCTCCTCACCCGGCGCAGCTCGCTGGTCGTGGTGGCCATCGCCATCGCGTTCCTGGTGGTGGCCTCGGAGCCGCGGCTCGTCCTGCTGCTGCTGGCCACGGCCTACTGGCTCTCGGGTCCCAGCCTCTACGTCCTGGGCCTCCTGCGCCGGCGTCCGGGCGGCCCGTCCACGATGGTCACCGCCGACGAAGCGCGCTGAGGCGCGGTGAGCGCGCCCCCGGAGGCGCGCCCGGTGGTGGGCGTGGGCGCGGTGGTGGTGCGCGAGGGCCGCGTGCTGCTCATCCGCCGCGGCAAGGAGCCCCTGCGCGGCCGCTGGCTGGTCCCGGGGGGCACGCTCGAGTGGGGGGAGACGCTGGCGGCGGCGGTGGCGCGCGAGGTGCTCGAGGAGACCGGCGTGACCGTGGAGCCGCGCGAGCTGCTGGCCGTGATCGACCACATCGACCGCGCGGGCGGCACGGGCGGCCACCACTTCGTGATCGTCGACTACCTCTGCGACTGGGTGGCGGGGGAGCCGCGGGCGGGGTCGGACGCCGAGGCCGCGGCCTGGGTGGCGGTGCCCGAGCTGGCCAGCTACGACGTTCCCCAGGAGGCGCTGGACGTGGTGGCGGAGGGGTTGCGCAGACTCGGCCTTTTGGATACCATGTCAAGTGATACTTTGCGTTTCAAGCGCTAAGTGCTCTCCGGAGGCGGAAGAATGAAGGCAGTGAGCGCCGTCGTGGTGACCCTTCTTCTCCTCGGCGCGGGCGCCGCGGCCGAAGCGGCGACGTGGTGGCCGACCAAGCGACTTCCCAAGGCCATCGACACGCCGTACATCCGCCCGAAGATGAGGGACAGCCACAAGCCGGGCAACAAGGCGAAGCACCCGCCGCAGGTCTACTCCCGGGCCACGGCCGCCAGCGACGCCGCCACGGCCTAGGACACCCTTCCGCCCGCCGCCGCGCCTTCAGCGCGCGGCGGGCAGCCACAGCACGGCGCGCGTGCCCCGGCCGGGCTCGCTGTCCAGGCTCACGCCGCCGCCGTGGTCTTCGGCCGTCTTCTTGACCAGGGTCAGGCCGATGCCGCTCCCGGCCGTCTTGGTCGAGAAGAAGGGCTCGAAGATGCGGTCCCGGATCTCGGGATCGATGCCCGGCCCCGAGTCCGCCACCTCGATCTCGACGCGGCCGGGGCCGCCGCGGCGCAGGCGGACGGTCACCGCGCCCCGCTCGCCCACGGCCTGGAGCGCGTTCTCCACGAGGTTCACGATGGCGCGGGCGATGAGCCGGCGGTCGGCCATCACCGGAGGGACACCCTCCTCGCGTTCCAGGCGCAGGAGGACGTGCTCCGGCCCCGCGGCCAGGTAGGGCCGTAGCGCCTCCTCCACCAGCGCGCCCGGGTCCTGCTCCTCCAGCGTGGCCGCCGGAGGGCGGGCGAAGGCGGAGAACTCGGTGACGATCCCGCGCAGCGTCTCCACCTGCTTCAGGATGGCCGCCGTGCACGTCTCCAACGCGCCCCCGAAGTCGGCTCCGCCGCCGTCACGCCACACGCGGCGCAGGTGCTCGGCCGAGAGCTGGATGGGCGTGAGGGGGTTCTTCACTTCGTGCGCCACCTGGCGCGCCATCTCGGCCCAGGCGGCCAGGCGGTTGCTGCGCTCGAGGTCGCGCCGCTGGCGGTCGAGCTCGCTGGCCATCTGGTTGAAGGCCTCCACCAGCCTCCGCAGCTCGTCGCGGCTGGTGGGCTCCACCCGCGCCTGCAGGTCGCCCTGGGCGATGCGGCGGGCCGCCCCCGTGAGCGAGCTGATGGGGCCGGAGATGCGGCGGGCCATCGACTGGGCCAGCACCGCGGCCAGGGCCACGAAGGCCAGCGAGGCCAGGCGCACGCGGCGCTCGATGTCGGAGACGGCCGCGGCCACGTCGCGCTGCGGCGTGACCAGGGGCAGGGACAGGATCCAGGGCTCGCCGCCCTCCTCCAGCTGCAGGGGCACGGAGGCCACGCGGTAGGTGAACTGGCCGATGCGCTCCTCCCGCGTGTAGAAGGGACGGCCGGCCAGGATGATCTCGCGGTAGACGGCGCCGGAGAGGCGGCGGGGGAGCAGGCCGGCGTCGTACAGCTCGCGCTTGCTGGAGGCCAGCAGCCGGCCCTTCTCGAACACGTCCACGTCGTTGCCCACCGTGTCGGCGATCCACACCAGCGGGTCGTCGGTGATGGGCCGGCCCGGGCCCTGCTCGCGGCGCAGGAAGCGCACGTAGTCGCGGGCCACCTTGCGCGCCACCTCCGCGCGCTCCCGGGCCTGGTCGAGGAACTCCTCCTCCAGGCGGCCGGCCACGAAGCGGTGCACCAGCACCTGCAGCACGACCACCGGGAAGACGGCCGTGGCCAGGAACACGAGCAGCAGGCGGCGCACGAAGCGCTCGCCGCCGGCCCGCAGCAGCGAGGGCACGCTCAGCGTGGGCCGGCGCAGGGCCGTGCGGGCCAGCACGACCAGCAGGAGCACGGCCAGGGCCAGGAGGACCATGCCCGCCACCGCCTCGGCCAGGCTGGCGGCCAGCGCGCCCACGCCCAGGCTGGGCACGGCCAGGGCGTTCACGCCGCGGGGGGAGGCGAAGAAGTACACGGAGTGGGGCCGGCCCTCGAGCTCCATCGACGTCCAGTAGCTCCCCCTACGGACGCGCTCGAGCGTCTCCGTGGACAGGGGAGCCGTCTCGTCGATGGAGCTGAAATCCAGCCGGCCCTCCGGGTCCCAGGAGAGGAAGGCCACCGGCCGCTCGCGCAGGGGGCGGGCGCGGAAGAGCTCGGAGTAGGGATCGCGCCCGCGCAGGAAGGGCAGGTTCCAGAAGTCGTCGGCCACCATCACGTGCACGGCGCCGTGCACCGCGCCGTGGTAGGTGAGCAGGCGGCGGGCGTGCAGCACGGTGCGCTCCGTGCTCACCAGCTCCATCTTGAGCTGGTCCTCCTTCCACTGCTCGTTGGCGGGCAGGGGCAGGCTGGCCAGCGAGGGCAGGTTGAGGGCGAAGCGGCTCACCGGCATGCCGGTCGCGTCCTGGATCTCGATGGCCGAGGAGACTCCGCGCAGGGCCAGCTCCGTGCTGGACCAGGCGAAGAAGGCCAGCTCCTCCAGGCCCGGCCGCCGCGGCCCGGGCGGCGCCTCCTCCAGCAGGCGCAGCGCGTCCACGCGGTGCTTGGCGTCGTTGAGCACGAAGCGGCGCACGTCGGGCTGGGCCAGCACCTCGCGCGCGTAGCGGCTCTGCACCTGCTGGCGGGTGTTGCGCTCGGTGCAGACGGCCAGGGTCGGGTAGAGCACGGCCGTGAGCACGGCGGTGGCCGCGATGGCCGCCATCGCCCAGCCGCCGCCGCTGAGCAGCAGCAGGCGCGCGCGCAGGCGGGCCGGCCCGGGCCCGGCCCAGGACAGCAGGGCCAGCGTGAAGAGCGCGGCCGCGGCCAGCACCAGCAGCAGGCCCACGTGCATGACCAGGTGGGCCGCGCTGCGCGGGGCCACCGGCATGGAGTCGAGGTCGAGCGAGGAGTTGGCCACCGCGTCGCCGATGAGGTGGAACGCGCCGTACACGACGGGCGCGGCCAGCAGGGCGGCCAGCGCCGTGCGCAGGATGCTCGTCCGAGGCCGGGCGGTGCGGGTGGCGGCGGCGAAGGCCAGCGTGGCCACGCCGGCCAGCCAGGCGGCGGTGAGGAGCAGGTCGAGAGGGCTGCGCAGCAGCGGGCCCAGCGCGGGGTGGAGGCGGGCCAGCACGTCGGTGGCGAAGACCTCGGGCGAGAGGAGGGCGGAGCCGCGCCGCGGCCAGGGCGGGCCCAGGTAGAGCAGGGCACCCCGGGCGGCGGTGAGAGCCACCAGGCAGCGCAGCCCGGGGCGGGGCCGCGGCGCCAGCGCGCCCCAGGCCGCGAAGGCGACCAGCGTGAGCAGCGAGAGCAGGCGCGTGTAGCGCTCCTGCAGCTCCGGGCGCGGCTGCGGGCGGCGGGCGGCCGTGGCCCGCACCGCGGCCAGGGCCTCCCCGTCGGGCGCGCGCAGCACGGCCTCGCGCGCCTCCAGCGCGGGGTCGAGGGGCGGGAAGGGCTCCACGTCCTCCGGGCTGGGCCGCAGGCCCAGGTAGCGGATCTCCAGGCCGGGGTCGCTGCCGGCCAGGAGGTCGAAGTCGCGCAACAGCTCGTTGCGGATGTTGCGGCGGCCGGCCAGGGGAAGGGCGGCGGTGGCGAACACGCCGCGCTGGCCGGCCAGCGGGGCCAGCCCCACCAGCGTCGTGGACACCGTGCCTTCGACCACGAAGACATCGGGCCGGTCCGAGGCGATGTCGGCCGGAAGCGCCTCGGCCACCCGGCCCGACCAGGCCACCACCCGGCCCCCGGCGTGCACGGCCACGGAGGGGCGGCTCGCGTTCTCTCCCGCGGTGTCGAGGTCGCCGCGCACGTCGCCCAGCTCGCGGAAGAGCCTCAAGAGGGCGGCGCCGTCGCCGCTCACCCCAGGCGTCACGTCGGGCACGGCCGCGGCCCGGACCGCCGACGACTGCACGAGCTCGACCAGGTCCTGCTTGCGGCGCTCCAGGCGGGCGAGCCGCGCGTCGAGCTGCTCCTGGACCTGCTGGCCGCGCGAGCGGGCGTCGGCCCAGCCGTGCAGCCGGGCCACCGTCTGCGCGCCCCAGGCCAGGCCCACGGCCAGCACCAGCCAGCGCGGCAGCCGCCCGGCGCTCGACAGCAGCAGCACGAGCGCTCCGGCCAGGAGGAGCGGGCGGGGGACGGGCGTGGTGGCCTCGGCCACCGTGAGCACGACGGCGCCCAGGGCGCAGGCGGCGAAGAAGGCCGGCCGCCATCCCGCGCGGTCGAGGGTCAGGAGCGGCTCCGGGGTCTCAGCGCGGCGCGACGATCTCGTGGATGCGCCAGTCGCCGTCCTCCTCGCGCAGGGTGAAGGTGAGGGCCTGCCCGCCGTCGTGCGGGTCGTCCCGCCGCCAGAGCGCGCGGGCGAACGCCGTGTCGTCGGAGCTGGGGGCGTCCTCCTGCTCGAAGGCGAACGAGCGCGTGCGGGCGGCGGCGAAGAGCTGGCCGAAGATGACCTGGAGCTGTCCGGCCCCGTAGGAGGCGGGGCAGCCGGGGACCTGGGGCACGTCCAGCCGCAGCTTGCCCCGGGTGGTGAAGGAGGCGCGCAGGGCGCCCGCGTCGCCGCCGCGGAAGGCGGCCTCGATGCGCTGGAGGCGGGAGGCCAGCGCCTCCGCGCCGGCCGCGGGGGCGGCGCTGGCGGCGGCCGGGCGCGACGGCAGGCAGAGCGCGATCGCGAGCAGGCAGCCGAGCGTCCTCCCGTGCAGGATCGTAGTGCGCCCTCTCCACACGGTCAACGCTCCTTGCAGGAGCGATGCCGGGCGCATGCCAAGCGCCTTCAAGCAGTTGCGCGGCCGGGCCGTCGCCCGCCCAGGACGGAGTGTCCCAGGCCGAGGCCGCCCGCGCGCTATACTGCGGGTTTTCACGCGGACGAGATCCCCGCGAGGAGAACCATGACGACCGCCAACGAGGCCCGCTTCTCCGCCGCCGCCCGCGGCATGCGCTTCTCCGCCATCCGCCGCATGAGCGCGCTGATCGAGCGGCCGGGCATCATCTCCTTCGCGCCCGGCCAGCCGAGCCCCGACACCTTTCCCGTCGAGGACCTGAAGGCCATCGCCGCCGACGTGCTGGCGGCCGAGGGCGCGGGCGCCTTCCAGTACATCCTGACCCGCGGCCTGGGCGCCCTGCTGGAGGAGATCGCCCGCTACGCGGCGGCCAAGTCGATGCCGTCCCAGCCGGCCGAGCGCCTGGTGACCGAGGGCAGCCAGCAGGGGCTCGACCTCGTCTCGCGGGTGCTGATCGACCCGGGCGACGTGGTGCTGGTGGAGCTGCCCTCCTACATCGGGGCCACCTCGGCCTTCCGCGCCGCCCGCGCCCGCATGGAGGGCGTGCGGCTCACGGAGAGCGGAATCGATCTCGACCACCTGCGCTGGCGGCACCACGAGGTCACCAGCGCCGGCGGCGTGGTGAAGTTCCTCTACGTCGTGCCCAGCTTCCAGAACCCCTCCGGCATCACCCACGACGAGGCCTCGCGGGCCGCGCTGCTGGAGCTGGCCGCGCAGCTCGACCTGCTGGTGGTGGAGGACGACCCCTACGGCGACCTCTACTTCGAGGCCGCGCCGCCGCCCACCCTGCGCTCCATGGACCGCTCCGGCCGCGTGCTCTACCTCTCCTCCTTCTCCAAGATCCTGGCCCCCGGCCTGCGCACGGCCTTCGTGCTGGGGCCGGAGGACCTGCTGGCCAAGATCGAGATCGCCAAGCAGTCCGCCAACCTGTGCGGCAGCGGCCTCGACCAGCGCGTGGTGCTCGAGTGCCTGCGCCGCGGCCTGGTGGAGCGGCAGAAGGAGCGCATCCGTCCCTACTACCGGGACAAGTGCCGCACCATGCTCGAGGCCCTGGCCGCCGAGATGCCGGAGGGCACGCGCTGGACGCGGCCCACCGGCGGCCTCTTCGTGTGGCTGACGCTGGCCGGTGACCGCAGCGCGGAGGAGATGCTCACGGCGGCCGTGGACGAGGGCGTGGCCTACGTGGCCGGCCAGTCCTTCTTCGTGGACGAGACGGGCGCCGGCACCATGCGCCTCACCTTCGCCAAGGAGTCGCCGGAGAACATCGTGGAAGGCGTGAAGCGCCTGGGCCGCGCGGCCCGCATGACGGCGTAGTCGGGCGTCTGTCCGTCGCCGCGGCCCTGTGGCCCTCAGCTCTCGCGCTGCGGGCTCAGGAAGTGCGAGATGCGCAGGCCGATGTCGAGGGCGCCGGCGCGCCAGAGGAGCTCGGGCGGGAACCAGTCGGTCTGGGTGGCCACGTCGCGCCACTCGATGCCGAAATCGATCTCCACCACCTCCACGCCCTCGTAGCGGCCGAGGCGGCGCAGCTCGTCCTCGTGGCGGTCCAGGAACTCGATGGCCTCCGCGATCTGGCCGTCGAGGTCGTCGATCTCGGCGTCGCTCACCGTCACGCTGAACCCGCGCGCGGCGGCCGTCACCACGCCGGCCGTGAAGCGCTCGCCCGGCGCGTGCACGCTGGCCTGCTCGAAGGAGCTCTCGGCCAGGAAGGCGGCCGGCTCGAACTCGCGCCCGCCGGCGCGCAGGATGCAGCTCATCGACCCCGATTGTACGGCCGGGGGCGGGCTCAGAGCCGGTAGAGCATCCAGTACACGACCACGCCCGTCACCGACACGTAGGCCCACAGGGGCAGCGTGACGCGGGCCAGGCGGCGGTGGCGGTCGAAGCGCCGCTTGAGCGCGTGCCGGGCCGTGATGAGGACCAGGGGCACGATGACGACGGCCAGCAGCGTGTGGCTGATCAGGATGGCGAAGTAGACCGTCCGCAGCGCTCCCTGTCCCTGGAAGCGCACCGACCCCACCTGGGCGTGGTAGGTGAGGTACGAGATGAGGAAGAGGGTGGAGGAGGCGAGCGCGGCCAGCATCACCCGCCGGTGCGCCGTGAGCCGCCGCCGGCGCACCAGGATCCAGCCGGTGAGGAGCAGCACCGCGCTGAGCGCATTGAGGCCGGCGTTGAGGGCCGGCAGGTCGCGGACGGTCACCCGGGGAGTCTAGGCGGCCGGGGGCCGGCGGGGGCCGGGGAGCCAGCGCCCCACGCCGAGCCGCACGCCCCAGGGCGCCAGCCGGGCCAGGATCTGGCGCCGGAACAGCACGCCGGCCACGGAGGCGGCGATCAGGTAGGGCGAGAACACCATCATCAGGATGGCCAGGTTGAGCTGCTGGGCCATGTGGCGGCCCTCGGGCGAGCCGGTGAGGGCCGTCTTGCACATCGCGCACTGGGCGAGCGCGGGCGCGGCCGGCAGCGTGGCCAGGGCCACGAGCGCCACCCCCAGCACGGTCGCCGCCCGCGCCCCCCGGGTCATCGCGGTGTGAGCTGCATGATGCGGGCCGTCTCCTGCGAGACGTAGGTGTACAGGATCAGCGAGGTGACCACGATGCCCGCGCCCACCATCACGGCCAGGTTGCGCCTCTCGAAGCGCAGGTGCATGAAGTTGCCGGCGATGATCACCGCCTTCACGGCCATGAACGTGAGCAGGAAGAAGAGCAGGAACCACTTGGGCATGTGGAACTCCTCGGCGGCCAGCATGCCCACGGTGATGACCAGCAGGACGATCCAGGTGATCCAGTAGATGCGGTAGGGATGGGCGGCGTTGTCGCTCATGCGGCCTCCTACAGCAGGTAGAAGAGGGTGAAGATGAACACCCAGACGAGGTCCACGAAGTGCCAGTAGAGGCCGGCCATCTCGATGCCCTGGGGCGGAGTCTTGCCCATGGCCGTGCGGATGGCGGTGATGGTGAGGATGGTCAGCCCCGAGAGCACGTGGGAGCCGTGGAAGCCGGTCAGCACGAAGAAGGCCTGGGTGAAGATGGGGGGCACGCCCATCGCGGCCAGCTCGCTGCCGGGCAGCGCGCCGTAGAGGCGTCCGCCGTGGTGGATGATGTGCGACCACTCGTAGGCCTGG